>ERZ894229.855-NODE-855-length-19007-cov-12.8992_pt1 | contig 19007 bp, 18 predicted proteins | sample MGYA00380295_ERZ894229 | MGnify/ENA primary metagenome ERZ894229 (study PRJEB32331, sample SAMN06328479) | human gut metagenome | biome: human gut microbiome; feature: stool | host: Homo sapiens | collected 2014-09-17 ... | reverse complement strand
TTTCTTTCCTGTTTTGCTCCTGTCGCTGTGTTCTTTGCCATTTGTTTTTCCTCCGGAATTTTACAATTTTGTATAAAAAATAGGGACACTCTGCTGCAAGTATCCCTATCTTCTATCAATGTATTGATAGCTCTATATTCACTTTCATAATCCAGGATTTTTTGTGTTCCCCGTACCGAGGTCTAAGGCAACCACAACGGTTACTTTGTTTACAAGTACCTTTTCCTTGTGATTTTCCTCTAATCTGTTGAAACTGAAAAAGTCAACAAAGTGCGTAAATTCAAGGATTTCTAGGTATGTTTCCTTTGTAGTCTTACCACAGTCTCCACATGCATGGAAGCCCGGAAGATATCCATCAGGGTACTCCCCCAGTAGATCAGCTGTTTCATTGATCCGTCAGATAGCTTTGCGCTTGCCGAATTCAGTTTTTTATAACTGTTTGGCTGCATATAATAACCTCCGGTTTTCGACATCAGCTTTTTCCCTTTTCCACATTCCAGGCAGACATACCATGGGGAATTCTGGTATACCGCTTCCCCGCTCTTGTCTTTCATGTACGGCTGCCTTCTAATCACAAGTTTCCTTACCTGGCTGAGCCCATCTGTCGGGTCGGGATCTCCAAAGATCCGGAGGAATCCTTCCCCACATGCGTCCGCAATATCCCAGAAGAATGGCTGCACCTGCCGGTTCTTTTCCTGTGTGGCGATTGTCTGCGCATGGTCAACAGCATTCCCCAGTGTGCTGAACTGGGGCCAGCTCAGGTTGAACACGAGTCTCTCGCTGCCTATGTTGCACAGCCTGAGCTGCATGGCCGTTTTATCCTGGTTCAGGCAATGCAGCGGCTCCATCCCTGTCGTGCTGACGACCTTCGGCGCTACAGAAAATACCCACTTTGATGTTATGATGGCGCCTGTCTCGTCGGAAACATATTTAGGCGAATTGTTGTTTTGCATATTGTTTCCTCGTCCCTTGATTTCTTATTTTGTGTTTTTCAGCCCTTCTGCGAAACTTTCCGCCGCATTTTCCAGCATCTCATTCCTTTCAGAAAGGTCAGAGAAGATATCCCTGCATTTCTCCAGGAAGGCTTTGACATTTTCCTCTGTTGGGGCAACATCCGCATTCTCAAGGGCATTTTCCAGATCCTCCCTGTACCATTCCTCTGTATACTACGGCGTTTCCCGGCAGATATCATCTCCTCTTTCCTGAAAGAGCATCTCAAGGCTGTTCTTCAGGTTTGCCAGGTCGGCATAAGCCTCCATTTCCCTTTCAGAACAGATATCTTCCTCCGGGGCATATACCAGTGCTTCACACACTACATGATAAACTCTCGTTAATCCATCCATTTTTCCTTTTCCTTTCCTAATTAAATACAGTCAACGATTACGGATAAAATATGATATATCCCATCCCTTACAAAATGCAGGACATATTGGCATGGTTGAACCGGATACAGGGCATCCGGTATCCGGTTTCCCAGTGATACAACATTACTTACTGGTTACAATGCTTCAAAATCCATTACATTGACCTGCACATAAGCCCTTCCCTTATACCAGTTGGAGCTCACTGTGCCGTAAACCGTCAATATTTTGGGGGATCCCAGTTCCAGATACTTTGCATACTGCCGGAACGCGATATAGCGCACCCCTGCGATACGGAAGGAAAGATGGTTTTCTTCTTCTCCGATTGCTTTTGCATCATCCACCGGTCCAGTAATTTTCAACACCGGCTCCGGAAAGCCTTCGCCATATACGCCGATCTGGGCCATCCCGGTATGTACTGACTGTACAGCCATAGGCAGGACTTCCAGGTCATACCAGGAAACATCTTCCCCTGATCCAACTTCAGGAGCAGCTGCTTCCAGCGCTTCATATACCGCTTCAAGGTTTTCTTCCTTAAAAGAGAATCCTGCGGCAGGCGCATGTCCGCCGAACCGGAGCATCATGGCGGATGCCTGTTTCAGGATTTCAAAGACATTTACACCAGATTGGCTCCTTGCGGAACCTTTTATATCTCCATGGCTGTCTTTTGTCATTACGAACGCTGGGCGCCTGTCATCCCCGCTCAGTTTACCGGCCAGGATCCCGCACAGGCCCTCCTGAAAATCTTTTATATAAAGGAAGATCACTTTCCCTTTCCGGAGAAAACAGTCCCCAGCTTCTCCGGTTTCCACCATTTCCTGAGCTTTGGCAACCAGTTCCTTCCGTTCTTCATTGATGTCGTAGATTTCTTTGGCATATTCCTGGGCACGGGTTCCGTGTTGGAAGAACGCTCTGAGGATCTTCTTCCCGCCGTCGTCGCTCAGCCGCCCAGGGGCATTCACAATAGGAGCAATTTTATAATTGATCTCTCCTATCCCGATATGTTCCATGTTCTTTTCCTGCGCAAGGTAATCGAGGATAGCCTGCAGCCCTTCCGGGCAGGTCCTGGAGTTCAGGTTCCTCAGCCCCCGTGTGATAATGTTCCGGTTATCGCCGAGCACATATACGGAATCAGCGATTGTGGAAATCGCCGCAAAGGCGGAAAGGTGGTCCAGGAAATTTGTTTCATAAGGGAACAGATCCTCGGCCAGCTTATAAGTCAGACCAGCCCCGCAGTAATACGGTGATGTCCATCCTTCCGGATTATCCTCCGGGTCGACGATCAGGTCAGCCAGAGGGAGTTCGCCGTTACGAAGGTGGTGGTCAAGAACCACAACCGTCATTCCGCGCCTTTTTGCCTCCCTGATTGCTTCATTTGCTGATATCCCGTTATCTATGGTTACGACAAGAGAACCATCCGGTATATCTGCGATGATCCGTGAATTGATCCCATATCCATCCAGCATACGCTTTGGGATTGTAATCCGGTAGTTCACGGCTCCCAGCTTTTTCAGGATCATATGGATCTGGGCTGCGCTTCCGATCCCGTCGGCATCATAGTCTGCGACGACTTCAATATGGCGATTCCTCTGTACAGCATCCACGATATATCTTGCAGCTTTCGTGATCCCGGGGCAGCTGTATTTTACTTTTCCGGAATTCAGGATCATTTCCTGCGTCATTCCTGTCTGTTCGACCACATACTCCGCGAAATTACGGCAAAGGCCTTTCTTGATCCATTTTTTAGTCAGTCCATTCATAATTCCTCCTTCTACAATCTGACAAACTATTACGCCTGAAATATGCCAAATAGGGCTTCCCGTAAAAAAAGAGATGGCTCAGTGAGGAATCTCGCATATTTCAGGTATCCCCTGTGGCCAGGGGATCACTATCACAGGAACAGGAGGAGAAATTTATGCAGACGAATATGTGGTCCAGGATCACGCTTTTATGTGGAAACCATGAGGACGGCTGCCATCCGGAGATGATGCCGCATGCTCCTGCTGAAGGAAGTATTTCCCGGGGGCTGTATGGCGCACAGACAAATATGTTTTATTCCTGCCCCAGATACTATCCGGAAAACAGGGATCCAGGGGAACCCTGCTGCAGGAATCATATATCAATCAAGGAATTCGAAGGCATCATCACCCATCTTGACAGTGCAACCGACAAGATCGAATCATTGGGCGGAACTGTAGATCTGACAGGAGAACGATGGAGATCAAAGAGCGGTGTAGAATACAAAGTGGTAAAGCAGACGAAAGACACCCTTTATGTGGAATGTCTGAACAGGAGGGCTGTATGGAAGAAATGAAGCGGCAGATAATCCACCGGTACTCATCACATACGAATGACAGTGAAGGGGAAAGCCACACCAGAGGAGTCCACAAGAGAAACGGTGCCGATATATCCCGGGGCTTCATATGTATTACTGCAGTGCTGATCGTGTTACTGTTTGTATTCAGCGTTCACAGGGTTATTGGGACATCCATGTACCCCACCCTGAATGATGGGCAGTTTGTCATTTCCGTAAGGCTTTTTGGAGCCCTGGAATATGGGGATATTGTAATCGCCCATTCCCCGGAACTTTCGGAACTGCTGATTAAACGTGTAATAGGTACTCCTGGAGATAAGGTCACCATCGACACGCAGGGGCGTATCTTGGTAAATGGGAACGTTTCAATTTATGGAGAGGGGAATGCCTTAATAACGGCCATGGAAGGGATGCAGCAGATGGATAATGGGAGCTATCAGGCTGTCCTTGGTGAAAAGGAATATTTCCTGGTCGGCGACAACCACGAAAACAGCCTGGACAGCCGGCGGCTGGGTCCAGTAAAAAAGGGGAAAATTCTGGAAAAAGTGATCCTGCCATCTTCTTAAGAAGGGATTCTGCAAAACATATTATATATGTGTAAAAATTGACAGAATTAAGAAGGAGGAAATCATGTATTTTCCGTTGCAGTTCTGTTCACGTGTAGCTTTTCCGAAACCAATCAGGAATCCCTTCCTGCTTTCCTGTTCTGAAGTGGTCAGGGACGGGCTTGTGCCGGATGTGCTGAAAATGCTTACCGACAGCCGTTTCCTTGAGCCATCACACAAATGCAAAGAAATCTTGGAACCATTCAGGCAGTCCTGTATCAAAGCCCAGGAAAGCCTCCTGACTATCAGCGGCATCGACCCTGTGAAAACTTATGGGTCTGGCTGGAAGGACAAACTGGGGCCGAAGCTCCTGACCAGTGAACTCATTAGCCCATACATCGTTGTGAACGAATGGGCCGGATCGAAACAGGTGTATTGTTTCGATCCGGAAATGGAACTTGCTCTTGCGGACACCGAAGAAGTTGAGGTAAATCCTAGTATCCTGGAAAGGTTACCTTACAATTCGTTTTATATCGAATTTGCAGAGTACGGGATATTTTCTTCCTCCGCACATGGGACATTCGTTCGGGGCGGTTACACCGACGGAGGGTATCTGGTTTTTTTTCTGCGACTCCGGCATGACCAGAGTTACCATACGGGGACCTGTTTCATCATTGACAAGGATGGCATTCCTACCCTGATCAACCGGGATATTGACTGTATGGCTGACGGTGAAGTGGCTGCGGATTGGGGTGAATTTGCCATGTTTGTCATGAACGCACTCTTATACTTATGCGCAGCAAACAGCCAGATTGAGGAGAATCCTGTGACAAAACAGACTTACCACCCATACACCACTGCAAAGAACCGGTTTTCGGAAGTGAGGAAATGGGATGTTGGTATCCGGTATGGAAATGCAGTCAGGATGATGGAGGCTAAGGGTTCAGTCCCCGCACCAGGGAGCCATGAGGAAACCGCCACAGCCGGAGCCAATCCAAAGTCCAGACATAAGGTTCCGCGGCCGCATATGCGCAGGGCGCACTGGCATCATTATTGGATTGGGAAAGGGAGGACTGAGCTGGTGTTGAAGTGGATTGAGCCGGTATTTGTAGGATCCGGATACATACCTACTGTCAAACACGAAGTACGCTGACAGAAAAAGCGCTGCGGATTGCGGCGCTTTTCAAGCAAAAGCAAGAAATAAGGGATTTCTGATTCCAGCCTGGCCATCAAACTGTTTAGCTTTTTTTGAAGAGTATTTTATGTTAAATAGATTAACAGGAATACAACGACTTCGAGATGTAATATATAGATGATATTTATGAGGTGTTGTTGATTATCATATTTTCAATCATCATATTTCTTTAAAACTAAATACTATAACACGAAAAGAATGCCCGACCGTCCTGAAATATCGGACAACCGAGCATCCAACATGCGATTAAGGATTATACCCTATCCTCTCCACCATCAAAATCCATATCCATTTCAGCCTGCAGCCGCAGATCCTCATTCATCTGTTCATCATCCCATGCCATATAATCCTGCTCCTCTTCCTGAACAGGGACATCTCTGTCCGTCTCGATTTCTTTGCTGTCCAGCCAATCCGCTTTTTCTTCAGGAGCTTCCTCTTTCTCAGGCTGTTTATCCATACCGTCCATGGCAGGTCCTATTTCTTCCTGACGCATCCGGGTCAATGTTTCCCGGATGGACTTAGCTTCTTCCGGAGGACAATGCTGGTCGCAATTTTCCAGCGTAACAGCTTTTCCATCTTCCGAAAGGAACATTTTGCCGTCTTTGTCAAAGAGGGTATCATCTTTCGCCACATAGTCTACCTGGTCGGCTTTGAACTGCCCTGCATGGCTCAGTTCTTCCCTGGACATATAATCCTTGTATGCGTTCAGATAGATCCTACCCGCTGCACTGTCACGGTACGCATCATCCATATCATAGCTCTGGAGCCTGCGGTAGATTTCTGACATTGTATCTGCCGCTTCCTTATCACCATACTGCCGGATATCCGCTTTCAGGAAGTTTTCTACCTGCTTTTCATTGACGGAGCGACCGTTTGCTGCAAGTTCGTTTAAATGTCCGGGAACATCTGCAGTATGGTGGTTTACATCATACAGCATCCCTCTGGCTACATTGCCGTCTAACTGAAGCTGGTTCAGCTTTTCATGGGCGATTGTTTTAACCGGGTTATCCAGTACATTATGGTTACGGATGTAGTCCATAGTGATCCTGGGGTTTGCGTTGCTTCGCATATAGTTTCCGGCAAACCGTCCATCAATCTGGTAATAAGCAGTATCATGTTTCGCATTCGGCGGACAGATCGAAACCTGGTATTTATCCACAGTCATTGTTACCGGATGCTTATGGTCCTCCAGGTTCTTATCCTTCCGGTATCCCTTATGGAGTTCTTTGATAGCAGCCTCTACTTTTTTCTCCGTATCCTTCCGTTGCGGCGTTACTTCCCTGGGCCTTTCAGCAGGTTTTTCTGATTTCTTTTCCTGGGCTGCTTCCTGGTCAGGACTTTCTTTGTCCTCTTCTTTTCCCTGGGCTTTCTCCGGTTGCTTTTCAGCTTCCGGTGTTTCCTTCCCTGAATTCCCTTTTTCAGATGATTTCTCCTTCTTCCCATCCTGAGCATCTTTCACCGGGCTTTCTTTGTCATAGGCCCTCGTAAATGCTTCCCTCTTTCTGGCTGCATCATCCATGGTGACCGAAGCAACAATCACAGCTTCCCTTGCATCCATCTTCCGGAGTCCGCTCACAGGCTGTTTATCCTGTGAATCCTCAGTAAGCTCATGGCGTCCCAGGCTGAGGGCGGCTTCCAGCCGTACCTGTGTGCTGCTTGCCATATCGATCTCCCATTCAAGCCCCTTTTGTACGACATGGATATGGGCAAGTTCCTTTTCTTCCTGTAGGAAGGCTTCCCCGTTTTCACTCCTCCCCGGAAGGACGAGTTTAACGGAAACATACCCATCATTGCCGCTGACCTCATCATCCACCAGTTCGATCTTAAGAAGCCTTTCCCTGCCGATTCCGAGATAGAGGGTCTGGTCTGTCCTGCAGGCAAGCCCGATCATCTTTTCAAGCGTAATCATATCCTTCTGATTTTCTTTCAGCTGGTCAAAGTTTTTGATGCCAACCTCCGGGTGGTCAAGGATGAACTCTTTTGCCTGGGTGGTAGCAGGGCGTTCCATTTTTCTTTCTGCCTGATCAAGTGCATAGGAAGCACGAACCTTACGCATCTCTTCCTGCCGTTGTTCTTCGGGGAGCTTATTCAGCCGCTTGGCTTCACTGGATATCAGGACAGCATCGAGCACCCGGTCAACAATTCGCCCAGGGATAGATGTCACCCATGAGAAGAACCTGGAAACAGGGTTCCTGTGGATCCTTTTGGTCATATCATACTGTTTTTTTCGGTAATTATACTCTGCTGACTGGGCGATCATCAGTACCCGTTCTTTCTCATCCAGGGTACGGCGGATATTGTCCAGGTCACGTTTCGTGATATCCCGGCGGGAAGCTTCCTGGTCTGATTCTTTTTCCCCGTGCCGTACTTTTTTCAAATGGATATCGTCCATTTTCTTGTACTCATTGGAAAGCAGCCTGTATTCACGTTCTGCCTGGTTAAAATCTTCGCGGGCGATCCGTAATTCCCGCGCGATCTCGCTCTCGCGCTCCCTTACACCGCGGGCTTCTTCCCTGATATTACGATTTGGCATTTGCCAGTCCTCCTTTCTGTATAGGGAAATATGCAAGAAAAAGGCGGCTCTGTAATGACAGAACCGCCTGAATTACTCATTATTCTTTTTTTGACTGCCTTCGGGAGGCATCCCGGTCACATCCCGGAGGAATGATTTTGCGGACTGAACTGGCGCCGAAACAGTCTCATGCAGGATCTTTCTGCCCATGTTCCTTATAAACGATGGAGAAGGATTCCGCTTCTTCCCTTCCGCAAGCCAGAGTTCCTTTGACATATCTTCCAGGATTGCTCCTTCGTCTGCTTGTTCAGTACCTTCCAGCATAGACTCCCAATCTTCCTTCAGGCTGCGGATCTCATCAGTCCCTGCGAATCGGAACTTACCGGAACCAGCCCAGCGGACTCCACAGTCCATGCAGATGATGTTATATTGGCCGGGGTCATGGGAATATGCAACAGGGCTTCCCAAGTGAAAAGAACTGCTGCCATCCCTGCCCTGCTTCAGCCTGGCCGTTAGACGGGATCCACACCTGGGGCAGATCCCTGTATCGTATTTTGGTATCCTGATCAACCTGCACTCCTTTCACATTTCTGGTACCGGAACGTCCTCTGCGGATATACATAGGTAAATTCCAGCTCATCACGATCCATCCGGAAGGTCTTTTTCCAGTCGATGCCTTTTTTCACAAAACTGATGATTCCCGGATCCTTAAGGTCTGGACGAAGATAGTATTCATTATCCTCAGCTTCGGCAACAGCTGCAGGGTAAACCTTTTTATCCTCTTCCGCACAGCCTATGGTTTCCCGGATTAGGGCAAAGAGCTCTTCTTTCTTCCTCCTGCGTTCCGCTTTCCCGTCACAGGAAAGCACGAAACTGGAATATGCCGTGTCCGACCAGGTGACAGAGAACATCTTCCTATCAGGACGCTCGAAAGAGACTTCCCTGATCTGCTGCGTGAGGTACCAGTCCTTCACTTTTGTTCCAGGCGCTGCCGCCCGTATCATACGCCAAAGTTCCTCAAAACGCAGGAATTCCATCCCATCAGTGGAAGAGAAAACAGCAAACACCTTTTTTACATTATGATATTCCCGTATGAACAGGTTCAGGATCTTCTTTTCCGGATAGGAACTGCACTTGGCTGCGATCGCTGCATCGCGGAAGAACCCTTTTTGGAGGTGTTCCAGCTTCAGGAGATTTGAAAGCGTCCTAAATACCGGAGTCCCCACGCACAGCAGGTTGTAGTCGTCGATCATTACCGGGGTTTTATAGCAGCCGCCAAGATAGAAGAACAGGCTGCCTTCATCCACATACCCTGTCTCCGGCTTGCACTTGATATTCACGAAGCAGGCGTCTTTCAGGGTTACCATGCCGTCTACAATCTCCAGTTCATCATTGCCGTCAAGCAGGACTGCCTGAAGGAAATCCCCTTTTTTCTGGATGGATGTCAGGACGGACAGGATCGATGCGTCAGCGTCAATGGAATAGCTGTTTGCTTCGATCTGGCGGAACGCTGGCGCTGCTGCTGGATACCCTTCTCCGAAGACATAATAGTCGTCGCTGAGAAAATTCGAGTTATATTTCAATTTTTTTCTGTCTTTCATACTTTTTTCCTCTTTTTATCTGATTCACATATCATATCGAATTGCTGGACACATTAAACAAGGTGTGCCTCGCCCTGAATATGGCACCATCCGAAGTAATTGAACTCCGTCCTACTAACGAGGAGAAGATTCAGTTCTTCCGGATGAAGGCATAGCGTCCTTTACGGGAACAGTGGTTTACGACCGTTTGTTTCCTGGTTCAGAACAGCTGTATATCCGGCCCTGCCCGGCATTAAGGGGAGGAACAGTATCCTCCCCTTGCCCTTGTCATGCTGCATGTAAAGATTGTATATAGCGACGAAAATCAGAACTTCGGGTTTCTTTCTCTGCCTTATAGTGGAAAAGACGGAGAAAATTCAGATAATCCTCAATGTTTTCCGGCAGAAGCCGGTAATCCTGATAAAGGCCGTATTCCCAGTCCGGTTCGTCCATATGGTCTTTTATTATCCTGGGCCCCAGGAACACTTCCCTCCGTATACCTCCTTGATAGATGAAGTCTACATACTTTACAGGGAAAGATCCCTTTTGGATCTCCCTGACATTTTCCTGGTAGTCCAGTTCATAGAGGCTGCCCAGAAGCTTCTTTTCGGCCTGCTTTACTTCGACGAGGTACGCCCTTACTCCATCCTGGTAATTGTCTGCATAATATTTCCATGTAATGTTCTGTGGAGTGCCTTCCAGCCATACATCTCTCTCACAGAAACAATAGGTTCCATGCTCCCTGGACATCCACATGAACCATTTTTCACCCATAGCAGAACAATTCAGCAGTTTTTCTACGTCATACTCAAAATCTTCTTTATACGCCCTGGTATTTCTTTCCATTATTGAGCGCAGGGAGCTGATTATTTCCACATTTTCAAATTTCCTTTTCATCAAGCGTCTACCTTCCATTTCATCCGCTGCTTCCGCCAGCCTTATCCCAGCCGGAGTGATAAACCCAGGCTTGCAGCTTTATGTGACAAAGCATCCTGTCATGGTTCCAAACGACGTATCAGGAATAACCCTTCTGCTCCCTCTTACAGTACGAGAGACATCTGCTGGAACAGTTCATTTTCCATGCCTGCTTCATCCAGCTGCCTGGTTTTTCCTGAACGCCCGGCTTTGGTCCGGATCTTTATCTCAGTTTCAAGATACGCATCAAGAAGAGATGCTTTGCCGTTTATTGAGCTAAGGAGCTGTTCTGCAAATTCTTCCTGCGGGATTTCCTCATATACCCCAGCTGCTGACGCGACGAGCACCTTACCAAGCGTATCTGAACGTATAGTCCCGGATTCAATACACTTCCGGATTATGTCCATGCACTTCCGGTGCCTTTTGATATGCCTTGCCATGGTCAGTGCAAACAGGCTTTTGTCGAGCTGCAGGGGATTCAGGAGGATCGACGCAGTAACATTCTGCGGGAAGTAACCGGCTTTATCTTCTGAATCGATCCAGTTTTCCAGGTCAGCAAATGCGGATTTTTCCTTCTTGGCAACGCGGTGGAACATTGAACCACCAACACCTTCAAAACAGGAAGTTTCAGAACGCTCCTCATTGCCTGCCGTAAGATAGATGATGCAGAAGCTGCTTCCGGAATCTGTTTCCGCAGCTTCCCTGATCTTCTCAGGTATAATAAAAATAACGTCAAAATCCTTCACTTCTGCCGCATCCGGATGCCATTTGACAGAGATCCCAAGACTGTCCAGTTCCTGGGCAAGATCACGCAGGAAACAGCCTGTTTTCCCTACAATCATGAATTTCATAGTATTCTCATCTCTCCTTTCCTAGGTTGATTGCTATCATGATTACATTGGAAATATGGATGCTGCCTATACAGGATAAAAAGGCGCTGGTGTCGGTTGTAACATACAACCGTATACCCCCACAAAGGGAAAGGGCCGTTTAACGCAGCCCTTCAAGATTTTTTATAACCTGCTTATATTCTCTTTTCGTCATGCAAATGTTAACCCTCGCGAGATCCGGAAAATAAACGCTTCTCGTTTTTTTCTCGTACCAGTAAGGGTAAAGACAGACCAGACTGCCTGGAAGGACTCGATTGTAATCTGTCCAGAACCTTCTCAGCAGGTCTGATAACCTGAAAATATCCTCAAGCTGATCCCCCCTGGTCTCAAAAAGACGAGCATATCCTTTCAGAGAATCGAAACGAAATTTCCACACAACCGGTGGGTTCGTGTCCTTTGCTCCGCCCTTCCATATGACATACGGCAGATCTGGTTGATTTATCATTTCATATAACAGTCTGATTTTCCCGTCATCCCTCTTCGTGTGCAAAACAGAAGTTTTTTCTTGATATGGATAAATCGATGATTTAACGAAAATTTCCTTCCCTTCGGAATCCCTTTCAACGGTTCCATCGATCAGGACAGTGCCGAATTCTGAATAATGTCCTTTCAGAGCGTTTTCCAGGATCCTTTCCTCATTGTGGGAGATGTAATCCAGGATTTTTCCCTTGGCCGGAGCAATATTTTCGTAAAGGAAATCTGCAATCTTGTCGGCAAGCACTTTAAGGTACGCTGATCTTGCTTTTTTTTCTGTATAATCCTGGGTTTCTTCCAGTGAAGAACATTCATAAGGCAGGATGGGAGCATCGTCGATATCCGACGGCTTGACGTCAAAATACTGAAGTAATTCAGACATGTAGTCTTCGTCGAACAGTGTTTCCGGTGAGGGGATATGGAAATCGAACGTTACCAGCGATGGCACCCCGGATGAAACAGGGCATACCCACATTTCCTTCCCATCAGCCAAATACGACGCTGCCATTTCTTCAGGCAGAATGAGTTCCGTCGATTTCACTCCGGCCATTTCCGTTTTGAAGAAATATTCAACCGTTTCTTCAAGGAATGCCGGCAGCCAGACCTTGGCCTCATCATCCATCACATCATCCAAAGCCCATCCTCCTGACAGCAGGCTGATAAAGTGTGTGCCTTCTGGTGCTGGTGAGGTTTCCTTAAAGAAAACCTCATATGGGGCGTAGCCTGCGCGGTTTCCGTAAACGAACTTGGCTGAACTGTCATCATACGTTCCTCCATAGCTTTCCGTTTTATACGGCATCCGCACCAGCCAGATGGTTTCTGCTGATTTCACGCCAAGGTATATAATCCTCGAATATTTGTCGACAGCATTCAAATATTCCTTTCGGGAAAGCTTGTCATGCTTCATCCAATTACTCATACGTTCGCTTGGATGCCCGTAATACCATTCGTCAAAGAAGTCAGTTGTATGCTGAAAAGTTTTTTCAACAGCGCCGAATATCAAGGCACCTTCCAGTCCGCAGTTTTGGATAGCAGTGACAAACTCTTTTTCCGATGTATATTTGCATATTTTCGATGCAACAGCCGGACGTGAAGTGTCCTTTCTGCCGTCTCTCACCCGGAAAACAGAACGGAGGTTGCTTTTTTGTGTATAAAACCCAAAAGCATCCAAAAGCGGGTCAACCATCTGATTAAAGCTGATAGACGGGGTGTGTAAAGCAATCCCCAGCGTTGAAAGCATGGAAACATAAGCATCATTTTTCTGCTTCCATATCTGCTTATAGGGATTGTCAGCAAAGACTTTCAGAAGTTTTCCAGCATCCTGCAGCACCTTGCTGTTCCCTTCAAGAAGCTCCTGCAGGGAAACCAAAAGCAATGGTAATGCTGACCGGAACATATTCTCAAGGGCTGCCATGGACAGGAAATCGGCTTTTGGCCCTATTTTATTTATCCGCTCCAGCCTTTCTATGCATTCATAATATAGAGTGTGCAGCCCTTTTCTGTGCTCATTTTCTTCTATTTCCAGATTATCGCCGGCAGCGCTCAATGAAGCGTCAACCACATTATACAGCAGCTCTTCAGCTTCCATGATGCTCTGGTTTTGGGAATAGATTCTTTTTTCCGTATTCCTGTTGATATTCGATATTAGCATTTTTTCCTCCTTATACAGGGGATATGACTCATGCGAGTCACATCTGCCCCTGATTGGGACTATCTATTTCCCGACAGCCCTTCTGCTTATAAATCCAGAATCTCAAACTCTGTTTCCAGTTACTCCGTTTTTGGGTTCAACGACAACAGAATAAATCTGCTCATCCCATTCTGATGAAAATTCCCCAGTCATACTGTCTGACGGACCTTTACAAACCACTGCTTCTCCTTCAATGTGAAGGATTGCCAGGACAGACGGTTTTTCTTTTCCATAATCAGGGACGCGCAGCGTAATATCCATCTCAGCCTGGTTATTCTCGAATTTCATCGTTTCTGTCAATTGGTGAAATTTGCGATATTCCCCGCAAGGGAACAGATCTCCATATTCTTCCCGGATCTGATCAGAAGGCAGGCTAAGAAGTTTTTTATACAGGGAAGCTTTTTCCTCTGAAATGTATAAATGCTTCCTGAAAGAACTCTCTGCCTTCAGGTAATCCAGGTACTGTTCCTTTGTAAGAATGGATTTTATGTATTCTTTATTCCGGTATTCGCATTCAAGAAATTCCTGATAGCCGGCAAACAATTCCCCTCCAAAGCCAAAGTCGCTCAAAAAGAGGTTGTAGCAGCTTTGTGGGGAGAAAAAATCATCGTATGCTGTGAAAACATCTGTCATTTTCTTAACAAGATCATCCAGTGAATATCCATGATCAAGCATCCAGTTGAGCTGGTATTTCTGATACGCAATATCCCTTATATCCGCATCCGGTTTTTTACCTGCTGCATAGCTGCCCTGTTTTTGTACCGCGACAAGGCGGCAAGTCCTGAGTGTTCTGGAATATTCCTTATGTGAAAAATAATTCTGACTATCCTGATACAGCACATCAATAGTGATGCTTTTCCCAGTAGCAGAAATTTTCGTACCCTGGACCAGCTCTTTGCTGCCATTATTTTTCAAAATTACCATTCCCGGCTTAATGTCTCCCGCAGGAATTTCGGTTGTTTCCGTATCGGATATTACCTTTTCTTTTCTACGCGGGATAGCAGGGGCTGGCACTGGCTGGAAATTTTTATCCACATTAATCCCCAGCACCTCATTGAGTGTATCCTTTTTAGCATACTCAGGATCGCATTCATATTCTACAACCTCTTTCTGATAGTTGGTCCACATTTTATCAATGCACTCCTCATCAGTCAGGATATTCTGTTTTTTCCTGCCTGCGGCAGAAAAAACAGAATCCGGAAGGCTCCGAACATACTCTATAATCTCTTCCTTATAGCTTTCATCCATAATCATCTCCATATTCTCCTTCACGAAAAAGTGATTTGTTTCTCAATTTCCCCAATCTGCCAGAAAGTGGCATGATCTTTCCAGTCAGCACAGACCTTCCCATCCTGGATCCAAAAAAACAGGTACTCCTCCTGGTCTATCTTTTCTGCTGCATTATCAGAAAAATACGGGGAATGGTGGAAATCACAGGCAGAGGCCTCCTCATATGTGTGCGTCTCTTCGATCTGCCCATCATATCTATTGATGCAGCCACACCAAAATGGAATTCCATGCCAGCAGGCGCTATTTCTTCGATGATTCGCCATTTATGATTTCCTCCATGTACATAAGAGAATGATCTATAAATTCGCGGATCTCCTCAATAGTCATCAGGGAGGCTATTTTATTAATCGCTTTAATATTTTCTTCTGTATACTGGATCTCAGATATGCTGACATATTTGTCGGGGACATGCCAGTTAGGCAAACCGGAATTGTTCCTGTCCCATTCCATATATTTATCCGCATCCATTACTGTATTACAGTCAAAAAACTCCATGAAGCCATATTTTATCTAAGACTCTGATACATCAATGAACAGCTGCCCGTTGTTATTGTCCTGTTCGAAAAGGAATCTGGTATTATCCGGGAACTGTTCCTTGACCTCCTCAATGATGTCGGAACTCATTTCAATACTCTGCATGTCAAAATTAACGTCGCAATACCTTTTCAGTTTTTTGATATAAGACGGATCCGAAAACAGGTATGGATAATCCAAAAACTCATCCTGTATTTCTTTCAGAATTGACTTTGCACGGCTGATCATCCTGATTCCATAATTCCATCCGAAATACCTGGCAATCAGGCCCTCATGACAGCGACCATGACTGTCGGTTACATGCCATCTGATGTAAATCTGACTCCTCTGTCCCATAATTTTTCCTTTCTGGCATACGCCTTAAAATCCAATAATACAGTATCCTTCTTCCAGCCCCAGCTCCTTCACGTTCCGGAGAACATATCTCACCCTGCGTTCCACCGACCGGCCAGTGTAATGGCTGGTAAAGGGAGGGTATCTTCCGATAATATATTCTTCGAGAACAAGGGTATCGCCGGGCTGGATGTTGTTCTCATCTTTTCGGAGTTCAAAGTTTTTGTACCCCAGCCTGACTTCCTCAAAGTATTCCGGAGCGATCTTTTTGATCACTGCCCTTCCGGTATCAGGGGGAAGTTCCTCGTCCCGATACCTTCTTACCACATTTCTGTCATGTTTAGCCTGCAGTTCCTGTGCCTTCCTGAATACGGATGAAAAAGTATCATTTTCGTCCCAGAAAGGCTCATCCCCTTCAGGTGTCATTTCAGCAATCATTTTCTCGTAATTTGTCATAGCATCCTCCTTTGAAATTTTTCAACGATTACATAAGAAATATGACAATTTGTGGACAGGATAAAAATTTCCTGTATGCGTGAATGTAGATCGCATTAGGAGCACGGTCGCGCACCATCAATCTGGTTAAAAGTCGGATTAACTGTAGTTTAAGTTTTGTTGAAAATGAAATACTTTTGACCGGAAGGCTGCCACAGGATATAATAGTAGAAGCAGATAATAGCTGCCGAGTATATACGAAAGAAAGAGAGATAAGGTTGAAAATGAAAACACTGGTAGCGTATTTCAGCCCGACCGGTACAACAGCCGCTGTCGCAGAAAGGCTGGCTGAAGCCGTTGGGGCTGACATTTTTGAGATTGAACCAAAGAAACACTATACGGAGGAAGATTTGAACTGGTGGGATTCGGAATCGCGCAGCAGCAAAGAAATGAAGGATCCTTCGAGCCGTCCGGAAACTTCCCGTGTACGGGACAACATGGCTGACTACGATGTAATCGCACTAGGTTTCCCGATCTGGTGGGGAAAAGCACCAACGATTGTTAACACATTCCTGGAAGAACATGATTTTACCGGAAAAGCTATCGTTCCCTTTGCCACATCCGGCGGCAGTGGATATGGAAACACAAATGCAAGCCTGGCTGAGAGTTGCAGGGGGGCTGAACTGAAAGAGGGGATTATCTTCCCGTATGACGTGAGCATGGATGAGCTGAGAGGATGGTTTGACGAAAAAAAGAAATAATAATAGGCGGGCCTGTTACGGCCCGCCATTCAATTACTCTATATTTGCAAAAGGTTTCATTATCTGATCTGGTGCATACAGGGAAGCATCAGCCACAGCAGTTTCTTCTACTTCAATGGAAGGATCCTGAGAAAAAGCTCCTGTTGATTCCCCAGGAAGAAGCTGTTGCTTATAGTAGAAATAATTACCTTCCCGTACCCACGATTCTTCATTATAGGAAGCAGCTTTATTATCTGTAACACTGACCCTTACAAACAGCGGGACGCTTCCTGTATGTCAACCACTCCTGACCGGAGTCAGGAGCTTGCAGGAAGAGACAGGTGTCCCCAAAATCAGGGAACCCTATCGCCACTGCAACTTGTCTGGATACAGCCAGCACGCCGCAGGCCCGCAGGTCCTGTGGTGGAGGCCGGCCAATGACCGGACGGTTCTCTGGCGGGTTGCCACGCCAGGTGTGTATTTCAACAGTTACTCTATGGTTATGACTGCATGGCAATCTGTAACCCTCGTTTTAAGACGTTTCGTGCCGCATTCCTGTCACGGTGATGGTGTGTATGGCAGGACGGGCATTCCCATTCCCGGACATCAAGCGTGAGCTTTTCATCCCCGGACATGACATACCCGCAGACACTGCACGTCTGAGTGGTGTCTTTGGGCGGCACAAGGACTACAGTGCGCCCATACAGTTTGGCTTTGTACTTCAGCATGGTCAGGAAAGTCCGCCACCCGGCGTCGCCGATTGCCCCCGCAAGTTTATGGTTACGCATCAGGTTCCTTACCTTCAGATCCTCGGCAGCAATGAAATCTTGGCTCTCGATTTCATGCTTCGAGTACGCATGGAGGTAATCCGCCCTCTGGCGTGCCACCCTGCGGTGCAGATACGCGACCTTCTGCCGCTGCTTCTGGTAATTTTTACATTCCGACAGCTTCCGCCCGTCCTTTTTTGCACGCTCCGCCATACGGCTCAGCCTGCGCTGCGCCTTTTTAAGCTTTTTCATGGATGCCTGCAGGAATTTCGGGTTTTCCAGCTCATTGCCGTCAGAGTCAACCACGAGTTCAAGGAGGTTAAGGTCAATGCCGCGCTTAGAGCCGGTCTCCGGGAATGTTTCACGGAACGGCGTTTCCGAACCGACCTGGAAGGAAGCCCAGTATTCGCCAACTGCGTCACGCTCTACTGTAATCGTGCCGATCCGGATGTCACGCGCTTCCTGGCGCCTGATGATTTCGGCAGTTTCCCTCTGGGAGCCGCCGAACCGGATCCGCCCAAGCTTCGGGAGAGTCACATGGTTTTTGTCCAGGAACCAGACATTGCTGTTGTGCCCTTCCTGCGTGTCTTTGGAATAGTAATGCGCATTCGTCTGGTAGGACTGCACGCTGGACTTCTTTTTAAAGACAGGGACACCGGTATGGCGTTCCTTCCGGTTCTTCCATGCCGTATGGTAGTTTTTGGAGGCATTGGCGACCGCCTGGTCATCAACATCCTTCCCATAGAGGAACGGCATGGCATTCTTGATGCTGTCCAGACCACCGGTAACAGATTCCAGGTAATCCAGACGTTCCTGGTACGCAGGGGCATTATCAGCCGACATTGAAAGGCGGTATTTTTCGTTCCCGCATGCAACCAGGTGGTTATAGACAGCACGTTTAGCCCCATCGTTTACCGCAATGAGGCGTTTCTGTTCGTCAGAAGGGTAGATCTTTACTTTTAATCCGATAATGTACGGGAGGTCCTTCATTTTCTTCATGACTGTACTGCCTTTCTCTTATAAGTATATGATAACACATATGAGGCTTGTAAACAATAAGAAAATACAGTATAATACAGGAAAAGGAGATAACGCATATGAAACGGTTGGAACGCATTGACGGAGCAAAGTATGAACGTAATTATGTTTATAATTTTCATTACCACCTGATCTGGGTGACAAAGTACAGAAAGGCAGTTTTTACAAACGAAGCCCTTGTTGCCGAAATGGAAGACATCCTCCGCAGCCTTGCACAGAAGGGGGATATCGAGATCGAGGAAATGCAGGTCATGCCGGAGCATATCCACCTTCTTATCAGTTTCAAGCCGAAATACGCGGCATCCAGCGTCGTAAAGTACCTGAAAGGTCACAGCGCAAAACTGTTTTTCCAGGGACATCCTGAGATAAAGGACAGCAAGTTTTGGGGCGGCCA
>ERZ894229.850-NODE-850-length-19135-cov-12.3061_pt1 | contig 19135 bp, 20 predicted proteins | sample MGYA00380295_ERZ894229 | MGnify/ENA primary metagenome ERZ894229 (study PRJEB32331, sample SAMN06328479) | human gut metagenome | biome: human gut microbiome; feature: stool | host: Homo sapiens | collected 2014-09-17 ... | reverse complement strand
GATTTCCCTCATCGCGCCCACCTCCGAAAACCGCATTGCCAGGATCGCCGGGGAGGCGGAAGGCTTCGTCTATCTGGTATCCTCTCTCGGTGTGACCGGTGTGAGGAGCGAGATCAAAACCGACCTCGCTTCCATCGTGGAGGCCATCCGGCGCAATACGGATATTCCCTGCGTCATCGGTTTCGGCATCTCCACGCCGGAGCAGGCCGCCCGGATGGCAGGCCTGGCGGACGGCGTCATCGTCGGCTCGGCCATTGTCAGGCTGATTGAAAAATATGGAAGGCAGGCGCCGGAATATGTGGGAAGGTATGTGAAGGAGATGAAGGACACAATACGGGGATAGGAGGGCGGCAGGCTGCGCTCTTGCTTATTAAAATGGCGTTCTCCTCGTCCGTTCAGAGCCAGTCATCGGGTCGTGCAGGTTCGACCTCTGACTGGTTCTGGCAGACGAATGCACTGTAACCGCTGCAAAGTGCCCCACGAGCTGGAAAGCACCTCCCTGAGACGACTGGAAATTTCCATTCAAGCCAGGGCATTCGTGAAACAATCCTGCCATATGTAAAATTCTGCTTGCCAGTCCCGTCGAATGATGCTACAATCCAGATAAGCATAAAATTTCTATTTTCGAAGCCGTTCGGCTTTCGTCAGGACATTTCTTTTCGTCCTTTCTGACGAACTTTCAGAAACTCTATGCCAGATTCCCAAGATTACTTTTTACAACCAGAGTCGGCAGGAGCGACTGTATCCAAAGGCCTCTGCCGGGAGATGGCGTTTTGCCGCCGGAAAGGAGCCTGTCTGTGAAAGAAAACACATCTCAAGAAAAGAAAACTGCACGCCGGGGAAGGATCGCCGGACAGAACATGAAAAAGGATTCTTCCACAACTCTTCTGTTTAAAACGAGTAATGAAAATTTTGCCGAGCTGTTCAATCGGACAATGTCGGATTTTGACCAGCTCCGCCCGGAAGATCTGAGCGAAGAGGATATTAAGGAAGCAGCTTACCTTCGGATTACAAAGGCTGACGGCGGAACCGCTCTTGTCCAGTACCGGGATGTGGTCAAAAGCGCCCGAAACGGCAGAATCTTTGCTATTCTCGGAATCGAGCAGCAGTCTGAGGTCGATTACGCCATGCCATTCCGGGTACTAGAGCTGGACTTCGTCAATTACGCCCGCCAGGTCTAGATCATCCGGGAGCGGCACGAGAGAGAATGGCGGGATGAAAAAGGGAACATGCATATACCGGGCAGGGTCTGCACAGGAGAATATCTCGGCAGATTTATCGCAGCCAATCCGGGACATTTCAGTAACGTTTCCAAAACGGCAGTGAATGCGCTGGCAGAGCTGACCCATTCTCCACAGCTGCAGGGAATTCTGACACCTCAATATCGGACAAAGAAAGGAGGATTTAATGTGTGTAAAGGACTCGATGGAATGATACAGGAAGGGATCCAGAAAGGGATGAAAAAAGGCATTTTGACCGGAAAACAGGAAATGGCGGTTTCTCTTTCCGCCATGGGAATGTCTGTGGAAGAGATTGCCAAAGCGGCAAAGGTCCGCGAGGGTGTTGTCCGAAGCTGGTTGTCCGGAAATGCAGGATGAGATACCGGGTAAACGGAAGATTTCTGCTCAATCTATGGTATTCGTGAAGCAACCCCGATCATAAAACTGGTTTTGAAATAACCGCCAGTCTTTCTCAGGGACTGGACGGTTATTTCTTTACGTCTATGTAATCAGAGAGTTCAGTCCTTCCGGATCAATCCAGAATCCCCCGCACCGGTTTATGGGCCATGGCGGGCCGGCGCTCGTAAGAGGTGGTAAGCTCCACAAATCGTCCTTCCCGGCTGCTGGTTTCGATGGCGGTCATGATCTCCAGCACATGAAGCGTCTGCTGTACGTCCGCACGGGCCGCCCGTCCGGATCGGAGGGCCTTTGCCATGTCGGCAAGCCCCAGGCCTCTGCTGTTTTCCGAATAGTCGAAGAGCAGGGGCATTTCACGGAATATGCCGTCCTCCGGCCGCAGCAGCGTGATGCTCCCGCCGAAGCCATTGGGATCCGGCACGCGCAGAGTACCTTCGCTTCCGTAGATTTCCAGCTTATCCTGTCTGTCGTAATATACATCAAAAGTGGTGGTGATGGTGCCGACCGCTCCGTTTTCAAACTGCAGGATGCCGTTCACGTGGGTGGGAACTTCCACGGGCACCGGGGTGCCGGCTTTGGGGGCACTGGTGATGATTCTCTGATCGAAGCTTTTCGTGGTCAGCCCGGTGAGGCCCTTCACGCCGCCCAGAAGATTCACGAGAGCGGTCAGATAGTAAGGCCCCATATCCATCATCGGCCCGCCGCCGTGCTGGTAGTAGAATTCCGGTGAGGGATGCCAGCTTTCATGCCCTCTGCAGATCATCTGAGCCGTCGCGCCGATGGGACGGCCGATGAAGCCGTCGTCGATAAGCTTACGGCAGGTCTGGATGGCCGCGCCCAGGAAGGTATCCGGCGCGCCGCCGAGCATCAGTCCCTTTTTGCGGGCAAGGTCTGCAAGCTCCTTTCCTTCCTCAAAGGTGGCTGCGAGAGGCTTTTCGCTGTACACATGCTTTCCCGCCAGCAGAGCAGCCTTTGTAGTGGCATAATGTTCAAAGGGCCGGGTGAGATTCAGGATAACCTCAATGTCCGGATCCTGAAGCAGTTCCTCCATGCTGGAATAGGTCCGTTCAATCCCGTATTCCTTCCGTGCCTGTTCCATTTTTTCAGGGATCAGGTCATAAATGCCGAGCACCTGTGTTTCCTTAAAAAGAGTGGTCAGATTCTTCAGGTAGATGCCGCTGATGGCGCCCAGCCCCAGAATCCCGATTTTTACTTTTTCCATAATTCCTCTTTCCTTGCCGCGTCAGCGGCATTCAAATCTGAGAAAAAAGGCGAAGCCTTTTTTCCAGGAAAACGGCACTGCCGTTTTCCGTGCCTCATTTTCCTGCCGCGTCAGCGGCATTATAATCCGTGGGAAACGGCTTCGCCGATTCCAGCTCCTCCATAATTAGTACATTTTCGCTGTATTCTCAAAGCGGTCTGTGGTGAGGCCGTGTTCCTTTGCATACCGCTTTCCCTCTGCTGCCCAGAGCATGCCCCGTTCCATGAGAAGTTCCGCTTCCGGGGATTTGTCGAACACATCGTCGTGGTGCCCCAGAGAGTTGTAGAACACTCTGCCGTTTCCCCAGAATTTTGTCCATGCCACCGGCATATCCACCTCCCTGTTGGAGATGTGATAGTAGGGAACAATGGGGAAGCGGGTGGTTGCCAGCACCTCTACGGCCGGATCTACGTGCAGATAATACTGCTCACTGCAGACGTTAAAATCCTCAATCCCTTCCACAATGGGGCTGGAGCCCTTACAGATGTTTACCCGGTAGCTTACGCCGTCTCCGCCGGGATGGCTCACCCACTGCCCTCCGGTCATAAATTGCCATTCCACGTCTTCCCGGAAGGCGTCGCACATGCCACCGTGGCAGCCGGCAAGCCCGGTACCGGCGGCGACGGCCTTTACGATATTCTCCCGTGCCGTCTGATCGATGGCGCCCATGGTCCAGCAGGGAATGATCAGATCCTGCGCCATCACAAGCTCCAGGTCCTTAAGCGCTTCCTGGTCATCGTAAATCCGGCAGGAATAGCCGTGTTTTTCCATGATCCTGGCGAAACGCTCCGAAACCTGCTTCGGCTCATGACCGTCCCATCCTCCCCTGAAAATCAGTACCTTTCCTTTTTCCATAATCCCCTTGCTCCTTTCCTGAGATGCCTTCCGGCGGCACGGTTCCGGTCTGGCTCTGGCCTGACAGAAGGCGGGTGCAGCCGTCCTGAGGCACGCCGGATTTCCCTGTTTCAGATGCTTGTATTATAGCAGGACGGACGGTATAATGATTGCCATAACAAAAAGAAAAATGGCCATAAATTGGCCTGTTGAAAGGGGAGGGAAAGCGATGGAAAGTCCCTTTTATGAAAAGGCGGGGAGGTATCTGCATGCGGGGATTTCGGAAAATATGACATTTCCGGTCCATCTGCAGGAGGAGATGGAGATCATCTATTGTCTGGAGGGCAGTCTCCAGGCGACGGTGATGAATCAGGTGAGAGAGGTGGGGGAGGGGGAATGCGTTCTGATTTTTCCCGGACAGATCCACGGATATCATACGAAGGAACACAGCCGTGTTCTGATGCTGATTTTTTCCCCGGCGGCAGCGGGCATGTATGGAAGGACGCTGCAGAAGATGTGTCCGGAGACTCCTTTTGTGAAAGCTGAGGAGATTCCGGAGGATGCGCGCATCGCTCTGGAACGGCTGTGCGCACCTCAGGTCAGGGCGGATGGAAATCTGTGCGCGGCTTGGGTTCTGGTCCTTCTGGCCTCCGTTCTTCCGGGCCTTTCCCTGAGAGAGAACAGGGGACCGGAAAATATGGACCTGACCTGGCGGCTGATCCAGTACATCGGGGAACATTTTCAGGAGCCGCTCACCCTGGAAGGGCTGGCGCGGGAGCTTCATGTGAACAAATACTATCTTTCCCATACTTTTTCCCGGAAGCTGCAGATGAGCTTCCGGGAGTATCTGAACCATATCCGCCTGGACTATGCCAAAAGGCTGATGCGCGTGACCGGACGGCCCCTGACCGAGATCTGGGCGGAAGCGGGCTTTGAGAGCCAGAGAAGCTTCAACCGGGTGTTTCGGGATATGGAAGGGATGACGCCTCTTGCCTGGCGGAAAAAGGAGGAAAGGGAGCGGGCATGACAGCCCTATTCGACCGGGTTTGCCTGCCGGTATTTCCGGGGAGACAGGCCGAATTCCTTACGGAAGCAGCGGCTGAAGTAAAAGGGATCTTCATAGCCGCAGCAGGAGGCTACCTGTTCCACGGACCAGTCGGTGCCGAGTAAAAGGCCGCGGGCATGTTCAAGCCGCACCCTGTCCGCATAGCGGGCGGGAGAGGTGCCGGTGAGCTGACGAAAGGCCTGAAAAAAGGCGGATTTTCCCATGCCGCTCTGCCTGAGAAGTTCATCCACGCTGATGTGCCGTGTGGGATTGTCATGTATGCAGGCGATGGCCCGGCGCAGCCGCAGCTCGGTGTAGTTGTGGGCGGCGGCCCTGTGGAGTTCCAGATGAATCTCCAGAAGAATGGACTGCAGCAGCAGATTCTCCTGCCACCGGCGCAGATAGATTCCGCGTCCGTGGACGGCGTCAATGGAACGGAACAGTTCCACGATCCGGCGGCTGTTCTGAAGCCGGAAGCAGTGGGGGAGCTCCGGGAGGGCGGAATCGGTATCGAAATGGACGGCATAGAAAACCAGGCAGTCGCTGTCATCCGTTTTCATATCGTGCAAAAGACCGGGACGAAAGTACAGGAAGCTCCCCGTACCGAGCGGATGGATGCGGCCTTTGATCCTTGCCTCTCCCCGCCCGGACAGCACGAGAACGAGTTCATGGTTTGGAATGGTACGCGGCTCGATTTTCCAGCCGGGCCATGTTTCCCGGCGCACGAAATAGGCCAGGGAAACCGGAAAATTTTCTATCATGGCATCCTCCTTATAAGCTTAAATTTACCTCACCCTTTCCGGTTCGTCAATAAAGAAAAGTGGAATTTTATCCAGGTTATGTGGATTCCTGCATGTACCTGCCCGCCCTGCTGCGTTATAGTGGAAAAAAACGAAGGAGGGATCGGAAATGATCTGGAGACGTGAAGAATATATCGCTCACAGCCTGTTTCAGTATACGGGAAAGGAAATGTTCTGCGAACTGTTCGGGCCGCTGATCGGGCTGGAAGAGGAATGGAGAAGCCAGGGAGCATCGGAGGAGGAGATCGGGCTCGGCGCCTTTGGCTGGGACTATGTGCTGAAAACGCAGCTCGCGGCGAAATGCGGGGTGATGAACGATATCCGGCCACATACGCTCCGGGAGGATGAGGATTATTGGGAAGGGATCGACGAATACGGACGATTATCCAGGATGAGCAAAAAATGCGCGACGCTTCCTCTTCCCCAGAGCTATCCGGTAGCCTGCGGCGAGGACTGGGAGAAGATCAGACACTGGTATGCCTTCCGGGAGGACAGGATCGACACGGAGGCCCTGCAGAAGCAGAAAAAGCTGCATGACCAGGGGTATCTTACCCTGTTTTCCATCCCGGGCGGCTTTGATGAGCCGCGCAATCTGATGGGAGAAGAAGCCCTGTGCATGGCCTATTACGATGAACCGGAGATGATTGAGGATATGCTCACGGTGATGGGGGATACGGCGGTAAAGGTGATCGAAAGGGTGACCCGGATCGTTCCCATCGACTGCCTCTGTGTACACGAGGATATGGCGGGCTGCAGCGGGCCGTTGATCGGACCGCAGCAGGTACACGATTTCATGCGCCCCTACTATGAAAAGGTATGGAGCGCCGCAAAACAGGCCGGAGCAAAGCTTTTTTCCCAGGACAGCGACGGGGACATCCGGCCGCTGATTGATGAGTTCCTTGCGGCCGGATTAAACATCCTTTATCCCTGCGAACCGGCGGCTGGAATGGACATCGTTAAGCTGCGGGAAAAATACGGAACCCGTGTGGCATTTAAGGGAGGCATTAACAAATACAGCCTCCGAGAGGGGAAAGACGCCATCCGCCGTGAACTGGAATACAAGATGTCTCCGACGACTATGGGAGGAGGGACAGTATTTGCACTGGATCACAGAATTCCAAACGGTGTACCCATTGAGAATTACCGGTACTATGTGAAGCTGGGAAAAGAGCTTCTGGGGATACCGGACACCGGGGAAAAGGGATGGGTGCGGATGGCGTTTTAGCCGGAAATGAAAATTCTCATTCCGAAATCCTCAGTCTGATGCGGAAGAGTCCGGGGCCGCAGGCAGGATATCCAGATAAAACAAAATATCCTTTTTATTTTCCTGGGGTGTGCCCTGGTAGACCTTTGTGTCCAGTCCGCCGATGACGAAGCCGGTCTTCAGATAAAAAAGACAGGCTCCCAGATTATTGTCCTGTCCCTGCGTATAGATTCCCCGGTATCCGTTCTGCAGGGCGAGCTCCTTCGCTTTTTCGATCAGGGCCCCGGCCACGCCTTTCTTCCGATACTCCCGGTTTACCTTCAGATCATAGAGGTACATGTATTTGAAGAAGGCGTGCTGCATGATGGCGAGGCCGATGCAGTTTTCTCCGTCATAGGCGCCGATAAAAAAGCTGTTTCCGGACATTTCATCAAAATCATAATTCTCATCCGGAAAACACATCTGCGATGGCTCGGAATACTTTTCAATGGAATAAGCCCATCTTTCGTCCACGTAGGTGGGAATCATCCGTCCGAAAAGCGGGAAGGGCTCGTTCGGAAGATTGATATCGGCGGCATGGCGGGCGTCGATGATGCGAATGGAAAATGTGTTTTGCGCAGTCTTTTCTCCGTTCATTTTATGAAGGCCTCCTGATATAATAATGGCAATATATTTTAGAGGTTAACAGAGACAAAAAGCAGCCGTCGCTACTGCCACAGTGACGGCTGAGTCTTAATAAAAACTTAATACAGGACACTGAATGCAGGCCCTGTATCTCTGCTTTTCCCTTTCTTGATCTCAATATACTACATCCTAAAACTGATCTCAAGCAAATCCGGATGATCCGGAGAAGATTTCTGCAATCTCCGTGTCACCATTTCCACATGAAAAACGTTATTATAATAAACAGGATCAAAAGAAAAGCCGTTTTCAGAATATGCAGACGGCAGTACGGCAAAGAGAAGAATTCAACATGAGGGAACAGGGATGGATAATTTTCTGGAACAGGTTATGGAACGATATGCCAACATGGTATACTGTCAGGCATATGTGATGATGGGAAATCAATATGATGCGGAGGATATTGTGCAGGAGGTTTTTTATAAATATATGTTAGCCCGTCCCGGTTTCCGTGAGGAAAATGCGGAAAAGGCATGGTTTTGCAGGGTTACCGCCAACAGGTGCCGGGATCTGATTCGAAAGAGGAAACGGCATCAGGAGGTAAGCCTGGAAGAGGTAAAAAGCGAAGACGAATACGGCGATATGGGACAGGGGTTGATTTCAGTTATATTATCATTGCCTGAAAAATACAGGGAAGTCATTTATCTGCATTATTATGCAGGATACCGGGTGGAGGAAATGGCCAGAATGCTCGGAACCACGGCCAATGCGGTGAAAAAAAGGCTGCAGAGAGGCAGGATGCTCATGAAGGAAAGCTTGGAAGGGGATAGCTATGAAAAATGAAAAACTGAAGCGGGAACTGGATTGTATTGAGCTGGATGAAGCGGCATGGGAGAGGATTACGGAGCAAATCGGGAAAAAGATGGCAGTACACAGAAAACGCAGGAGACAGCTTCGGATCAGTGTATTACTGCTGGCTGCATTTCTGCTGCTCCCGGCTGTGCCCTCCATTGCAAAGGCATTTCTTGCGGTGACAGAAAGGATGGCGCGGATGGAGCCGGAGGAAATTGATTTTTATGAGACGCTGATACAGGAAAGTGAGGGGGAGAGCTTTCATTATTCCAGGGAATGGACGGAAGGAGAAAAAGACAGATGGGAAATTCTGAAACAGGCCTATGTCAATGGGGAAAAATATCCGCGAAAGACTATCCGGTTCCTGGAGACCGGAGAAAAGGCAGAGCCAGAGAGGGTCTGTTATGAGGCGGCGTCAGGTACAATTTGGCTGCCTGAGAATGAGATGAGCGATGAGGATATGCTTCAGATATTGGATTTCTTCGCTAAAAGCGGGTACAGTGTTCAAATTGGGTCAGCAGAAATAAAGAATGAGCCAGTTGTATCGAAAGGAGAAGAAGACATTCCGGTTCAGGAAAAGGAGAAGACGGCCGAATACTTAAGTGCATTTTTCCAGGAAGAAATGGAAAGCGTCCAGCTGAAGGAGGAAGGAATTACCGCAGAAGGCAATTATCTGTATTATCTGGAAAGAAGTATGGACGATGCAGAAGGATTTCCGTTCTGGCAGGTGCAGGCTGATCCTGAAACAGGGGAGCCGCTGGTAATAGAAGCAGTGGATAAAGAAGGGAGCGTGGAGAAGGAAGCAGGACTGAAGGAAGATGTTTTACAGGAAAAACAGCGGGAAGAATTTGCCTCATTTTTCCGGAGGGGAAGAGATTATCTGGACAGGATTGGTTTTGAGAATGAGGGGACAGAAAATCGGTGCCTGTTTTATTACGGAGGCGGGGAACATCGCATGACAAAGTTGGTACGCTTTTATTATCTTGGAGAGAATGCGGCATATGAAATGATATTCACAGCGGAAAACGGGAAAATCTGTCTGCTGAGAAAGACACAGGATCCAGAAGGCTTGCTGAAGATGGAGCTTGCAAGAGCACAGAGCCAGGTAAAAAAGAATGATAGGCTGCAGTATGTCTGTCTTGTTGTGGATGCAGAAGGAAATGTGAATGAGGAGGGAGATTCCTGAGATATGGAAGCGAAAAAGCAGCCGCCTTATCCATGCACGAATTTCAGGCAGATCTCCGTGCCTTCCGGATATGGGCCATCCCGTCAGGCGGGATGGCCCGCTGCATACCTGCCGGCACGATGTCCGGCATCCTCTCCCACCAGATTATAGGCATGCTGATAATAGTGAAACGCATCCTTCATGAGCCCTTGCTTAAGCATACCGGAAAAAAGCCGGGAAACCATGGTGACCTGCGTACAGGTATCGGCGAGATAGTCCTGCGCCCGCTGAATGGGAGCGTAATCAGGAGCCGGTAAGCCTGGGGTGGCAGCCGCATTGTAAGAACCGATCCGGATCAGGAAAAGATGCTCGATGCCTTCGGAGAGAAGGGCTTCCAGCATCCGCAGAAAATCCTCCTCATAGACCGAAGGGACGGTGCCCAGATCGCCGTCGGTTTCTCCCTGACACCAGAGGACGAAGCGGCGCCGTATGGGAATGCTGTTGTCCGCCAGATATTTCTCAGCCGTCCGCAGGCGGAGGAGCGCATCCTCAAGGAAGGGGGAGCCGGGCTGCCATTCCCGGATGGCGGATCCCCCTTTGGAAGCGGAGACGCCGATGACGGGTGTGTGTGTCTCTTCGAAATATGCGTTGATGAAGGCGGTAACCATGGAACCGGTCTTCATGCCCGGCTCAAAGATGCCCCCGGGACGGTTTTCCAGCGCGCCGAAGGGCTCCGCCGCCGGATACAGCCGGTTCGGATCGCTGACCGCGCGGAATTCCCATCCGGCGCCCGGAAGGCAGGCGGGAGCGCTCTGCGGAAAGCGCGGACATATGACGCCGCGTCCGGCCATGTTGGACTGCCCCATGAAAAGGAACAGATCCGCCGGACCGTCCGGGCGGAAAGGGAAAGAGGGTGTCTGTGTCATAGTTTTCTCCCTGTGGAGCGAGTCCGCTCCAGATCTTGAATCCATCTCGATTTTGTTATAAAATAAAGAAATGAAAGTGCTTACAAAAAGTATAATTTTTCTCAGGGAAAATGGCAAGCCTTTTTGAAAAAGGAAGGCGGCGAAAGGAGAGGAAAGGGAATGGACATCCGATTTAACTTATTTCCCGAAGGACGGGATAAGGCGCTCACCATGAGCTATGATGACGGACGCACAGCCGACCGGAGGCTGGTCGGCATCTTTAACGCGCATGGAATCAGGGGAACGTTTCATCTGAACAGCGGAAAGCTGGACACGCCGGACTATATTTCGGCGCAGGAGGTAAAAGATCTGTATCAGGGGCATGAGGTTGCCGCGCACACCTGTACCCATCCGTTTCTGGGGCAGCTGCCGGAGCGGATGCAGGTACAGGAGATTCTGGAGGACAGGGCTGCGCTGGAGCAGCTTACGGGGTATCCGGTGACGGGCATGTCCTGGCCTTATGGTTCCTGCAGTGACGATGTGATCCGTGTGGCGCGCACCTGCGGCATCGTCTACAGCAGGACGGTTCACAGTACGCAGGGCTTCGATATTCCGGCGGATTTTATGCGCTGGGATCCCACCACACATCACAGCGGGGATCTGGACCGGCTCTGGGAGCGTTTTCAGGATGCGCACAGGAACGATATGCGGCTCTTTTACATCTGGGGGCACAGCTATGAATTCGATCTGGATCACAGCTGGGAACGGATGGAAGCCTTCTGTGAGAAGGCGGGAGGACATGCCGATATCTGGTATGCGACGAACGGGGAGATCAAAGCCTATCTGGACGCGCTTCACAGCCTTACTGTCGGCGCAAGGATGGATATGATCCATAACGGTTCTTCTCTGGATGTGTGGGTGAGCGTGGACGGTAAGCCTGTGCGCATCGGCGCGGGGGAAACCCGGAAATTTTCATAAAACAAAGAAGGGAAGGACAGGGAAATGCTTCGTTTATTTGAACAGCATGAAATCAGGAAAACAAAAGAACTGAACGGAATGTGGGATTTTGTCAGGGAGGATAACGGGAAGGCGTACCGGCTTCCCGTGCCGGGCTGCTGGGAGCAGCATCCGGACATGCTCACCTACAGAGGACAGGGAACCTACCGGACGAAGGTGAAGGTGGACCGGGATACCTGCCTGCGGCTGGAATTTAAGGGGGTCAGCCACACGGCGCGGGTCTTTTTTGACGGAAAGATGGTGGTGGAGCATTACAATGCGTTCACGCCTTTTTCAGAGGTCATTCCGGGCGTGAAGGCGGGAGAGCATGAGATCACCGTATGGGTGGACAACAGCTTCGGAGAACACTCGGCTCTGCACATTCCCAACGATTATTATACCTATGGCGGGATTACCCGCGGCGTGGGCATGGAAGAGATTTCTCCCGTTTATATCGAAAGGGTTCATTTCACGCCGGAATATGCGGACGGCGTCTGGTACGGAAAAACGGAGGTGGTCATCCGGAACGCGGGAGACAGAAAAGCGTCCTTCCGGATCAGTGGAGCGCTGGGGGGAACGTTTACCGGAACAGACTGCAGTCTGCCGGGAGAAAATGCGCTGGCAGAGATGACTGGAGAGGTGGAGCCGGGCGGAGAGACGATACTGACCGGACGGCAGAGCTTTGACGGCGTAACACCCTGGACGCCCGGGGAGCCGGCGCTGTATCTTCTGAAGGTAAGGCTTTCCGTGGACGGCGAGGTGGTCGATGATCTGATCGAGCGGGTGGGCTTCCGCACGGTGTCCGTACAGGACGGAGGTATTCTGCTCAACGGCAGCCGGATTTTCATGAAGGGCTTCAACCGGCATGAGGATCACGGTATGTGCGGCTGTGCGATCCCTTTGCAGCTCATGGTTCAGGATCTGGATCTGATGCGCGATATGGGCGCGAACGCGGTGCGCACCTGCCATTATCCCAACGACGAGCTGTTTCTGGATCTCTGCGACGAAAGAGGGGTTCTGGTCTGGGAGGAAAATCATGCCAGGGGTCTGGATCTGGAGCACATGATGAATCCCAATTTTGACATTCAGTGCGAGAACTGTATCCGGGAGATGATTGAAAATCATTACAACCATCCCTCCATCGTGATCTGGGGAATCCTCAATGAATGCGCAAGCGAGACGGAGGAGGGCAGGAAAAAATATGCCGCCCAGTACGCGCAGATCCGAAGAATGGACCAGAGCCGTCCAACAACCTCTGCCACCTGCAGGCATTTCACGAACATCTGCCTGGATCTTCCGGACGTGGTTTCCTTTAACATGTATTCCGGCTGGTATCAGGATGTGGAAGTTAAAGAACGCCATGAACAGGAGATGGAGTGGATCGCGTCCGCAGGCGGGGCGGGAAAGCCCGTTATCGTCAGCGAATTCGGCGCGGCGGCCATGTACGGCTACCGGGACCGCGGCCGCTGCAAATGGAGCGAGGAACGGCAGGCGGACATCATCAGGGAGAATCTGGAGGTTTACCGGAAGGATTCCCGGCTTTCCGGCGCGTTCATCTGGCAGTTTGCGGACTGCCGCGTGACGGAGGAGGGAGGCTGGTTTGCCACCCGCGCCCGCAGCCACAACAACAAGGGCGTGCTGGATGAATACAGAAGGCCCAAGCTTGCCTATGATACGGTAAAGGAATTCTTTGAAAACTGGGACTGATGCTCCGGAAGGGAGAAAAGAGTGAAAAATTTAAAATATCTGAGCCTGATCGCCGCCATTTTCACAGGGGAATATTTCCTGAAAAACCGGATGGAAAAAGAGCTGGAATCGGGAAAAACCAGGGAAATCCTGAAAGGGCGCATTTTGCTTCGCAAATACCACAATGAGGGCGCCTGCCTGAATCTGGGAGAAAAGAAGTCGAAGGCGGTTGCCGCAGTCTCCCTGCTTCTTACGGCAGCGCTGTCGCTGGTGTTCCTGTTCACCCTGACAAAGCGAGGCTGCGCCGCCCTGAAAACCGGGCTTTCCCTCCTGCTTGGCGGCGCATGGAGCAACACCTATGACCGCCTGAAAAGGAAATATGTGGTGGATTATTTCAGCTTTAATGTGAAATGGAAGCCCCTGCGGCAGATTATTTTTAACCTTTCCGATTTCTGTATCCTGATCGGCGCGCTGGTCGTGGCGTTTCAGGGGGACAGCATCGCGGACTGAGCTTTTTTCGTTCCGGCGGCGGACTGTTCCGGTCTGCCCGAAGACCTCCCGCCTGACTGTTCCGGCCGGTTCGGAGGCCTGCCCACCGGACTGCTCCGGTCTGCCCGAAGGTCCGCCGCCAGATTTTACATGAAAATTACACCGGACTGCTATCCGTTTCCGGGAAAATGGGTACAATAAAAGCAGAAGGATATCCGGAAGGGACTGCCGACTGCTTATGTATGCCATGCAGGCGGCAGAAAGGAAGGCTGGAAGCATTTTCAGCCTTCGGCCCCGGGATACGGAAACGGGAGTTTTTATGAAGCAGATCAGCGGAAAAATCGGAAACCGGACATCGGAAACAGCAGGGCCTGACGCGTCGTTCTACAGAACCGCGGCGGTCTGTCTTGCCGTTTATCTCATGCTTGCCCTCGCCGGAGCGTGCGCCATCGCCGCCGAGCGGATGGGCTGGGAGACCCCTCCGGGAGAATATTATGAGATGGAAACGGACATGACCGAGTTTGAAGGTCCGCTGGAAGAAATCGGCCGGATCAGATGAGATACGGCCGGCTTTCCTGTCGTCAGAAAGTCATCCGGCCGGAAAGGACGGCGGTGCCGTCCGGTTTTACGCCGGCTGCCAGCCAGGAATTGCCGTCCGCCTTCCGATACAATCGGATTTCATCGTGATAAAGCTCAGGGACAGAAAATGCAGCTCGATTTCCTTCAGATGAAAGACGAAGCTTTCCAGCCTTCCCAGAGCGCAGACCTCCTGCCCGGCGGAAATTTTCAGATCCTGCCAGATTCTCATTTTATCCTGTTACTCGATCCAGGTTTCCAGATGAAGCGGCCTGGAATAATCCACCCGCCTGAAAACCCGCATTTTATATTTGGTATAGATCTATGCTGCCCCGTAATTTTCCGGCAGAGAATCGTTCCCCTTTCCCATATGATAGAGATGCCCGGTTGACATATCCTGAAAATAATACAGATAGGCGCGCATGCCTATGAGACCCTCCGCGTCCGAATCGCGGAACATGGGTGAATAATCTTTTTCAAATCTTAATATCTGTTCCATGTTTCCTTCCATGCCGAAGCGGTTTACGCTGGGTTCATGAGTTCTCCCAGGATTCTAAATATAAAGAATATATCACGGTACGATTTCGCCGTCAACGCTTCCCGTATCCTGCCGTCTGAGGTAAAATAGGTTGTTGCTGCTGTTCGTCAGAAAGCGGATGACAGCAGAGGAGGAACGCTTCCTCCTGCAGTTGTAAGAAAACCGTAAGAATTTGATGTGCCGATCTGTAAGAGAAGGGGAGTAAGCTGTACCCGTAAAGCGGAAAACTGGAGGATGATATGAACGAATGTGTGCTTGTCGTGGATGACGACAGAGAGATTGTGAAGGCGATCGCCATTTTGCTGGAAAAGGAGGGATATCAGGTATGCAGGGCGTATGACGGGCTGCAGGCGCTGGACGTTTTAATGAGCCGCGAGGTGCATCTGATCCTGATGGATATCATGATGCCGAAGCTGGACGGGCTTTCCGCGCTGATGAAAATCAGGGAACAGAAGAACCTTCCCGTGATTGTTCTCAGCGCCAAGGGAGAGGAAACGGATAAGATCCTCGGCCTGTCCATGGGAGCGGACGACTATATTGCCAAGCCCTATCTGCCTCAGGAACTGGTGGCGCGGGTCAGAAGTCATCTGCGCAGGTATATGAGCCTGGGAAGCATTCACGAGCAGGCGCGGGAAGGCAGGCTGGAAAACGGAAGGCTGTCCTACAGCAGGCAGGAAAAGACTCTGTATGTGGATGGTGAGCCGGTGAAGCTGACGGCCACGGAAACAAAAATCATGGAACTGTTCATGGAAAATCCGGGCCGGGTCTTTCCCGCAGAAGAGATTTACAGCCGCGTCTGGGGAGAGGAGGCCTTTTCTCCGGAAAATACGGTGATGGTGCACATTCGTCGCATCCGGGAAAAAATTGAGATCAACTCCAGGGAACCGGAATATATAAAGGTGGTGTGGGGAATTGGATACAAAATGGAAAAGAAGTAAAAAAGTAATAAGCATGCTTTGCTGGACGCTGGGCGTTTCCACTCTGGCTGTCTGCGCGGTGGCAAATCCGGTGCGGGTCTGCGGCGGGCTGCAGGAAGCCGCTGCGGCTGCGGATCCGGAAGGCTCCTATGAACAGAGCGCGTGGTTTCGCGGCGAGGTGGAGGAAATGCTGGACGGCCTGATCCGGATCGGCGCGGGGCAGCCCGTCCTGTATTCGGGAGCGGCCATGGAAACGACGGTGACGGAAGATGCGGCACAGGGGGCTGCCTCCGCGGAGCTGTTTCTGGAGCAGCACCGGTCCGACAAAAATATCCTGTTTGAACTGAAGCAGGACGGAGAGGTTCTGTATGATAATCTGGACGGACAGGTGATTGGAGGATCCGGAAACGAGCTGCCCCAGCAGTATGATTTCCTGTTGAAATTCGACGGGGAAAAGGCCGTCATCCTGATGGACGGCGTGGAGCAGGACGTTTACGGGGACGGAGTTTATACCGCCGACGGAGCTCATTGGAGAATACCGGGCTATGAAAATTACCGGCTCCCGGATGACTGGAAGAAGAGCGAGATCACCCTGGCGGTCCGTGCGGTACCCGTACAGTATATAGAAGAAGATGGAACATACAGTGGCACACTCTATTATATCTGGCAGAATTTCCAGTGGAACAGGCGCTATATCCTTGGATACTGCGCAGCGCTGGCCGCGGCGGTGCTCTGTCTGATACCGGCCTTTGTGTGGAGAAAAAGCAGAAGGGAGGCCCGGACGGCCATCGGCACCTTTCTGGGAAAGGTGCCAGGAGAACTGCGCCTTGCCGCTTTGGGCTGCCTCATCTGGCTGGAGACTCTGTACTGGAGAAGCGGAGGCGGGGATGGAATCGGAGATGCTGTCTTTGTTCTGGCTGCACTCTGGGCGCTCTGGCTGGCTGTAACGGACGTGCGCTTTGGCAGAAAACTGTTTGAGAGCAGCTTCCTTTGCCAGCTGATCCGGTTCCTTCAGATAAAAGAAGGGGGACCTGGCATCGGGGAGAGGATGGAGCGGCAGCTTAACAGACCGTTTCTTCTTTCTTTGGCGGTACCTGTGCTGCTTTTGGGTATCATCTGCTGCCTGAGGGACAGAGAGCAGTGGGCGGTTCTTTTCATGTTCCTTCTGGCCACGGACGCCGCAGCCCTGATCGGAATCCTCTTTTTCTCCGCCAAAAGCCAGAAAAGGATGGCGGCAAATCTCAGGGCGGCAGACGACTGCATCCGACAGATCTGCGGAGGCGGCCAGCCCGATGCGGACAGCCAGCCAGCCGATCCGGAGCTTGCCGACCTGGTGCAGAGAGTGGCGGAGCTTTCAGACGGACTGGAAACAGCGGTGGAGGAACGGCTGAAAAGTGAGCGGATGAAGGTGGAGCTGGTCACCAATGTGTCTCATGATATCAAAACGCCCCTCACCTCCATCATCAGCTATGTGGATCTCTTGAAGCAGGCGGAGAATCTTCCGGAGGAACTGCGGGATTATGTGAAAGTCCTGTCCGCAAAATCGGAGCGCCTTCGGGAAATCGTCCAGGACGTGTTTGAAATCAGCAGGGCGGCTTCCGGGCAGCTTCCGCTGAAAATGGAACGGCTGGATCTGGGAAAGCTTCTGCGCCAGACGCTGGCGGACCGGAAGGATACCATAGAAGAGACCAGCTTTCAGCTGCGGGTCAATCTTCCGGAGGAGGAAGTCATGGTCCTTGCGGACGGCCAGCGGATGTACCGGGTATTTGCCAATCTGATCGAGAACGCGCTGAAATATTCCCTGGAGGGCTCCCGTATTTTCCTGACTCTGAAAAAAGAAGATGGAAGGGTGGAGGTGAGAATCCAGAATACCTCGAAGGAAGAACTGAAGGAGGGAAAGGATTTCACGGAACGGTTTGTGCGCGGAGATGAAAGCCGGACGGACGGCGGCAGCGGGCTTGGCCTCTCCATTGCAAAAAGCTTTACGGAAGCCTGCGGAGGAGACTTCCACGTGGAGACGGCTGGCGACAGCTTTACGGTGCTCGTTGCGTTTCCGGAGGATGGCGAGAGATAGGTCAGAAGGACAGGATTTTTCCAGAAGATGGTTTCATTCCCTGTCTGTGAAAAAAATACCGGAGCAGCTCTCTCATTCAAAAAGCAGCTCCGGTATTTCCTATTCATTCAGCTGTTCCGGTTTTCTATGCGCATCAGGCTGTTTTGCCAGATTGCTTCCGTGGGCCTCAGCCGGCGGCTGTGCTTCTGGTTTTACGCCGTAATCACCGTTCCGGCCTTTCCTTTAATCGCGTCTGCCACGAAATCCAGAGAGGTGATCAGCACGCTTCCTTCCGGCACGGCCTCCAGATAGCTGACGGCCGCTTCGATCTTGGGCAGCATGGTTCCCGCTTCAAACTGTCCGTCCTGAATGTAGGCCTTTGCTTCCGAGGCGGTCATGGAATGGATCGGGGATTCCGTTTCCTTCTGGTAATCCTTATAAACCTGCTTCACGCTGGTCAGGATGATGAGCTGATCCGCCTTCAGGTCGCAGGCCAGCTTTCCGGCAATGCAGTCTTTTTCAATGACGGCGGAGGCTCCCTTCAGAGCGTGTTCCTGGGGGATGACCGGAATACCGCCTCCTCCGCAGGCGATGACCACCTGATCCGCGTCCGCCAGCGTGCGGATGGAATCGATTTCCAGAATATCAATGGGCTTGGGCGCGGCCACAATTCTGCGGAAGCCCTTCCCCGGCTCTTCCACCACGTAATTTCCCTTTTTCTGTTCCGTCTCCGCGTCTTCCCTGGACATATACCGGCCGATGATCTTGGTAGGCTCATAGAAAGCCTCATCGTAGGGATCCACCGTCACCTGCGTCAGAATCGTGCTGACCGGTTTGGTGATGCCGCGGCTTAACAACTCCGCGCGCAGGGAATTCTGGATATCGTATCCCACATAGCCCTGGCTCATGGCGCTGCAGACGCACATGGGAGCGGGCGTATAATCAATATAAACTCTGCGCAGTTCCGTCATGGCCTTGTGAATCATGCTGACCTGCGGCCCGTTGCTGTGGGTGATGGTGAGCTGATAGCCGGCTTCCACCAGATCCGCAAGAGCCTTCGCGGTCACACGGACGGCGTCCTTCTGTTCCGTGGTTGTATATCCCAGCGCCTGATGCCCCAGAGAGACGACGGCCCGTTTCTTTGCAGTTTTTTTCTGCTGGTCTCTGCTTTCTGTATTTGTGCTCATATGCATTTCCTCGCTTTATATTGATTTTAACAGAAGTATGATTTCGGTTTCCGGGTGGATCGCATTGCGGCGGAAAGGAAGATGTCGCTTACGCGACCCGCCGCGCAGGCAATCTTCGATTGCCGGGAGAATCCCGCAAGCGGGATTCTTTTTCATTATATCAAAAACAGCCGGATTTGTATACCGAAAAGAAAAGTGCGCCGCTTCAGACCCGGTTTTGCTGCCGTTTATGAGAAGAAAACCGGATGAGAAAACAAACCCCCATGCCTTTCGCTGATCAGCACCACCATAAATGAAACATCGCAGCCGATAATCTCCTGATAATTACATACCGCAACGTTTGATGTATAATGAACATATCGGTAAAGG
>ERZ894229.849-NODE-849-length-19137-cov-10.1644_pt1 | contig 19137 bp, 22 predicted proteins | sample MGYA00380295_ERZ894229 | MGnify/ENA primary metagenome ERZ894229 (study PRJEB32331, sample SAMN06328479) | human gut metagenome | biome: human gut microbiome; feature: stool | host: Homo sapiens | collected 2014-09-17 ... | reverse complement strand
CCTGCACTGGCTTACCGGAAGGGATGCACCTGATCAGCGAAAAGTGTGCACTTTGTAAACGGAATATTCACAAGATGGCTGCCGGGAAATCCTTGGCGCTGCGGAAGGGATGAAAGAGGATCGTGAAAGCTGGCGTTCTTTCTTCGTATGGTTGAAAGAACGCGGGCTTACTGGTGTACGTTTGATCATCGGCGATAAGAATCTCGGTATGCTTGAAACCATTCCGGAAGTCTTTCCGGATGCCAGATATCAGCGCTGTACGGTTCATTTTTACAGAAATATATTTTCTGTTACCCCCCGTAACAAGATGAAAACGGTAGCGCTTATGCTCAAGGCGATCCATGCGCAGGAAAGCAAGGAAGCCGCCCGTGAAAAAGCAATCCAGGTAGCGGAGAAACTCCGGGCCATGAAGCTTGCTAAAGCTGCCAAGAAGGTAGAGGACGGAATCGAAGAAACCTTGACCTATATGGATTTTCCTACGCAGCATTGGACCCGGATCCGGACCAATAACGCTATTGAGCGCCTCAACCGTGAGATTAAACGCCGTACAAAAGCGATCGGTGCTTTTCCTGACGGGCAGAGTGCCTTGATGCTCGTATGTGCCAGACTGCGTCATGTAGCAGCAACCAGTTGGGGAGCCAGACGCTATATGAATATGGATCATCTTTTCAAATCAGAAGAGGATCTGCTGTCTGATATCATAGCCGGCTGACTACCGGCTGCTAAACGGCTAGGTTTTGATTTTGCGAAAAACTATTGACACTATCTTAAATTTAGGAAAGGAGGGAACTACATGGCAAATTGCAAAGTAATTGCGATTGCCAATCAGAAAGGCGGAACGGGAAAAAACACCACAACCGTCAACTTGGGAATCGGACTTGCCAGAGAAGGGAAAAAGGTTCTTTTAGTGGACGCTGATCCACGGGGCGATCTGACAACCTCACTGGGATGGCCGGAGCAGGATAACCTTTCTGTGACACTTGCCACACAGTTGGAGGGGATTGTGGATGACAGGGAAATGGATAGCCACGCCGGTATTTTACACTGGTTATTATGGTGTGGCAGAGCCATCTGTCCGGCAAAATCAGAGCCATAGTCCCAATGGTACAGAGTCACTTTGATTTTGCTTGATTGTTCCAGCAAGTAATCTGTTGAAAACAAAATCATAGATTTTGACTGGCTCTCATTCTCCAGAATGGTGGCTCTCAAAATCCGGTCCGATGGCTCAAAGCGATCCAGTATAATCATTTTACACCATGAGGAAGATGTCGATCTGACCCCGTCCAATATCGAACTGGCGGGACTGGAAGTTATGCTTGTCAATGCCACAAGCCGGGAACTTACGCTGAAAAATTGTCTGAATGAAGTGAAAAGCGGATACGACTATGTGCTGATTGACTGTATGCTAGGTTTGGATATGCTGACGATCAATGCATTGGCGGCGTCTGATAGTGTGATTGTTCCAGTGCAGGCCCAGTATCTTCCAGCAAAGCGCCCGAAACCGGAAGGCGGTTATGAAATGGTGGCAGGACACCGGAGAAAATTAGCAAGTGAACTTGCCGGAAAAATGGATATGCCATGCATTGTGCGAAATCTGACAGATGATGAAGCTATTATTATCATGGTGGACTCTAACCTGCAAAGGGAGAAAATCTTACCGTCAGAAAAAGCCTTTGCCTATAAGATGAAACTGGACGCAATGAAAAGACAGGAAGGAAGACCAGGCAGAACAAATGAGAAAGTTTGCAAAGGTAGGAAAGCTGAATGAGGACGTGATCCTGTCGATCATGACTGAGGAAAAGCCGAACTAGGTGGAGCAGTATGCGGATGGAGAAAATGCCTACTGTATCGAGCCGGGAATCTCTCTGCATACCGGGAACACACTGGAGAAGGACGCTTCTGTGGTGTGGAACAACTTAGGAAAAGAGAAACAGGACGCTGTGAATCTTGCCCTTTTATATGTCGCGCTTAACAGCGGCCCAGTAATTCTGAACGATTTTTTTCTTCCAGACAAGAAAAAGACAGCAGGCAAAAAGCAGGATTGCGCCCAAAAGAACGACCCATGGACTTAAACCGGAGCTGTCGATAAATTTTGCCGCGTCATCCGTCTGAGGCGCCTGACCAAGCAGATACAGAATTGGCACAATCACCCATGCGAGTATGGAGCCTGTCGGAATGAGAATAAAGAGGAAGGAAAAAATCCGGTAAAAGATACTTTCTATTCTGCCTCGGTAGGCCAGCGAGTAAAGAATGGATACAAGAACGGGCAGCAGCATTCCCGAAATATGGAACAGAGATAACGTGAGGGAAGTGAATATGCCGCCCTCGTAGGCCATGTATGCGCCCAGAATGCGGAACTGTGTAATCCGTGCGCCGCACAGAACCGCTGTCAGAGCATGCCCGCCTTCGTGCAGAGCGACGTACAGGGGGATGAGGATCAGAATACTGGCAAACAGGGATAATATTTTTTTGACCTTCAGATTCATTGGTTCACCTCAGCGCTTTTTTCTTATGATATAACACATGCGTAATTGTTTCAAGAAAAAGGAGAAACGGATGAAAAAAGAAAGATTCCTGTTGTCCGTTCTGGCTGCGATGACAGTTCTGGCTTCCTGCGGCCGAAACGCAGAGATTTCCGGCGAAACCGTTCCTTTATCAGAATCCGTGGATGAGGCTGGCGGCCTGTCATCTGCCACAATGGACGAAAATGGCGGACTTTTGGAAGATGGAAGGCAGGCCTTTGGAAAGGCGTTATGGGACGTATATTTTCAGGGGATTCTGCCGGATGGCGGAGCAGTAGAGTATGTGGACAGGGAGTCGGCTGAAGGAAACGGCTTTGCTGTGACGGATATAGACGGAGACGGGCGGGAGGAGCTGCTGCTTCTGTGGTCAGGCGCCAGCATGTCAGGAATGGTACAGATCATTTATGGTTATGAGGATGGGCATTTCCATGAGGAGCTGTTGGGATTTCCAGACCAGACCTTTTATGAAAATGGAACGGTGGAAATTGGATGGTCTCATAACCAGGGACTGTCGAACTCTTTATGGCCCTATTTCGTTTATGCTTATGATACCGGAAGTGATACCTATCGGTCTGTCGGCGGAGCAGATGCCTGGGAAAAGAGCGTAAGGGAAGAGGACTACAGTGGAAACTCTTTTCCGGCAGAGACAGATACCGACGGAGACGGTATGGTTTACTTTATTCTTCCGGCTGACTGGGACGGGCAATATGAAGGGATTCAGACGGTAGACGGGGAGGAATATGAGGAATGGAGAAACTCCTGGCTGGATGGGGCGGCGAAAATGGATATTTCTTTCCAGAAGCTGACGGAAGAAAATATTGCGGCACTGGGGTATCCGAAACCGGACTATCCTGACCCGCAGCCGCTGGGATGAGGAACAGGGGAGGCTGTTTTTCCTATTGACATTACGTCATGACCATGATACCATACAAATAGTTAGTTGAAACTAACTACAAAAAATAGATCATGCGGACTTCTCCTTTTGAATGCGGCTCTTGCCGGAGAGCGTTTTACCGGAAGGGACTGTCGCCGGACGCCTGGTTCCGGAAGAGCCCTTCCGGCGGAGAAGCTGCTGAAAAGATGGAGGTAAACATGGATTATCTGGAGATTGAAAAGGTAGTTGGACGGGAAATCCTGGATTCAAGAGGAAATCCAACCGTTGACGCGGAAGTGACGCTGGCAAACGGAACGGTGGGCAGAGGAACCGCTCCCAGCGGCGCGTCCACAGGAGAATTTGAAGCGCTGGAATTAAGAGACGGCGATAAGGGAAGATATCTGGGAAAGGGCGTTACAAAGGCGGTGGAAAATATCAACACCGTGATCTGCGATGCGATCACCGGAATGGACGCCTCTGATATTTATGCGGTTGACGCGGCGATGATTGCAGCGGACGGAACGAAGGACAAGTCAAAGCTCGGGGCGAACGCCATTCTGGCTGTTTCCATCGCCTGTGCGCGTGCTGCGTCCATCGCGCTGGATATCCCGCTGTACCGTTTTCTGGGCGGAGTAAACGGAAATCGTCTTCCCGTTCCCATGATGAATATTTTAAACGGCGGAGCCCACGCGGCCAATACGGTGGATGTGCAGGAATTCATGATCATGCCTGCCGGAGCTCCCAGCTTTAAAGAGGGCCTGCGCTGGTGCGCGGAGGTGTTCCATGCGCTTGCCGCACTGTTAAAATCCAAAGGACTTGCCACCTCTGTCGGTGACGAGGGAGGCTTTGCGCCGGATCTCGCCAGCGATGAGGAAGCCATTGAGTACATTCTGGAGGCGGTAAGCAAGGCGGGGTATGAGCCGGGAAAGGATTTTGTGATCGCCATGGACGCGGCTTCCAGCGAGTGGAAGGGTGAGAAGAAGGGCGAATATGTGCTTCCAAAGGCGGGAACCAGATTTACTTCTGAGGAGCTGATCGGGCACTGGAAGAAGCTTGTGGATAAATATCCTATCATTTCCATCGAGGATGCGCTGGATGAAGAGGACTGGGAAGGCTGGCAGAAGCTGACTGCGGAGCTGGGAGACAGAGTGCAGCTGGTGGGAGACGATCTGTTTGTGACCAATACGGAGCGGCTGAAGAAGGGAATTGAGCTTGGCTGCGGCAATTCGATTCTGATCAAGCTCAATCAGATCGGTTCCGTGTCCGAGACGCTGGAAGCCATCAAGATGGCGCACAGCGCCGGGTATACCGCCATCGCGTCCCATCGTTCCGGAGAAACGGAGGACACCACCATTGCGGATCTGGCGGTTGCGCTCAATACCTGTCAGATCAAGACCGGAGCGCCCAGCCGCTCGGAGCGCGTCGCCAAGTATAACCAGCTCCTGCGCATCGAGGAACAGCTCGGGGCGGGCAGTGTGTATCCCGGATTCGATGCTTTTCATGTGAAGAGAGGCTGAGTGCGGGACAGGAGAAATTGCGTCCGTCCAGCAGAATGACAGGATGGATGGCAGACAGAAAAAACGACAGCAGAAAGTAAAGGGAAGGCGTATGTGGCCGGTTCGGGCATATATGCCTTCCTTGCTTTTATGCTTTTTTCCCGAATGATTTTTTGATTTCAAACGACTACCTTATCAGAAGCGGTTGAGGCGTTTCAGAGGGAGGTTATTCGTGAACGCAGAAATTATTCTGGAACAGTATGTTTTGGGGAATGGTGCTGAGCATTGTTTTTACAGACGTCCTCATCCTGGTATCCGCATCACTCTGCCGTATCGCTTGCCCCGATTCACATAAAAATCACACTTCAGCCAACATTTTTACACATTTAAGGAATAAATTGATGCAAAGAGTTTTTTTCATTTAGGGCTTTGCTTTGGAGGTAAATAATGATAGAAGTCAGTCATCTGGTAAAGAAATACGGCAGCCATTACGCCGTGAATGATCTGACCTTCCGGGTGGACAGGGGGCAGATTTACGGCTTCCTGGGGCCGAATGGGGCCGGGAAGTCCACAACCATGAACATCATCACCGGATATCTCGCGCCCACGTCAGGGAAAGTGAAGATCAATGGATATGATATTCAGCAGGAGCCGGAGGAGGCGAAGAGGTGCATCGGATATCTTCCGGAGATGCCGCCGCTTTATGCGGACATGACGGTCATGGAATATCTGGTTTTTGTGTCGGAACTGAAGCGGGTTGCCAGAAAGCAGCGGAAGGACGATATTCAGGACGTTATGGAAAGGACCGGTGTCACTGAGATGAAGGACCGGCCGATCCGTAATCTCTCAAAGGGCTATAAGCAGCGCGTCGGCCTGGCGCAGGCTCTGCTGGGAGACCCGGAGATCATCATTCTGGACGAACCCACAGTGGGCCTGGACCCGAAGCAGATCATCGAGATGCGAGACCTGATCCGCGGCCTCAGGGAAAAGCATACGGTTATTTTAAGCTCCCACATCCTTTCCGAGGTGAGCGCAGTCTGTGACCAGATTCTTATTATTTCAACGGGAAAACTGGTGGCCTGCGATACGCCGGAGGGGCTGACCCGGCTGATGACCGGAGAGGAAGAGCTGACGCTTCAGGTAAAGGGAAGCGCCGGACGGCTGGAGGAAGTCTTAAGCGGACTGGACGGAATCTCAGGATTTGAAGTAAAGCCGGTGCCTGAAACGGAGGAACAGCGGCAGGAATCCGCTGATGCCGGTGAGCCGGAAAACGGGGAAAACGCCTGTGCTGCTGCGGTGATCCGGGTAGAGGAGGGCTGCGATATCAGGGAAGAGATGTTTTACCGTCTGGCGCAGAACAGGCTTCCCATTCTGGAGCTGCATGTCACAACCAAATCTCTGGAGGATATCTTCCTGGAGCTGACGGCTTCCGAAAAAAATTCCGAAGAGCAGGAGGAAACGGATGAGACAGAAGCAGAAGAGACAGAATCTGAAGAGACGGAAAGAACGGACACCGTGGAAATGAAAACAGAAGAAACGGAAGCAAAGGAAATAGAGACGACAGAAGAGGAGGACGGTCATGCTGGCGATTTATAAGAGAGAATTCAGGGCATATTTTCATTCCATGACCGGCTGGCTTTTCCTTGCGGCGAATCTGTTTCTGTCGGGACTGTATTTCTTCGCGCTGAATCTCCGCTACGGCTACGCCAGCATTGCCAATACCATGTATAACATCGTTTTCCTTCTGCTGATCACGGTGCCGATCCTTACCATGCGCATGCTGAGCGAGGAACGCAGACAGAAAACGGACCAGCTCATTCTGACCGCTCCGGTATCGGTGGGAAAAATCGTGGCGGGAAAGTACCTGTCCGCGGTCACCGTCTTTACCATTTCCACCGGGATGATCTGTGTCTATCCGCTGATTCTGTCAGCCTTTGGAACGGTGCCCTTCGGAGAAAGCTACACGGCAATTCTGGCCTATTATCTGTACGGCTGTGCCTGCATTGCCATCGGCATGTTTGTTTCCTCGCTGACGGAGAGCCAGGTGATCGCCGCGGTGCTCAGCTTCGGCGCGCTGTTTCTCGGGTATATGATGAGCAGTATCACAGCGTTGATTTCCAGCACGGGAAACTTTCTCACAAGGATTCTGAACGTGCTCGACATGACGACCCGGCTGACGGATATGATGCAGGGAACGCTGGAGGTGAAATCCGTTCTGTATTTCCTGTCCTTCATCCTGGTGTTCTTTTTCCTCACCGTTCAGTCCATTCAGAAAAGACGGTATCAGGTTTCTGTCGGACACCTGAAAATGGGAGCCTACAGTACGGGGATGATCGCTGTGGTTCTGGCAGCGGCGGTGTTTCTCAATCTGGCGGTGGAAGAGCTCCCTTCCCGGTATACCTCCTTCGACGTGACGAGCGAGCGGCTTTATTCCCTGACGGATACCACGAAGGAGCTGCTGGCCGGGCTGGAAGAGGATGTGAATATCTATATTCTGGAAAGCGAAGAAAACCAGGATACGGTTCTGAAGCAGACGCTGGACAGATATGCGGGCCTGTCCTCCCACATCCACGTGGAATATCAGGACCCGGTCGCCAATCCAGACTTTTACCAGCAGTATACGGACGAAAATATCAACATGAATTCCATGATTGTGGAGAGCGACAGACGGTATACGGTCATTGATTATGCGGATATTTATGAATACGAATATGACTACAGTTCCTATACCAGCACGCTGACCGGCTATGACGGCGAGGGACTGATCACCAGCGCCATCGCCTATGTGACCAGCGATGATATTCCCACCATGTATGTGCTGGAAGGGCAGGATGAGCTGACTCTTTCCACCACCTTCCAGGATGGCCTCTCCAAGCAGAATGTCACCTCAGAGTCGCTGAACCTGTTGACTGCGGACAGCGTGCCGGAAGAGGCGGAAGGGGTGCTGATCCTGGCTCCGACGGCGGATATTTCAACGGATGACGCGCAGAAGCTGATCGATTATCTGGATGCGGGCGGAAGGATTTTGATGACCACCTCTTATACCGATAATTTTGCCGAAAGCTTTCCAAACCTGCAGACCGTGCTGGACTATTTCGGTATCTCCATCACGGAAGGTCTGGTGGCGGAAAACGATCCCTCCATGTACTATCAGCAGCCCTCCTATCTGCTGCCCGATGTGGCCTATGATACGGTAACGGACGGCGTCGCGGGCGGACAGTATGTGTTCATGCCCTATGCGCAGGGAATTACCTGGGAGGAGTCGGACGATATTGCGGTCACATCCCTTCTGACCACGTCGGAAAGCTCGGTTTCCAAGACGAATCTGGACGAGGCGCAGACCTGGGAATGGGAGGAAGGGGATATTGAAGGGCCGTTCACGGTGGCCGTGCACGCTTCCAAAACGCTTGATGACGAAAATACGGCGGAGCTGTATCTGTATACCTCGGAAAACCTGTTTACCGACAGCGCCAATTCCATGGTGGCGGACGCCAACCTGACCCTCTTCAACAATACGATCGCGGCGATGACGGACGGCGGCACCAGCGTATCCGTTCCGGTGAAATCCTATCAGGCCTCGGATATCATGGTAAATGACGGAACCGCATTTCTGCTGGGAAGCGTGCTGATGGTCATACTGCCTCTCGCTTTGCTGCTGTTCGGTCTAATCAGATGGCTGGAAAGGAGGAAAGGTTGAACAGTGTGCCCGATGGCACATTGCTCAACCGGCTGTTTTGCGTCGAAGCTCCGCAAAACAGCGATGATCGCAGAGGAGAAATCACCTGCGTGATTTCTCCTCGCGGCCTCAGCGTACGCTTCGGAAAGGAGGAAGGCATGAAAAAGCAAAAGCTGCATTTCGGAATTCTGCTCGTCGTCTGCATGCTGTGCGCAGCGGCCTGGTTTCTTGTGAGATATCTGGATCTTCCGGAAAGTGAAGAGGAGGAGACTGTGGAGGTTACTGTGACGGATTTTAAGGCGGAAGATGTGACGGCTCTGTCGACAGGCGGCGAGTATCCTCTGAATTTTGTGAAGGAGGAGGGGACCTGGTACAATGCGGAGGACAGAAGCGCTTCCATACAGCAGTCCATGGTGGAGAATCTTCTGACCTATATTACGCATATTACTTCGGAAACGGCGATTGAGGAGCCTGACGATCTCTCACAGTATGGTCTGGATAAGCCGTCCATGACGATTACGGCCACACTGGAGAACGGAACGAGCGTAATCCTGCATATCGGCGAAAGCAATTCCATTACGGGAGATTACTATCTGCAGGTGAGCGGGGATGATACGGTGTATACGGTGAGCTCGTCCCTCGTCTCAACCTTTGAAAAGACGCCGGAGGACTTTGTGGAAGAGGAAACGGAGACGGAGACAGAGACAGAAACGGAGACAGAAACAGAGACGGAAACGGAAGCAGAGACGGAAACCGCAACAGAAAACTGATCCACATAAAGAGATGCAGCGCTATCTCGGGAGATGCAGCGCTATCTCCTGCGCTGCATCAGCTTCATAATCTGGTTCATTTTTAAAAGCTCTTCCGGAGTGCTGTATTTTTTGATTGCCTCGATGATGGTGTTCATCTCTTCTGTGGAGAAGGTAATATTCGAAGACCGACTCCGCTGGGCGAGTGCCATCAGAAATGGCAGCAGATCCTTCTGGGAGAGCTCTCTGCTTTCGAATACCATTTTCTGCAGAAAGTCCAGCTTTTCCTGCGGGATGTCCTGAAGGGAAGGCTCCGCCATCCAGCGGGGCTTTTCCGCGTATTCTGCCATAATCAATTCTCCTTTTCCGGCGGCTTTTTTTCCGCCGCCTCTGTCTGAAATTCTGACTGAAACATCTGGAACATTTCCTTCTGGGAAGGGGAAAGCATTCCCATCAGCATGTTTAAAGGATCCATGGGGCTGTCACCCATGGGAGTGCCGTTCTTGAAAGAGCCATCCATGGAAGTATCATCCATGGAAGTATCATCCATGGAAGTTCCGGATTCTTCGCTGTGACCTTCCGGACCGGGGGCGATGTCGCCAAACAGCTCCATCATCTGCTTCATTTCTTCATACATCTGCATGGCGTTCTGTATGGATTGAAACTGGTCCAGCAAGGCCCTGAGTGCAGGAGGACAGTATCCCCTGATTTTTTCGCAGAGCTCTCCGAAAGAAAGAGGAAGCGGAGGGCTGCGGAAGGCTTCCGGATGGGAACGGACAAAGAAGATCGTGTACTGAAGCTCCAGAAAACGGATCATGACAGCCAGATTTCTTTGGATGTCCGGAGCGCAGTAAGGCAGCAGGATCTTCAGAATCTGTATTTGATTTGTGGTATACAGGGTGTCAAAAGCCTGTATGGAATCCTGTTCCTGTTTTTCCATTGCCCGATCCTTTTCCCTTTACAGAAATTTTATGTCGGGGAAGGGAGTACGAGAACCGAAACGGGCATATGCCTGCATTACATGGCTGTGCCGCGGCGTCAGAAGGCGCCGCGGCAGCCATCAGGAGTCAGAAGGCATTACAGGAAACGGCAGATATGTTTACCGTTTCCTGCAAAAACAGTCATCTGGTCATCAGCAGCAGAATCCGTTTCCGTTTCCGCAGCAGCACAGCAGAATCAGGATCCAGATCCAGTTTCCGCATCCGTTTCCGGAATCGCCGCATCCGCATCCGTTACCCATGCCAAAGCCGTTTCCGTTTCCACAGCAGCAGCACAGCAGGATCAGGATCCAGATCCAGCTGCCGCATCCGTTATTGGCCGTCGCACAGCCGCAGCTGTTGTTAGAGGAACTGCCGCATCCGCAGCCGCTCGCCGTTAAATCACTCATATCTGTTGCCTCCAAAGTTGGTTTTTATGGTTTATACTATGCCCCTGGCGTGTCCGTGTTTCCAGAGAAAGAAAATCTGAAATGTTTTTTCAGCGGTACAGGCCGCCAATTCCTGCACAGGTTCGGATTTTTTTCATAATGATAAGAAAAAAGGGCGAAGATTCATCATGGACCGTGCAAGAAAACTGATTCATGCCGGAGAGCGTGAGATTTATCCTTATGACGGCTCCGGTGTGACGGCGGCGATTCTGGATACGGGGATCGCCATGCATCCGGATCTCAAAGACAGGGTGATCGGCTTTAAGGATTTTGTGGGAAACAGCCGTATGCCTTATGATGACTGCGGCCATGGAACACATGTTGCCGGATGCCTGTGCGGAGACGGCACCTGCTCTCAGGGAAGATTTGCAGGGGTCGCAGCGGGCTGCCGAGTACTTGCAGGAAAAGTACTGGATGAAAAAGGAGACGGTACGATTTCCGGCATGATAAGGGGCATTGACTGGGTGTTAAAAAACCGGGAGCTGTATCAGGTGAAGATTTTGAATATTTCTGTGAGCATGGGAAAAGATCCGGGAGGAAAAAATATCTCTTCGGGCATGGCAGAAAAGGAAACGCTTTTTCATAAACTGATCGCGAAACTGGAAGAGGCATGGGAGGAGGGCTTGTTTGTTGTGGTTGCCGCAGGGAATGCGGGACCCGCCGCAGGAAGCCTCTCAAGGCTTGGAACGGGAAAACGGGTGGTGACAGTGGGATGCCATGACGGGACGGAGAGCCGGGAAAGACAGGATTCCTGTGAAGCCTGTTCGGGCAGGGGACCTTCCGGCACCGTGCTCAAGAAACCGGATATTGTGGCGCCCGGAACAGGAATCGTATCCTGCAACGCCTGGTTCCGCCGGACGGCAAGAGGATGCAGGGATGCCTATGTGGAAAAGAGCGGTACATCCATGTCCACGCCGTTAGTGGCAGGAGCGGCAGCGCTGTGTTTTCAGAAATATCCCGGGTATACAAACGAACAGGTCAAACGCCGGATCCTGTGGACGGCCTCTGATCTGGGAGAGGCATGGAATACTCAGGGCTGGGGAATGCTGAACGTGGCGCATATGCTTGGATCAAAATGACGCGGCGTTCCCATTTTAGATGTGTTGCCGGAGAGTAATATCGAAAAAGAAAGTTATATAAATCAAAAGAAGATTGTTGACATGCGTTGGATAATTGTATACAATGATACATGAATTACAGCATTCACATATTACGGATTCAAAATTGCAGAAGGAGAGCAGCCATGAATACGAATGATACCTTTACCAACCGGCCTGTCACCATGAATGAGAAGAACAACCTTCTTGAGATCGAAGAGCACATGTACATTCTGGATGATGTCAAGAAGCCGAACGTGTTCCGCAACATGTTCCCCTATTCGGAGATTCCGAAGATCCCGTTCAACGACAGGATCGTTCCGCACAACATGCCGAAGGAGATCTGGATCACGGACACCACCTTCCGCGACGGGCAGCAGTCCCGCGCGCCGTACACCACGGAGCAGATCGTCACCATCTATGACTATCTGCACAGGCTGGGCGGCCCCAACGGAATGGTGCGCGCCTGTGAGTTTTTTCTTTACAGCAAAAAGGACAGGGACGCGGTCTACAAGTGTATGGAAAGAGGGTATCAGTTTCCGGAGGTGACGAGCTGGATCCGGGCGAGCAAGGAGGATTTCCGCCTGGTGAAGGAGATCGGCATGAAGGAGACCGGTATTCTGGTGAGCTGCTCCGATTATCATATTTTCATGAAACTGAAGATGACCAGAAGACAGGCGATGGATCATTATCTGAGCGTGATCCGTGACTGCCTGGAGGAAGGCATCAGTCCCAGATGCCATCTGGAGGATATCACAAGAGCGGATATTTACGGCTATGTGGTTCCCTTCTGTATGGAACTGATGAAATTGATGGAGGAATACAAGATTCCGATCAAGATCCGGGCCTGTGACACCATGGGCTACGGCGTAAATTATCCCGGCGCGGTAATTCCCAGAAGTGTGCCGGGCATCATCTACGCCCTGCATACCCATGCGGGCGTTCCTCATGCGCTGCTGGAGTGGCACGGTCACAATGATTTTTACAAGGCCGTCACCAACTCCACCACCGCATGGCTTTACGGCTGTTCTGGCGTAAACGCCTCCCTGTTTGGCATCGGAGAGCGTACCGGCAACACGCCTCTGGAGGCCATGGTGTTCGAATATGCCCAGCTGAAGGGCGACTTAAACGGCATGGATACCACCGTCATTACGGAACTCGCCGAATACTATGAGAAGGAGATCGGATACCATATTCCGGAGCGGACGCCTTTCGTCGGGAAAAACTTCAATGTGACCCGCGCGGGGATTCATGCGGACGGTCTCTTGAAAAATGAGGAAATTTATAATATATTTGATACGGAGAAGTTTTTGAACCGTCCGGTGATCTGCGCCGTGTCAAACACCTCCGGTCTTGCGGGAATCGCTCACTGGATCAATGCGCATTACGGGCTGAAGGATGAGAATGCGGTGGACAAGAATTCACCGCTCGTTCATGAGGTGAAGAAATGGGTAGATCAGGAGTATGCGGACGGCCGTGTGACGGTGCTCACGGATGAGGAACTGACCGCTGTGATCGATGATGTATGCCGGAGGCTGTCCATAAGCCTTTCCGGAAAGGCGGCATCCGGGAATGGAGCACGGGAAAACGGGAAGAAGGAAACGGGTGGACAGGCCGATGCGTGAGAAGAGTGCAGAAAGTACCGTGCATGCAGAAAAAAAGGTTCGCGGCAAAAGCGAAAAAAAGGACGTACTCAGCCAGGCTGCCGAGACGGCGGATAAGTATTCTCTCCGCGGCCGGGTATTCCACAGGCTGCGCGACGATATCCTGAACGGAAAATACCGGGAATATGAAGAACTCAGGGAAGCGGCCATCGCGGAAGAAATGGGCGTCAGCCGTACCCCCGTCCGGGAAGCGCTAAGGCAGCTTGAACTGGAGGGACTGGTTCAGATCATCCCCAATAAAGGGGCCTATGTGACCGGCATCACGGTCAAGGACGTGAAGGATATTTATGCCATCCGTTCTCTGCTGGAAGGGCTGTGCGCGAGATGGGCGACGGAGAACATCAGCGCCGAACAGATGGAAGAAATGGAAGAAAATGTCTATCTGTCCGCCTTTCATGCGGGAAAAGGACATGCCCAGCAGCTCACGGAGCTGGACAATCGTTTTCATGAAATCATGTATGAGGCCTCTGGCAGCAAGATGCTGGAGCATGTGCTTCGGGAATTTCATGAATATGTGCTCCGGGTGAGAAAGCAGACCCTTTCCGACGACACGAGAAGCATCCAGTCCAACGAAGAGCACAGAAGGATCATGGAGGCCATCCGTGACAAGAACGCGGATCTGGCGGAGCAGCTGGCAAACGCCCATATCAAAAACGCCTATTCCAACATGGTTAAAAGCGGCTTATACGAAGCCTACAAGGAACCGGAAAATACCTGAAGAGCGCAGAGCGCTTCGAAATGGAGGAAAGAATGGAAAAAATCAAAATGACAACGCCTCTGGTGGAAATGGACGGAGACGAGATGACCCGAATTCTGTGGAAGATGATCAAGGAGGAGCTGCTTTCTCCCTTTATCGAGCTGAACACGGAATACTATGATCTCGGCCTTGCGCACCGCAACGAAACGGACGATAAGGTGACCGTGGAATCTGCGGAAGCCACGAAGAAGTACGGTGTCGCCGTAAAGTGCGCTACCATCACGCCCAATGCCGCCCGTATGACGGAATATGATCTGAAGGAGATGTGGAAGAGCCCCAACGGAACCATCCGCGCCATTCTGGACGGCACTGTATTCCGCGCTCCCATTGTGGTGAAGGGAATCGAGCCCTGCGTCCGCAACTGGGAAAAGCCGATCACCATTGCCCGTCACGCCTATGGCGATGTCTATAAGAATGTGGAAATGAAGATTCCTGGCCCCGGAAAGGCGGAGCTGGTTTTCACAGATGAGAACGGAAACGAACAGCGGGAGACCGTTTTTGATTTTAAGGGTCCCGGCGTCCTGCAGGGGATGCACAACACGGAGGCATCCATCCGCAGCTTTGCCCGCGCCTGCTTCCAGTATGCGGTGAGCACGAAGCAGGATCTCTGGTTCGGAAGCAAGGACACTATTTCCAAGAAATATGACCATACCTTCAAGGATATTTTCCAGGAGACCTATGAAAAGGAATATAAGGAGCAGTTCGACGCATTGGGCCTGACCTATTTCTACAGCCTGATCGATGACATCGTCGCCCGCATCATGAAAGCGAAGGGTGGCTTCATCTGGGCCTGTAAGAACTATGACGGGGACGTGATGAGCGATATGGTTTCGTCCGCCTTTGGCTCCCTTGCCATGATGACCTCCGTTCTGGTATCTCCTGACGGCGTATATGAATATGAGGCGGCTCACGGAACCGTGCAGAGACACTATTATAAATACCTCAAGGGAGAGGAGACTTCCACCAATCCCGTGGCGACCATCTTTGCCTGGACCGGCGCCCTGAGAAAGCGCGGTGAACTGGACGGCATTGAAGCGCTCTGCCAGTTCGCGGACAAGCTGGAGAAGGCCACCATTGATACCATTGAAAGCGGCGTGATGACGAAGGATCTCGCCCTGATCACCACTCTTGAAAAGGTGACCGCATTAAACAGTCAGGATTTCATCCGTGCCATCCGTACCCGGCTGGAAGAGCTGCTTTAACCGCGGCTCCCACACAGGAAATCAGGGGTCTGTAAGCTGGCAGACCCCGGCATGGAGGAAGATTGAAAAAATGCGCTCGATAGCGCATTTTTTCAATTAGGATTTGCGCCGAAGCGACGCAAATCCCGCTATCGCAGCGCCGAACTTGAGGTTCGGCGCGCGTGCCTCAGCATAACGCTTCGGCATGGAGGAAGATTGAAAAATATGAAAAAATTATTTGAGCAGATTATCAAATTCGGGCTGGTGGGCTTTCTCTGCTTTTTCATTGATTATGGCATCATGGTTGCTCTGACGGAGCTTGCCGGAATCAATTCCACCGTTTCCAGCGGAATCTCCTTCTGCGTATCGGTGGTTGTCAACTATATTCTGAGCGTAACGGTTGTTTTTGATGCGGACAGAGAGGCCAATAAGGCGAAGCAGTTTACCGTCTTTCTGATTCTGAGCGTCATCGGCCTGGGAATCAACACCCTGATCATGTGGGCGGGAACCGGTATCCTGGATCAATATATGGAACGCTCATACATGCTGGTGAAGATTTTTGCCACGGCAGTGGTGATGGTCTATAATTTCATTACCAGAAAGATTTTTATTGAGAAGAAGGACTGAGAAGGAGCGGGCAGCTTCGGCTGTCCACCTATGGGAAGAAAGAGCAGTTTGGGAGCAGATATCACAAAAAAAGGGATGTCTGCTCCTTTCGTTCACGCATATAATTATGGGCAACTACATTTTTTTAAGTCTTGATCTGATTCCCCGGCTCTTTTCACCTTCCCCGTGATCTGATATAATGGCCTCAGATTGGCGGAAAGCCAAAAAATCAGTAGAAGGGAGTATTGTTCATGTATCAGATTTCCAATTTTACCGACAATGATGACATCCGCACACTGGCTTCGCTTGGAGCGTTTACCGTGGTGGAATATGAGAGGGATCTGAGTGTTTCGCCTGCCAGCGCTCAGGAGGCTTATTTCTGCAACGCCATGAATGTAAGAAAACGCCAGGTGATCTGCGACTTGTCCAAATCCCATGTCACTGTGCAGGCGGGGGCCATGCAGTGGACCGTGGGAAACGTGAATGCTACGACAGGGATTAAGGGAGTGGGCGACCTGTTTGGCAAGGCGGTACGCGGCAAGGTGACCGGAGAATCGGCCATTAAACCGGAATATACCGGAGATGGGATTATGGTTCTGGAGCCCACATACCGTCACATCCTTCTTGTGGACTTAAAGGACTGGAACGGCAGTATTGTCCTTGACGACGGCCTATTCCTCGCCTGTGAATCCACGCTGAAGCAGAAGGCGGTCATGCGTTCGAATTTTTCCTCTGCCGTTGCGGGAGGGGAAGGACTGTTTAATCTTGGCGTTACCGGCAATGGCGTTCTGTGCCTGGAATCCGCTTCTCCACGCGAAGAACTGATTGAGATTACGCTTCAGAATGATGTCCTGAAGGTGGATGGAAACATGGCTGTCGCCTGGAGCGGCACGCTGGACTTCACCGTAGAACGTTCCGGCAAATCCCTGATCGGATCGGCTGCATCCGGTGAAGGATTGGTCAACGTATATCGCGGAACCGGAAAAGTCCTTCTTGCACCTGTATCCCGTGGCGTGGGATGACAGTCAATGGTAATGAAACACCTGAATGTTAATACGCATTGCTTGCAGCAACGGCTGCTTTCCCGTACAATAACCGCAACAATAAATGGAAAGGAGTTCGTTCTCAATGCTGAGTGAAAACATTAAGGCAATCAGAAAATCAAAAGGACTGTCGCAGCAGGAACTTGCTGTCAAATTGAACGTGGTACGGCAGACTGTCTCCAAATGGGAACAGGGTTTGTCCGTTCCGGATTCTGATATGCTGATCTCCATATCGGAAGCGCTTGAAACACCTGTAAGCATTTTGCTGGGAGAAACGGTTACTGAACCGAAAGCCGATGAATTAAAGGCGATTTCTGAGAAACTGGAGATTATAAACCTGCAGCTTGCGCAGAGAAAAGCGTCCAGCAGGAAAATGCTTCAATGGCTTCTGATCTCGTTGTGTGCGGTTATAGTAATAATTTTCGCAGCCCTGGCGGTATGGAACAGTCCCTATCTGGGTTGGAATTATGGCGACCCTGAAACCGCCGTTGTTGGAGTCGGCCTTCACGCATTTGAGTGGGTGTTCGTCAGAACAGCGCCGCTTGTCCTTACAGCGGCAATCGTCGGAATCTTTTTGACACGGAAAAATGGTCATATCTGATGGAGGTATTGCAATGAAAATAGAGATCGGGGAAGATTTTCCGCAGTATTTCAGGCCGTCATATCCGGAAGAATTTGAATTATTTTCACATTTTGAAGTGACAGCGGGAATTCCAACAGTTTTGTACGCAATTACCACATGGAAAGAAAACGGGAAACCGAATGTCTGTTTTCATTCATGGAGTTGTTTTCATGGGGATAAAACGGCTTTCTTCGCCGTGATGGGAAATCTGTACCAGCACACCCACACCTGCGCCAATATCAAAAGGGAAAAATGTTTTTGTATCAATTTTCTCCCGATAAGCTGTTATGATAAGCTGGTAGACACAATCAAACACAACGATATGGAAACAGACGAATTTGCGGCGGGTCATTTTACTCTTTCCAATGCGAAAACCATTCATGCGCCAGTCATCCAGGAGGCATTTATCAACATGGAATGTACCCTGAAGGAAATGCAGGATTTAAGCGGCGCAGGAATAACAGTTATGGTTACGGGCCAGGTGCAGCACATTTCTGTTGAGGAAGAATATGCGCAGGGCTATGAGCAAAGATATGGGAAAGACGGTTTTATGATGCTGATACCGGCGCCACAGGATCTTGTTACCGGGGAACCAAATCAATCTGCGATTGCTACTGTAAATATCGAAAAGTACGACTGAAAATACTTATCCAGATTATTTTCAAACCGTCTCATTGCATGGAATAGTCTGCTTCCCTATAATAATTAAGCCAGGAGGTGTTGAGGGATGGCGAATGAAGATAAAAAGGATTTTAATGCTATGCTGTACGATAGCAAAGATATGCCTAAATTTCAGACTATTACCGATCAGAAAAGCATTGAAAAATATGGTGGAAGCAGAATGTACTTTGCTCCGCCAATCGACTATGATAAGGTAATGAAAAGGATTCCTTATGGCAAAATAATCACTGTTGGAAAAATTCGTGAATATTTTGCTGAACTGAATGGGGCGGATTTCACAGAGCCAATCACAGCAGGAATTTTTGTATCTATTGCAGCATGGGCGAGTTACCAGCGTTCTGAAGATGAAACTCCGTATTGGCGGACCTTAAAGGCGAATGGGGAACTGAACGCCAAATATCCCGGAGGTATAGAAGCACAAAAGGAAAAGCTGGAGAAGGAAGGGCACACAATTATTCAAAAAGGGCGTACAAATAAAAAGTATTTCGTAAAGGATTATGAAAGCGTTCTTTTTAATTTGAAACAGGAATTTTAAGTTGTAAAATATCCCATCTTCGAGTCCACCAGACCAGATGGAAATTAACAGCAATGAATAAAGCGGATTGAACATTATAAGAGATTTATCTTTTAATGCCGGGAGCGAAAATCAACTACTTCGCCCCGGCATTTTATCTGTAAAAAAATTTTTAAAAGTGAACCGCATACAAAGTCATGGCGAATATAGGGTGAACGGGCAATGGAGG
>ERZ894229.841-NODE-841-length-19403-cov-11.7129_pt1 | contig 19403 bp, 17 predicted proteins | sample MGYA00380295_ERZ894229 | MGnify/ENA primary metagenome ERZ894229 (study PRJEB32331, sample SAMN06328479) | human gut metagenome | biome: human gut microbiome; feature: stool | host: Homo sapiens | collected 2014-09-17 ... | reverse complement strand
CCGCCGTGTCCGCAGCCCCGTATCCGCAGCCGGCAAGCAGCAGGATGATACAGAAAACCGGCAGCAGGCGCGCAGGCCCGCTGCCGATCCTTCTGCCGGATTCCGGTTTCTTTATTCCAGGGCGGAGAACCTGTTTTTTCATTCCGCTCTTCTCCATATCCGCTATCCTTTCACTGCGCCGCCCGTCACGCCTTCCACATAATACTTCTGGAGGCACAGGAACAATATCGTCACCGGGATGGCCACCAGCACGCCGCCTGCGCAGAACCGGGTGAAATATCCCTGATAGTCATTGGTCCATACCCAGCGCTGCAGCGCCACCGCCACGTTATAGCTGTCGCTGTACCCGAACGCCACGTAAGAAGCGAACACATAGTCGCACCAGGGCGCCATGAACGCCACCAGAGCCGTATAGATGATGATCGGCTTTGCCAGCGGCAGGATGATCGTGACCGCGATCCTGGCGTTGGTTGCTCCGTCAATGCGCGCCGATTCGTCCAGCGCCCGCGGGATCGTGTCCAGATAGCCCTTGCACACATAATAGCCCATGCCGGAGCTGGCCACGGTCACAAGGATCAGACCGGGAATGGCTCCTTCCTGCGTCAGCCCGAACTGCTTGAGCAGGAAATACAGGCAGATCATGGTCAGAAATCCCGGGAACATGCCGAGGATGAGCCAGAACTGCATCAGGGCCTCTCTGCCCTTAAAACGCATCCGGGACAGGGCGTAGGAGACGCACAGAACCATGAAGGTATTCAGCACCGCCACGAAGCAGGCGATCACCAGAGTATTCAGATACCATCTCACGAAGGAGCACTCGTCGCTGAACAGATAGGCATAATTATCCAGAGAAAATGCCTTGGGAATGATATAGCTCACCATTCCGCCATATTCCGTCGCATAGGAGCGGAAGCTCTGGAACACCAGTCCCACGAACGGGAAAAGCCAGACGACGCTGATGAGGATCAGCACCGCGTAAGTGATTCCGTTGCTGATTTTCCGGCGCCGGCTCCTGGACTGCAGTTTCTTTCCATTTGTCTTTGCCATTATTGAAATCCCTCCTCATCTCTGACCGACGGCAGAAGCCGGTATACCACCAGCGAGATCACCGCCGTAACCGCGAATACCATGATTCCCAGAACGGCCGCCATGCGGTAGTTCGTATCGTTGACGGTCAGCTTATACAGCCAGGTGATCAGAAGGTCCGTATAGCCCGCACCGCCCGTAAGCTCCATGGAGGTAGGCTTTCCCTGCGTCAGAAGGTAGATCACGTTGAAGTTGTTCAGGTTGTTCGTAAAGGAGGTGAGCAGATACGGCCCCGTCACGAACAGCATGTAAGGCAGGGTGATCTTGCGGAACATCTGGAAGCCGTTGGCCCCGTCGATTCTCGCGCTCTCGTACAGATCCTCCGGAATGTTCATGAGGATTCCGGTCGCCATCAGCATCATGTACGGAATACCGATCCATACGTTGATGACGATGATCAGGATCCGCGCATAGGTCGCATTGGACCAGAAGGGGATATAATTTTCAATCACGCCCCACTTGATCAGGTAGTTATTGACAAGTCCGTCATCCGCGAACATTTTGTACACATACAGCAGGGACACAAACTGGGGAACCGCAATGGTCATGACCAGAATGGTTCTCCACAGCTTTTTGAATTTAATTCCCTTTTTATTGATCAGGATCGCAACGCCCATTCCTAGGAAATAGTTCAGGAAGGTTGCAAAAAACGCCCACACGAGGGTCCATCCCAGCACGGTGAAAAAGGTGGATCCAAAGCCCGCGGAACCGACCGAAAACAGGTTCCGGAAGTTCGTCAGGCCAACCCAGGTAAACAGGTTGCTGGGCGGCTGATGATCCGCGTCATAATTGGTGAATGCGATGCAGATCATGAAAATGATCGGCACGATCACGAACACGAAGACGCCGATGTTGGGCAGAGCCAGCAGGGTCTTGTCAAAATTTTTGTTAAACAGGGACTTCAGATCCTGCATAGAGGTCGGAAGGGGCTTTCCTTCCTTCCGAAGCTCCTGGATCTGCCTGTTCTGACGGATATTCACCCGCCACAGATAAACAAATGCAATCACCACGAAAACGGAAAGGATTCCGTACAGCAGGATCAGGAAGCTGTTGTCCCCGTATACGGTGACCGGAACCACTCCCGTCTTATCCGTGTGCGTCGCAACGGTACCCAGGGTCGGAAGCTTGATCACATACTGCGCCCCGAAGGTAACCATAAAATAAATAAACAGAATCTCTGTTGCCAGAAACAGGACGCCGCGCAGCACCTGTCTGTGTACGAGCTGGCCAAAGCCCATGATGAGGAAGGATATTCTTGTGCTCCAGCTTCCTTCCGCGAAAGTCCTTCCGATGTCTGCGATATTTCTGCCCAGCCCCGCAGCCGCGTTCCTGACGCTTTCCAAACGTTTCTTTTCTTTCGCCATACCTGCCTCCAGAATCGTTGCGGTTCAGGCAGGCCTGAACCGTTATCCAGCATCTTCTTCTACGGACGGCTTACGCCGCAGTCCGGCAGCTGTCGGCCTGCGGCGTCACCTTTTTCCTTATTCCGTCGCTCCCGCTCCCGTTGCATAGGATTCGCAGGTGGTCTGGAAGTTTTCAAGAACGCTCATCAGATCCTCATCAGAACTGTTGTTGTAATTTCCTGCAATGATATCGTCACCCAGGGAAGTGGCAAGATCCCAGTATTCATTCGGATACTGTCCCTGAGGGATCGTGTAGGCAAGCTGTTCTGCCAGTGCCGTCAGCGCTTCGTCCGCCTGTACGGCCTCGTCAGCCTGTGCTTCCAGGTTGGAAGGACCCCAGCCCACTTCCTGATAACGGGCAAGCTGTACTTCTGCGCTGGACAGGTATTTTGCCAGTTCCATGCATACGATCGCCTTATTGGTATCGGTCTGAGGCTTCACGCCAAGCAGCTTGAATCCGCCGAAGCCGCTCATCTGATACTCCTGTCCGTCTACCTCAAAGCTGGGAAGCTTTGCGCAGGCATAATCGTCGCCGAACAGCTCCTTCGCAGCGCCGGAGTCCCAGGTTCCGTCCACGATCGCTGCCGCATTGGTCGCGTTGCTCACGGAAGAACCGTTATAGAAAGCGGAAGAGGAAGCCAGATTGATCAGGGCCTTCAGTGCGGTAAGACCTTCCTCAGAAGCATAGGTCACATTTGACGAAGTGAAGTTTCCTGCGGAATCCGCTTCATAGGTGAGCTCACAGCCGGTTGCGAAGAAGAACGCGGTCTGATACCAGCCGGAGTTAATTTCCATGTAGAAGCCCTTTCCTGCCTCTTCACAGTCTGCGACGATCGCCTCCAGAGAGGTGGGGTCCGTCACAACGCTGCTGTCATAATACAGGAAGTAGCCGTTGTCAGAAGTCACAGGGAACGCATAGATGGAATCGCCCATGGTTGCCGCGCTGACCGCACCGGAGTCGTTGCTGGTGGAAACGAAATCGGCATAATCTCCAATCACTTCCATTACCGCGCCTGCCGATACCAGTCTGGCAAGCTGATCCTGTGCAAAGCCGTAGATGTCCGCGCCGCCTTCCACGTCCGTGATCATGTTGCTCGCCGCATCGCCTTCGCCCACCGCTTCAACCGTTACGGTGTAGCCGGAGTATGCCGGATTATCCTGCAGGAACTGTTCCGCCTGGGTCTGCGTGAAGGACGTCACTTCCTCCGCCACCCAGATCGTGATGTTTCCTGATCCGTAATCCACATCCTCTGCAGCGGCATCCGCTGCGCTGCTCTCTGCCGCAGTGCTTTCCGCTGCATCACTTCCCGCCGCGGTGCTCTCCGCAGGCGCCGCGCTTTCCGCGCTGCTTCCCGTCGATGAGCTCGATCCACAGGCTGCCAGACCAAGGGTCAGTACGCCTGCCATAAAAATTGCCAAAGCTTTCTTTTTCATATTTGCCCTCCTTTTGGTGTTTTCAGGTATGTCTTGATTATAAGTGACCCCAAAAAGAGCGTAAATATCAACTATTTTAGATAGATATCAGATTTTTGTGAATATGTTTATATTTTTATTCGTCAGGCGAAAAAAGCCCTTCCGAAGCCATCGTTTTCCTCAGCGCGCAGGAAAATGCAGGCGCATGATGGTTCCCTTTCCCACCTCGCTCTCCACCGTGATCCCGTACTCCTCCCCATAGCACAGACGGATCCTCTCATTCACATTGCGCACGCCGTAGCCCCTGGATTCCATGCTCAGTATCTTCTGCGCCGTATCCGCATCCATGCCAAGGCCGTTATCCTCCACGGAAAACCAGACGCAGCCCTCTTCCATCCAGCCGCGCACCACAATCCGTCCCCGCTCCCCGGTCTTCGGCTCGATCCCGTGGGTGATGGCGTTTTCCACCAGAGGCTGCAGAATCAGGTTCAGGGATTCACAGGACAAAATCTCCGGCTCCGTGATGATCTCATAATCAAAATCATGGTCATGCATCATGCTCTGGATTTCCAGATAGGCCCTTGTATTTTTCAGTTCATCCTCCACGCGCAGCGTATTTCTGCCCCGGTTAAGCGCCGTCCGGTAAAACGTGGACATGGCCAGGGTCATGCGGCTGATGTCATCCTCTCCCGCCTCAATCGCCTTCCAGTTGATCAGAGACAGGGTGTTATACAGGAAATGGGGATTGATCTGTGCCTGCAGCGCCCGCATTTCCGCTTCCTTCTGGGTGATTTTCCCCACATAGACCTCGTCAATCAGCGTCCGGATGCGTCTGAGCATCTTTCCAAAGCCCCGATAGAGAAGCCCGATCTCATCTTTCGCCTCGCTCTCCACCGTCACCTCCAGATTTCCCTGCTCCACCTCCCGCATCCGTTCCGTCAGCTTCTCGATCCTGCCGCTGACCAGGGAGGAGGTCACAAAATAGGCGATGACCGCCACAACCACGCACAGCAGCGCCGTCAGCACGATCATAACGCTCACCGGGCGCATTGCTTCCCCCGCGATTCCCTTCGGCTGATACAGCCAGATTTCCCAGCCTGCGGCCGAGGAGGTTTCCGATATCATCGAGTAGGAGGAAGCCTTCCCCTTTTCCTGCTCCCGGATGAAATCCTGATAGCTCAGACGGTATCCGTTGTTTTCTTCCGAAAAACGGTCTCCCCGGTAAATGACATTTCCCTCCCCGTTCGTGATGAAAATGCCGTATTCCGTCGTCAGCGTCTGTTCATAAGGCGCGAACAGATCCTCATAATCCACCTCAATGCGCAGCACGTCCCCTCTGCTCTCCCCGGAATCCGTCGGCATGCGTCTGGCTGAAAAAATACGTCTCTCTTCCTCTTCCACATACCATTCAGCCCTGGTGGTTTCCTGCGCCCTCTGATACCATTCCTGATCCGCCACCTCGGAAACGGTGCCAACTGTCGTATCATGCTTGACCATACCGTTATCCGTGTAAATCGTGATGGTTTTGATCTTATCATGAAAATATTTCAATGACTGAAGCACCGGATCAACCACTTCCGTCACCTGTTCGTACTGTTCGTACGCATTCTCATAGGTTCTGGAAAAAACGTCTGCCAGATCCTGGTCAAAAGCGATATAGTCGGACAGATTATCATATACCTCCAGCTTCCCGTCCATCGTCGCCACCGACTGGTAGAGATAGGACTGCAGGTTCAGCGTTTCTCTCTCATTTATAATCCGGCGCATCTGCACAAAACTGAACAGAAACAGAATCATGACGGGCAGAAAACAGAATCCCACATAGAACAGCGCCAGCTTATAGCGCAGCTTCACCGAATTAAGCCTTTGTCTGATTCGCTTCATACACACCCGCACCTTCTCCCTGATCCCGGTATTTCTGTGGGCTTACCCCGTAATACTCCCGAAAGCTCTGACAGAAATAAGACACATTGGGATATCCCACCTTTTCACTGATCCCGCCGATTTTCTCATGAGTATTTTCCAGCATGTCCCTGGCCTTCTCCATCCGGCATGCCTTGATGAACTTGCTCAGGTTCTGCCCCGTCTCCTTTTTGAAAAGGGTGCTCAGATAGCTGGGCGCCAGATAAACCTTCTCCGCAAGCTGCTCGATGCTCAGCTCCTCCCCGTAATGGCTGAAAATATATCTCTTTACCGTCTCCACCTCCCGGTGCACGCTTCCCGCGTCCTTCTTCAACTTCGCTTCCAGAAGGTCGACGTTCTTTTCCGTGATTTCGCGCACCTGGTCCAGATCTTCTGCCCGATATAGCCGGTCCATCTCTTCGTCAAGCTCCCGCTCCGTCTTTTCCGGAATCGCCTCATACAGAAGCTTCAGGAGGCTCGCAAAGACGAATTTAACATAAATCTGGGAAAAGCCCATATTTTTCCCATAGTTGAGAAACAGACGCTTACAGTGCTCCTTCAGGCTCAGAATATCCTTCGCGCGGATATCCTGTCGGATCTGCTTCATCAGCGTATCGTCGTCCAGACGCACATCCTCCGCGCTTTCCGCCTCATTCTTCGCCATATAAACCCGGCCCTCCAGATCATAAAAGCGGTTTTCCATCAGAAGTTCCAGCTCCTGATAGCGATCCGCGATCTGTGACCTGTCCTTCAGGCCGGAGGAAACCGAAATATAGCTCTTCTGCTCCGGGCCGCACTGCTGCGTCAGGACAGCGTTCAGCCTGCCCGCCAGCTCCTTCCAATCCGCCGCTTCATCCAGAAAGAACAGGACGCACTCCTGAGGATTCAGGTTCAGGCAGTCAAATCTCGCTCCCTGCGCTTCCCTTTCCAGCGCTTCCAGAAACTCCCCGTCCCCGCTTCCGAAGAAGTTCCCGCCGGTCTCCAACAGCATCATTCTCCGGTACTCATCCAGGAAGTCCAGGGAAAATCCTGCCTTCCAGTCCGCCGCTTCATCCAGAAAGAACAGGACGCACTCCTGAGGATTCAAGTTCAGGCAGTCAAATCTCGCTCCCTGCGCTTCCCTTTCCAGCGCTTCCAGGAACTCCCCGTCCCCGCTTCCGAAAAAGTTCCCGCCGGTCTCCAGCAGCATCATTCTCCGGTACTCATCCAGGAAGTCCAGAGAAAATCCTGCGGTCCGCAGCTTCAGCCCTTCCATGTCCGTGCCGTTTATGACCGCGTTCAGCACATACTTCCGAAAGAAGTTTCCCTCCGCCGCCTTCCGCTCCTCTGCCTCCCGTTCCCGGTCCAGGGCATCGAACAGCTTGTCCATGGCCTTCCGGAATTCCTCCGGATCCACGGGCTTCAGGATGTATTCCTCCACGCCGTAGCGCATGGCCTGCTGGGCGTATTCAAACTCCCCATAGCCGGAAAAAATCAGCTTCTTCATCTCCGGATGCAGGCCGGAGACCTGCTCCAGAAGCTCAATTCCGTTCATCAGCGGCATTTTCACATCCGTAAGCAAAATATCCGCCCGGTTCTCCGACAGCCATTCCAGCGCTTCCCTGCCGTTGACCGCCTCGGCGATATCCAGCGCCCTCCCCTGCCGTCCCAGCAGTAGACGGATTCCGTTCCTCTCAATCTTCTCATCGTCCACAATTAATATCCGATACATACTCCCCTCATCCCCGCAGGCAGATCTTTCGTATCCGCTTTCCAATCTCAAACCAGTCCGCGCCTTCCGCCCGGTAGTCCGCGGCCGCCGCCTTCTCCGCCGCAGCCTTCCCGTCTTCCGCCGGGCTCAGGTTGGAATGGATATACAGTGTTTTCATCCCCGCATTTCTTCCGCCTGCAATGTCCGTCTGCAGATCGTTTCCGATCATCAGCGCCTCTTCCGGCCGGATGCCCTGCTCTGTGAGCAGCGCGTCAAAGAACCGCCGGTCCGGCTTGCGGTACCCGTGATCTGAAGAAATATAGATGCCGTCAAAACACTCCGTAAGCCCCAGCGCCTCCATCTCATACGCGGTGAACACCCGCTGGGCGTTGCTCAGCAGCCACAGCCTGTGGCCTTCTTCCCGAAACGCCTGCAGCGTCTCCTTCACCCCCGGATACAGCCGGATATAATCGATGGAAAGAATGCGGAAGAGCTGGGCCGCATTCCACGCAAGCCTCTCCCGGTCCGCGCTCACGCCCTTTTCTTCAAAAAGCTTCTCAAAAATCCGCTCGATCTGAAGCTCCGGAAAGCACTCATAATCCTGTCCGGCGGCGCCTTCCTCCGCCGCAGTCAGCGCAAGATATGCCTCCCGGAAGGACTGCGGGGTATAATGCGCCCCATAGAAGCCATAGTAGAGCGCCGTTTTCTCCCACATGATATCCAGATCCGTCTCCGTGTGGATATCAACCAGGGTTCCATACAGATCAAAAACCAAATTTTCGTATTTCATCTTTCCCTCTGTTTCTGCCGCAGGCGGCATGTTCTCATCAGGCCGTGGCTTGCCGATACCATCCCCGCGAAGCGGGGCGGCCCGATTGTATCGGGCCGGATTGCTCAGCCCGCGTTACGCAATCATTGTATCATCAGACACCGGCAATGGCAAATCAATCGGGAATGCCTCAGAGCTTCCGGAATTTTCACAGAAAAACACCCCGGCAGTTCCTCTCTGCCGGGGTTCATGGAGCAGGGCTACAAGGATTCGAACCTTGAAATGACGGAGTCAGAGTCCGTTGCCTTACCGTTTGGCGATAGCCCTGTATATTTATCTGTCGCAGGCGCTTTGTCACCTGCAAGAATGAATTATATACGATAACAGGAGATTTGGCAAGCACTTTTTTCAAAAAAGAAAAATTTTTTTCAGATTTTTCATCTGGCGCTTTGATCCGTGCCTGCGGTCCCATAAATCGGACCGCGGACACGGAACACCCTGCACAGCGCAGTTTCAGTCCAGGCGCTGTCTTATACCTCAAACATCAGATCGCCATAAGTCGGGAACGGCCAGTCTTCCTTGTCAACGAGCATCTCCAGCTCATCGGCAGGCTTTCTGAGAGCCGCCATAGCGGGCATAACCGCATCCTTATAGAAGAATGCCTGCGCCTTTCCGTCCTCCATGGCGGAAGCCTCTGCCTCAATCTTCTGCAGATCGGCAAGCGCTCCCTTCATCTCGGTCAGCTTCTCATTCACCTGAGCGAGCAGCTCGATCTGCACGGAAGGCTCCACGCCGGCCGCCTTCACATCCAGAACGGTCTTCGCCAGCTTCTGCGTATATCCCACAACGGCGGGAATGATCTGCCTAGAAGCCATGTCAATCATGGTCAGAGCCTCGATGTTGATGCTCTTCGCATAGGTCTCATACTGAACCTCTTCTCTGGATTCCAGCTCCGCCTTTGTGAAAATGTGAAACTTCTCAAACAGCTTCACAGCCTTATCCGTGGTGAGCGCGCTGGCGGATTCCACCATGGAGCGGATATTGGGCAGTCCTCTGCGCTCCGCCTCCTGCACCCATTCGTCAGAATAGCCGTTTCCGTTGAAAATGATACGGTGATGGTCGGTCATGTACTCCTTGATCAGATCATGAACAGCCATTTCAAAATCTTCCGCCTTTTCCAGAATATCGGCCGCCTCGCAAAAGGCCTCCGCCACGATGGCGTTCAACACCGTATTGGGGCTTGCGATGGAATCGGCGGAACCGACCATACGGAACTCAAACTTGTTTCCGGTGAATGCAAAAGGTGAGGTTCTGTTACGGTCCGTGGCATCCTTCGGCAGATCAGGCAGGGTGGAAACGCCCGTCATCAGCTTTCCGCCAAGCAGGCAGGAACGGGCCTCTCCCGTCTCGATCAGCTGTTTTACCACATCCTCGAGCTGGTCGCCAAGGAATACGGAAATAATGGCAGGAGGCGCCTCGTTGGCTCCCAGTCTGTGGTCATTTCCCACATCCGCCGCGCTCTGACGCAGAAGATCCGCATGAGTGTCAACCGCCTTCAGAATGCAGGCAAGCACCAGCAGGAACTGGATGTTCTCGTTGGGCGTTTCGCCGGGATCCAGCAGGTTCATGCCGTCGTCCGTGGTGATGGACCAGTTGTTGTGCTTGCCGGAGCCGTTCACGCCGGCAAAGGGCTTTTCATTCAGCAGGCATCTCAGTCCATGGCGCTCCGCCACCTTTTTCATGGTCTCCATTACGATCTGGTTATGATCCACAGCGATGTTCGCCGTCTCATAGATGGGAGCCAGCTCATGCTGCGCGGGAGCCACCTCGTTGTGCTGGGTCTTTGCGGTCACGCCCAGCTTCCACAGCTCTATGTTCAGATCCTTCATGAAAGCGCCGATGCGCTCTCTGATCACGCCGAAGTAATGATCCTCCAGCTCCTGTCCCTTGGGGGCGGGCGCGCCGAACAGCGTACGGCCGGCGAAGATCAGGTCGGGTCTCTTCAGATATTTCTGACGGTCAATCAGGAAATACTCCTGCTCCGGTCCGACGGAGGCCGTCACCTTGGTCGCCTTCGTATTGCCGAACAGCCTTACAATACGGAGCGCCTGCTCGCTCACCGCCTCCATGGAACGAAGCAGCGGCGTCTTCTTATCCAGCGCCTCTCCCGTATAGGAGCAGAATGCCGTAGGGATACAGAGGATCACGCCCGTCGCATCCTCCTTCAGAAATGCCGGAGATGTGATATCCCAGGCGGTATAGCCTCTCGCCTCGAAGGTTGCACGCAGACCGCCTGAAGGAAAGCTGGATGCGTCAGGCTCACCCTTGATCAGCTCTTTTCCGGAAAACTCCATCAGCATCTTTCCGTTTTCATCCGGATGGCTGACAAAAGAATCATGCTTCTCCGCCGTGATACCGGTCAGCGGCTGGAACCAGTGGGTATAATGGGTGGCGCCATGCTCCACCGCCCAGTCCTTCATCGCCTTTGCAACGATATCGGCGGTAGCCAGGGACAGCTCTCCGCCCTGATCCATGACCTTCTTGACTTCTTTGAAAACATTTTTCGGCAGCCGCTCTCTCATTGTGCCAAGATTGAACACGTTTTCGCCGAAAAGTTCTTCGACATTCAAAAGCTCGCTCATAAACTCCTCCATTCCGCCGCCTGGGGACGGCTGTTTCCGCTTTCATCACATGACCGCGCATTTCTTAAAACAAAAAAAATGCTCCAAAAAACCTTTTGGAACACCCTTGTTCATGATACCTTATTCAGAAATCCGCTTTCACTTTATTTACCATACTCCAATTCAGGCAAAAAAGCAAGTGGAAAAATAAAATTTAGTCACTTCCACAAAAACATGTGCGGATTTCTGCTTTTATCAAGTCAATTTATCAGAAGGCGGCGGTCCGGTTTTTCTGCTACATCTTATCATATCCGCCCCGCCGCGGCAACTGCCAGGTTTCACAAATTATACCGAATCTTTCCCGCTTTATTTTCTCATTCGAAGCAGGTCATACTTTTCCGCCGGCTCGGACAGCTGCACCTGCAGCTTCTGCTTCGCATGGGGCGCGCTCTCCATATCCTGTCCGTCTTCATCCAGGATGCGTTCCACGCGGGCCGCCACATCACGGCCGTCCGGCTTCATGATCTCGATTTCATCTCCGACACAGAACTTATTGCGCTGTTCAATGGAAATCAGACCGCCATCCTCCGCCGCATCCACAATGCCGAGATAAACCGCCTCGCTGATGTAGGTGCTGTTATCATAGATCTGGGATTCTTCCGTGGGCCTTCCAAAGAAAAATCCGGTATTGAACTTCCGGTAGGTGCATTTTCCGATTTCATGCAGGTACCAGTCCATGTTTCCGCGATAATTTTCTTCTCCGGCGAAATAATCGTCGATCGCCTTCCGGTAGGTTCTCGCCACCGTCGCCACATAAAGCGCCGTCTTCATCCGGCCCTCCACCTTGAAGCTGTCGATTCCGGCGTCAACCAGTTCCGGAATGTACCCGATCATGCAGAGATCGCCGGAATTAAAAATATAGGTTCCCCGCTCATTTTCATAGACCGGAAAATATTCTCCCGGCCTGCTCTCCTCCATCACCGCATATTTCCAGCGGCAGGGATGGGTACACGCGCCCTGGTTGGCATCCCGCCCGGTAAAATAATTGCTCAGAAGGCAGCGTCCGGAATAGGAGATGCACATGGCGCCGTGCACAAAGCTTTCGATCTCCATCTCGTCCGGAATGTTGGCCCGGATTTCCGCAAGCTCCGCGAGCGTCAGCTCCCTGGCGGACACCACCCGCTTCGCTCCCAGTTCCCACCAGAAACGGTAGGTCATGTAATTGGTATTGTTGGCCTGGGTGGAAATATGAATCTCCGCTTCCGGCCATACCTGTTTTGCCAGGGTAAACATGCCCGGATCTGAAATGATCAGCGCATCCGGCCCGATTGCCTTCAGCTCTTCAAAATAAACCTTCGCTCCTTCCAGATCCCGGTTGTGCGCAAAAATATTGGCGGTCACATATACCTTCACGCCCCGCTCGTGCGCGAAGCGGATTCCCTCCGCCATGTCCTCTGCGGAAAAATTCTTCGCCTTCGCCCGAAGTCCGAACGCTTCTCCGCCGATATATACCGCATCCGCCCCGAAGGTCACCGCCGTTTTCAGCACCTCCAGGCTGCCCGCCGGAATCAGAAGCTCCGGCCTTTTCTTTCCGTCTCTCATCGCTCTTTCCATTCTTTTCATTCCGCCGTTTCACGCTTTACGCTGACCGCCACGCCGTCCCCCACCGGCAGGATGGATGTCACGAGGCAGGGATGGTGTTTGATCTCATAAAGGTATTCCCGCATCCTGGCATGGATGGTCCGGTTTCTTCTCGTCACCGCATAGCGGGACTCCAGAATATCCCCGTCCTGAAGCACGTTGTCCGATACCAGCAGGCCGCCGTCGCCGAGAAGGCGCAGAACATGGCCCAGCAGGACCGGATACTGGCCCTTCGCCGCATCCATGAAAATAAAATCATACCGGCCCGGCCTGCCATGCGGGCCCTCCAGGCCTGCAAGAATCTGGGCCGCATCGCCCTCCAGAAGGGTAATCTGCTTTTCTTTCCCGAAACGCCGGAAATTCTCCCTGGCGACGGGAATCCTCTTTTCATATTTTTCAATCGTGGTGATGTGACAGCCTTTGGGGGCGTATTCGCTCATACAAAGCGCAGAAAAACCAATCGCCGTCCCGATCTCCAGAATCTCAAGGGGCCGCTTCATCGCAAGCAGCGTTCTCAGCAGGCTCTGGGTTTCCGTGCGGATCACCGGCACATTGGTTTCTCTCGCCTCTTTTTCCAGTTCATTCAGATAAGCCGGATTCCCCGAATCCAGAGAATTGATGAAGGCCGTCAGACGTTCTTCCAGAATCATTGTTTTCTCTCCGTCAAAGCCTTACTCTTCCTCTGTCTGCGATGCCGACAAAATTTCAATCATTTCCTCAGGCGTCTGTGAAGTGTTCAGCGTATAGGTTCCGGGCTGAAGTCCGCTCTTGAAACCTACCAGCCGTTCCTGAATCACAAACAGCCCCGCATCCCGGATCAGCCCGGCCTGCTCCAGCTTCTCAGCCACGTCCCGCACGCTGTCCGTCTCCTCAACCGTGATCGAGATATCCGTTCCGGGCGCCTCCGCCATGGCGGGTTCCCCGAATATCCGCTCGCCATAGGTATATGCCATGCTCCCAAGCCGGTAGATCACCATGACGATCAGGACCACAACCACAATCTTGACTACGGTATATACTGCATTTCCGGCAGCCTCTTGTTTCTTCTTCGCGTGTTTTCTGCTTCTGCTACTACTCAAAATCCACCGCCTCTGCCAACTTTACGTCAATTTCCTGCATCATACGGCAAAACGCCAGTTCCGCATCCAGAAATTCCTCCACAAGCGGATCCTCTCTGAATTTCTCATATTCTCTCTCAAAAGCTTCCATCTTGTCAAGTAAATCTTCCGTATAAGCGGAATTCTGCAGTTCAAAGTTCCGGATGCGGTACTCGTCAATCTTCTCCCGCATGTTTCCGGCGTTGTCCACTCTCTCGCTCTGTCTTCGGTATTCCCGGTAGATTTCGGAATCCCGGATGGCCTGCGCCAGCTGCCCAAGTGCCTCCTGTACTTCCACTCTCTTCACTCCGTTTCTGCATCTGCTGAAGATGGTTTTTGGCCCGCCGCACAGGCTGTTGCTGCCCATACGGCGTGTGCCTTATCTTTCTCACACATCCATAATGATGGGAAGGATCATGGGACGGCGTTTGGTCTTTTTCCAGATATAGTCGCCAAGGGAATCCTTGACCGCCGATTTGATTCTGCCCCAGTCGGTGCAGCCCTTTCCGATGCAGCGGTCCAGAACATCCCGCATCAGCTCCTGGGCCTCGTCCATCAGCTCGTCCGATTCCTTCACATATACAAAGCCGCGGGAAACCAGATCCGGTCCGCCCACAAGCTGTCCGCTGGCGGAATCCAGTGCCAGCGCCACGATCATGATGCCGTCCTCCGCCAGATGCTGACGGTCTCTGAGCACCACATTTCCCACGTCTCCGACGCCCAGGCCGTCCACCAGAATCGCTCCCACCGGAACCCTGCCTGTCACCTGCGCCTTCTCGCTGTCAAGCTCCAGCACGTCTCCGGAACTGAGCATGAAAACATTCTCCTTGGGCAGCCCCAGGTCCACGGCAATCCTCTGCTGCGCCTGGCGGTGCTTGAATTCTCCATGGATCGGCACCGCGTACCTGGGATGCACCAGAGTGTAAATCAGCTTGATTTCCTCCTGGCAGGCATGTCCGGAAACGTGTGCGTCCTGGAAAATCACCTCCGCGCCCTTGGTGAGCAGCTCGTTGATCACCTTCGTTACCGCCTTCTCATTTCCCGGGATCGGGTTGGATGAGAAAATGATCACATCGTTCGGCGTGATGGATATCTTTCTGTGCACGCTCGCCGCCATACGGCTGAGTGCCGCCATGCTCTCTCCCTGGCTTCCCGTCGTGATGATAACGGTGCGCTCGTCCGGATAATTTTTGAGCTGTTCGATATTGATCAGCGTATTTTCCGGAATATTCAGGCAGCCCAGGTTCATGGCGGTATCAATGATGTTCACCATGCTGCGGCCTTCCACAACCACTTTTCTGTTATATTTATAAGCCGAATTGATGATCTGCTGTACCCTGTCCACATTGGAGGCAAAGGTCGCTATGATGATCCTCTTGTTGGGATGTTCATGGAAAATCGTATCAAAGGTTCTGCTCAGCGTCCTCTCAGAAGGCGTAAAGCCCGGCCGCTCGGCATTCGTGGATTCACACAGGAGCGCGAGCACGCCCTTTTTGCCAATCTCCGCGAAGCGCTGCAGGTCGATGGCATCTCCGAACACCGGCGTATAATCCACCTTGAAGTCGCCCGTATGAACCACTGTTCCGGCAGGGGAATAAATCGCGAGAGCTGCCGCATCCACGATGCTGTGGTTCGTTTTGATAAATTCAATGCGGAACTGTCCCAGATTGATGGACTGTCCGAACTTGATCACCTTTCTCTTCGTGCTTTTCAGAAGGTTGTGCTCCTTCAGCTTATTCTCAATGATGCCCATGGTCAGCCTGGTGGCGTACACAGGGATGTTCATCTGTTTCAGGATGTAGGGCAGCGCGCCGATATGGTCCTCGTGTCCGTGCGTGATCACAAAGCCCTTCACCTTCTCAATGTTGTCCTTCAGATAGGTGATATCCGGAATCACCATGTCGATGCCCAGCATATCGTCATCGGGGAAGGAAAGCCCGCAATCCACCACAACAATACTGTCCTCGTATTCGAAGGCAGTAATGTTCATACCAATCTGCTCCAGGCCTCCCAGGGGGATGATCTTCAGCCGCGAGCCGCCATTATTCACTTGTTTTGTTTTCTTCAATCAAAATTACCTCCGTATTTCCTACGGCAGGGACAGCGGCTGCGCCTGAAACGTCTGATCAGGCGGATGCTGCCGGCGGTCGTTCTTTCGTCCCCAAACCGCCCTGCGCACGTCAGTCCTAATCCATCCTGATCCCCGTCTCAACTGTATCCAGAAGCCGTCCCACAGTCAGCCGCTGTTACGCCTGACCATCCAGACGGCTGATCATATGGAAGATCTCCACAGCCATCGTCCGTCGCCATATATTTTTATAAACAGCAGACAATTCGCCATACCCGGAATGGTCCGCTTTTTACCAAAATCTTCAGCCGGTCCGCCGCATTACCTCTCCAGGTCCACGTCCTCCAGCATATCCGCAAAAACCGAAGCAACAGCGTCCAGCTCCTGCTCATCGTCCACGGTTTCATAAACCGCTTCCTGATCCTCCGGAGAGGAAACATCCTTTAAGATCAGCGCCTCTCCTTCCTCCTCATCCAGGCTTTCCGTCACCAGGATATAATCCCGGCCCGCAAGTCTGGTCTGTTCCAGCACATAAAATTCCACGGCTTCTCCGCCGTCCGGACAAAATGCAATCTTTTCCAAAATGTATTCCCACTTTCCTGATCGGGCGCCGCGGCCGCTCAGACAGCTCTGAGGCCGGCATGCCCTCCTGTTAATCCGACTGTTTTTCCGCCGAAGGGACGGTCCCTTTGGCATCGGACTGTGTATTTTTCCGATAATCCAGATAACCCTGCAAAATAAGAACCGCTGCGATGCGGTCCACATGTTCCTTCCTGTGTTCACGCCGGATTCCGGCCTCCATCATCGCCCGGTCCGCCGCGACAGTGGTCAGGCGCTCATCCCGGAAAATGACCGGAAGCGCCGTTCTTCTCTCCAGCTTCTCTGCAAATTCCCTGGTCGCCCGCACCCGGTCCCCCTCCGAATCGTTCATGTTCTTCGGAAGCCCCAGCACGATCTCTTCCACCTCGTATTCCAGAATCAGCTCTTCGATCCTGGCAAGCGTGCGGCGCAGCTTATTCTCTTCTTTTCTCCTGATAATTTCAATTCCCTGAGCAGTCAAAAGCAAAGGGTCACTGACGGCGACTCCAACTGTCTTTGACCCGAAATCCAGTCCCATAATGCGCATTGTATCCAAGCCTCTTTATTCTTCATCTCCCTGAAAATCAGCCTTTGGCCGATTTTCAACCCCAATGATTATTCTTAATGTATTCCTTCAACATCTCCTCCACAATCTCATCCCGCTCCGCGCGCATAATCATGCCCCGTGCGTTCTTGTGGCTGGTGATGTAGGTGGGATCTCCGGACATGATATAACCGACGATCTGATCAACCGGATTATAGCCTTTTTCCGTCAGCGCTTCGTAGACCGCGGCCAGAATTACCTTGACCCCGTTCTCCGGTTCCTTCTCCACTTTAAAATACTGTGTGCTGCCAAAATCCTGGTTCTGCATTTCCTACTCCATTCTGCCTTCCATTTCAGGATACCTGTTCTATCCTATCATACCCTACTTTGTCAGAAATTTCAAATCCTATTTATTTGTGGCCTGCCAGGCCAGCCCGGCAAGCCTGTCCGACAGGCCGGCTCAACGGACCGGTTCCAGCCGCAGGACCTCATCCGTCAGGAAACCCGTCACGCGGCCTGTAATCAACTCGTTCCTGCCCGCATGTGAAACCGGAACGGCCGCCTTCACATAAGTCTGCGTATGTCCCAGCCGCCAGCTTTCACCTGACAGCTGCGCGCAGTCCTCCGTCAGCACCGTGATCTCTTTCCCTATGTACTGCGCACGGTACTCCCCGCTCAGTCTCTTCTCCATTTCAATCAGCCTGGCGCTTCGTTCATTTTTCACCTGCTCGGGTACCTGGTCCTTCATGGATGCAGCCACAGTCCCCTTTCTGACGGAATACTTGAACACATGCATTTCAAAAAAATGCACCTTTTCCAGAAAAGCCGCCGTGGTTTCAAATTCCTCTTCCGTCTCTCCCGGGAATCCCACAATCACGTCCGTCGTGATCGCCGGATTGTCGAACACCTCCCGCAGAAGCCTTACCTTTTCATAGTATTCCTCCGCCGTATAGTGCCTATTCATTCTTTTCAGCGTGGCGTCGCAGCCGCTCTGCAGAGAGAGATGGAAATGCGGGCACACCTGCGGAAGCGCTGCCAGCCCTTCGGCAAACTCCCTGGTGATAATCCGCGGCTCCAGGGAACCAAGACGCACTCTCTCAATCCCTTCTGTGCCCGCGATTTCACGAACCAGATTCAGAAGATACTGCCGTTTTTGCGCCGTCTGTCTCAGATCGCTTCCGCTCTCCAGATAGTCCCCATCCGTCTTTTCAATAAAATCCATTCCATAGGAACTGATATGAATTCCCGTAAGAACCACCTCACGGCAGCCACCGGCCGCCAGCCGGCGTACCTCCCGCAGCACATCCTCCGGCCTTCTGCTGCGCACTCTTCCACGCGCGAAGGGAATGATACAGTAGGAGCAGAACTGATTGCAGCCATCCTGAATCTTGATATAAGCGCGTGTATGCTCCCCGGACAGCTTCCTGTCCACTCCGTCCTCCGACAGCATTTCTTCATATTCCTGTTCCCGGTCCATGTCCGCCACGCTTCTGTGGTTCAGCGTTTTTTGCGCAAGAAGCGTCTCCCTTTTGGAGCCGTTCGCTTCCCGTTCCCGAAGCGCGTCCCTCTTACGAAGGAACTCCTCCAGCAGCTCCGGAAGCTCTTTCTTCCGGTTGTTTCCCACCGCAAGGTCAATGCTTCCGTCCAGCAGCGCCTCTTCCCTGCCCGTCTGTACATAACAGCCCAGTGCCACAACAACCGCGTCAGGGTTCCTCCGCTTGGCCCGGTGAAGCATCTGACGGCTCTTCCTGTCGGCAATATTTGTCACTGTACACGTATTTACGATATAAACATCCGCTATATCATCGAATGGTACAATCTGGTATCCTTTTTCTTGTAACTTTTGTCCGATTGCCTCAAGTTCATACGCATTCACTTTACAGCCCAGATTATGTAATGCTACACTTTTCATAGTAATCTCCGCTATTTTTGTCATGTTTGATGCTTGACTTTTACCCCCTCTCCCTTTAATATGTAAACAGAAGGTATCAGACAGCCCGGCCATATCGTCAGGCTGTCAGTCAATTAAGGAGGTAAAACAAAATGAAAACCGTTAAGATTTCATTGAATTCCATCGATAAGGTAAAATCTTTCGTAAATGATATTACGAAGTTCGATTATGACTTCGATCTGGTATCCGGAAGATATGTTATCGACGCAAAGTCCATTATGGGCATCTTCAGCCTTGACCTGTCCAAGCCGATCGACCTGAACATCCATGCTGAAGACAATGTGGATGAGGTTCTGGAAGTTCTTAAGCCTTACATGGTTTAATCCACCCGCTTCAGGTTTGAAGCACCACAGTTGAATACTTAAACGGAAAAGGCAAGACCAACACACGCGGGGGGCTTGTCTTTTTGTTTTCCCAATGAGCCGTGCATCAGAAAAGGAGTGAAGCGTGAATGGGAAACGGGCCGCAGGCCCGCTTACCAGGCAGGCTTTGCTCCTTTTCTGATATGGGGCGAATGCCCCACAGCGAGAGGGCACCGCCCTCGAGCGGCACGGCGGCCCTCCGCTTCTTCCCATCCCCCGCCAGCAAAAACCCCTGCGGCAAGCGGGCAAAGCCCGCAAAGCCGCAGCCGGGAGGCCA
>ERZ894229.840-NODE-840-length-19481-cov-6.65907_pt1 | contig 19481 bp, 17 predicted proteins | sample MGYA00380295_ERZ894229 | MGnify/ENA primary metagenome ERZ894229 (study PRJEB32331, sample SAMN06328479) | human gut metagenome | biome: human gut microbiome; feature: stool | host: Homo sapiens | collected 2014-09-17 ... | reverse complement strand
GAGCGTGGCGAGAGATTGACCGTCAACGTGCCGTATGGCTACATGAAGAACCCCGAAGATCCAAAGGAATGGATTATCGACGAAGAAGCTGCACAGGTGGTCAAGAAGATTTTCACGCTTTGCATGAACGGGCGTGGACCGAGCCAAATAGCAGACCAGCTCGAACAGGAAAAGGTGTTCACGCCTACCGCATACAAAACCAAGCAGGGCGTGAAAACACCGCATACCGAGCCTGAGAATCCTTACCGCTGGCACGAAAGCACTGTGGTCAATATTCTTGAACGAAAAGAGTATATCAGCGCAACGGTCAACTTCAAGACCTACACCAACTCTATTTGGGATAAGAAGCAGAGGGAGAATCCCGAAGAAAATCAGAAAATTTTCTACAACACCCATCCTGCCATCATCACGCAGGAAGTCTTTGACAAGGTGCAGGAGATTCGCCAGCAGCGACACAGGAGAACGGCAACCAGCAAGAGCAGTCCCTTTTCGGGTTTGGTGTTCTGTGCCGATTGCAAGCAGAAGCTCTACTATTCCACCACCAACTACTTTGAAAAGCGACAGGACTTCTTTATCTGCTCCACACACCGAGCCAACAAGGACAAGTGCAGCGTTCACTACATTCGCGTCGTGGTCTTGGAGGATATGGTCTGGAAACACATGAAAGAAGTTATCTCGTATGTGACCCGATATGAGGCACATTTTAGGGTGGAAATGGAGCAAAAACTCCGCCTACAGAGCGAAGAAACCATAAGGGTATATAAGAAGCGTCTGACGCAGGCAGAAAAGCGTATAGGGGAGCTTGACCGCCTGTTCATCAAAATCTACGAGGACAACGCCAAAGGCAAGCTGAACGATGACCGCTTTGCCATGATGAGCAAGACCTACGAGGACGAGCAGACGCAGCTGAAAGCTGAAATCTTGACACTCCCCCTGCCTAAAGGCAGGGGGAGTGTCAATAAAGGGGGTTGTGATGATGCCCCACTAATAATTGATGTCATAATGCCCGCTGCAATATTAAGGGTGATCTATTGCAGCTCACAGGGGATATGTCAAGATGTTTGGCCTGGACTATCCTTGATCCAGCAAGTATTGTAACTTGATCTTGAAATTGCCAAACGCTTCACAGGAGAGCGGCTACGCGCCATTGCGAGTGCTAATAGACGGGAGACTTAACCGCCTGAAAACAAGTATGCTCACAGCGTGCGGCAGGAGACGCCGCCGCCTCTTGTGTACATATGATTCTATTCAAGATATGAACTGCGAATTTGATTTTTTCTAAATCTCTCTTTTTGTAGTTTTATAGATTCTGTTGCACGTTCTGTTGCATAAGCCTGTTTATTTTGAGAAGAAAACACCAAGTTTGTATACATAGAATTCAACAGTTTATAGCTTGAATAGATTAACTTATTTTGTAAGATATTCTTATATATTTCTAGTTGGTTTTTAGCCGGCTCATAGTCTTGTTCGGCAGCTTTTTCTAACCACATTTTTCCCTGTTTAATATCACGTCTTCCGTGTTTCCCCCAAAGATAAAAACTACCTAATGAGGCTTGCGCTGAAGTGTAGCCATTATCAGCAAGAGGATTTAACAGAGATAAAGCTATATCTATATTGTAATGCTTTGAATCCGTTTTCAGATGCAATAACGCTGTCAGGTAGAGAGTTTGCATCCGCAATTCGTCTTCCTCTGCTTTATTTGATAATGTATTTAATAATGCCACTAATTTGTCACTGTTAATGTTCGTAACAATTGGCTCTTCTACATTAACCAGAGAAGTTAAGTGAGAATCGTTTGGCTGTGGTGTAATGATTTCTGAGTAATCATAGTGACGCCTTGCCCTTTGAGTTCCGATTCCTTGTTGTGTCATGGATTCTATAGCTATATCGCCAGTGTCTTCAATATTGTTTTTGTCAGGTATAAGGGCATCGGCAGGAATCGATTTTACTTTTTTTAAGATAATATTCGCCAAGCGTGTCCGAAGATCTTTTTCTGCACTAAATAAATTGTGTTCTGCTTTTTTACCTACAACAGAATAAGAAGCAGAAATTTTTTTACACGCTTCAACATATTCACAGTATTTTGATTCAAATGCCGGATAAGAAAGAATGTGTTCTATTACGCTATCAACTTCTTTCTTAACTTCAGGAGGGAGAAATTTATAGTTCAAACGGCCTGTTGGAAGTAGTGGATGCAAATTAAAAAGTAAAGCGGATACTTCTGATAATTCTTTTGGAGTTATTTTTAAAACTCCCTCTGATTCTAATGAGAGCTCTGGATATCCAACCAGCTCTTTACTCATATCAAGCAATTCATTGCGTGCTGCTGTTTTTATTGCAACACTTAATTCCCGATCTGCTTCAAAGATGTATTTACTAAAAATTTGACGGCATCTATTTTGAACACTTCTATGTATAACGGGCGAGACAATTTTGTCATCGTCGCGCCACAGCATATAATGTATGTGTGGATGTCCTTTTTCCTGGTGAAATGCCGCAACCCAGGACATGTTTTGAATTGGTATATTAAATTCATGGGCAATGTCTGGCATTGTCACATTTAACAAAGAGTTCCAGGATTCCTTATTTGTATAACCGAGTCTTGTTGCGTCTTCTTCATTTAGAGATACAATGCCTTTATAAATTACTTTGTTTTTTGAGAGTTGGTACATCTCTTTACATAAGGCATCGAGATCACCAATTTTTTTATCGGGTAAATTACCAAACAGACCATGACTGCGTGGCCGTTCGGTAATATATTTTAAGTAGATACTGGCATCGTCGTCTGCAAAAGTTTTTATTGGTGTTAAATCAACGCCTGGCCGGGTCGCAATATATCTTAAATGATTTATATTCTGAACGGCTGTGTTTTTTCGGTTAGGGGATGTACATCTTATTTTAGATATTACTATACTCTTTGCCAATTTAGTTCACTTCCTATTCTTCTAAATCTATTGGAAACTGTGTTTTTAAATAAGCTAAGGATTTTTTCTGCGCCTTTTCATATGCCGCTGCAAAATCCAGTCGCTTCCCATCTGGAACAAACCGGCTTAATGTTTCGGCACAAAGATATGCAGCAGTTCCGGCTTGCATACATGTTTTTGATAACAAGCGTAAATCGCGTTCCATGTATAAATGCATAATAGCTGATAACTGTTCTCTTATAATAGTTGATAAAAAGTCAAGGTTTTCTTGACATACTTCTGCATTAAGTGCATCTTCTATAAGCTCCCTTCCTATAACAGACAAGTCTTTATTCTCTTTTTTTGCCATATTTGATATTTGTCGGTATGTTTCGGGTTCTAATGTGATTGATATTCTAGGCTTTTTAGTGGGCATAGTTTTCGCACTCCTTATTATTATTTTCATATTTACTCAGTGCTTCAAAGAGGTGGTTCATTGCATCGGCTGTAAATTCCAGATAAATCATTGTATTCGAAATATTTTTGTGTCCTAACCACCACTGTATATCATTTAGTTTAAATTCTCCATACTTAATTAATTCCATTGCACGGGTATGTTTTAATACATGAAAATGCCGTTTATCACTAGGAATTGTTGTTTTTTTACAATAACGTTTCATAATAACATCTAACATTTTTCGACTAATAGGTTTCCCTTTTTGAGATACAAATAAATATTCACTTTTCGCGTTAGCTTTAATTGCTAAAGTCTCACGCAGACTGGAATAATAATATTGATTGATGATAGTCAATATATAGGGATCAACTATTCGCAACGTATTATCCTTGCTGCCTTTTAAGCGGTGACAGTGGATCGTACCAGTAAAAGGATTGTAATCATTTAAAGTGATAAGTCCAACCTCCGAAGCCCTCAGTGCACAATATTTTGCAATATAAAAAATTGCTTTATTGCGTAATGCATACTTTGTACAGTCTGAATTTATTTGATAAAATAATTCAACTTTTTCCATATCTGTTAAAAATCTGATATTGCTGGTAGATACGCTTCGACTACTGGTTCTGGTTCTCATAATAGAATCCCCCTTTGATACTATAGGCTTCTTAAAATTGGACAAAATATCTATTTTGTCTAATTAGGTCGCCTGATTATTTGAGAGACAAGTATATAACCAAAAGTGGCGAAAATCAATTTTTTAAGGAGGTAATTATGCAACATTTTATCTGTACAGGACGGCTATGTGATAACCCAAGCATCACACAGGGACAGAAAAGTAAGCGTGCGTATTTTCAGATCGCAATTTCACGCGATATACGCAGGGAGGGAGCTCCGGACGCGGATTTTCTCAATTGTGTCGCCTTTAAAGATAGGGCGGATTTTGTAGAGAAGTACCTAAGAAAAGGCATGAAGATAGAAGTGATGGGAAGGATAGAAACTAGCAGCTACGAAAAGGATGGAAATAGAATACCCACTTTTAAAGTTATAGTATCTTACCTAAATTTTGCAGAATCAAAAACAGCAAACGAAAAATATCATTTGGAGCAGGAGAGCCATATTGGTAATGAACAGGCCAGTTATGGGAATGGGGTTTCTGATTCTGATTTTATTCCTGTATCAGATTATGAAAATGAATTTCTAGGAATGGATGCACTAACAGTATGTCCCGAATGCGGATGCGACGTTCCGGACACTGTAATCACCTGCCCGGAATGTGGGACAAAGATGAAATAGAGAGTAAGAGGCTATGACAAGGAAAAAGGTAGTTACCATCGGGCTTTTAACAATTTTTGAAATACTTATATCCATTTGGGGAGCCTATATTATACATCAATATATGTACTGGATCATGCACATCGAGAAACAAGTGACACCGAATATTGATTATAGCTACTTGAATAGTATTTCAGCGTTTATTCAATATCCTGAATGTAAACTATGGTTTTTCTTGCTGCAACTGCTGTACGTAACCTTGATAGTGTGGATCTTGATTCGCCCCCAGGCAAAAATTGCGGATGTGAAAACGCAGAAGATAACCGATAAAATCGAAATTCCAATTGCGGCAGGAACAGGGCAACATGGTTCAGAACGGTTTACGACAGTGGCAGAAAAAGATGAATGTTTTGCCATGTTTACTTATTCAGGGACAGAGGAACTTGAAAAACCTGGTGTTGTTGTTGAAATGACAAAAACAGGAAATATTGAAAATATACGCTATGTGGATGGCCCTAAAAGCACAATTATTATTGGCGCGACACGATCTGGAAAGACAAGAAGAGTGTTACTTGAAACCCTTTGGCTTCAGCTAATGGCGGGGTACTCGACTGTAATATCGGACGTGAAGGGGGAAATTTATTATTATACGAGCAAATGGGCAGAAAGCATAGGATACACGATCATTCCATTCGATTTAAGGTCGCCAAAGAAATCTATTCATTATAATTTTCTGCAGCCGATTATTAATGCGCTAAAAGAGGGTGATCGTGCTCAGGCGATTGATTATGCATGGGATTTAGTCAGCGTTTTAGTGGGTGAGCAAAAAGGTGAGCCATTATGGTATAACGGTGAAACTGCAACATTAGCAGCTGCTATTTTAGCTGTCTGCATCGAGGGAACCACGGAAGAATTTAGAGCTCAAACGCAAGAACTGACTGATATTTACTATGAAGAAATAAATGGTGGTATTCCGGATGACGAATCAGAGGGATTACGTATAGAAGAGCGAAAACAGATAGACGAACTTTACTGGGCAATGCAGTCGGACCTGCTGTGTGGATATGTGACACCATATATCGAAGAACTCCAAAGTAGGGAGAGTAAGAGCGGATTGATAGAAAAGTTTCAGGAGCTATCAAAAACAGATAATTCTATCTATAAAAATATGACAAATGTTTACTACTTTCTTGCTTACATGGGGAGAGAGGATCCTTCAACTGGAAAAACCCCTCTATCTTTATATCTTGATACGCTACCGGATTCACATCCTGCCAAAATTGTGTTTATGCAGGGACAGATAGCGGCGGAGAGAACCAGATCAAGCTTTTATACTTCAGCCCTGGGTACTTTAAAACTTTTCACCAATCCAAACATTGCGGAGATGACTTCAAAATCGGATTTTGAGCTACAAGATATTGGAAAACGGAAAACGGTGATTTATTTAATTATTCCAGATGAGAAGAAAACATTTTACCCCTTAGCGTCGATTATGATTCAGCAGATTTACGTAGAGCAAGTGAAAGTCGCAAATCAATATGGTGGGAAACTACCAGTACCTTGTGACTATGATTTAGATGAGGTTGGGAACTTTCCAATCATTCCAGTATTGCCTCCGATGATTACAGCCGGCCAGTCAAGGGGAGTCAGAGTAAATTTGATCATTCAGGATTATCAGCAAATTGAAAAGAAATATAAAGATGATTATGAAACGATTAAATCAAACTGTGCAGTAAAAATATATCTGAAATCAGATAGCCCTAAAACATTGAAAGAAATTTCCGATTACTTGGGAAAATATACTGTAGAAGTGACCAGTGCTTCAGCAAATGCCAGTTTAAATAAAGTCCAGGAGGGCTCGGTATCAAATAGCAGTAACCTTGGAGCAAGAGAACTTCTGATGCCGGCAGAAATAGCTCATATTACTGCTCCTTATGCATTGGTTATGAATCAAGGTACGTATTCTTCGATTACGAAATTGCCGGATTTAAGTCAATATAAAGTTAATCAGCTTTGGGGCTTGGGTGACGAAGCACATAACACAAAATTAATTGCAGCGCGTGATTCAGAGCGACCAGAACGTAAAAGCATAGGTTCAGTGCCGCTATGGGGAATCTGGACCACATTCAAACAAAAGCTGGAAGATGAAGCAGCAGAAAATTCAACTATGTCATTTTTAGGAGGATAAAAACAATGAAAATTCATGCCAACAGAACAGTTAAAAAAATTGCATTATTTCTTACAAGCCTATATATAACTACTTCCATTTTCTTTATGTCATATGCAAGCGAAACAGACTTAGAGAATACAAAATTGATTACAGGAACAAAAAGCCTATTATCCGTTGCGACCGGGATTCTAACAGGCCTTATTTTGGCAGTAACAATATTTGTATCGGTAAAAAATGGATTAACATGGCAGAGCGCAGATGTAAACGAGAAACCTGCAGCCAAAAAAAGGTTTATCTCAGAGATTGGAATTGGCATTTTAGGAATAACAATCGGTAGCGTTATTACGGCCATATTTGCCTTTTATCAGTAAGAAGGGAACCGCTGATGGATATTATAAAAAGCTGGGTACTACAAAATATTTTATCTGGTTGTGCTGAACTTTTACAACAGTTTTTAACAGCATTCGGTGCGATTTTTGACAATATTTTTGTGGTTGTGGCTGAGTTTAATAAAGATATTGCTTCGGGAGTAACGGACTTTACTTTGCCATTCTCCATTGCATTTATTGTTTTTCTTACGACAAAACAATATTTTACGGTCTATGTACTGGAAACAGACGGAGATCCGGATGCAGATCCATTAGACATATTTTTAAGGGCTGCTCAAGCGATTGCCATTGCAGTATGTGGTGACTGGATATTTGATTTCTTCCTGCAGTTCTCAAGATCCTTTACTTTTGACTTACAGAGCAATGCACTCAATACTGGAGAACAAGAAATAAGTAACACATTAACTGAGTTGCTTTCCATACCTGCTAATTTTCAAGCTATACCAGCGGTAATCATAATTATAGCAATTGGAGTTACGGTTGCGATTATCGTTTTTGGTATTAGTGCCGGAATACGCGGAGCCGAGCTGATTTTGTTTAAGATGTTATTTCCGTTATTTGCTTGCGATTTGCTTACGACTTCTCGCGAACGTTGGAACGGTTTCTTTACATCCTACATGGTTACTTGGCTGGCCTATGGTTTGCAGTTAGTTAGTTTTAATATGTTTGCATCCACATTAACGGTATTCATTACCAGTGATGTCACAGATTTTTGGAAATTGTTTGCGATTATGATCGGATGGTTGATACTGATGCTTCGGGCTCCCCGGTGGCTGGAAAAATTTACATATACATCGGGCCTTGCGAATGGCATTCATGGGGCAGGCCGCAGCCTTATGTATATGGGCATGAAAAGGAGATAACGCTATGGAGACAATTGGAAATTACATCGTTCCTGCAATTAGAATCATGGTGGATTTCTTGCTGCTGGGAGTAATAGCCAGATGTACATACATTTTGTATATGGCTTGGCAAGATGGCGATATTCAAAAAGCTTTTCAGAGTATTTGGAAAAGAATTTTAGCTGGTATTATTGGAATTTGCGCAATGGAGCTGGTATATGCTGTCGCCCAAATCTATGGTTACACAGGAGCAATTTACAGATAAGATGCAGAGGGGAAGCGAAATGAATCATAAAAAGCCTTTATACATACCAGTCAATACACCAGATTATGACGCTGTTATATCAGGTGTAGGTACGGTTGAGTTAGGGATCTTTACTTCGGTGACAGCAGTCGTTATTGTTGTCGGAATTATACTATCGCAGTTAGTAAGTATTTTGTTTGCTGTTGTGCTGGGGTTGACAATTATAGGTATTACGATACTAACAGTCAAACGTGATGCACACAATGAAAATTTCTTTATGATTATGAAAATCATTAGAAGCTATAAGAAAAGGCAAAAGAAATATATGTATGTATATAGCAATATATACGAAATTCCACTCAAGGGAGAGGAGATACAGTAAATGAAAAAAAAAGAGGTATCCGAGAGTATTCCACCTCATATAAAAACGGCCAATGAATTTGTTAATGTGAAGGATATAAAAGGTAACTTCCTTTATACGAAAGATGATTATATTTTTGGCTATGTACGGCTTTATCAGTTCAATCTGGATTTGTTATCCAGAGAAGAACGTTATATAAAAACACAAGCATTAACATCATCCTTTGAGGCAGATCGAAAGAGTTTTGACTATTTATCTTTTCCGAGAGAGATCGACTTGGATGATTATAAAAATTCTTTAAAAGAAAAATATAAGGATGAGCTGAATAATTTGGGGAAGCGTAGAATTTTGCTTATTATGATGCAAACAGCGCAGACGCTGACGACCTCCGGAGAAAATTACGAACATCAGCAATTTATAAAAATTTGGCAACGCATTGCCGGGCATGAGGCGGAAGCAAAGCATGATTTATACGTAAGACTAGAGGAATTTAAAAACCGTTACATATCGGTAGGTGTCCAGGCTGAAATACTGGATGAGCAGGAAATCATGAAATTATGCAACCTGTTCGGAAATAGCCGGCAGGTAAGTTACGAGAATATAGAATCAAATTTGATGTATAGCAATATTCCACAGATTAGAGGATAGAAACATGAAGAAAAAACAGAAGCCAGAGGAAATACGAGCTTATGAAGATGTAAATGAAAATATATTAAATATTATTACGCCCTCCGGGATTGATTTTACAAATACCGCTGCCAATGTGGGGGAGAATATCGGGAAAATTTATTATATATCAAAATATCCATCCAATGTTGACTATGGATGGTTAGCTCCGTTGTGTAATCTGGAAGGAACAGCAACTACAATTGAATATCGCTATACGTCCCCTGACAGAATGCAGAAAGTAATGAACAAAAAAATTGCGGAGCTGCAAGCGAATGTTGAAACTGCGAAAGAAGAATCGGATCGTCAGCGGTATGCGCAAGGGGTGAAAGATCTTCAGGAAATGATTAATCGGATCAGCGTCCGAGGCGAACCAGTTGGATATATCAATATTATGTTATTCCCACAAGCAACGGCACCTTCAGAGTTGGAGGCACGCTTAAAGCGTGTTACCTCAGCCGTATCTCTAGAGGAGTGTAATATACGAATTTTGAAATATCGGCAAGAACAAGCATTAAAAGCGATCAGTCCCTACGGGGTGCCTAATGTGGTCAATGTATCCAATATGGGAGAACGTAATATGCCATTATCAACCTTTACAGGAGGCTGGCCGATGGCGGCCGCCGGGTTGAATGATAAAGGCGGATATTACATCGGTAAAACGAAAAATAATCGTACTGTGATTGCAAATCAATGGTTACGTGGCAAAGATCGTACAAATTCCAATTGGATTATAACGGGAGTACCGGGGACTGGTAAGTCTACAGCCATTAAATATATTTTGTCTTCTGAATATGCGTTTGGAACTAAAGTGATTATTTTTGATCCGGAACGTGAGTATGTGGAATTGACAAGTCATCCATATTTTTCAGGAGAAGTGATTGACGGAGCTGGCGGCGGACAAGGCCGGATTAATCCATTACAAATACGAACTGCATCGAAAGTGGAAACGGAAGAGGGGGAAGAAACTGAGGATTACGATGATACTCATGGTTCCTCGGATATGGCTATTTATATTCAACAGCTAAGAGTTTTTTTCTCACTTTATTTTGGTAAAGAAAAATTTGATACGGAGATACAGACAGCATTAGAACAAAGTCTAATTGAACTGTATCAGAAAAAAGGTATCAGTTGGGATACAGATGTTAGAAAACTAAAACCAGAAGACTTTCCGTACATGGAAGAATTATATGAGCATGTAACAAAGAAGGGAGAAATGGCAGCCGATAAATACCGGCAAACTCTATGTAAGCGGTTAGAAATGCTGCTTTATAGTGCTGCCAAAGGGGCCGATTCGAGTTTATGGAATGGTCCCACTACATTAAATCCAAAAGCCGATTTTATTGATGTGGATTGCTCAGGATTATTAGAGCTGGATGATAATGTAAAAAGAGCGCAATTTTACAATTTGACTATGTGGGCCTGGCAGCAAATGACGAAAGACCGAAGCGAAAAAGTTATTTTCGCAGTGGATGAAGGATATCTATTCGTAGATCCAGATTATCCGGATTTAATGAAATTTTTCAGAAACATCAGTAAACGCGCCCGGAAATATGAAGGCTCATTAATGTTTATTACACATTCGGTTGAGGATGTGTTGGATGACTCCGTGAGGCGGTTTGGACAGGCATTAATAGATAATGCGTGTTATAAGTTGATTTTTGGTACAGATGGAAAAAACTTAGAGGAAACGGCATCCCTTTTAAAATTGTCTGAGCAAGAGGAAACAATTTTAGCAAGTAAAAACAGAGGCCAGGCTATCTTTTTTGCCGGTTCCATCCGGTTAGATTTGCGGATCGACGTACCAGATGAATTTATAGAAATATTTGGTACGGCAGGAGGGCGATAATGCTACCCCCATGGCTAATAAAAACGGCGATAGGACAAGCCTTAAAACCGGAGAACCAAAAGCGGATACTACTATGTGTAGGAGGTATTATCTGTGCATTATTACTTCTTGTCGCAGTTATATTACAACCACTTTCCTTTTTGACAGGAGAAAATATTACAACAGACTTTGACATCACTGCCTCCGCTGCATATCAGGAAATCTATCCCGTATATGAAGAATACATAACAGAGCTATTAGAGATATTGAACCAAAAGGCAGAGGATGTAAAAGAACAGCATAAAAAATGGATAAAGGAGTACGAGCGTGATCCTCAGACAGGTGAGCGCGTTGAAGCGGGTGGACATTGGGAATATCCTGATGTCGAAGTTATTACACCTGAACCTCCATTGGCAGCTTTATTTGCCTGGCTTTCTCAAAATAATGAAGACATATTAAAAGCTAGGCGTTACCAAGTGAATGCTCAGGAAATCAAAGATTTTTTTAATAGTATCTATGAGTTTGAAGTAACTGGGAGCGACATGAGCTATACGGTGGCTGCTCATTTTTTAACAGATAAAGAAATTGCAGAGAAATATCATCCGGAAAGTGAAGCAAGCCGTGACTTATTTGCACAAAGTATTGCATTAATCAATGATTTTTTAGCCGCTGCCGGATATGTACAAATAGGAGGAGAGCTAAATCTCAGTGCATCTGCAGTCGAGACACTGACAAAGATATATAACGCATTTATAGAACAGGGATATTCAAAAGCTGCAGCTGCAGGAGCGTGTGGAAATATTCAGCAGGAATGTAATTTCAATTATACGTTAGGGCCTCCGGCTTATGGAATTATCCAATGGACAGGCAGTAGATTTAAAGCTTTACAAAAACATGCGGAAGAAAATAATTACAACTCATGGAATGTTTTGGAAGCTCAAATTGAATTTATGTTTCACGAATTGAATGGTACATATCAGTCGCGTCTGTCAAGTTATTCATCAAAATACGCTGACGCAGCGCAATATAAAGATATTCAAGATCCAGGAGAAGCGGCTTTCGTCTTCTGCGCCGTGTACGAAGGCTGTGAATATAATCCTGATAAAGGTTGGGGAAAGCCGCAGGGGAGTACAGTCGGACCAGACGGTAAAAGATGGCAACAATTGGAATACCGTCAAAATTATGCCGAGAAAATATATAATGCATTTTCCGGAGGAAATTCATCGATGGGACAGGTTGCCAATGGTTCGTCGTCAGAAAAATTGGCGGCACTCTTTCCATCCGGCCTTCCTAACTCATCTGCAGCCGCAGAGCGATATATGGAACGTATTCCGATCGAAGTTTGGGATGGAAGTAAAAAAGTGACAAAGTATGTCACGCTGCATAGAGCACTCAAGGAGGACATTCAGGAAATTTTTTCTGAGATTGCAGCGGCTCATATACCACTAAAAAGTGTTAGTGGATATAGCTGGCGAGGAATGAATAATGGTGGTTCAGGGAGCCAATCGCATCATAGCTACGGCGTTGCACTTGATATTGACCCTGACTTTAACCCATCCGGCAAATATAGCCGTAATCCAGTCGGCGTCAAACCGGATATTAGCTGTTATTACTACACATATCCATGGCAACCGAAAGTATCAACATTATCAATATCGCCTGAGAGTGTTATTGTACGAGCTTTCGAAAACCACGGCTGGGTATGGGGAGCGAAATGGGGAACTGTCAGTCGGCCGACCAGAGGGCCATATGACCCAGGCTATCATGACTTCATGCATTTTTCTTTTACAGGACATTAAAGGAGGCGCAGATGAAACAAAAAAGTAGATCCAGATATAGGAAGGTGCTTCTGCTCCTTTGCTTTGGATTCACATTTTTCTTTTCGTATTCAGCCTATGCTGAAACAGAAAAGAATGTAATCATCCGATTGGATTTGAGTCATTATGATTCATTCAGCGAAACAATTAACGTAAATTGTATTGGTGATAATGGCGATGAAATGCAGGACACATTGACGCAATATAACAACTATGAAAATGCTTATTACTTGCCAACTGGCCGATATCAAATTTCCCTTTCGGTACAGGGTGATACCCTGAATCTAATTGATTTAATGCCGATGTCATTCGAAGTACATGCGACAGAGGATGAAATCCAGACTTACATAATCAAAGTACAGGATGCAGCCGGCATGGAGGTCAATGAGGGAAGCCATGAAGGAATGGAATACGAAGAGGAAAGCGCGCCCAGGGCGATTGAGGCAGAACAATATACCTTTACAGAGGAGGAAGCTGGGACCCTGTTGATTACCGGGCCAGATGTGACGGGGCTTGAATCACTTTCCTATACATTACAAAGCCAAGAGGGCCAAGAGGGGAAAGATATCATCTGTCAATTGAAAAAGGAGTATCACTTTCAAGCAGAGCTGAAAGTGCCTTACGGTCGCTATAAGGAAATGTTGGGGCCAGTGGAGGTAATCGCGAACGAAGATATAAACATTCCTGAAGATGCAGAATTCTATCTTAAATACTATGGCAGCAAGCTCAGCAACTTGCTCGTCGTTACAGAAGAAAGCAGAAATGCTACCAATGCGGATAATCTGCAGCTTTGGGTTCGACGTAGTAGTGGAGCAGATTATCGGGTACGGAATATGTATCAATTTGCCGGTGATGAAGTAATGAGAGCTGAGGGCGAATATCAAATAATCGGACATGAAACCGAGCCAGAACTGGAAGAGCCAGAACATGACACAGCTTCGGTAATTAGAGAAAGTGAATCAGAGATACAGAACGAGACGAGTTCGCCAGAAGAAAAAAGACTGTTCGGAATTAATATTGTGCTAACAGCTGCTATTATTATAGTTTTGTTTGGTCTTCTATGGTACGGGAGGGGAAATGAAAAGTAGATTATATAAGCTGTGTATGATTTTTGGATGTATTGCAGTGTCCGCTATCTTGCTAATTGCAAGATATTTATAGAGGAGTATAGAAATGGATAATAAGGTACTAACGCTAGATCTACCCACTGAAATAATAAAAAAAATAGATGAGTCACCAATTTCTGTTACGAAAAGAGGGCATAAAAGCAGGATGTTTCGCTTTTTGCTTATAAAGGGTTTAGAGCAATACATTAACTTAGATACGAAAGAGTTACTAGGGCCGATTGTTCTGGAAAAATCAATATCGGATCAATATCCCTCTCGTGCCGGGTTTGCGATTACAGAGGATATAAGTATGACACTGGAAAGGTTATGCGAATATTATCCATTTACAAAAAAATCGCTGGCAGAATTTCTTATCTGTCAGACATATAAGACTTATCAAACTCAGGGATGGGAGAAGCTGGAGGCCTTAGAGCAGACTTGGGAACGAGAAGGAGGGAGTTAAATGGTATATTACATCTCTTCGCCGGTTTATCAACAAACAATTAGTTCCGCCCTTAAAGAGAAAGATTGCATCATTGGAGACGGATTCGTGGAAAGTCACTTCCTTCTTGCGAAATACATCAAGGAGAATATTGCAAAATTTTCAATTAATATGGATGTTTTAGTGATCGATATCTCCGCATTGGATGATAGCGACGATGAAGTGCTGAAAGCAATTAAATCGATCCGTACCCTATACGATGAAGTGCGCATTATTATCATGGCCCCCACACGTTTACCGGGAGATAAACTACTTTCCGAACTTTTTGGACTTGGCATCTTAAACATCATTGCGACCTCTGACTACTTGAAACTAAAAGAAGAGTTATTTCTATGCTTGGGCGACAAGGGGAAAAGCTTTAAAGATGCGCTGGTGTTCAAAGACGTAAAAGAAAATGTAGAAGTGATCGGGAAGGAACGACTAAAAGTGGTGAGTCGTGTGTTGGTAGGGTTAACCAGTAGCCAGCCACGGATGGGCGTTACTCATAACCTACTTACATTTGCTGTGTATCTGCGGAAATTGGGCTTCCTGGTTGCTGCGGTGGAAAAAAACAAGTCAGGAGCCTTTGAGCAGATCCGGATAGGCCATAACGAAAAGCTACATGAATCATATTTTACAATGTACGGCGTGGATTTTTATCCTGCTGTTTTAGATAAAACGAAAATGAAAATTATATTAGATAAAACTTATAACTTTATCCTGTGTGACTATGGCTCCATCCAACAGTGTGATAAAGCGGATTTTCTGAAATGCCATGAAAAAGTTTTGATTGTAGGAAGTAAAACGTGGGAACTGCCTTATTTAAATCGGATTTTAAAGGAATATCCGGATAATGTTCTACAGCAGTTTCATATCTGTTTCAATTTAGTTTACGAGAAACATAAGAAATACTTGAAACAGGCCATGAAATATGCGGACGATAAGCCGATGCCGGTATTCTTTATAGATTATAATCCAGAACCTTTTAACGCAGAATCTTTTACAGTGGCTGAGAAAATTCTTGAAGACTACATGTTAAGGCCAAAGCAAAAAGAAAAAGAAGGTCTGTTTTCCAGGCTATTTAAAGGAGGAAAAGCGTGAAGCGACGATACATCGGATTTTTAGTAGTGTTACTATTCAGTCTTCTTTGCCGGGGAATTACGGGCATTGCGCTTGCCTCTGAAGAGCATGAAATTGAGTATACCGTCTCTTTTGTCGATACGTCGGACTATAACACAAAGATTTTTAACATGCAACGAGGCAAGGTTGCGGAAGGCACAGTGATTAATGTCTCCTTTCCGAAGCAGATAATCGGCACAGATGGACATATCTGGAAATCGGTAGTGGATAGTCCACAGGCATTTACTGTATATCAGTCCGGAACCCACAAGTATTATATCGAATACGAGCAGGGGGAGAAGGTGACGGAGCCAGATGAGCCGGATGCAGAGGAAAAAGAACGACTGGAACGATGGCTTGATAAAGCATGGAAGGCCGATTGTGATATTACCGGACAGGCTCCGGACGGCGAAAGAGATCCGAATTTAATTATTGAAAACGACTTGCAGAACAATACCCGCATTAAGAACCTGGTTTCCATGGTTCAAGATGCAGAATGGCATTACTTTTACATGATTGGGAAAAATTATCTTCCTCAAACACTGGTAATAGGCACCAATTTTGACGCGGAATATTCTTCCACAAAAGAAGACACCTTTTCGGTTGGAAAAGAAAAGTATACCGTGATCCGCGTTGGAGTACGCCGGAACTGGAAGCCGGAGACTTGTGTTCATGATTGGGAAGTGATCAGCACGATAAAAAACAGTTGCCTGGACAATGGTCAGGAAACTTGCCGCTGCCGGAGATGTCTGACGGAAGAGACGGTCTTGCTGCCGGCCCTTGGGCACCATGACACGGACAGTGATTCGCTTTGTGATTTGTGCGGCCGGAGAGTATTTGAACAGACTGTAGGAGATAAAATCCAGACCACTTTGAAAACGAAAGAGGGGGATATTCCGCTTGCATTCCGTTGCCTTGATACGGACTATAACGGAACTGGAAAAATGCTTTATTTGTCTGAAGATGTACTCGGGAAGGATATAACCGGTATTTGCTTCGATGAAGCCGATTATAACGATTCCCCGCTTCGGAACTATTTCAATTTGGCATTTGCCAACGACAGCTCTATAGCTGCTGCTCTTCAGCCAATTGAACGCTCGGACGCCGCCGGCCGAATTGATTATGCTTCTCTGTTATCAAAAGAGGAGTATGAACACTATGAACAAGAAGGACTAATTGAAGCAGGAGAACCTTATTTCTTGCGAACCGTAGACGGGGACAAGATATATGCTGTGGATTCGAATGATAATATGAACCGAGTTTCGCCAGCAGGGAATGAAGATTATGGAGCCCGACCATTCATTTTGTTAAATAAACCAGTAACAGGGGAAACGGCAGAACCGGCAAACTGGAAGGTTGGGGATGTACAGATGCGTCAGGTTGGAAAGAAAACTTATCGGTTTCGATGTGTGGACGAAGACTACAGTGACAAACAGGACGGCCACCGAAGAGCGGCCCTGTTCCTGTGCGATAGCGTGATTCGAGCTGATATAGACAGAACTAATACCGAATTGAAGAAACTCACCTTCGGGACAAACAATAACTATAAGATATCTAGCATCCGGAATTGGTTAAACAAAAATAGTGCAAATAGCAGCTTCAATCTGGAACCGATTTCCATTGGTGTAAATACTGCTTACACAGGCAGCACGATAGCCGGAGCTTGGGAGCAGCTGGACGATAGTCGTTTGAGTCATCATAATATCGGGTTCCAGTATATGCAGGATCGCTTGTTTTGTCTCTCCATGGAAGAAGCACTTAAATATCGCGAAGAATTGTGGAGATTCGGAAATTCGCAAAATAACCCTGACAGCCAGGTTAGCCCCTATTCGCAGGGATATTACCTGCGAACACCGTTTTACGAGGAAGATGAAAGGGGGGCTTTTCAGTACGGAAGTGATATTTATGTGGTGGATTTGCTGAACGGGAATATCCATACAGCGTTAACAACAAGCGAGACGTATGGAATTCGGCCAGCTTTCGCATTGCCACAGGGATAGGAGGAAAAAATGTTAGAACGCTATTTTACACCGGAAGAGATATTAGCAGAAAGCATGAATGAAGAGAACATCCGAAGCTGGGGCTTTATCGTTGCAGACAATAAAGAGTATTCTGTGACATTGGATAGGGATGAAAATGGGACAAAAAATCTTGTTTTCAACCGGGATTATCCGTGTGAAATTCCAATTGATAAAATACCTATTGCATCAATCAAAGATATTGAAACGGCTATGAAAAAGTACGAGCTGATGGCACAATATTCAGCTGCTTGTAAGCGTGAAAGTTGGGCCAAGCGATTGAATGATATCACAAAGGGTAATGAAAACATGAAAGTAATAACCGCAAATGTCGGTGATAGAAAATTCGATATTGGTGTAGCCTATCAGAAAAATGGAAAAGTTATTTTCAATTCACTGGATATAGTGAATAAAAGCTATCAAGTGGAAGAATTTCAGTCCATGTTAAAAGAAAATAGATGGGAGATAGAGGAGAGGAGACATAGATTTAAAAGAGAATTGAGCAATGAAGAGATTGCTCAGAAGATTATTAATTTTTCGATTGACGATTCAGGAATAGTTGTTACCAGTAATGACAAATGGAGCGTAGAGATGGCACTTGCGACGGATGGTAGTGTGGGACTTCTGCTTTTTAGGAAGAATGACGAACTTGGGGGTTATGAGCTGAAATCAGAGAACAGTATTTTTCCAGAGTGGGGGATCGATGAAATTAGGAAATACGTAGAAGAGATCATGGAGGATTATGAGAGGGAAAATATGCCAGATTTATCAATACAAGACACGCTGCCGAAAATTGTGGAAGATATAAGGAAGAAACCTGAATATTTGATGCATATATGTGAAGCGGGCTTGTTTAAACTAAGGCCAGGGCTTGAATTGGACAACGCACATAGAGAAATATATGCAAAAGCAGTAGAGCAAGTAATCAAAGAAGATTATTCGCATATGGAGGAAATTCAGAATTATTACTACCTTATGAAAAATTCTCCCAGTATGGTGATGGAAGAGTTTATCACATTAGGAATAAGAGATAGATTCAAACTTGGAGTAAGAGCTTTGAATAATAGAGTGGAGGAACTGAAAAAAGATGGGCATGAAGTGAGAGCATTGATAACGAAATGGAAGGGAAAAGAACATTGCATAGGGGCAGTTTGTAAAAAAGATGAAAAAATTGTTTTAAACATGGTATTTCAATTTAATGAACTTTATACACCTGATGAGATGCGGGAGTTTCTTCGAAAGAATAACTACACAATTGCTAAACAACCGATTGCTGCAAAAGTACCTTTAGTATCTTTGCCGGAATTATAAAAAATAATAGATGGAGGTTTTGGAGGAATGGAAAAGAAAGTGAGTCAGAGAGTAAAGAGCTTAGTATCAGCTACTCTCATTGCTGGATTGCTTTTGATAAATACATTGCCTGCAATTGCAGATGGCTTTGTATTTGAAGATTGGGATAGCGGAAGCGTAGAACAAAGGGATTCAGCGAGTAGCGCAACGGAAAGCAATCTGGATGATGCGGTTGCTGCATCTGGAAGTGAGCTGCTGGCGACAAGTTCTATTGCACTATTTGCGAGGGCGGGAGTTAGTTCACTGGGAGATATATGGGATGGATGGAACGGAGATTTTTCTTTCCTGGATGGCTCATCGGGCGATGGTTCGGAGAGAAAGCCTTATCAAATCAAAAATAAAAGTCAGCTGATGGGATTTTCACAGCTTGTCGCAATGGGGATGCGAGTCCAGGCCGGAGAGGGCGACAGTAATATCATAGGCTCTTATGACGGTAAATATTTTAAGCTGATGAATAA
>ERZ894229.836-NODE-836-length-19598-cov-9.46549_pt1 | contig 19598 bp, 23 predicted proteins | sample MGYA00380295_ERZ894229 | MGnify/ENA primary metagenome ERZ894229 (study PRJEB32331, sample SAMN06328479) | human gut metagenome | biome: human gut microbiome; feature: stool | host: Homo sapiens | collected 2014-09-17 ... | reverse complement strand
CGAATTCTTATCTGGAAGGTTTCATTCCCATAGACACAGAATATTTTACAGCCTCTTTCAAACCGGATGCCCCTTTTGTCATACGATTATTTCAGCTTCCCATACTCCTCATCGGATACCGGCTCCAGCCATTCGTTGGAGGTCTCCTCGCCGGGAACCTCCACGGCAAGATGGGCGAACCAGGAATCCGGCGCGGCGCCGTGCCAGTGCTTGACTCCGACAGGAATATTCACCACATCGCCGGGATGCAGCTCCTGCGCTTCCCTGCCCCATTCCTGGTAATAGCCTCTGCCTGCGGTCACCAGCAGGATCTGGCCGCCGCCCTTTGCGGCGTGATGAACGTGCCAGTTATTCCGGCAGCCGGGCTCAAAGGTGACGTTCCCGATTCCCACCTGTGTGGTGGAAAGCATGTTCAGATAGCTCTGTCCTGTAAAATACTGCGCGAATGCGTCGTTCTTTTCTCCCATGGGAAATACGCTTAATTCTTTCTGCTCCATAATATCCTCCATTTCTGTGATGCCAAAATGGCGAAACAAACCTTCTTTTTTTATTGTAGGCCGTCTCCTCCGACCAGGGAATCGCCGTATATTTCAGATGGTATAAACAAAAAGTTGATGCTGAAAGCTGCGCTGGCGGCGTTTCCGCACAGGCTTTCAATATTCGCTGAGAAAAGGCAGAGAAAGTGTCTGCTCCTGCACGAACTGCCAGAAAAGCGCGGCGGCAGGAGGCGTGTAGAAGCGGCTGTCACGGATCATGCACAGGCTGCGCTCCCACGATGGACTTTTGATCCGGATGCTTTTTACAGGCAGATGGGAGAGAAGTTCCATTTCGGGCACAATGGCAACGCCGAAATGGCAGGAGACCAGCCCTGCGATGACCTGATCTTCATCCACCTCGCAGGCGATTTGCGGCTTCGCTCCAATGGCGTCGAACAGGCCGTCCACCACGCTTCGAAGTCCGGAGCCTTCGGAAAAATACAGATAAGGATATTCCAGCATCTGCTCCAGGTCCACGCTGTCCAGAGCGGCGAGGGGATGGTCCTGCGGGACGATGAGCACAAGCCTCTGTCGGGTGACGGGAAGGGAAATCAGACTGGCATTTTCCGGCTGATGCCTGGGAGCCGAGCAGAAAACCATATCGAAATGGCCTGCGGTCAGGCCTTCCAAAAGAGCATGGCTCATTCCCGAGTGAAAAGAGAAGCGGATGTGTTTCTCCGGATACGCGGCAAGAAACCGCTCGGCCAGTTCCGGGAGGAACCTTACGCCCAGGCTTCTTAACAGGCCGAGGCGGATCAGCCCCTCCCCGCGGGCGGCAAGCCGGAGGGCGTCTGCTCCCTCGTCCAGCGTTTTCAGGGTGTTCTGGGCGGTATGCAGAAACTGCTCCCCGAAGCGGGTCAGAGTGGTGTTTCGCCCCCGTTTTTCAAAGAGGGGAACGCCGAGTTCCTTTTCCAGCTGATCGATGGCATGGCTCAGAGAAGGCTGGGTGATGCAGAGCCGCTGTGCAGCCCGCGTATAATGGCCTGTTTTGGCAAGCTCGACAAAATATCGGAGATGAATCAGATTCATAGAAGGGGGATCCTTTCGACAATACCGCCGTACGGCGGTTTTTCTTCAGTTGAACCAATGATAGCATGATTCATAGATAGAATCTATTATTTTATGTAAATAATTGATTTGATTCCGCTTTCCTTCGGTTCTATACTGTCTTTTGAGAGTTTTGGAGTTCCCTTTCTGCCCGTTTCATTCAGCAGCTCCTGCCAGCCGGAAAAATGCAGCGGGAGAGGACCATATCCGAAGTATGAAGAAAGGGATGAAAGAGAAAGGAAGGATCAGATATGACGGAAACTGCAGCCGCAGGGCTGAGAGAAAGAGTGGAAGAAGGTATGGACAGAAAGGGGAGGAGCGGCCCGGCGGCCCCACTTGTCACCCTCAGAGGAGAAGCGGCGCTTCTGCTGGTGGTGGTCATGAACAGCTTCGGCGTGGTACTGATGCTGCATTCCGGTTCCGGCATTTCCGCCATTTCCAGCGTGCCCTATGGGTTTTCAGAGGCCTTTCCCGTTCTTTCCCTGGGAACCTGGACCTATCTCTTTCAGGGACTGCTGGTCCTGAGCCTGTTTGTCATGTGCCGCAGATTTGTGCCGCAGTACCTGTTCAGCTTTGTGGTGGGCTTTGTGTTTGGCGTCTTCGTGGATATTCATGAAGTCTGGGTCAGCCTGCTGCCGCAGACTTTACCGCTCCGTGTGCTGTACTTTCTTGTCAGTTATCTGTGTATCTGCTTCGGAATTGCCCTGTCAAACCGGTGCAGGATGCCGATTGTTCCCACGGACCTGTTTCCCAGAGAGGCCTCCGGGATACTGGGCGTCCGGTATTCTGTTTTTAAGATTGTCTTTGATGTAAGCTGTCTTGCGATTACCGCGCTGCTCACATTCTTCTGTCTGGGATATGTTGACGGGCTGGGTGCAGGGACCATTCTCGCCGCCTTCACCATGGGAAAGGTGATCGGTCTCATGGGAGACTGGCTGGATAGGAAGGTGCGGTTTGTATCCGTTCTTTCAGAAAAGGACAGGAGAGACGGCGGACAGGCCTGATTTCCTGAACAGCAAAAACGGACGCTCCAAAGAGGAACATCCGTTTTTTCAAATAGCCTTTGGCTGCTTTTTATCTAAAGACCAGCCATAAAAAGTCAATAGAAAAATAGCTTATTTTGCAGTTTGTTCAGTCATGAGCTCCCAACGTATACCGAACCTGTCGATCAATGATACAAAGCAAGAGCTATATGTAGTGCTCTGCATTGGATGAATGATAGTACAGCCGTCAGACAGAAGCGAATAGGCGCTTTTAACTTCATCAGCCGAATCGAAGGTAATAACTAAAGACATTGCATGATTAAGTGATTGGGCTTGCGAGTCGGTATTGTCGTTGAGCATAATCCGCTGACTGCCAATAAACATTTCGCAATGATATACCAAATCCTTAGTATCATCCTTGGCAACCCAGTCTTTCGGGTTTGCATCAGATTCGCACAACAGGGTTTTTACCTGTGCGCCAAATGCGTCTTTGTATAATTGTATCGCTTGTTTACACTGACCATTAAAGTGAAGATTTGGAGTGATCTGTAACATTGTTAGAACCTCCCCTAATTAAGCTGATTTGTTCTCTTAGCGCCAACAGTCTTAGACTGGCAAAGGCTACAATCTTGTTATAGATCAGCGTACTTTTCCGTAGTAAAGGATACCGAGCGCGCCGGGACCTGCGTGGGTGCCGATGCTGGGGCTGACGTCATTGATGATAATGTTGTCGATTCCGGTCAGCTCCTTCACATAGGAAGCGGCCAGATTGGCATCCTCCGGGCAGTTTCCGTGCACGATGCCGACAGGGACCGTTTTGTCCGGGTTATCTCCCAGGGTGTCGCGCATCCGTTCTGCCAGGACACGGATGGACTTCTTACGGCCGCGCACCGTTCCGTTGGAAGCCAAGGTTCCTTCCGCAGTGATGGAAAGGAAGGGCTTTAAGTTCAGCGCGGTTCCTACCGCAGCAACTGCGCCGGAAATCCTTCCGCCGCGCTTTAAGTGAAACAGATCGTCCACGGTGAACTGGACGTTGATATGTTTTCTGTATTCCTCCAGAAAAGCCGCATTTTCGGAAAGGCTGCGGCCTTCCTCCTGAAGCTGGTGCGCCTTGAGAAACAGGATGGTCTCCGCAAGGGAAACATTCAGGGAATCCACCACAACGATTTTTCTGTCGGGATATTCCTCCATCAGCTCCTGCGCCGCGACGCAGACATTGTTGTAGCTGCCGCTCAAGGCGGAGGAGAAGGCGATATGCAGGATGTCGAAGCCTTCCTTCAGGATGCCCTCAAAGCGTTCCCGGATTACGGCCGGATTGTTCGCCATGGAGGAGGGCAGGGCGCCTTCCCGCATCTTCTGATAAAATTCGGCGGGCGTCATGTTCTTCTCATCCCCGTAAACCTCGTCTCCGAAGGCATAATACTGGGGAATGATCACCGTCTGATATTTTTCGGCAAGAAAAGACGGCAGGTCGGAATTGGAATCGATGGTAATACGATAGTTCTCCATAACTTTTCTCTCTCTTCTTTTATAATCGGACTGGCTTTTATGGACGGCTCAAAACGCCGTTTCCCCGTAAAAACGGGGGTTTCAAAACAAGCTGATTATAAGCTTTTACAGGGGAAATGTCAACGCTGCGGAAATAGGTCATGACTTTTTGCCCGGTATGGTGTAGAATAAAAAAGCAGTCGGTATTTGCCGAGGAAGACTTTCCCGGTCGGATAGAGGAAGAGAAAGGTTTATAATCGGAAATGAGCTTCAGAGAAGATGTATTTGCAAAAATTGTTACGTATATTACGGTGGCTGTGCTTCTGGGTGCGATGCTGGTGGAAGCGTTTGTGATCTACCGGGAGCGGCGGGAACAGACAGAGCTGGAAGCGCAGGTGGCTTCCGCCCAGGAAACCATCAATGATCTGAGCGCACAGAACCACAGCCTGACAGCACAGGTGGAAGAGCTGCAGGAGTTTCAGGATAAATGGGAAAACTTTGTCATCCTTGCGGACAACGAGTTCTGTCAGAAGATGCGGGAGGATCTGTCCGGACGGCCTGAAGTGATTCCGGAGGAGGCTGTGGAAGCTTCCCTTCTGGCGGAAGAGGCAGACGCTCTGGTCGACGGAGAGGAAACGGATGCAACGGATACAGAGGCTGACGAGGAAGAAACGGAGCTGGCCGCCGCCGATTTTTCCTTTCCGTCGGCGGACAATAAGGAGTGGCTCCTGCCTCTGAATCTGGGAAATGAGCCGAGTGTGGAATATCTGTTTTATGCCAGAGCGGAGGATACGGAGAGGGGCAGATACATCGACATTCTTTTTGAGGTTCCGGTGCAGCGGCCGGGCGGCGATCCGGAACTGGATGAGGACGGGCAGATCATCTGGGAGTGTCTGGCTTATGATGCCGGTCTTGGATGGACGCTTTACACGCCGGAGGAAGAAACGGAAGAATAATTGCGGTTCGTAAAACATAAGGATAAAAATTTTGAGGTGAACCTGTGAAATCCATGGAAGAAATTTATGAGGAATTAAGCGGCCTGATCCGGGAGTGCAGGTGGGAGGAAATTGAATCCTTTCTGCAGACCTGTATGGATGAGGCGAAGGAAAAAGAAGAAAACGGCGTCTATGTGGCTGCCGGAAACGAGCTGCTTTCCTTTTACAGGCAGAGCGGACAGTATGAAAAGGCGTTTGCGGTGTCAGAAGACATCCTGCTTCTGATGGAGGAGCTGAATCTGGAAGATACGGAGCATTTTGCGCTGGTGCTGATGAGCACGGGCGCTGCTTATGAAGGCGCTGTGCAGCCGCACGAGGCAGAACGGTGTTATGAACGCGCTGTCCGCATCCTGGATGGGAAAAAGGGGGCAGAGAAGCTTCTGGCCGAGGCGCTGACCAGACAGGGGATTCTGGTGCTTTCCCGTGAGGAGGGAAGCCGGGCGGAGACGCTTCTGCGCCGGGCCAGAGAGCTGTTTGAAAAGGCGGAAAAGGAAGGAGCATCCCCCGGGACGGAGGAGGACACTGCGGACGCGCAGGCATCGGTTTATTATCTGACGGCGCTTTCCGGACTTGGTGAGGCGGCGTGGAAAAGGGAAGACTATAAGGAGGCGCTTTCCTGCTATGAGAAGGCCGCCGGAAAAAGCTTTACCCTTTCGGGAGCATCGGAAGGAACGAAGCTGTTCTGGAAAAATTGTGCCGCCGCCTGCGCTGCCCTGAAGGATCCGGAAAAGGAGGCCCATTACCGGGCGCTGGCGGACGGCGCTCCGGCCGATGCGGGAGGAAATGCTTCTTGAAACGTATGTTCGATCGTGCTATAATGACGAAGGCGGATCTGCTTCTGCTGGCCGCAGCCCTGTGCGCGGCGCTTCTTTTTGTCCTGTATCTTTTTTTCGCGGGCAGAGAGGGGAGTACGGTGCGGGTGGTCTGCGGCGGAAGCCTTTGGGGGGAATATTCCCTTCAGGAGGACAGAGAGATTACGGTTGCGCTGGAAAACGGTACAAACCTTCTGATCATCCGGGACGGGCAGGTCTGGATGGAAGAAGCGGACTGTCCGGACAGGCTCTGCGTCCGACAGGGGGCCGTCAGCCGGGTGGGAGAAAGCATCATCTGCCTGCCCCATGAACTGGTGGTCACCGTGGAAGGAGAAGAAACGGACGACGGCCTGGATGGTGTGGCCGGATAAAAACCGGAGCAGGCTGTCATGCCGGCGGAACGATACACAGGGAGAATGGTATGAACAAAAAAGGTACGGCGAGGACGGCAACGCTCGGTCTGCTTCTGGCCTTCGGACTGATTCTTGGATATGTGGAAACAGTGGTTGCGTTCCCCTTCGGAGTGCCGGGAATGAAGCTCGGGCTTCCCAACCTGGCGATCCTTCTTGTATTGTATCTGTACGGAGCCAGAGAAGCGCTTCTGGTCAATGTGTGCAGGGTCTGCCTGTCCGCCTTTCTGTTCGGCAGCCTTTCTTCGCTTCTGTACAGCCTTGCGGGGGCGCTTTTCAGCTTTCTCGTCATGGCGCTTCTGAAGAAAAATCCTGCCTTTTCCGTAACGGGTGTGAGCTGTGCCGGCGGAATCGCGCATAACGCGGCGCAGCTTTGTGTTGCTGTGCTGATTACGGAAACGGTTCAGATCCTTTATTACATTCCGCCGCTTCTGATCTGCGGCTGCCTCACCGGCTTCTGCTTGGGGCTCGTCTGCCGGGCCGTTTTGGCCCATCTGCCGGGCCGGACAATGAAAAACGGAGGACAATAATTATGTTTGCATATCTGGTCGGACGCGTCGCCGGAGTGACGGAGGACAATCTGGTGCTGGAGGTGGGACAGATCGGGTTTAATATCAAAATCCCGTCGAGCCTGCCTTCTCTTTTGCCGCCCATTGGAGAAGAAGTGAAAATTTATACCTATACCTGCGTGCGGGAGGATGCCTTTTTGCTGTACGGTTTTCTCAGCCAGGATGATCTGGATATGTTCCGGCTGCTGATCACGGTGAACGGCATCGGTCCCAAGGGCGGTCTTGCCATTCTTTCCGCGATGAGCGCGGATGATGTGCGACTTGCGGTGCTCACCCAGGATGTTAAGGCGCTTTCCAAAGCGCCCGGCGTGGGGGCAAAGACCGCGCAGCGTTTGATTCTGGATCTGAAGGATAAGGTTTCCATGGAGGAAACGTTCGTATCCAGAGAAAGCGCGGCCTACGCGGCACAGGCGGCGGGCTTGAGCGACGCGAGACGGGAAGCCGCAGAGGCTCTGGCAGCACTGGGCTATTCCGCTTCGGAGGCGGCGCAGGCAGTACGGAAGGTGGAAAATGCGGACGAGATGGATGTGGAGGAGCTTCTGAAGGCCGCCCTGAAGCATCTGTTCTGATCGGTACCGGGATAAGCACGGAGGAAATATGGCAAGAGTCATCGAGACGAATGTAACGGAAGAGGACATCAGAATAGAGAGTACGCTGCGGCCGCAGACGCTGGACGATTATATCGGGCAGAAAAAGGCGAAGGAGAATCTGAAGGTATACATCGAGGCGGCCAAACGGCGCGGAGACGCCCTGGACCATGTGCTTCTGTACGGGCCGCCCGGACTTGGAAAAACCACGCTGGCGGGCATCATTGCAAATGAGATGGGCGTTCACATGAGGGTTACCAGCGGGCCGGCCATCGAGAAGCCGGGAGAGATGGCGGCCATTCTCAACAACCTGCAGGAAGGGGATCTGCTTTTTGTGGATGAGATCCACAGGCTGAACCGTCAGGTGGAGGAGGTGCTTTATCCGGCCATGGAGGATTATGCCATCGATATCATGATCGGAAAGGGCTCCTCGGCCCGATCCATCCGGCTGGAACTTCCGCATTTCACCCTGGTGGGTGCGACCACCCGGGCAGGGCTTCTGACTGCGCCGCTGCGGGATCGTTTCGGCGTGATCCACAGGCTGGAATTTTATACGGTGGAGGAGCTGACGCAGATCATCGTCCATTCTGCCGCCGTCCTGGACGTTCAGATCGATGTGGGCGGAGCAGGTGAACTGGCGAGAAGAAGCCGCGGCACGCCAAGAATCGCAAACCGCCTGCTGAAGCGGGTGCGCGATTTTGCCCAGGTGCGTTTTGACGGCGCGATCACCCTGGAGGTGGCAAAAAAGGCGCTTGATCTCCTGGATGTGGACCGGATGGGGCTGGATCATGTGGACCGGAACATGCTGGATACCATGATTTACAAGTTCAACGGAGGCCCGGTGGGACTGGACACGCTGGCTGCAGCCATTGGCGAGGATGCCGGAACCATCGAGGACGTTTACGAACCCTATCTGCTCCAGAACGGCTTCATCAACCGCACGCCCAGAGGAAGAGTGGTGACAGAGGCGGCCTACCGTCATTTGGGACTTGAATTCCCGCAGTCTTCTGGTGTATAATAAATTCCGTATAACGGGACGCCGGGAAACGGGACGAAGGAGAGCAGCATGGCTGTTAAGACAGATACAGAAGTCATTATCGGAGGAAAGGTTCTAACGCTGAGCGGATATGAAAGCGAGGAATATCTGCAGCGAGTAGCCTCCTATATCAACAATAAGCTGACGGAATACAGCAAACTTGACGGTTTTACACGGCAGCCGCCTGATCGTCAGAATATTCTGATGCAGCTGAATATTGCGGATGATTATTTCAAGGCGAGAAAACAGATCGGTCTTCTGGAGGAGGAGCTTCAGGGCAAGGAGAAGGAACTCTATGATCTGAAGCATGAACTGGTCGCGTCCCAGATTAAGCTGGAAAATACGGAAAAATCCCTGAAGAGCGTCCAGAAGGAGCTGAACGAAAGCTCCAAAAGGATCGTCAGGCTGGAAACCGAGCTGGCGGATAAAAATGACAGAAACAAAAAAGCATAGCGGATTGAGGGCTGTCTTTTCAGGGACAGCCTTTTTTATTCAACAGGAAATGAAAGGAAATGCGGAATGAAGAAACCGGAACTTCTTGCACCCGCCGGGGATTATGGCTGCTTTCAGGCGGCGCTGAAGGCGGGGGCGGATGCAGTGTACATAGGGGGCCAGGAGTATGGAGCGAGGGCGTATGCCGGAAATTTCAGCCGGGACGAAGTGCTTTTCGCGCTGGATGAGGCCCATTTTTATGGGAAAAAGATTTATCTGACGGTCAACACGCTCATGAAGCAGGAGGAGCTGGACCGGCTTGCGGATTTCATCGCCCCGTTTTATGAGGCGGGACTGGACGCTGTGATCGTGCAGGATGTGGGAGCGCTCTGCGTTCTTGGAAAGAACTTTCCCGATCTTCCGCTGCACGCGAGCACCCAGATGACCATCACGGATGCGGCGGGAGCGGAGGCCCTGAAGCGGCTTGGTATCGTCCGGGTGGTTCCGGCGAGGGAGCTTTCTCTGGAGGAAGCGGCGCTTCTGAAAAAGGAAAGCGGTCTTGAGGTGGAGGTGTTTATCCATGGAGCCATGTGCTACTGCTATTCGGGCCAGTGCCTGTTCAGCAGCATGCTGGGCGGACGCAGCGGGAACCGGGGAAGATGCGCCCAGCCCTGCCGGCAGCCTTACCGCATCCGGTCGCAGAAAACAGGAAAGGCCTGTTATCCGCTGAGCCTGAAGGATATGTGTACCATCGATCTGATCCCGGAGCTGATGGATGCGGAAATCGATTCCTTTAAAATCGAAGGACGGATGAAGCGGGCGGAATATGTGGCAGGCGTGACGGATGTTTACCGGCGGAGAATTGACGAGTATCTGGAAAACCCGCAGAAAAAAAGAGAAGTGCCGCCGCAGGACAGAAAGCTTCTTTCCACCCTGTACGTGCGGAGCGGGCTGGGAAACGGATACTTAAAGAAGCACAACGGCCGGGACATGATCACGCTGGATCAGCCTGGCTATGCGGGCTGTGAGGAGGGGGAGCTTACGGAGATCCGCAGCCGGATTCTGGAGCGGACGATGGAGCTTCCGGTTTCCCTGACGGCGGAGCTGGAGGCGGGAAAACCGTTCCGCCTGACGGCCATGGCAGGGAAGGAAATGGTCTGCCTGGAAGGAGAGACGGTACAGCGGGCGCAGAAGCGTCCGCTTGGAGAAGAGGAAGTAAGACGGCAGCTCGCGAAAACGGGCGGAAGCGGTTTTCGGGCGGAAAAAATCACCGTCCGCATGGAGGGAGAAGTGTTTCTTCCGGTAAAAGCTATTAATGAGCTGAGAAGAAGCGCACTGGAAAAACTGCGCGCCGGAAGGATTGCAGACTGCCGCCGTCAGAGCGGAACGGATGCGGAGACAGAGAAAGACGCGCCGTCCGGGCTGGCAGCCGTTTCATCGGCGCGGCCGGAACCGGCGCCCTCCCTGACGCAGCCTGAGCTGTCGGAAAAGCGGCCTGCACCCTGCAGTCTGTCGGCTTCTGTGACCACGCTTCCCCAGTTCCTGGCCTGTCTGAATGCGGGAGTTTCCAGAATCTATGTGTCTTACGCGGCCATGAATGGTGAAATGGAAGACGGACTGAAAGCGGCGAAGGCGGAGGGGATTTCTTCAGAAATTTTCCTGTCCCTTCCGGTCATTCTCCGTGCGGAAACCAGAAAACAGATGAAGCGGGTGAAAGCGCTTCTTGATACCGGACTTTTTGAGGGGGCGCAGACCCCTTCCCCTTCCGGCCTTATGTGGCTGAAGGAAAACGGCTGGAAGGGAAAGATTGCCTTTGACCACAGAATCTATATCTGGAACAGGCAGACCTGGGAATACTGGAGCGCAGACATGGATACCTACTGTGCGCCTCTGGAACTGAACGGAAGGGATGTCCTCGCCCTGCCTTCCCCGGAAGAAGGGAAGCGGGGACGGGAGGAGATTCTGGTTTACGGCAGAATTCCCATGATGGTGACGGCAAACTGCATCCGGAAAACGGCGGGAGAATGCCCGAAGGATGTTTGCTCCGAAAGGGGGGCAAAAGCGGAAGCAGGGAACGGCCGGACGGGTAAGAAACTGCTGCTGATCGACCGGTATCAGGCGGAGTTTCCTGTTGTGACCGACTGCCGTTTCTGCGTAAACGTCATCTACAATTCCGTTCCACTCTCCCTTCATGGATATCTGGGAGAATTGGCGGAGAGCGGAGCCGCTTTTCTCAGGCTGGATTTTCTGGAAGAGAACGGAAAGGAGACGGAGGAAATCCTGCGGCTCTTTGAAAACGGACTTTCGGGAAAACAGGTACAGCCGGAGTATGCCTTTACCACGGGACATTTCAGGAAAGGAGCACAGTAACGAGCATGGAGCAGTTCATCGTGATTTATTCCAGATATGTGATAGCGCTTCTGGCGGTCCTGTACGCAGTTCTGTCCCTGGTACGCGTTTTCCTTTCTTCCAGGAAGGGACGGCCGGTGGATACGGCGCAGACCGTCTGCATTTTTATCTGGCAGTTTGTCGCTTTTCTGACGCTTTGTCTGGAAACGGGAGAGCTGGACGCCCTGTTTTTTTATGCGTTTTCCCAGATTACCCTGTTCGCTTCCATGATGCTGTTTCTCATGATCTATCCGGGAATGAACCGGCCGCTTCTCAATCATATGTGCTTCCTCCTTGGGACCGGTCTGCTGATTCTCGGCAGGCTGGATCTGCAGCAGGCGATCCGCCAGCTCATCATTGCGGCCGCCGGCATGATCATTTCTATGGCGATTCCATATGTGGTAAGAAAATGGGAGCAGCTGCTTAAGGAGCTGACTCTTCTGTATGCCGGTACAGGTTTTCTGGCCCTGACCGCTGTGCTGATTCTGGGACAGGTGACCCACGGCTCCAGAATCAGCTATACGGTGGCGGGGATCACCTTTCAGCCTTCTGAGTTTGTCAAGCTTCTGTTCGTTTTTTTTCTCGCAGCGCTTTTGTGGGAAGATACTTCTCTGAAAAATCTGGCGATTGCGGCGGCTGTGGCAGGCGGTCATGTGCTGGTGCTGGTTCTTTCCAGGGATCTGGGAAGCGCACTTATTTTTTTCCTGGTTTTTGTCTTCCTTGTTTTCTTCGCGACTGGAAAATACCGTTATCTTGCGCTGGGTGCTGCCGGCGGGTGCGCGGCGGCCTGCGTGGCGTACCGCCTGTTTTCCCATGTTCAGGTGCGGGTACAGGCATGGCGTGATCCCTGGAGCGTGATCGACAGCCAGGGCTATCAGATCACCCAGTCGCTTTTTGCTCTGTCCAGAGGAGGCTGGTTCGGGCTGGGAATCGGACAGGGTACGCCGGAGGACATTCCCTATGTGGAAACGGACTTTATTTTTGCGGCGGTCACGGAGGAACTGGGGCTTCTGTTTTCCGTGAGTCTGCTCGTGGTCTGCATCTGCTGCTTTCTGCAGATGATGCGCATTGCTCTTGGCAATACCAGGAGCATGGCCCGGAACCATGTTTCTGTACAGCAGGATCGCTTTTACCGCCTGCTGGCATCCGGGTTCGGTGTGATGTATATTTTTCAGGTGTTTCTGACCGTGGGCGGCGGAATCCGCTTTATTCCCCTTACCGGCGTGACTCTCCCTCTGGTCAGTTATGGAGGCAGCAGTGTGATGACCACGCTCTTTCTGTTCGCGGCGGTTCAGGGCACCGGTCTGAAACGGCGCGCTCCGTTTCCTGAGGATGATGGAGAGGACTGGGATGAGGAGGACTGGGATGAGGAGGACGAGTGGCAGGAGGACGACGATGAATGGCGGGAAGAGGAAGAAGATGTGAACGAATGGGAAGCGGAAGATGAGGCGTCGTACCGCGGACAGAGCCATGGAGGAAACGGACGCTCGGGACGGAAAGGATGGTAGGAATTCAAAATGGCAGAAAGAAGACGGAAGGGAGCAGAGGGGAGAAGGGCTGGAAGAAGATACAATCCGCATGGGCATGGTGCATCCGGCCGGAGCCGCAGAAACGACGGGTTCCCGGACGAAAAAACAGCGCGGCTGCAGATGATCGGCTGCGCGGTGTTTTTCTGCGCCCTGTTCGCCGCCATGGCAGCCTATCTGTGTATCTATATTCCTTCCCATTCGGAGGAGCTGTTCAACAACAGTTATAACAGCAGACAGAGTGTCCTGGCGCAGCAGAACACGAGGGGAACCATCTATTCTGCTGATGGAGAAGTGCTGGCGGAGACGGTGAATGTGGATGGGGAAGAGGTGCGGCAGTACCCTTATGAAAATATGTTTTCTCATATCGTCGGCTATTCCACCCGGGGCAAAACCGGCTTGGAAAGCCTGGCCAATTACGATCTGATCAATACCTCCGCCTCCGCGTCCGAACAGGCGCAGAATGCCGCGGCCGGTGTGAAAAATCCGGGCAACAATCTGGTCACCACGCTGGATGTGACGCTTCAGGAGGCGGCTTATAACGCCATGGGGCTATATGAAGGAGCGATTGTGGTCATGGAGCCTTCCACGGGAAAGATCCTTGCCATGGTATCCAAACCGGATTTTGATCCCAATGAGATCGCGCAGGAATGGGAGAGCCTGAATCAGGAGGGAAGCTCTGTCCTGCTAAACCGGGCCTCGCAGGGGCTTTATCCGCCCGGATCCACCTTTAAGATGATAACGGCTCTGGAATATATCAGGGAGCATCCGGATGACTGGGAAAATTATACCTGGCAGTGCAGTGGAAGCTACACCCATGGGGACACCACCATCCGCTGTTACCATGGAAGCAGCCACGGGAGTCTGGATTTCATGCATTCCTTTGCGGAGTCCTGCAATTCTTCCTTCGCCAACATCGGAATGAGCCTGGAGAGGAGCAGCTTTCTTTCCACTCTGGATGGCCTTCTGTTCAATCAGGAGCTTCCGGTGGACATCTCTTATTCCAGAAGCAGCGTCGCTCTGACGGAAGACAGCGGCGACGCGGATATGATTCAGACCGTGATCGGTCAGGGGAAAACCCAGATGACCCCGCTTCATCTTTGCATGATCACCTCCGCAATCGCGAACGACGGAGTGTTGATGAAACCTTATGAGATGGACCGGATCGAAAAGCCGGACGGCACGGTGCTGAAGCAATATGAGCCGGAAGAATACGGGCGGCTGATGACTTCGGAGGAAGCGGAGATACTGACGAAGCTGATGACGGATGTGGTGGAGGAAGGAACGGCGACAAAGCTTTCCGGCCTGTCTTATACTGCTGCGGGCAAAACAGGCTCCGCCGAGTACAATGACAGCACCAGCGATTCCCATGCATGGTTTACGGGTTTCGCTCCGGCGGAGGATCCGCAGATCGCAGTTACCGTGATCATTGAAGGAATCGGCTCCGGTGGAGATTATGCGGTTCCCATCGCAAAGCGGGTGTTTGACGCTTATTTTGGCACAGTAGGCTAGGAAAGCGTTTTTTCAAAAGAAAAATTTCTTGCCTACGGCGTATATTTGGGATATACTTGAACTAGTTTAGCGGAAGGGACATGCTCCTTCGCATGGACCGAAGTGCACACCTTACAGGAGGAATTGCAATGATAGAAGCAACAAGCTGTGGCGGTGTGGTTATTTTCCGCGGGAAGATACTGCTTTTGTACAAGAATTTCAAGAACAGGTACGAGGGCTGGGTTCTGCCCAAGGGAACGGTAGAGGCAGGAGAGGAGTATAAGGATACGGCACTTCGGGAGGTGCTTGAGGAAAGCGGAGCAAGAGCTTCCATCATCAAGTATATCGGCAGAAGCGAGTATACCTTTAACGTACCGGAGGATACCGTGGACAAGGAGGTACACTGGTATCTGATGATGGCTGACAGTTATTACAGTAAACCACAGCGTGAGGAATATTTTGTGGACTCCGGATTTTACAAGTACCATGAGGCCTATCATCTGCTGAAGTTCGCCAACGAGAAGCAGATTCTTGAAAAAGCCTATCATGAGTATCTGGATCTGAAAAAGAGAAACCTCTGGGGAAGCAGGAAATATTTCTGAAGGATTCCGGCATCACAGAAGCGGGAACGGAAGGAGAGGCGGGAACGGACAGAACGGATTCCCGCCTCTTTTTTCATCCCCGTGTGCCGCAGGAAGAAAATCCGGCTTCTGGCGGCGCGGAAATGGAAAGAAAAGGTATGAAACCTCCTGAAAACGGCAATGGTTTAAGGGAAGGGTCAGGAAAAGGAGACTTGGCATGGCATGAAGTTTAGCAGCAATCTTTATGTGGGCGAAGGCATCAGGGATCCGGAAAAGGTGAAGTGGAAGCTGAAGCATAATGCGGGACAGTTTTCGGTATATGTGATCGCGCTGGCCGCGTCTTCAGATGACCAGCTTGAAATCATTCACTGCGGATATCTGAAGCAGCGCTGCTTCGATACGGAGCATATGCTTGTGGTCGGCCTCGCATCCAGCAGGCAGGAAGCGCTGGAAATCGTGACCCGGCTTGCTCAGAAGGTGGTCCGGGAAACCGGAGACGCCGATATCAGGGAATATATTCTGAATTCGTGTGCTTCAGAAGGCGCCGGACAGCGTTCCGGGCGGACGCCTTAAGGCGCGCAGGGGGAATATGGAAATCGTTTTTTTAATTTTAAAAACAGTGGGCATTATGCTGCTCATCATACTCTGCCTGTTTCTGATTGCTCTGGCGCTCCTTCTTTTTGTTCCGGTGCGATACCGGATGGAAGGGAGACTGCCGGAGGAAGGAAAGCCGCAGGCATATATCCGGTTTATATGGCTGCTGCAGCTCATAAGCTTTCGCGTGGAATATGCCGACGGGCTTAAGATGACGCTGCGGGCGGCGGGCATCCGTGTCCGGCCGGAACAGTGGAAACGGCGGGGAAAAACGCCGAAAGCCAGGAAAACGGAACAGGGCATGGAAGAAAAGGGCGCCGGTGACGGACCGCCTCCGGAAATGAGGAAGCCTCCGGAGACCGAAAAAGCTCAGGAGATTGGGAAACCTCTGGAGACCAGGAGGTCTCCAGAGACCGGGAACTCTTCCCGGGCAGCGGGAAAAAGGCCGCCCGGTCCGCAGATACCCAAAAAACAGACCTGGGAAGAAGGAACTGCGGCAAAGGAAGAGCGTTCGGAAAAAACGCCTCCGTCCCAAAAGAGCAGGTTGACAGAAAGGCTTCGAAAATGGGCCGCGGCCTGGAAGGAAGCTGTGCGCAGGCTGTCGAAGGCTCTGAAGAATGCAGAGCGGTCCTGGGAACGGATTTTGAAGAAGCTGGAACGTATCCGGGAAACGGCGGTTTATTACAGGGATCTTCTGGCGGAAGATGCCGTGCAGGAAACCATCCGCCGGATCTGGGAGCATGTGAAGGGACTTGTTTTCCATATAAAACCGCGGAAGCTTTCGGCCGATCTTACCATCGGATCGGAAGATCCGGCGGTAACGGGGAAAGTGCTCGCCGTACATGGGATGCTTTATCCGTGGATCGGGGATGAGGTGCGCATCGAACCGGATTTTGAAAAGAGAAGGCTGTGCGGGAAATTTTATGCGGAGGGAAGAATCCGCTCCTGTGTGGTGCTTTATCATATTTTGTGTGTGGTTCTGGACAAAAAGACCTGGACTCTTATCAGACGGCTGAAAAAGGAGGAGCTGACCAATGGCTGAAAATCATAATAACATCAATTCCGTAATGGAATCCCTGCTGAAGGGCGCTAACACGCTGATGTCCACGAAAACCGTGGTGGGAGAGGCGACGAAAATTGACGATACCATCATCATCCCGCTGGTGGACGTAACCTTTGGCGTGGGAGCAGGGGCCAGCAGGAGCGATAAGAAGGATGGCGGAGCAGGAGGGCTTTCCGGAAAGATGACGCCGAGCGCTGTGCTTCTGATCAAGAATGGCCAGACAAAGCTGGTTAATATTAAGAATCAGGACAGCGTGACCAAGATCCTGGATATGATTCCGGATCTGGTGGACCGGTTCACTGCGAAACCGGAGACGATGATGAGCGATGAGGAAGCACAGAAGGCGGCTTTCCCGAACGAGGAAATCTGAGCAGGAATCATGCCGGCGGCGGATGCATAGAATAGCAGTAAGACGGTAAGGAACAGGTGCGGTCGGGATGCGGCAGCTTTGGAAACTGATCGGAATTATTGTATTCAGCATTGCCATCGGCATGTTTTTGACGCTGCTGATTGCGAACCGGCTGGCCGGCCTGATTGTGGCCGCGCTTCTCATGCTGGCCGGTTACAACATGCTGTTCTGTGACAAGTAGCATTGTGAGAAAGAACGGTAAACAGGTAAGAAAAGGCTGCCTAAAACCTGAATCGGTTTCAGACAGCCTTAATTTGTGCCGTGTTTCTCTGTGAGCATCATTCCTTATGCTCTCTCCACTTTGCCGGATCTGAGGCAGCTGGTACAAACATGCATCTTTTTGGAAGCTCCGTTTACCAGACACTTGACGCTTTTCACATTCGAGTTCCAGATACGATTGGATCTTCTATGGGAATGGCTTACGTTGTTACCAAAATGAACGCCCTTGCCGCAAATATCACATTTTGCCATCTTCGCACCTCCTAAACCAATATATTTTTCAAACCGCAACATGTGTATGATAACAGAAAGAAAAAGAATTTGCAAGCGAAATCTGCATAATTTAATAGAGGAAAAATAAATATGTCTTCCATTTTTTTCAGAAAGCGGTTATAATATGCTTATATTTGTGCCGTTTCGGAGAGTGGCATGGCCGTCGGCTCGTGACGGAGAGCGGCTGAAGCCGTTCTGTATTTCGGAAAAGTCATCTGCGGCGGCAGAGAAGGAGGTACTACATGAAGGGTTCATATCTGAACACCCATATGGGCAATATAACGATTGACAAAGAAGTTATTGCACAGTATGCGGGCATCGTCGCCATGGAATGCTTCGGCATTGTGGGGATGGGCATTACGGTGAAGGACGTGGTGAAGCTCTTGAAGAGGGACAACGTGACGAAGGGAATCACCGTTACGGTCAATAACAATAAACTGACACTGGACTTCCATGTGATCGTTTCCTACGGCGTGAGTATTCTGGCAGTATCCAATAATCTGATCGATAATGTGAAGTATAAAGTGGAAGAATTCACCGGTATGGAAATTGAGAAAATCAACATCTTCGTCGAAGGTGTACGAGTGATTGATTAAGGAGGACAGTAGTTGTGAGTTTGCAGACAATTGACGCTGGCTGCCTGGCAAAAATGTTCCTGGCCGGAGCCAAGAGGCTTGAGAGTAAGAAAGAATGGATTAATGAGCTGAACGTATTCCCGGTTCCGGATGGGGATACGGGAACGAATATGACGCTTACCATCATGTCGGCGGCAAAAGATGTGGCCGCCATGGCGGAGCCTGATATGCCGGCACTTTCCAAGGCGATTTCTTCCGGTTCCCTGCGCGGAGCGAGGGGAAACTCCGGCGTTATTCTTTCACAGCTTTTCAGAGGTTTTACCAAGGGAATCCGCGATTATGATGTGATCACGATCCCCGTAATGGCCGCTGCCAGCGAAAAGGCGGTGGAGACGGCATATAAGGCTGTTATGAAGCCGAAGGAAGGAACAATCCTCACCGTGGCGAAGGGCGCGTCCATGAAGGCGAGAGAGCTTGCCGACGCGGGCGAGGAGGATATGGAGAAGTTTTTAAAGGAAATCATCGATCACGCGGAGTATGTGCTCAGCCAGACGCCGGAGATGCTTCCGGTACTGAAGCAGGCGGGCGTGGTGGATTCCGGCGGACAGGGACTTGTGGAGGTGCTTCGCGGTGCGTTTGATGCCTTTACAGGAAAGGTTTCCGCAGACTCCTATGACTTTTCCGAACCGGCAAAGCCTGCCGCTTCGGAAATATCTGCGAAGGGCAGTCTGGAAGCGCAGGCAGGCATGGAGATCAAATTCGGCTACTGCACCGAATTTATCATTATGCTGAACAAGACCTTCAATATCAAGCAGGAGATGGATTTCAAGGCTTATCTGGAGTCCATTGGAGATTCCATCGTGGTGGTTGCGGATGATGACGTGGTGAAGGTGCACGTACATACCAATGACCCCGGACTCGCAATCCAGAAGGCATTGAAGTATGGTGCGCTTTCCAATATGAAGATCGATAACATGCGGCTTGAGCATCAGGAAAAGCTGTTCAAGCTGTCGGAAAAGGAAAAAGAGCAGGAAGCGGCCGGAGAGACTCCCGCAGGAGAAACGGAAGCGGTGGGAGAGCATAAGGAGGTCGGCTTCATCGCAGTCTCTGCCGGAGACGGTCTGGCAGAGATTTTCCGCGGGCTCGGCGTGGATTCCATCATCGAGGGCGGACAGACCATGAATCCCAGCACGGAGGACGTGGTTAACGCGATTCAGAAGGTCAACGCGGATACGGTCTATGTGCTTCCCAACAATAAGAACATCATTCTTGCGGCCAATCAGGCGAAGTATCTGGTAGAGGATAAGAATGTGGTTGTGGTACCCACAAAGACGATTCCGCAGGGCATTACGGCGGTGATCAATTACGTGCCGGATATGGGAGCAGAGGAGAACGAGGCTTCCATGACGGAGGAGATCTCCCATGTGAGAACCGGAGAGGTGACCTATGCGGTGCGCGATACGGTCATTGACGATAAACAGATCCGCCAGGGCGATTACATGGGAATCGGAGACGACGGCATTCTGGCAGTGGGCTCGGATATCTCCGATGTGGCCTATGATATGACTGCGGCCATGATGAGCG
>ERZ894229.832-NODE-832-length-19689-cov-17.7434_pt1 | contig 19689 bp, 10 predicted proteins | sample MGYA00380295_ERZ894229 | MGnify/ENA primary metagenome ERZ894229 (study PRJEB32331, sample SAMN06328479) | human gut metagenome | biome: human gut microbiome; feature: stool | host: Homo sapiens | collected 2014-09-17 ... | reverse complement strand
ATGACCCTCTGCTTGTAAGGCAGATGCTCTCCCAGCTGAGCTAAGATTCCATATTGTGCTTGTTTCAGGCGGCTTATTTGTTGTCCGCTCCGTAACTTGCTTTGCTATTATATAATGGATTTTGTCGGATGTCAACACCTTTTTTGAAACTTTTTTAATTTTTTTTATTTTTTTAATTATTCGTACATTTTAAAGCATTCCTGACACAAAAAAGCTCAGAAACACAAGACAAATGGGCAAGTTCCTACTTACTACTTACCGCTTATTGCTTTTCGCAACCTTCGCATGGGACGGACTTACTTGATTCGGTTAAAGTGAAACCCGGAAATAGAATTGCTCATGACACCAACTTTATTTTCGGGTTTCTATTTCAGGAACTATCTTTTTATGTGAGGCAGAAATTTTTATCCGTTCTGCCTCTATATGACTTTAACTATATAATTTTTTATTCTGGCTTCTTATTTTGTAATCTTCACAGAACTCTTCTGTCCTTTGCCTTTCAGAAGTTTCTGGTATGCGCTTAATTTTGCTGCCGGAACTTTGATCACTGCTTTTGCAGAGATTCCCTTAAATGCAGAAGAGCCAACCGCTTTTAAGACATTTGAACTGATTGTTATGGATGTCAGTGCTTTGCATCCGCTAAATGCCTCTTTGCCAATTGTAGTAACCTTAGTGCCAATTTTTACGCTCTTCAGTTTTGTGCATTTTGCAAATGCTTTATTTCCGATTGCAGTTACCTGGAATGTGTATCCATTGATCTTGACTGTCGCAGGTATGGAAACACTTGTCAGAGTTTTCTTAGCCGGTGCATACACACTTACTGTTCCGTTTTTATATGCAGATTTGGTTACCTTGTATTTCAGGTTTCCTGCTGTATAGACTTTACCCTTTGCCGGAATTGCTGCAATTTCGAAATCTTTTGTTGTTGTACCAACATATTTACCCTTACCTTTAATGATCACAGATGCTTCAGAGCCGGCTTTAGTATTGTTTGCATAGGAAACTGTGTAGTCTGTTCCTTTTTTCAGCTTCTTTCCGTTTAAGGTTACTGTTACAGACGGTGTGACTGCCTTACCTGCGTAGATCTGGGTTTTAATATCAGAAATCTGTGCAGATGCAATACTGCTCGCAGAAGTCTCCGCTGTTCTGAAGTATGCTTTTGTCTTTATCTGTTTCCACTCGTCATTTTCATTACGCCAATAACTTACCAGACGTTTATCTCCGTCAATTGCATAATCTTCCCACTCGCCATTCTCTTTTTCAGGCACAGATAAGATAATACTTGATTCTTTTTTATCTGGTAATGCAAATTCAACAGACATGAACTCCAATATGTTCTTCTCATCCAGTTTCTTATCTACCGTTGCCAGACAGATTTTCTCATTTTTATAAACTACAGGATAATCTCCCCACCAGCTCTTTCCATCCTCATTATAGTGATATGTCTCAGAGAAACAATCTTCTATAAAGCAGGCATTGGCTTTTCCGGCTCTCTGTTCATCACAGGTGATCAGATTCATTCCCCTTTCCAGATCTCTCTCGCTTCCATCTCCAAGTGTGTGCATATAAGTACCCAGGTTCAGTTCACCTGCAAAGTAAACTTCTGCTGATAAAGAGCCATTTTTTCCTGTAAATATGTGCAAATTATCCCTTACATCAAATTTTGTACAATCAATCTCTCCCAGTTTCAGATAAGATCCAGGTTCTGCATAAAGTTCGCAATTTGGATTCAGAGATGCTTTCTCAAAGCTCAGGTAACCGGCAACTACCAGTTTGTTGCCACCTTCCTCTTCACTTTCCATCAGCAGTTTTTTGCAGTTTAAGTTTTTAACCGCTGCTTTTGTGATTTCCAGTGTATTTGCAGTTACATTTGTGTTCAGTCTTGTATCCAGAAGTTCTGTGGTTCCTTCACCTGTGATTGCAAGATTGTCAGATTTTACAAGCATATTCATCAGGACAACTTTCTTTCCTGCCGGAACATTGACAGAAGAAAGTTTAATCGGAACCCATCTGTTTGTATCTGTTTTTTCATCATGCTGTACAGATCCTGCATACTTCACTGCATTTACGCCATCCGGTACGGTAAGTGTGCCGGTAATCTCTGCTTTCTGACCAATATGTACGATATAGTAACCTTCTGCGTTGTTCTTTTTCTGATATGCAGCCAGATATCTGGAAGCCTGTCCGGTACTTGGCAATGCACCCAGCCATGAAATACTTGAAAAATCTTCTTCAGAAACTTCACGTTTTCCATATGCATCAAAGAGTTCCTGTGCAGACAATTTTTCTGTACTGTGACATTCCTCAATACCGACAGACTCATCCTGTTCCTGACTGCAGGTTTTTCCATCCATATCCAATACATAGCCATAGTCAGGCACATGAACCTGTACTCTGCTCAACATATCAATAATGTCTGTATCTGGCATATCAAATCTCACACTCTGGAAGCCGACTCCCGGATTAATCATTTCCCAGTCTTCCCCATTAGTATCAAATGTCTTGAAATATCTGATTGCCAAAGTATATGGTTCTGTCCAGTGATTACCATTTTCATCACTGAAATCTCCGATTCCCCAGTCAAATGTTTTATGGAAAGTTACTGTTTTGGAATCATCTGCTCCCTCAATCAGCAGTCCTACCGGGAACTGCTCATTTGCATCACTGCCGGTATCATTATAAATATTATAGAATTCGGCTGCTCCTCTAAGATTCAGACTTCCGCACTGTTTTCCGAAATGTACATTCTCCACACCGGAAAGTCCGCCCAACTGTGAATCCTGAATAAATGTCACTGTATCATTTGCTCCGGTACCTTTTAAAGTTCCCTGGATAACAGAATCCTGAATCTGTACAATTCCGTCGCCACTGACAGATAATCCACTGTCTACAATTGCATGAGCCAGTTTCACTGTCTGTCCTTCTTTTGTTTTAACAGAACCAATCTTTTTTATCGGATACTGTGTATGAGTATCTGTCTTTTCATCATAATCGCTTGGTCCCCAGAAAGATACGCCTTTAACACCAGATGGAATATCAATCGTATCTACAGATGCATCTTTAGGCAGATCAATGGTATAGTAACCTACGCTCTGATTTTTCTGGTCAGATTCTATCACCTGCATCATCTGGTTTACATCTGAAGTACTTCCAAGGAAATAATCTGCATTATCCGGATACTCAAAATCCCATATTCCATGATTTTCAAAGATCTCCTGTGCAGTAAAACCACCGGCATCCTGATATCTGTAAATTCTGTACAGCTTATTCTCATTACGATTCCATATTTTTCCATCCAGGCTTAACTCAGGATCATAGCTTTCCTGTGAAATATAAAGCCGGTCACTCAGCTTAACAATATCTTCCAGAGGCATATCAAATGTCACTGCCTGACTTCCGGAAGAAAGTTTCATTTCTTCCCATTCCCCTCCCTCAAAGGACTTAACATAACCAATTCCCAGCATATAATTGTCACTCCAGGAATCACCTTCTTCATTTTTAAATGTTCCTGTTCCCCAGTCGAATCCTTTATGAAATACCGGCACTTTTTCCTTGCTGTATCCTTCAATCTGAATCCATGCCGGAACATTTTCTTCATCATGTCCGGTATCATTGTAAAGATTATAGAACTCTGATTTTCCTTTAATGTTCAGATTCCAGCAGTCAAAGTGTACATTCTCTATTCCGGAAATACCGCCGATTGTTGCATCTTCATGAAAGATTACTGTATCATCAGATCCGGTTCCCCTGATTTCTCCGTTCATATAAAGCTGTTTGAATGCAACTGTTCCTTTTCCTTCTTTGATTTCTATGGACTCTTTGTCATTTCCGACACCCCAGAATGTAATATTTCCATTTGGAGTAATGCTTCTGATCTTTACATCTCCGTCACCATAGCCTACAAATACATTCATTCCCTCAGGAACAACAATATCCTCTTCACCTTCCAGATCATGTGGTACAACCAGACAGTATCCAGTACTGTCTCCTTTCATACTCTTTAATGCCTCTGTGAGAGTTGTTTTCTCTATTGTCTGCATTTCAACATTCGGTCTGTCGTCATCTGTGCGCAGACAGGTATTAAACTGTCCCTCATCAATAAAAGCCACCTCATAAGTTCCGGTTCCCTGTGCTGCTGTTGCCGGTTCTGTCTGTGTATCTGGTTCCTCAGCAAACATATCCTGCTGTTCTTCTTCACCAGTCTCAAACTCAGAAATTTCTTCCCCTGATGTCCAGATATCTTCTGTTATCCCTGCATTCTCAGCCTCTTCTGTCTCAATTGCTACGTTTTCTGCTGACGAATCTTCAGTTTCCGTCTGTTCCTGCTTAGCTTCCACTGCTTCTTCCCCTGCAGAGAATTCTGCTCCCATAACAGCAACGCTCTCTGCTACAGGTGTTATGCACATAAGTGCTGCCAGTAATAATGCGATTTGTTTTTTCTTCATACTCTTCCTCCTTTTTCAGACATAAAATTGATAGTGAGATACTATTTTAGACGTGCTTTAAACATGTTTCTATTATACTATGTAATATATACTTTTCGCAATTATTTTCTGTGTATTCTTTGTCATTTTTTCAGGATACAGAAAAAGGAGCAGTTACTCTCTGCTCCCTTCTTCTGTATTGCTTTTATTGTTTCAGGGAACTTACTTTTTCACTGTAATTTTACATGTTACGGTTCGTTTTCCTGATCTTATAGTGATCGTCACAATTCCAGGTTTTAATCCTGTAACCACCCCTGTTTTACTGACCTTCGCAATTTCAGGATCAGAGCTTTCATAAGTAATCTTTTCTCCGCTGGTAATCGGTTCCAGTACTGGTTTCAGTTTTAAGGTTTTTCCTTTTTTCAGAGTTGCCTTTTTCGCAATTATATTGATTGCTGTTGTTTTTACTGTTGATGCCTGTACCTTAACCTCGAGAGTCTTTACCATACCACTCGCAAAAGTAATGGTGATCCTTACTGTTCCAGTCTGCTTCTGTGCTGTGATCGTGCAGGTTCCGTCTTTTTTGCCGGATACTTTTGCAATATTGGGATTGCTGGACTTCCAGGATTTTACATAATCACCCTTTGCCATTCCTGTGATCTTAAAGGCTGTTGTTTTCTGTTTTTTCTTCAATTTCAGAGACTTGACATTCTGTGTTGCCTTTGGTGTCAGTTTCTCTCCTTTTGTGCGGGTCTGTGTCTTTTTACATGTAGTGCATGTGCGTTCCTGAACTTTTGCCTTTAATACAGTAGCTGCACTCTTGGTTTTCCACGCACTCCATTTATGTTTCAGTGCAGGGATGATTTCTGTCTTTGTTTCTTTACATACTGTACAGGTATATGTTTTAACTCCATTTTCTGTACAGGTTGCCTGCTTTACAACAACCCCTTCATCCCATTTATGCTCACCAACTGCTTTAATTATTTCCGTATAGGTACTTCCACAGTCTGTACAGGTATATGTTTTGACTCCATCTGTACCGCAGGACGGTTCTTTTGTGATAACTCCGCTGTTCCAGCTATGTCCATAACCGGAACCCAGACTCTCCTGCCATGTATAGCCGCAGGTCTCACATTTGTAATTTACATATCCGCTGCTGCCACAGGACGGCCATACTCTGCCGGTTTCTTTAGCTATATGATTACAACGGACAACTGTATAAACTTTTGTTGCAACCCACTCTCCGTCTTTCACATATCTTACCGGTATATCATACCAGAATGTAGCGCCCGGTTCCAAGACAGATGCATCTGATCTGACGCTTATCACAAGAGTATTATCTTTTATAGTGACATTTAAATCATCACCTTCAAAATCTTCCTCATCGATTTCAAATTTTCCCTCTGTATCCAACTTTCCTGATGGATTTTTAATTCCATAAACAATAGCCTGAAGATTGATTTTCTCTTCTTTTCCATCAGACTGAAGATAAAGTTCTTCCTGATTCTTCGGCTCGATCACATAATAACGACCTGTTACAGAAATGTCCATTCCACTATCTGTAATTACTTTTTCAGGATCATCAGGAGATATGGCTCTGATTCCAATCCATGTAGAACCACGTTCTTCCGGATTTGCAGTGATCGTACCATCTTCTTTAATACTGATCAGATTGGTATCATATCCATAATACTCTAATTTATAATCTTTTCCTGCTGTAAGTGTGGTTTCCTCTCTCTTTCCATCTTTATCAGTACTTAAACGCACTACCTTGGTTTCAATTTTTGTTGATTCACCTGGCAGGATTTCCCCTGTATCAGAATTTCCTGTCAGACTGTTCTCCATCCAGGTAAATGAATCTACTGCTTCCAGTGTAACTGTAACCGGCTTTAAATCTTTTCCGTCTTTATCTTTAAGAGAAAATGTCACTTCAACTATTCCCGGACTTACAGCATGTATTTCAGTTCTGTCGTCTTTCTCCACCTTTTCAAAACTACCGGATTCTGATAATTTTATATCTGTAACCAGTACGTCTGTTGTTTTTCCTTCCGGACAGCTTCCATCTTCTTCATAAAGTTCCATCCAGATTTTTCCGGAATCGTCTTTGTTATATCTTAAATATCCACCTTTTAACATTCTCCGATATTCCGGATTACCAGTCAGAGAGTAAACAGAATCCTGTATCCTGATTTCATTGTCACACCGTGCGATCATTTTTCCATCCACTGTCACGACAGCTTCAACCTGGAAATAGTCTGCACTGTGATCAGCATGTGCCTTCAGTACAGCTTTTGTTCCTGATTTTGTGATAGTTACAATGTCTGATGCATCAACACTCTCACCTGCCTCATTATATCTGTAAACATTCCAATCCACATTAAATATTTCATTTGAAAGGTCTAATTCCGATTCTGTCTGAAGGGTAAGAGTCAGATCCTTATCTGTATATATCCGGGCATTGTCTCTGTCACCATAGCTATATTCAAACCCCATGTCATAATATACATCATCGAACCCGTAATCTATCTGATTTACCTCTTCCCAGTCACTTTCTCCCTCTTCATTCTGCACTTTCTTCTCAGCGATTACTTTCACAGAAGTTCCGTAGAAAGCAGTTCTTGTAAGTACCGGAAGTCCGCTCTCACCTTCTGGCAGTGAAGACTTCCAGGCATCCGGGTTATATTCCACCCTGTAGCGGAATTCATCTTTTCCTAATGTTGTGTCTAAAATTTCGTCTTTATTTTCCCCGCCTGTTACTGTCAACTGGTGCGTCTGGATTCCACAATTACCAAGGTCTAATCTTTCACCAACATTTACATTTAAACGGTTTCCATCTTTGTCAGTAAGTTCATCCGGAGAAATGTAACAGATATTTTCTCCTACTCCTATATAGATGCTCTCTGTCAGTACAGTCTCTCCATTGACCACATATTCCACCGGGATTTCTGTATCTCCAGTCTTATTATTTGCCTTTATCACAAGCTTATGTCCATCGACTGTTACTGAAACCAGATTTGTATCCCATGCCGGAGTACCATCTTTTTTCTCTGCAAGTTTAAGCTGATAATCTTTAATTTCTGTCTGATTCTGACCATCTTCTTCAATATCATATTGCTGATTATACAAAGATGTTGTCACTACAGTTTCCGTATTCGGCAGAATAATTCCAAAGCTTCCGCTTGTTGTACTGCTGTAATGATATTCAGAATAATATTTCTCATCCTTTACAGAAACGTGGAAAGTATAGGTTTTATCAGCCTTTTTTCCTTCTTCGCCTTCTTCACTTTTGCTTGTGTAATAACATAATGTGACTTCAAATTCTCCTGTCTTACCATTTCGGGCAGCCTGCAGATGATAACCATCCTCATCAGGAGAAACAGTCAGCACACCATCCGGTCCCTCTGCCTTTACATCTGTAACATGGGCATAGATCTCTGTTCCCCACGGATTCTTCTCATCACGTTGCCATCCATAGTATACAGGATTGATATTCATTCCCCATCCCGGAAGAAGAGTCTCAGATCCCGGAAAATTAATATCTTCCACTGCTTCATTTACCCAAAGTGCGGTTCCGGTTCTTGTTACTTCTTTTCCCTCCTTGCTTACTGTTGCAGTAATGCTCAGACGGAGATTTGTGTTTGTAAAGTCATAGCCCTTCTTTGCACTTAAAGTAATAGTGTCGTTGATGATTCCATTTCCAGATGAATCGGTTGAATAATCTACACAGTCTGCCGGAATCATGTTTTCTTCATCATTGTTATCTACATACTGTTCAACTTTCCAGTCTACCGTGAATCCTTTCAGATCACTGCCAGATCCTTCTGCCGGGACTACGGTGAGAGTTAATGGCTTTACATTTTCTCCATAGAGAAAAACGTCGTTCTCTCTGCTTCCATAACTGAAGTTCAGATCTGATCGGTAATCTATATCATAAATCCAGAATTGTGTTTCAGAAACTTCATACCCTTCGCCTGTTTCCTTATTCTGTTTCAATGCACGAATCTTAAACTCGGAAGAATCATTTTCTTTCCTTTTTAATACAGGAAGTCCATTATCTTTTATCTCTGTTTCTTCCCATATATTTTCATCATATTCCACTTCATAATATACGTCCGTATCTTCTGTTCCTTCTGTATTTTCAGCATTATAATATGAAGTTTTTATGCCATACGAAGATAAATCCAGTTCATCTCCCAGATCAACTATGACTCCTCCTGATTCCAGTTCATCATTCATTTTTATGATATGATAACTGTCTCTGACAGATATGTATACATCTTCTTCAGCAACTTCTTTGTCACCAACCAAAATACTTATCGGAATATCTCCAAAATTATCCCTATCTGGATCTAATTCCTCTTTCCCTTTGGCAGTTATAATCAGATTTCTGCCATCCTCGCTTACCTTTGCTGAGACAAAGCTATTTTCATAAAGCGTTTCCGAATCACCTTTCAGCTTTATCTGATAGCTGCCTTCATAGTTATCACGACTTTCATTTCCATCTTCATCTGTATGAATCTGGTACAAATCCACACCTACTGTTACCGTATGTCCCGGAAGTAAATCTGTAGCTCCGGTACTATAGTTCAGTCCGACTTCATATTTTAATTCCCCTGTCTCAACATTCTCGTCTGAAAATGCAGCCGCTTCCATATTCTGCTCTTCACCTGCAGAAAATACCGTTTCCTCAGAATCAAAGTCAGATACCTCTTCCGTTGTTTCTTCCTGCTGTGTCTGTTCAATCGCTGTACCATCTGTAAAATCAGCTCCCCAGACAACCGCACCTTCTGCCATTGGTGATACACTAAGTACCAGTGATAACAGCAACGCAATCTGTTTTCTCTTCATACGTAAAACCCTCCTTTTTCTGGATTAGAATTTTTATACACTGCCAGCTTCATTTTTAGCAGCGTTCAGAATCCCTTCAGGGATATCTTTCTTCTTATATTTTACAGTAAAACCTCTTCCTCAATTTCATCCAAAAAACTATTCATCTGTTCAAGCGTCATTTTTTCTTCCAGTCCGTAAATAATCGCTGCGTCATAGCGCACACGCGGATAAAGCCTGGGCTTCTGACCGATATCCAGAAGCCTTTGTGTATCCGCCAGATTAAGAGAAAGGAGAAACGCACACTGCAGCAGTATTTTCCTTGTAGGGATCCGCTGACCGCCAAACAGCTTTCGTGCATAGGATTCTTCCAGATTCAGTTTTCGCACAATGTCTTTCTTTTTCATTCCACGCTCTTCGATCAGATGCTCAAGATAAAGACCCACCTCTACCTTGTTTCCACGTTCTCTTGCAAAATATGCGGCACCCTCCTCTTTTATCATCCCCATGATTTCATCTGTTTCTTTCATTTCTTCTCACACCTCTTTCCTGTTCATATCTCCTTCCTGCAAAAGCATACCTGGTGCGACATTTATTTCTTTGTCACTGTCTGCTGTCCGATAACTGCCGCGAATGTCAAACGCATCAAACGGATAAAATATTTAAAAAGCAGATATGATACTAGTAAGTGTACCATATCTGCCCATTTTAAGTCGGGACAAATTTGTCCCTTTTTATGTATAAATTTCAAAATCCGGGGAAGAATTCAGTTTCAGAATTTCCTGTTTCTGTTCTTCTGAACAACGTACCTCTTTCAGTCCTGTGCATTCAAGCAAAGGCTCATAGTTTTCAATTTCTGCATTGGAAATATCTATTGTCTGCAAACTCTCTGCTCCTGTGATGGGGCTCAGATCTGTCACCAGACTGAAGCTCACTGACAAGAAGTTCAGGGAAGGAAACTGCTCAATTCCCTCCAGCGAAGAGATCTGTGTTGTAAATGCAAGGGTATCCAGCTCCTCCATTCCTTTCAACGGCTTCAGGTTCTCCAGTTCCGTACTGTCTCCCCACATGAATAATGCCTTTAAGGTACTCAACTTTGAAAGAGTTTCTGCTGCTGCCTCATTGATATCACACATACACAGCGTATCCAGTTTTTCCATCTCTGCCAATGGTTCAAATATATTGTTTTTTATTTCTGCATTACTCATATCCAGGTAATCCAGCTTCAGATTTTTCAAAAAATTTATATCATTCAGATTCATCCCCTGTATATTTAACCGGGAAATACTGATGCATTCTCCAACCGGTGACAGGTCCTCTGCCGGATTCTCCATAATACAGAGAATATCCAGATCTATCAGGTTTGGAAGTACAGAGAAATCTGTGATCATATTTTTGCTCAGATAGAGCTTTTTCAGTGGAAGCTCCTTTAACCCGGAGATATCTTCAATCTCCTGATTGCACAGCGCAAGCTCCTCCAGATTTGTCATCTGTGCCAGATCCGAAAGATTCTTAATATCTCCCCGCACAGAACCAAAGCTGCTGTCCTTTCCATTCACATGATGCCCTTCACCCCAGAAAGTATCTTCGTCCTCAAGAATTTCCTTTCCTACAATGCGCAGCTTCCTCACATCCTCCAGCATGGAAGCAGTTATGGTATCTGTCTCAGAAAGGTTCAGCTCCTTGCGGACTGCTTTTTCTATTAATGCTTCTTTAAATACTACCGGGTTGTTTTGAGATTGTTCTACATTCTGAACCTGTTCCGGATTCTGAGTCTTTTCTGCAGTCTGTTCCGTTTCTTCATCCTGAGTTTCCGCTGCTGTCTGCAATACTTCTGCTGTATTCTGATCTGTTGCAGCTATTCTTTCATTTGGGGTCATTTTCATACCAGGAAAAAGAACCGCCAGTATATAGCCGGCTGCTATCAGTCCCACTGCTGCACCAGTTTTTTTCCAGAGGGTTTTCCTGCTGTTTTTCTGACATTTTTCTATCGCCCTGCTCAGTTCTGATGCATCTGTATATCTTTTATCAGGCTCAAATGAACAGGCTTTTTCTATTACTTTCTTCAGTTTCCTGCTGATGTTACATTCCGAAAGCTGATCCATTTCATAGCTCTCTGAAACCATATACAGCATTGTCTGTCCGATGGCATACACATCTGTGCGCTGGTCTGTCTGTGTATAACCATACTGTTCCGGTGCTGCAGTCCCTCTGGTGCCCACCACAAAGGTATCACGGGATCCATCTTTTTTGTAACTGCGCATAGTGCCGAAATCAATAAATACAGCTTCACCGCCAGGCGTGATCACAATATTCTCCGGTTTGATATCACGGTGTATCATGAGATTATCCGGATTCTGAAACTGCTCTGCTGTCCTGCATATCTTCCTGCTGATTCTGCAGATTTCCATTTCCGGTATTTCGCCTTTCTGCAGAACCATCTGAGCCAGAGGTGTTCCCTCTATATATTCTCTTATCAGATATACTTCTCTGTTTTCTTCAAATATCCTGTACGCCTTTGGGATTCCGGACAACTTCCTGTCTGCCAGTTTTTCCAGAATTTCCATCTCATTGCGCAGCAACTCTGCCTGCATGTTCCGTCCCCATTTCAGCACACACAGGATCCCGGCAACTGTCTCTTTCACCAAAAATGTTGCGGAATCTTCATTTTCCTTCAGACATTCATATACTGTCCAGTGCTCTTTCATTTCTATCGGAAGATAATCCTTCCATATCTGTTTTTCTTTCATACGCTCCTCCCGCTTTATAGCAATCCTCGTAAATAATGCATTTAAGACAGTTCAGCAGAGTGCGAAAGACAATGAAGATATTTGCAGGCGTGCTGACGCACGGCAAAGATATCTGACGCCGGATTTCACACTCTGCTGAGCTGGATTAAGATGCAGTATTTTAGAGGATTGCTATAGTATAGGCCGGTAAAATTTTCCCGGAGTTGTTATCATTGTATCAATTCCATAATGATCCAGATAGCCTGCAGTATTTTGTAGAGTTACTATAGATTGTAACAGAAACTACAGGAAAAAACTACAAAAGATTCCCTCTTCAGTTTTACCTGAAAAAGGAATCTCTTGTTATCTGTCATTATTATCTGTTATTATTCAGCATCTTCTGCTGCTTCCGTTGTTTCTGCATTTTCTTCTGCGGCATCATCTTTTGTTTCGTCTTTGCTGTCTGCTTCTTCTGCATCAACTTCTTCAGTGTCTGCGCTGTCATCGAAAGGAATTACTGCACCGTCATATTTCTCATTGATGAAATCTTTAATCTCATCAGATTTCAGTACGTCAACCAGAGCTTTGATCTTATCGCTGTTTTCGTTGCCCTCTTTGACTGCGATCACGTTTACATAAGTTTTCGCTGCTTCAGAGTCAGATTTCTCATATGCAAGTGCATCTTTTCCTACTGAGAATCCTGCTTCCAGAGCATAGTTTCCGTTTAATACCACATAAGCTGTCTCGCCTGTAACACGTGCTACCTGTGCTGCTTCTAGCTCTACGATCTCTACATTGTGAGGATTCTCTGCAATATCCTTAACAGTTGCATTTAATCCTGCACCATCTTTCAGAGTGATGATTCCGTTATCCTGGAGAAGAAGAAGTGCTCTTGCTTCGTTTGTGGTATCATTTGGTACTGCGATGGAATCTCCGTCTTTCAGATCATCCAGGCTGTCTTTTGTTCCGGGATAGATTCCGAATGGCTCATAGTGAATACCACCTGCATTTACAAGGTGTGTACCCTTCTCTTCATTAAACTGATCCAGATATGGGATATGCTGGAAGTAGTTTGCATCGAACTCACCGCTCTCTACAACCTCGTTTGGTCTTACATAATCATCAAATACAGTAACTTCAAGGTCATATCCTTCTTTCTCAAGAAGCGGTTTTGCCTCCTCAAGGATCTCTGCGTGAGGTGTTGCAGATGCTGCAACTGTGATGGTCTTGTCATCATCCTTTGCATAAACACCTGTGCTTAATGTTCCTGCTACCAGTACTCCTGTTAAAACTGCTGCCACTAATTTTTTCATAATAACTGTCCTCCTGAATTTTATATTTTAACTTTTTTCATAACCATTTTATAAGCAATGATTTCTTATAACTACTTTCTTCTGTCAATCTTATTTGCGATCAGCATTCCCACTGACTGAAAAATCTGTACCAGTACCACCAGTAGGATAACTGTAATGATCATAATATCTGACTGATATCTGTAATATCCATAGCGGATGGCGATATCTCCAAGTCCGCCTCCTCCTACTGCGCCGGACATGGCTGAATAACCAAGGATCGTTCCGATCGCAATCGTCGCTCCTGTGATCAGTGAAGTTCTGGCTTCTACCAGAAGAACCTTCACGATGATTCTCATATTACTTGCACCCATAGCTCTGGCTGCCTCGATCACACCTGCATCTACCTCTTTAATAGAAGATTCCACCATTCGTGCGATAAAAGGAATGGCAGCCACTACCAGAGGAACTACTGTTGCTGTTGATCCATAGCTCTTTCCCACCACTGCTCTGGTAAAAGGAATCAGCAGAATCAGTAAGATCAAAAATGGAATACTTCTCACAATATTTGCAATTGCATCCAGTATCTTATACAACACTGCATTTGGCTTCAGTCCCTCTTTATCAGACACTGCCAGCAGCACTCCCATCGGGAGTCCGAACAGGTATCCCAGAACTGTGGAAAGAACTGTCATGTAAAGTGTTTCTCCCACACCCTGGACAATCATCATTATTGTCTCATGATCCCACATATCCTGTCACCTCCCCGATTGCTAACCCTTTTTCTTTCAGATACTGTTTCATCATTTCTGTTCTGGTACTGCCCTCCATAAACTCCAGTATCATCTCTCCCTTGGCTACACCACCTACATTCTTGGTATCTGCCTTCAGGATATTTACCGGTTCTCCGAATGTAAGGATCAGATTTGCGATCACAGGCTCAAAAGCTGAGTTCTCGGAGAATACGATTCGTATCTTCTCACCGCTTTTAATCTCTGCCTGTCCTTTTTCCCTGCCGGCATCCAGTCTGCTGTCTGCGTCGATATCGGAGCCTGTATCCTTTCGGATCAGTTCTTTGGCAACCTCTGACTGAGGATTTGCAAAAATATCTGCTACAAGTCCTTTCTCAACCACTTCGCCCTCATACATGATCGCCACATGTGTACAGATTTCACGCACAACCGACATCTGATGAGTAATGATCACTATAGTAATTCCAAACTGCTTATTAATCTTTTTCAGCAATTCCAGAATAGAAGAAGTAGTCTGCGGGTCCAGTGCACTGGTAGCCTCATCACAAAGTAAGATCTTCGGATCCGATGCAAGTGCTCTTGCAATGGCAACCCTCTGCTTCTGACCACCGGAAAGCTGTGCCGGATAAGCATTCTGTCTGTCTCCCAGACCAACGATTTCCAAAAGCTCTGCCGCTCTCTTTCTGGCTTCCGCTTTCTTCTTTCCTTTAATATAAAGTGGAAAACAGACATTATCGATCACTGACTTCTGCATCAGCAGATTGAAATGCTGGAAGATCATACCGATTTCTTCCCTCTGCTTCCTCAATTCCTTCTCTGTCAAATCTCCAAGAGCCTTCCCATCTATCAGAACCCGGCCCTCTGTGGGAACCTCCAGAAAATTCATACATCGTACCAATGTACTCTTACCTGCCCCTGACATACCGATAATCCCATATATATCACCGGAATCGATATTCAGGTTCACATCCTTCAAAGCCTCGACCACGCCATCTTTCGTGTCAAAAGACTTCCGGACCTTCTCAATCACAATCCCAGACATCTCATTCTCCCTCTCTCTTATTCCCCGCTCCGTTGAGCATGAACATACTATACCACTACACTTCCAAATATGCCAATTCATAATATCTAGCACCAGCTATAGTTTAAAACTATATTTTTATCGCTTTACCACATTAAATTCTATATCTCCTGGATTTATTTAATTATCTTTGTGAGAATAACCTACTAAACTACGAGGATTTTCAGAAGCATATCGCAGATATGGACGGTTCCGTTGCCTCCGCCCGGGACAAGATTGATGAAATCGGCCAGCAGATACAGACGAAACAGCTGATCAAAAAACAATGCTCCGCTTACCGCGCTTTCAGGGAAATCGTAGAAAATGAAAAAAATACCTAAAATCCTGCCCTCTATCGCGGACAACATCAGAAAGAGTATGAGCTTCACATTACCAGCAAAGAGGCCCTGAAGGAGCTCGGCGTAAAGGCTCTGCCAAAGCCGGAGAAACTGGACGCACAGATTGAAAAATTAGAAGCTGAACAGGCCACCGCCCGAGACGAATGGAAAAAACTCCGGAAACAGCAGGATATCCATCTTCACTCTGAAAATGTTGAGGAGCAGATACCGTCTGCGCCTGATATTTCCCAGAACCAGGAGACGCTCCATCCAGCATTTGCTTCAAGAAGCAACGCTGTTGTTAAAAATAATAATCACGAAAAATCATAACGTATTTGTATCAAAAGAAGGAGAAAATTTCAACATAACTATTGGAAAAAGGATTAAGATATGCAGAAAATTCAGAGCTATGACCGGTAATCAACTTGGCCGCGCCATCGGTCTGAACAAAGCCTTCGGCACAAGAATTACTCAATACGAAACGAATGCCCGGATTCCCAGACCGGAAATTTTAAAAAAATTGCAGATGTTCTTAACATTAGTCTGCTTTCAATCTCACCGCTCTTCGGAGACATGCCGGAGGAATTTATGGAAATCCTGTTCTGGCTGGATGAAGAATTCTAGATTGCCTTTTCCCACCGCCATACACTTCCATCACGCATATTAATCGGAATCAGGACTTTCTCACCGGCATGAGCAGCAATCGTACTTTTCCTTAAGATCATCTCATCCGTATCAATGTAATTGTGGATAGTATGAAATACCTTCTGGCACTTCATTCTTATCTTTTCCAAAACACTCTCCACCATTTCTTCACGGTTCTAGCAGGCAAAGCTCTGGCATATCTCTACATCATGCAGATAATCATCCGGATAGTTTCCATACTGACCGATCCCCGCTACATAAACCGCTGCCCATATATAGTCTTTCTTTAGTATTTCCCGTTTTTTTTAAAACACCATTTACCATACATTTATCAAATAAACAAATGCAGGAAGTAGATTCTAAAAACTCTACTTCCTGCATCTGTCATTTTTATCTTATATCCATTTTACAATTTTGCATATAAAGCATTAATTTTCGCCCGAGTAGCAGGTCCAATAATTCCGTCAACGGATAAACCATTTGCTTTCTGAAATTTGCAAACAGCGTTATATGTTCCCTGTCCAAAAATTCCATCTGCGCCAGAGGAACCACAACTGTACCCTAAAGCAATAAGTTTTTTCTGCATATTTTTCACATCAGTTCCGCTTGAGCCCATAGACAGATTTGTGCCGGAACTACTTCCTCCTAAATTTGAATATGCGGAATTTATTTTAGATCGTGTCGTAGGCCCAATAACACCATCCACCGTCAAGCCATGGTCTCTCTGAAAATTGCAAACGGCATTATATGTTCCCTGTCCGAAAGACCCATCTGCACCTGAGGAACCACAACTATAGCCTAATGCAATAAGCTTTTTCTGCATATCCTTCACATCAGTTCCACTTGAGCCCATAGAGAGGTTTGTGCTGGAACCAGATCCACTTCCATATGCCGGTCTGCAAAACGAAGCCTTGGGAGAACCAACAGTACGATTAGTTGTTCTTACCTGATCTTTAGAATTTCCATCAATTGTTACATACGTATTTCCGCTGACTGACTTAACAATACCAACATGACCATAAGTTCCCCCCGCAGACGTAGTAATAATTGCGAGGTCTCCGACCTTCGGGCTTGAATAAACACGTCCTAATGAATTATAATATCTCCAAATTTCATAGACAGATGCTGTTTTTCCGCCTCCATAAAAAATGCTAGATGCGCCGGAATGTTTAAACACCCACCATACGAACACTGCACACCACGGATAAGCATCACCATTTACCGCCTTTCCATAATACTCCGTATTGTACTTTACGTTGTTATTGCCGGTTTCTTTTACTCCAATCTCATTGCTCGCTGTTTTGATAATTGTACTCGCTGTTGCCATATTATATTACCTCCGTTTTTTATTTGTGATAACCGGTTATCTGTCTTATATAAAGTAACTTACAGGCGAAATGTAAACCATTATTTTCATTAAAAACAAATATTCAAAAATAACCGAAATTCTACTCATTTCTAAAACATATTTCGATAAGTCAAAATTACAATTTTCACACTTTAATTGATATAATATTCAACAACTAAACAAGGAGGCCATTTAACCATGAATAATGTAAAAATTCTATGTATCGCAGGCAGTATCGTACTCGGTAGTATATTGCTATCCGGACAAGCTTTTGGCAAAGCCCCCTCAGATCTAATCACCCTTTCCGCCCCTAAGGAGCCTGAGGGGCAACATGTATCTTATGATATAGATGGTTCCGGCTCTTATTATGACAGTGAGTCAGATACAACTTACTATTTTGTCAAGGGGATTGTCACTTCTTATTCTAATCATACCAAAACCTTTTCACTGACTTCCGACGTCGGTGAAACTTATGAGTTACCGGCAGATACGGATATTAATATAACCGACTATCTCAACACAGAAGCACATATATGGTACTCAGAAGACTCTCAAAAAAACTTAAAATTACTTGTGTTCTCTCCTCAAATTTTTTGGGAACATATTAATGAGCTGGAATCAGATGAACAAATTCCGGATGGTGCCACAGAAATTGATGGGACTCTTTCAAAATATATCTCTTTCTGGTTAACAGAAGATAAAATAGATGTTACTCTCTTATTTGTTGAGGACAACGATGGAAACACTCATATATATGCAGAGGATAACACATGCAATAATTGTAATAGTTCTGTTTTTGTCAAAACAATCGGCGACTATATCAAGTTATATGAAGATATGCATTTAAATTCTCAAGTATATGATGATTTTAATGTTGCATATCTTATATCAGAAGCATCATCTTGACTTACCCAAATGTCTGGTTGAGAACCTGATGTTTTTTACATCAAACATATCATATATTTTAAATGCCGCAGCCAATATTTTCAAAGGCTGCGGCATTTTTGACTTAATTTTTCTTTTAAACATGTTGCTTCTTCTTTTGACTGCTGCAAATATGTTTATGTCACAAATTCAAGCAATATTCAGTACTTACTATTTATGTAAAAAATCATTTCAGAAATTGATATATTTTTTTCTTTTCTCTGTTTACATATTGACGGCTAAAGTGTAAGAAAGATGCGATTTCACTATCTGACCACCCTAAAATCAAGTATTTTAAAATATCCCTTTGGTTTGAAGTCATTTTTAAGGTTATATTTTTTAGATCAAATGCTAATTCCACAGATGAATAATCCGCTCTATAGCTTTCTTGTAAATCACCTTCATTATCCATATATGCACATTCGTATTTTTCTTTTTTTAAGTTTCTCTTGCAAAGATGAGCAAATTTATATTTCACTGAATTGGTAATGAATTTCAAACACTGATAATCGTCTTCACAAGTGGCGATTGTTTTTACTGCTTCTATAATTGCCAAATTCAATTCTTGAGTTGCGTCATCCCAATCTAGAAAGAATATTTTTTTTGCATATGATTTTACTAAAGGTTCCATTATGCAAAGTAAGCTTTGCATGTATTTTGAATCATTTTTTGCCTGTATAACCAAATCTTTATATTCCTGCATCATATACCCTTTTATTTTTTAAAGAGTATCTGGGCATAAAAATGTAAACTTATTTTTTATTTTTTCGTTCAGAATCAAGGGTTTCTTATATCTATAAAAAAAGGAATATTGTATTTAAACAACATTCCCAATTTACATTCTGCATATAATCCTCACTACAGAAACTATATATTTTACAGCTGTTTCCTGACATCATTACCAAAAACACTTTCAAAATCTATTTTTACAATCCTTTTTGGTTTATTCTTATTATTTTTACTCATCAAAATATTCCTGATACCAGAACAAAAACGCCAGCACCGTCCAGATTTTCCGGCTGTTGTCCTTCTTTCCCGCGTGATGCTCCTCCAGAAGCGCCGTCAGCTTTTCCGTGTGGAAATACTGACGGGATATGGGGCTTTGAAACATTTTTTTAACTCTCCCGTACCAGTCGTCGTCCCGCAGCCAGACACGAACAGGCACCGGAAATCCCAGCTTTTTCCGCGCGGCCGTGTCTTCCGGGATGTATTTCCGGGCCACCTTCCGAAACAGATGCTTCGTCTTTCCGTGGGCGAATTTTGCCTCCGGCGGAAGTGTCCGGGCAGCCTCGAACACATCCCGGTCCAGGAAGGGCACGCGCACCTCCAGCGAATGGGCCATGCTCATGC
>ERZ894229.831-NODE-831-length-19710-cov-12.3659_pt1 | contig 19710 bp, 20 predicted proteins | sample MGYA00380295_ERZ894229 | MGnify/ENA primary metagenome ERZ894229 (study PRJEB32331, sample SAMN06328479) | human gut metagenome | biome: human gut microbiome; feature: stool | host: Homo sapiens | collected 2014-09-17 ... | reverse complement strand
TGGGCGCAGGAAAACGGCAGTATGAAAGGCCCAGCATCCTGCGGGCCATGCTGATTGAAGAGGCTTCTGTAAAAAGCGATGAGATCTGCAAGCTGGAAACCAATATCGACGACTGCACGGGAGAAATGCTGGGCTATGTGATGGAGCGCCTGTTTGAGGCCGGAGCGAGGGACGTTCATTACGCGCCGGTTTTCATGAAGAAAAACAGGCCCGCGTGGCAGCTCAACGTGATCTGTGATCCGAAGGACAGAGAACGCATGGAAGAGATCATTTTTGCGGAGACCACCACTATTGGCATCCGACGGATCAACATGCAGCGCACGGTGTTGCAGCGGGAGAACTGCAGTGTCAGCACGCCGTTTGGAGAAGCGGCGGTGAAGATCTGCCGCCTCGCGGATGGAAAGCGCTTCTATCCGGAGTACGACAGCGTGAAGGCGCTGGCGCAGAAAAGCGGAAGAAGCTTTCAGGAGATCTATGAACTGGTCCGCCGGGAAGCGGAAAAGGAGAAAGAATGAAAGGAACCGAGGGACAGCCGGAACGCGCAGACGTCCGGGAGGAACTGCAGAGAAAAAAAGAGATGCTGGAGCGTTATGTGAGAAATCTGCCGGGGCCGGTCATGGTGGCCTTTTCCGGAGGGGTGGACAGCAGCCTTCTGCTGGCTGCTGCCTGCCGGGCGGCCGCCAATTCCCTTCCGGCAGGTGCGGCTTCCCGTGAAGCGGCGGAGGAAAGAAAGGTTTATGCTGCCACGGTTCACACCAGCCTGCATCCGGTTCAGGATGCGGGCGTGGCGGCACGGGTAGCGTCTGAGCTTGGCGCCAGCCATCTGGTAGTGGAAATCGACGAGTTGAAAGATGCGGATATTGCGGATAATCCAACCGACCGATGTTACCGGTGTAAGAAATTTCTTTTTACCAGGCTGCAGCAGGAAGCGTCAACATTGGGCGTGTCGGTGATTCTGGAAGGAAGCAATGCGGATGATACGCAGGTGTACCGTCCCGGACTGCGCGCGGTGCAGGAGCTTGGCATAAAAAGCCCGCTGCTGGAGCTCGGGCTTACCAAGCGGGAAGTCCGGGCGCTGGCGGCGGAGTACGGGATCTCCGTGGCGGACCGTCCGTCCGCTCCCTGCCTTGCCACCCGTTTTCCTTATGGAACGAGACTTTCCCGGGAACGGATGCAGCAGGTGGATGAAGGGGAGCAGTTTTTGAGAGCGCTCGGCTTTTATAATGTGAGAATCCGGGCGCACGGGGACACTGCGCGGATCGAAGTGGACCGGAAGGATATGGAAAAACTGCTGGAGCGGGCAGCGGAAGTGGTGGAGAAGATCAGGGGACTGGACTTTTCCTATGTGACCCTGGATCTGGAAGGGTTCCGATCCGGGAGTATGGATATCAACCTTCCATCCGGAAGGTAACGGGAGAGGAGGATTCTGAGCTACATGTCATACCCCGATCACGCACTTGCTGCGTGGTCGGGAGCCGATATGATTCAACAGGCGATTGGGCTTCGCAAAGCGAATTTTTAATGTCCAATCGCCCGTTACTGGTCACTGTGTGACCAGTAACGATTTTGATCCGGCTTTCGGAGGAATCAGGATTTTTCTTGACAAAAAGAACCATATACGATACATTTATATGTATCATATATGGTTCTTTTGCGTAGAAGAACGGTATTTTGCCATTGTGGATGTGATTGCGGTTTTAACGGATAGTCCCAATCCTCAAACCTATTGGCGTGTAATGAAAAAGAGGTTAAAAGACGAGGGCAATGAAACCGTTACAAACTGTAACGCTTTGAAAATGACCGCTGCGGACGGCAAAAAAAGATTGACCGACGTTGCTAACACGGAGCAGCTGTTGCGGATTATTCAGGCTGTTCCCTCTCCGAAAGCCGAACCGTTCAAAGCATGGCTGGCAAGGGTGGGCCGGGAACGGATTGAGGAAACGATTGACCCGGAACAGGCCATAGACCGGGCCTTGGAAATCTATCTGAAAAAAGGGTATTCCGAAGAATGGGTACATCAGCGTCTTTTGGCAATCCGTATTCGCAATGAACTGACGGATGAATGGCAAAGCGCGGCGCGGTGGCAAGGTAGCAGGGATTGCGCGGCGGGCTCTTGAAGCTGAAACCGGTAAGCCGGTGATTACTTCCCAAAATGTCAATGACTTCCGGCAGCTCATAACAGACATTGTAGAGGATGCTGCTGCCCTGCCACAACGTCCGATGGGAGAAGAAGACAATAAGGGCAAATAAAACACGCCATATAAAATGCTTTTGCGAAGAAGGGAGGAACTCTGATGAATGATTCGTTATCCGTCTATCTAAATCTTGATATGGAAAACAGAAGCAGGAATGAGGAAGTGATCAGAAAGATTGACAAGCTGCTTCTGACAGTGGGAATGAAGTATTCCGGTATCATGAATATATATGTTCCTGTGGACCGGAAGAAACGCGATCAGATCGTTTTTCAGGCGGAGGAATTACTGAGAGCGACAGACTGGCTGAAAGATATTCTGGCGTATACCATGGTCGGGACATTGACGAACGCATGTCCGGTTGAAGAAATTCTGACAGACAGGATGTCGAATCCTTCCCCGGAGAAATTATGGTATTACGAACAGTATTATCAGAAAACAGGGCAGCTTCCCCATGCGATTGTGGTAGACGAGAACAGGCAGCTCAGAGACGGTTATATATCCTGGCTTCTGGCAAAAAAGTATGATGTGCAGGCAGACGTTTATGAAATGGTATCCGAACAGCCGTTGAGAAAGATTGTCAAGGGAATGCATGTGGAGCTTTCCGGTGGAAAATGGAGAAGAAAGAGCGATAGACGGTATACCTGGATCTATACGTTAAAAGCGCCGGTTGTTCCAGGCGATATTTTGCTGGTGAATACAAAGAGAGGAACGGACTTTATGTGCGTACACAAAATAGATTATATTTCCGGACGCCAGTTCTGCTCAAAATATAAAAAAGTCCGAAAACATACGAATAAGCATATGGAAGAAGGAGAAGCCGCAGGTTATGAGAAATAGTATGGATTATATTTATCTGTCAGGCGAAGAGAAAATTCTGATAGAGGTGGAGCAGAAAAACACCAGGCAGTCCGTCATAGAGCAGTATGTGCAGTGTCGGAAAATGCAGGGCATAACACAGGCGGAGCTTGCCAGAAGAGCGGGACTTCCCAGAAGCAATATTACGAGATTTGAAAGCGGCAGTTATAATCCGTCTCTGGAACTGTTGGTACGGATAGCGGCGGCACTGGGGATGGAGATACAGCTGCAGCTGACAGCAAAGGAGTAATTTTGAACGGGATAAAATGGATTACGGGAAAAGCGGTCTGTGAAAGCAGGCTGCTTTTCCTGTAATCATTGAAAAAACGATAAAGTGATAAAAAGTGTTTAAATAAAAAAACGTTGATTATAAAACATAATATGATAAAATAAATATACTTATCGTTAAAAACAGAAGGAGTAAATCTGGTTCTCGGAAGAAGGTGTCAGCAATGCAGCAGGAAGCTGAAAAATACGGAGTCAGACAGGTGGTATCAAATAATCTGTTCCTGTTGAAGCATATCGGAAAAGTTTCCCCATGGCGGATCCCGGCAATTATGATCGATGCGGTGGCAGACTGGTCAAAGGGTCTGATCTTCCGGGTATTTGTGGTGGGATATGTGCTCAACCAGATACAGGCATCCGCATCCATACAAAAGATTTTTCCCGTGGTGGGACTTTTGTCTCTCCTCTCCTTTGCGTGCCATCTGGTGAACATTCTGTTGAAGAACTGCTATTTTCCCCGGTCCGATCTGAAAATCCAGTCCCGTTTTCTGAAGCTGACGTTTGGCAAGGCACGGGAGGCGGACCTGGAATGCTATGAGAATGCGGAATATTATGAAAGCCATATCAGAGCGTTAAATGCGTTGAAAAGCCGCCCGAGAATGGTTCTTGATTCCCTGGAAATGCTTTTTGGGGCGCTCTTTGGCTTTTTTGCGCTGTCCGGGCTGGCCCTTTCCCTGGACGGATCCATGCTCCTTTTTGTCGGGCTCCAGATCATAGCCAACTTTGTGTTTGCCCGAAAGGAAAATGAGGAACGGCGCGCCTATGAAGTGGAGCTGGCTGAAGCAAACCGCCAGGCTGACTATGTGCGGCGGGTGCATTACATGCCGGAATATGCCAAGGAGCTGAGGACGACCAATATCAGCGATGTGCTTTTCAAACGTTTTATTACGGCGACGCAGAATGGAATCAGGGTGATTGAGAAGCATGGATTCAAGTGCGCGGTATATCGGTTATTTGTTGATGCGGTGTGTACGCGGATGGGCTATTACCTGGTGATTCTGTTTGTGGCTTTTCGTATTCTGGCGCTTAAGAATATGATGATCGGCGACGGCCTTATGGTAGTCATGGCGATGTTCAGCGTAACGGAGGCACTGCTGGATCAGGAGAACAGCTTCTTTCAGCTGCATGAGCATGCCATGTACATTGGCGATCTCAGGGCTTTTTGGGACTATGAACCCAAAATACGGGAGGAGGAAGCAGGGGCCGTCCCAACGATGCCGATAGAGGAACTTCGGGTAGAGCACCTGTCATTTTCTTATTTTGGTTCCGGCCGGAAGGTGATCGACGATATCAGTTTCACCATCAAAGGCGGGCAGACGGTTGCGATTGTCGGCCATAACGGAGCCGGGAAGAGCACACTGGTCAAGCTGCTGATGCGCCTGTACGAGCCGACCTCCGGGAACATTTATCTGAATGGCAGGGAGATCGGCGGGTATCAGTTAAGCGCTTATCGAAACTGTTTCTCAACAGTATTTCAGGATTTTAAGGTATTTTCTCTCACGGTCGGGGAGAATATCCTGATGCGGCGCACTACTGAAGACGACGCAGCGCTGCTTACCGAATCCCTGCGGGAGAGCGGCATGCTGGATACGGTTTCCTCGTTTCAACATGGCTTCGATACGCAGATGTCGCGGGAATTTGATAATAAGGGTGTTTCCCTTTCCGGGGGACAGAACCAGAAAATTGCCTTGTCCAGGCTGTATGCGAAGAATGCCCCCATTGCAATCCTGGACGAACCCTCCAGCGCCCTGGACCCGATCGCGGAATATGAACTGTTTGAAAATATGAAGCGCATCTGTGAGGGACGGACTGTAATTTTTATCTCTCATCGGCTTTCCAGCGCAATTTCGGCAGACGTGATTTTTATGATGGAGCACGGGCGGATCATTGAACGGGGCAGTCATGAAAGCCTGATGCGGCAGAACGGAAAGTACGCGGAGATGTTCAGAAAGCAGGCGGAAAAATATGAGTAAAAAAATTTCTCTGAGAAAAAATTCTGCGGGAAAAACGGACGGGGAAAAAGTTTCTTTTTCCACAGGGATGAAAAACACGGCATACCTGCTGGACTATGTGCGCCGTCACGTGCCGGCGTTGTTTTATACGAATATTCTGACCGGTATTTTATGGGGATACCTGAATGTGGCATCTTCCGTGCTGGTGATTCAGGTCGTATTTAACATGATAGGAGAAGGGCGGTCTTTTGCAGATGTATGCAGATTCCTTTTGATGATGAGCATGATTTTGCTTCCGGTCCTTGGGATTATCTATTTTTGTGAGAAAAGGCTGTGGCCCGTCCTGAAATTAAAACTGGGGAAATCGCTTCATGCCGGGCTGTTCATAAAGGCGAGGAAGATGGACCTCCGCTGTTATGACGACGCCGGATTTTATACGGACTTCATCTGGACCGTTCAGGAAGCGGAAGACCATGTTTATGAGGCTGTCAGGAATATGGGGAGCGTGCTGCTCAGTGTTCTCGCATGTGTTGGCGTTATCGCAATCATGCTGGAGATCGATCCGCTCCTTCTGGTCATTGCCGTTTTTTCCATGTTTTTTCAGTTCCTGTTCCGGCTGTTGAAATCCAGGATTGCGTTCCTGCGGGAACAGCGCCTGATGCCCCTGGTTAAGAAATACGAATATATCAGCCGGGTTTTTTATATGCCGGACTATGCGAAGGAACTGAGAATGAGCAGGATTGACCGCCTGCTTACAGAGGAATTCGACGGCTGTATATCAGAAATGGATACGGTATACAGAAGGCTGCAGTTTCGGCTTTCAGCATTGGAGATCGGTGAGCAGCTCTGCAATGTCTTTTTGACGAACATGCTCATCATTTTTGTCCTGGTGTACAAAATCCTCATTGTACAGTCTGTTTCGATTGGCGACCTGTCGGTATCCATTGCCGCGGTCGGAAAACTGAATTCCATGTACAATGGCCTGCTGACATCTCTTTCTCAGTTTGTACAAAGCGGGATGTTTGCTGATAAGCTTCGGACGTTCCTGGCTGCGGAGCCTCAGATCACCTCGCCGCAGAATGCCGTACCATTACCGGAGGAACCCTGCGACATTGAATTCCGCAATGTTTCCTTCCGGTATGATAACAGTGACTCCTGGGTGCTGCGGCATATCAATATGAAAATCCAGGCACAGAGCAAGACAGCCATTGTAGGATATAATGGCACGGGAAAATCCACCCTCGTGAAACTGCTGATGCGTTTGTATGATCCCACGGAGGGGGAAATCCTGCTGAACGACAGAAACATTAAGGAGTATGACGTAGAGGAATACCGCCATTCCTTTGGCACCCTGTTTCAGGATTTTCAGATCTATGCCGCCAGTCTGGGGGAAAATGTGAAAATGGGTCTGGTTGACAATGCGGACGAAAAGGCAATCGGGGAGGCGCTTAAGACGGCAGGAATTGGTGAAAATTTCTGCGACCTTTCTGTTCCGCTGCTTCGGGAATATGATAAAAACGGGAGACTGGTATCCGGCGGAGAAGCCCAGAAGATTGCGATGGCCAGGGCCTTTTTAAAGGATCCCCACACATATATCCTGGACGAGCCGTCCAGTGCGCTGGATCCCATCTCAGAATACAACCTCAACCGGATGCTGTTTGAACTGTCGGGAGGCCGGACGGTGATTTTCATATCCCACCGTCTGTCCACAACCCGCATGGCGGAACAGATCTATGTGATGGAACAGGGCAGAATCATAGAGGAGGGAGCGCATGAGGAGCTGCTGGAAAAAGGCGGCAGGTATGCGGAAATGTTTGAAAAGCAGGCGGAAAAGTATCGGAATTCTTTGGTGTCATAGAAGAGGAATAAGAGACAGCCGTCCTGCTCCGGATAGAGCAGCTGGCTGTCTCCTGGAAAGAAACTCTGCTACAGAACATACAGATCCGCATTTGCAACCTTCGTATTTGCTGCCTGTTTGAGCATGGCGAGCATTCCTCCGCCTCCTTCGGAACCGGATTTCTCCTTCAGATCTCCGATGAAGCCCGCGTTCCGGCTCATCAGTTCCACGGCGCCTTTTTGTTCCGGGGTACAGAGGATACAGCCGCAGTTACAAGTTTGGACAAGATCCAGGATCCGCTCGGGAGAGACGTCCTTTTTGATACGCAGAAGGCCGCAGTTGTGAATGGAAACCCCATCGGGAGAGGCATCAAGCAAAGCGTTGTCCAGAGTCAGCATGGCCTTGCCTGCCATGGGGGTTCCTTTGACGATCTGGAGCTTTCCATATTCCGCTCCGGTCTGCCGGAACGCTTCCATCAGACTTTCCGGCAGAGAAACGGTTCCGGTGATCTGCGGCTTTTCCAGACGGGACAGCAGGGAAGCGTTTTTGGATTCGATGGTAAGGGAGCCGTCCATATAAAATTTCCCTCCGTATTTTTCCAGCAGAGATTCATCCAGCCCGGCGTCTCCGGGAATGAAGGCATATCCGGCGGGAATCACCGTCAGCTTTACCGTTTCATCGAAGAGCGCGACCGCCTCCTCCACCCGTTCCTCCGGCACCAGAGCGGCGGGAGTAACAAAGCGGACCTGCTTGGCGGCGAGAGCGGCTATGTCCAGCTTCGGTTCCGTCAGACGCAGCTGCTCTGACACATAGTAATGAGCTTCCTGCCTGGCCCGGAGGGGGAACCAGGTATCCGGCGTGAAAACAGCGTCCAGAACCGTGCAGGCGTCCGGATAGCATTCCGTGGAGCCGTTGACAGAAAAACGGCTCAGAAAGGGCGCAAGGGAGGCGGGGCAGAGGACGGAACCGTTGATGGAAACGGCGGTGTAGGAGGAGAGCACTTCGCCGGTACCTGGTTTGATTATCACATTGCCGTTGACAGACAGAAACGTGTTTTCCGGCACGGCGGTGGAACCGTTGATCTCGTAATCTCCGTTATGGGAGATTACGTTGACATCCCCTTCCAGTTCCAGCGTGTGGCCCGCATTACAGATGATTGGGAGGCGGCTCAGCACGCTTTTTGCATGCTCGTTGACCAGAATGGCGTCCGTATTGATGATGATTTTTTCATAGGAGGAAAGATCCTCCTCCTTTACCTTTCTGGCGTCACAGACATCACAGTTTATGACATACATTTTTTTCCCTAAGAAATCTTCTAACATGGTTACCTCCTTTTCTGCCTCCAGGCGGCGCAAAAAGTATACTTTAAAAGTTTGCTTTTAAAGCGGTTTTCAAATGTTTTCTCGCGTCAGACAGTCTGGAACGTACCGTTCCGGGCGGAAGCCCGAAAAATTTTCCCAGCTCTTTTGAGGTATAGCCTTCCAGATACCGCATGACGAACAGGACACCCTCATCCCCGGGCAGGCCGTTCAGGAGCTGCTCCCAGTCGATCATGGCATATTCCTCCGTGTCCTGACCGGACTGGAGCAGCGGCTGTGCGACCGTTTCGTAACGTTCATGGCGTTTCCGGTCCAGATACAGATTTTTTACTGTGCGGGAAAACCACGCACGCTGCTGCTTTTCAGAGAGCGTTTCCAGAAGAGGGAGATGAGAAATGGCACGCAGGAACGCTTCCTGTACCAGATCCTCCGCAAGATCCCTATCCCCTGCCATGTGGCTGCACCAGCGGATCAGCTCATGATACCAGGTCTGATAAAATTTTTCCAACAGACATTCATCCATCGGGAATTCCTCTTCCTGCCGCCGACAGGCGGCATTCTCTCTTTTTTCTGCTGCTTCCATAATACCACGTGCACACAACCCGCAGGGTGTGGAGAAAGCGCCGGCCGCTTCCCATTTTTGTGATTACACTGATAAAACGTATGGAAAAGGAAAAGTGTTGAAAAAATTAAAAAATTTTTTGTGCAGAAAAGAGAGTTGCCTGCAGTGCGCTTTCATTATATAATTTAGAAAAAGATAAATTATTTTAATAAAATCAAAAACATAAATCGCTTATGGCGGCAGAAAGGGGTAGAAATGCAGGCGTATCTATTCGTACATTTCAGGGAAAAGACCACCCCGGACGGGGAGCAGGTCTATTTCGGGGTGAGCCGGGACGGCTTTCACTGGGAGGCGCTGAACGGCGGCCGTCCGGTGCTCTGGGCCTATTATGGGGACAGGGGCGTGCGGGATTTCACCATCACAAGGAGCAGGCTGGACGGGAAGTTCTATATTTTTGCGACGGACCTGAGCCTGTCCTACGGAATGCGCGGCAGGTACCATCATTCCTGGGAGGAGATCGGCAGGAACGGGAGCAAATGCTTTTCCGTCTGGGAATCGGAAAACCTGACTGACTGGAGTGAGCAGAGGCTGGTGAAAATCGGAAATGAGGATTTTGGCTGTCTGTGGGCGCCCGACATTCTGTATGACAGCAGGAATGAGGATTATCTGCTTCACTGGTCCTCTTCCCACAAAAGCAACAACTATGGAAACAAGGCGATTTACTACGCGAGGACGAAGGATTTTCAGACCTTTACCGTGCCGGAGGTCCTTTACCGCAAGGAGGACTGCGGTGTGATCGACTCCGCCATCTATGAGGAAGACGGTCGATTCTATATGTTCGTAAAGAGCGAAAAAAATCCGGAGAAAATCATTCTGCTGGAGGCGGAACAGGCGGAAGGCCCTTATGTGCGGAAGGAAGCCTTTGACGAGAGCATGGAGGGACTGGAGAGCGGGCTGTACGAAGCGCCCACCGCTGTGCGGCTGGAGGACGGAAGATGGTGCCTGTTCCTGGATTATTACGGCGTGCCGGGAGCGGGACAGGGCTATGTGCCCTTCGTTGCAGACAGCCTGAAAAGCGGCCGTTTTGTGCGCTCCGATGAGGTGTTTTCCTTCCCCTATGGCTTCAAGCACGGAACCATCCTGACCATCACGATGGAGGAATATGAGCGCATGAAGGCCTTTGACTGGACCCATCAGGGGTACTGGTGAAGGCATTCGAACGCATGACAGCCGGATTGTTCCGGGCTTCAGGAAAAAGTATTCTGTACCGAAGGGAGAAAACACGATGAACAGCATCAGAAAAACAGAGACTTCCGGAAACCAGCCCTGGATCCTTCAGCGTGCGGATCCGTATGTGTACCGGCATACGGACGGCACCTATTACTTTACGGCGTCGGTACCCGCCTATGACCGGATCATCCTGCGCCGGTCCAGGACCCTTGTGGGGCTTGCGGATGCGGAAGAGGTGACGATCTGGAAAAAGCATGAGAGCGGCCACATGGGCAATCACATCTGGGCGCCGGAACTCCATTTTCTGGAGGGAAAATGGTACATTTACTTCGCGGCGGGAGACGCGGAGGACAAATGGGCCATCCGGCCTTATGTGCTGGAATGTGCGGATGCGGACCCGGTGACGGGAACCTGGACGGAAAAGGGGAAAATGGGCTGTGCGGACGAGGACGAGTTTTCCTTCCGTTCCTTTTCTCTGGATGCCACGGTGTTTGAAAATCACGGGGAGCATTATTATGTCTGGGCGGAAAAAGTGGGCGTTGGCAAGATGATTTCCAACCTGTATATCGCAAGGATGGAGTCCCCCTGCAAGCTCGCCACGGTGCAGGTGCTTCTGACCACGCCGGACTATGACTGGGAACGGGTGGATTTCTGGGTGGCCGAAGGACCGGCCGTCATCAAACGGAACGGCAGAATTTTCCTCACCTATTCCGCCAGCGGAACAGGAGCCTGCTACTGCATGGGCATGCTGACGGCGGATGAGAATGCGGATCTGCTGGATCCCGCCTCCTGGAAAAAGGAGCGCTATCCCGTGCTGAAAAGCGACCCTTCCCTTGGAATCTACGGACCCGGCCACAACTCCTTCACCGTGGATGAGGAAGGAAACGATATCTGTGTTTACCACGCCAGACAGGAGTCGGTGATTGAGGGAGATCCCCTTTACAATCCCAACCGCCACGCCATGCTGATGAAACTGGAGTGGGATGCGGACGGCAGACCGGTGTTCCGCTATAAAAAAGAGAATAAATGAAATTACATAAAACAACACAGGCCGCAGGAGAACGGCCGGAAAGGGAGAGAACATGGCAAAGCTCTACATCAATGAAAAGAACAGAAAAGGAAAAATCAATCCGGAAATCTATGGGCATTTCAGCGAGCATCTGGGAAGGTGTATCTATGAGGGCCTCTATGTGGGAGAAAATTCCGACATTCCCAATGAAAACGGCATGAGAAAGGACGTGGTGGAGGCATTAAGGGAAATGCAGATCCCCGTCCTGCGCTGGCCGGGCGGCTGCTTCGCGGATGAATACCACTGGATGGACGGCATCGGGCCGAAGGAAAACAGAAAAAAGATGATCAACACCCACTGGGGCGGCGTGGTGGAAGACAACAGCTTCGGCACCCACGAATTTTTCGAGCTGTGCAGACAGCTTGACTGTAAGGCTTATGTGAACGGCAACGTGGGAAGCGGCACCGTACAGGAAATGTCCGAATGGGTGGAGTACATCACCTTTGACGGCGTATCCCCCATGGCGGATCAAAGAAAGGAAAACGGCCACGAACAGCCCTGGAGGCTGGACTATTTCGGCGTGGGAAATGAAAACTGGGGCTGCGGCGGCAACATGAGACCCCAGTATTATGCGGATCTTTACAGAAGGTATCAGACCTATGTGAGACAGTACCATAAGGACGCTCCCGTTTACAAAATCTGCTGCGGCGCGAACGTGGACGATTATGACTGGACGGAAGAGGTGCTGAAAACCTGCTCCCCGAATCCGGCCAGATTCATGGACGGCCTGTCTCTGCATTACTATGTGCATCCCGACGGATGGGAGAATAAGGGAAGCGCCACCGTCTTTAACGAAACCGACTGGTACAAGACCCTGGTAAAAGCCCTGTATATGGAAGAGCTGGTGGTGCGTCACGGTGCAATCATGGACAAATATGATCCGGAAAAGAAGATCGGCATGATCGTGGACGAGTGGGGCGACTGGTTTGAGGTGGAACCCGGCACCAATCCCGGCTTTCTCTATCAGCAGAACACCATGCGCGACGCCCTTGTGGCAGGCGTTACCCTGAACATTTTCAACAAGCACTGCGACCGGGTGAAAATGGCCTGCATCGCTCAGATGGTCAACGTTCTCCAGTCCGTGATCCTGACCGAAGGGCCGAAGATGGTAAAGACCCCTACCTACCATGTGTTCCACATGTATAAATACCATCAGGGCGCACAGCTTCTGGACAGCTTCCTGGATGAAAACGGGGAGGCAGGAGACGGAGAATACCGGGTGCCTGCCCTGCAGGAATCCGTGTCCGTTTCCGAGGACGGCACGGTCAATGTGACGCTGGCAAACCTGTCCGTTTCCGAAGCCCAGGAGGTGGAAGTGGAATTCGCTGCCCTTTCTCCGCAGAAGGTGAGCGCCTCCATCGTCACCCAGAACATGAACGCGTACAACACCTTCGATGAGCCGGAAAAGGTGAAGGAAGAAGCGTTTACCGCTTATACCATTACAGAAAAGGGCGTCAAGCTCATCGTTCCTGCCTGCAGCGTGGTGCTGCTGCGCATCGCATGACGATACAGGAGGAAAGGACGCCGGAGAGAACCTGCCGCCGATGTCTTTTGTATGAAATGGCGGAGAGCGCGGAGTATCGGAATCTGTACGCCTACATCGAAGGGCTGGAGGAAGGAATCCGCGCTCCCGGAGATCTTTATGAAAAGCGGCTGGCGCACTGTAAAAACTGCGACCTGCTGCTCTCTGGCATGTGTCGTGCCTGCGGCTGCTTCGTGGAGCTGCGGGCCGCCATCGCCGCAAACCGCTGCCCCTATGAAAAATGGTAACATGGAAACAGGAGAAGGAAATGATCCATATCAAATCACCGGAGGAGGGCGCGGCGCTGTTCAAGGCGCTGGGCTCGGATATCCGTATCGCAATCGTAAAAATACTCCTGGAAGAGCCGGACATGAGCATGAACGAGCTGGCCGGAAGGCTGAACATCACCGCAGGCGCGCTGACTGGCCATGTGAAAAAGCTGGAGGAATGCGGCGTTCTGAAGGTGAGCGCGGAAGGCACGGGACACGGCAACGTGAAAAGATGCTCGGTAGTGCCGGACAGAATCCTCATTGATTTTCGCCCGAAGGATGTGAACAAGAACACCTGGCAGGTTTCCCTGAAGGTGGGGCAGTTTTCCGAATGCGAGGTCTGGCCCACCTGCGGCATGGCGTCGAAAGAGGGGCTGATCGGAGAACTGGACGATGTGCGGTATTTTTCCCATCCGGCACGCTTTGCGGCGGACATTCTCTGGTTTGGGAGAGGCTATGTGGAATATACGGTTCCCTGCTTTATCCCTGTAGGAAGCAGGATCGACTGCCTGACCATATCGGCGGAGCTTTCCAGCGAAGCACCGGGAGTGAACGAGGTGTGGCCTTCGGACATCAGCTTTTCCGTAGACGGCGTTCTGCTGGGAAAATGGACCTCCCCCGGAGATTTCGGAAACCAGCGGGGACGGCTGAATCCGGAATGGTGGCATGACAGCCTGAATCAGTATGGCTTCCTGAAAATGCTGACGGTGAATCATGAGGGAACCTTCATCGACGGGAGAAAGCTTTCCGATGTGAACCTGGACGTCCTTGCCCTGGATGACAGAAGGGGAATCCGCCTTCGCTTTGCGGTGGACGGGGATTCCGACCATGTGGGCGGAATGACCCTGTTCGGCCGTTCCTTCGGCAACTATGAACGGGATATCGAAGTGCGGATGGACTACAGCCAGACGGCTGGAAATAACTGAAAATTGATCTTCAGACTTCCTTCTCTCCGGAAGAGGCTCTGGCCGCCATGCGGCAGGCGGAAGGGGAAATGCCGAAACGCTTCCGGAAGCTTTTGCTGAAAGCGAACTGATCCGCATAGCCCAGTTCCCAGGCGATTTCCCGGATGGGCTTTTCTCCGGAAATCAGCAGATGCTTCGCCATGTCCGTTTTCAGATTCTGGATGTATTCCACCGTGCGCATCCCGAGAAGCGCCTGGAAAATGTTGAGCAGGGTGTGCTCGCAGACGCCGAGATGCAGGGCGGTGGACTGGACCGTGGCGGTGGCCAGATTGCGGCGGATATACCGGTCCGCCTCCTGGAAAAGCCCCACTCCTCCGCGCACGTTCGACAGGCCGTAATCCTTCTGGCTCAGAAGGCTGAGCAGGGAGATGAGCAGGGAAGAGGCGGCCACGGAATTTTTCAGCTTCAGGCTGGCGAGAGCTTCGCTGCACAGACGCAGATGGAATTCCTCCAGCGGCAGGGAAAGAACGGTTTCCAGAGGCAGGGAAGGAAAGTCCGGTTCCGTCCGACGGAACTCAAACCACCAGAAATCCCAGCTGGCGCCTGTACACAGATATTCAAAGGGCTTTTGGGAGGCATCAAAGAGGAGAGCAGTGCCGGCATGCAGAAAAAAGCTTTTATCCTCCAGCATCAGCCGTCCCTCTCCTCCCAGCGTTGCGGCAAAAACCAGGCTGTCAGGAATCGCATAATGCCGGATGTGGTAGTCAGCGTCCGCGAAAACATGATAAATGGAATCCACCACGGCGGGGGAAAAGGACGCCCGCTCCTGGCTGATGCAGAAATCCAGCTTTTCCATATGCGCTCCTTTCTGAAAATGACATATCCTGTTCTGGTATGCACATTCCCTCAAAAACGGAAAAATAATATAATATAACAAAAATCAGGCTCCGGAAAAAATGAGGTCCTGAGTCTTTATTATAACAGAGGTCTTTCGGAAAATGAAGGATGGAGGAAACGAATATGACACCCAGAGAAAACCTTTTGCATCTGCTCAGAAAAGAGGGCTATGAAGAAGTCCCTGTGGATTTTTCCCTGTGTCCCTCACAGGAAGAGAGTTATCGGAAGAATGAACACAGCTCTTCTGATTACAGGGACTATTTTCAGATGCCCTGGAAACGCCTTCCGGTGCTTCAACCGGATGAAGATTTCAGGGAACAGTATCAGAAGTACCATCAGGAGGTCGGACTTACTATGGAGGAAATCGATGAGTGGGGTGTGGGACATCGCGCCACGGCTTCCTCTCTCCACATGACCCAGATGTATCATCCGCTGGAGCATGCGGAAACGGAAGAGGAAATTCTCGCGTATCCGCTTCCTTCCTATTCTACTGAAGGAAATCCCGGGCTTCGTGAATATGCAGATCGGGTGCACAGTCAGGGACTGGCGACGGTGGGAGATATGCAGTGTACCATATGGGAAACGGCCTGGTATATCCGGGGAATGGAGAATCTGATGATGGACATGATGTCAGATGACCCAAAAGCAGAGATTCTATTGGACAGAGTTACGGAGATTGCCATTCAGCGGGCGGTATTGTATGCGCAGGCCGGTCCGGACATCCTGTTTCTGGGGGATGACATCGGGATGCAGCATTCCCTGATGATGAGCACGGAGCTCTATAACAAATGGCTGAAGCCCCGCCTGAAGCGTGTGATCGATGCCGCCAGGGAAGTGAAGCCGGACCTGATTGTCTTTTACCATTCCTGCGGTTATGTGGAGCCCATGATTCCCTATCTGATTGAAGCGGGAATCGATGTGCTGAATCCCATACAGCCGGAATGTATGGATTTTGGAGAAATCTATCAAAAGTATGGGGACCGCCTTTCTTTTCACGGCACAATCGGCACCCAGTCCATCATGCCCTTCGGAACGCCGGAAGAGGTGAAAGCACAGGTGAAGAAAAATCTGGATATTGCCGGCAAAAAGGGAGGACTGTTTGTGGCTCCTACCCATCTGATTGAGCCGGAGGTTCCCTGGGAAAATATTCTTGCCTATGTGGAAGCCTGCCGCGAATACACGAAGCAGTGAGAAGCAGTGCCTGATTGGGCCGGCAGCGGGTTCCTGCCGCATGTTTATGGTTTTTTTATCAATTTTTCATAAAGCCTTTCCTTGTATTGAGGCGTGCTCTGGGGTATGATACGGATAGAAAGGACTGAAGGAGCATACCGATGACGAAAGCGGAATTTCTGGAAAGGCTGCGGCGTGCGCTGAACGGAAATATGTCAGCTGCGGCAGTGGAAGATAATATCCAATTTTATGACAGCTATTTTTCGGGACAAATAGCGCAGGGAAGAAGCGAGGCGGACGTGCTGAACGAGCTTGGTGATCCCCGGATTCTGGCGCGGACGCTGATTGACGCGGCAGAGCGGGCCGGAGATGCCCGCGCGCATGAAGCGAACGAGACGCAGTACCGGACATCGGGATACTATACGGCCGGAAACGGCGCTTCGGGCACTCAGAGCTGGAACGGTTCCGCTTCCGGCAGAAATGCTTCCTCTTACGGCCGGACGGGACAGACCCAGGGATTCCGAAACCATACGTTTCAGGGACACGCTTCCAGAAGCGGCGCGGGCTCCAGAAGTGGAGCCGGTGATTCCTGGATGCAGGACGACGGAATGAAGGAGCACAGCGTGTTCCGGATTCCGGGCTGGCTGATTGCGGTACTGGTCATCCTGATCCTGTTTGTGGTCATTAGCGTGGTGGGATCCCTGATCTGGATGATTCTGCCCTATGCGATTCCGGTAATCCTGGTGGTCTATATCGTGAAGCTGATCGGGCGAAAGTAGCATGTATAAAAAAAGAAAAAGCTCACATACTACTCCTGTAACCAAATGACACAGGAGGATTGAATGTATGTCAAAGAATGATTACAGCCAGAACAACAGTCAGAACAGCCAGAATAACGGCCAGAACAGCGAAAAGCAGGCCCAGAAGAACAGATCTGAGAACAGCAGCCAGAACAAGAGCAAAAACAGCTCTTCCGACTGCCATAAGAACAGCTACTAAGCTGCTTCGCAGCTGACAAGACGGACGCCGCTCCCTACGGGGCGGCGTTCGTTTTGGGCGAAATTTGCGGTAGTTGTTGACGCGGAAGTAAAAACCACGTAAGATATAGGTATGAAAAAATATGAACTGATCGCCCCCTGCCACTTCGGGCTGGAGGCAGTATTAAAAAGAGAAATCACAGAACTGGGCTATGATTGTTTACAGGTGGAAGACGGGCGGCTTACCTTCTTCGGGGATGAAGAGGCGGTAAGCCGCGCGAATGTGTTTCTGCGCAGTGCGGAACGGATTCTGATCAAAGTCGGGTCTTTTCATGCGGAAACCTTTGAAGAGCTGTTCCAGGGAACCCTTGCGCTGCCATGGGAGGAATACATACCGAAGGACGGAAAATTCTGGGTGGCGAAGGCCGCCAGCGTGAAAAGCAGGCTGTTCAGCCCCTCCGACATTCAGTCCATCATGAAAAAGGCGATGGTGGAACGCCTGAAAAAGACCTATCGGACCAGCTGGTTTGAGGAGAACGGCGAGAGCTTTCCGCTCCGCGTTTTTCTGAAAAATGACGAAGTGACCGTGGGGCTGGATACCACCGGGGAATCCCTGCATAAAAGAGGCTACCGGAAGCTTGTGGCAAAAGCGCCCATCGCGGAGAATCTGGCCGCGGCTTTAATCATGCTCACGCCCTGGAAGGGAGACCGGATTCTGGTTGATCCCTTCTGCGGCAGCGGTACGATTCCCATCGAGGCTGCCATGATGGCGGTGAACATGGCTCCGGGAATGAACCGGGATTTTACGGCTTCCTCCTGGGAGCATCTGGTGGCAAAACGGAACTGGTACGACGCGGTGGATGAAGCGTCGGAGCTGATCGATATGAGCGTGGATACCGACATTCAGGGCTATGACATCGACGACAAAATGGTGTCCATCGCCAGAGCAAACGCGCATCTGGCGGGCGTGGAAGGAAAAATCCATTTTCAGAGACGCCCTCTGTCCCAGCTGAGTCATCCGAAGAAATACGGCTTTCTCATCACCAATCCGCCCTATGGAGAGCGGCTGGAAGAAAAAGCGGCGCTTCCGAAGCTGTACCGGGAACTGGGAGAGCGCTTTGCGGCGCTGGATTCCTGGTCCATGTACCTGATCACCGCTTATGAGAATGCCCAGCAGGATATTGGAAGGAAGGCGGATAAGAACCGCAAGATATACAACGGCATGATGAAGACCTACTTTTATCAATATCAGGGACCGAAGCCGCCCAGAAGGCCGCGGGAAGGCGGAGCGTCTGCCGTGAGAGAGGAACGATGAGATGAGCAGAAGAATTCTGTTTGCAACAGGAAACGAGGGAAAGATGCGGGAGGTCCGCATGATCCTGGAAAATCTGAATATGCCGGTGCTTTCCATGAAGGAAGCGGGAATCGAAACCGACATCGAGGAAAATGGAACCAGCTTTGAGGAAAATGCGCTGATTAAGGCGAGGGCGGTCGCCGCCTGCGCCGGGCCGGAGGACATTGTCCTGGCCGACGATTCCGGGCTGGAAATCGATTATCTGAACGGAGAGCCTGGCATTTATTCCGCGCGGTACATGGGAGAGGACACCTCCTACCGGATCAAAAACGCGAATCTGATCGAACGGCTTGACGGCGTTCCGAAGGAGCAGCGGACCGCGCGGTTTGTCTGTGCCATTGCGGCGGTGCTCCCTTCCGGCGTCGAAAATGAAAAGGCACAGAAGCGGGAATTCGTGGTCAGAGGAACCGTGGAAGGATATATCGGCTGGGAGGAAAGAGGCGCCAACGGTTTTGGATATGATCCCATTTTTTATGTGGATGAGTATGGCTGTTCCACCGCCGAACTGGACAGCGAGACGAAAAACCGCATCAGCCACAGAGGAAACGCCCTGCGCCTTTGTGAAGAACGCCTGAAGGAGCTTTTGTAGCTTATGGACATGCGTTCACTTTTGACGCTTCCAAACCGGCTGATGAGGCCTGTGCGGAAATCCGATGAGGAAGGACAGGGGAGACAGATGAGGATTCTGATAATCAGCGATACCCACAGAAGAGATGAAAATTTTCTGAAACTGATCGAGCGCGTCAAGCCTCTGGATCTGCTGATCCACTGCGGTGATCTGGAGGAAAATGAGGCTCTGTTTCTGGAAAAGGCAGGATGCCCGGCACAGATCATCGCCGGAAACAACGATTTTTTCTCCAGCCTTCCCAGAGAACTGGAATTTAACATCGGAAAATACCGCGTATGGCTCACTCACGGTCATAATTATTATGTTTCCATGGGGGATTCGGTTCTGAAGGAAGAGGCGAAAAACCGCGGTGTGGATATTGTGATGTTCGGCCACACCCACAGGCCGGTGGTGGAGATTGGGAAAACGCTGACGGCTCTCAATCCGGGAAGCCTTTCCTTCCCCAGACAGGATGGGAGAAAGCCGTCCTATATCCTGATGGAACTGGATAAAAATGGGGAAGCACACTATCACTTAAATTTTTTGTAAAATTTTTTTGTAAAAAAGTTGACAACCCGGAACTGGTATTATATAATAACTTCTGCGTCACGGCTGAGAGTGAGCAGAGAACGGGGTGTGGCTCAGCTTGGCTAGAGCGCCTGGTTTGGGACCAGGAGGTCGCAGGTTCGAATCCTGTCACCCCGA
>ERZ894229.829-NODE-829-length-19808-cov-11.3385_pt1 | contig 19808 bp, 18 predicted proteins | sample MGYA00380295_ERZ894229 | MGnify/ENA primary metagenome ERZ894229 (study PRJEB32331, sample SAMN06328479) | human gut metagenome | biome: human gut microbiome; feature: stool | host: Homo sapiens | collected 2014-09-17 ... | reverse complement strand
AAGAGAAGTATACTATTAAAATGAGGTGATTTCCTTTTGACGTCGCCCCCACCGGACCGACCGGCCCCACCGGTCCGACAGGAGTAACTGGCCCGACAGGCCCGGCCGGTTCGGCTTCGGTGGAGGAATTTCTCAACGCCTTTTCCGTGCCGGCAGCACCGGGTACGTCGGGGACCGAACTGGTCTTTGACCTGAATGGCCAGTCGAAGGGAACAGCGATTGCCCATGCAGAGAGAAGTGCGGAGTTTGTACTGAATGAACCAGGCTTTTATGCAGCGGTTTTTCACAGTACCATCGCTCCGGCATCCGGCGTGACCTTTCCGCTGAACATCCAGTTTACGATGGAGCAGGATGGAACGCCGGTTCCCGGGGCTGCGACACAGCACACCTTTCATACCTCCGCGGAAAATGCGAATATCGCGTTTGACACCATTCTGGCAGTGACGGATGCTCCGTCCATTCTGACGGTGACCGGGCTGGGCGGAAATTTCCTGTACAGTGATGTGGGAATGAGCATATATCAGATCAGCTGATTCAGGAACGGGAGGATCGGAATACCCGATTTGAGATCAGGTTTCCGATCCAGCCCGCCAGAATACCAAACAGAATGCCGAACAGCACATCCGTGGGATAGTGGACATACAGATACAGCCGGGAGAAAGCGATCAGAGATGCCAGAATGAGAGCCGGGATCCCGATTTTACGGTTGTTTCTGAAAATGGCCGAGGCGGATGCAAAGGAAGCATAAGTATGCCCGGACGGAAATGAGAAGTCTGTGGGCGGCGGAATCAAAAGCTCCACTGCGGTATTGACGGTAAAAGGACGCAGCCTGGCCACCAGCGGCTTTAAGATCATATTACCGGTGATCAGCATGAAAAGCAGAGCAATGCCGGAGGCCAATCCCGCCTTCCTTGTTTTCGGAAAAAGAAGCAGCAGAATGGACAGCGCAATCCAGATAAGTCCCGCATCTCCAAGGGAGGAGATGCGGGGAACCAGAGCGTTGAGAAAATCGTTTGCAAGATGTTGCTGGATCTGATCCAGAAGATTAAATTCCCAGGCCATAACTCTCCTTTTTATCCAGATGCCGTTTGACAACGATGTAACAGATCAGGTGGCAGAAGGCCGTGATGGCCCAGGATACCGGGTAGGACAAATAGAGGACGAACAGGCTGCGGTCCCACTGGAATACGGTGAAAATCCAGAGAATCCGCAGGCCGCAGGCTCCTGCGATGGAAACCAGCATGGGCAGGATGGCATAGTTTAAGCCGCGCAGGCTTCCGACCAGAACATCCATCATTCCGCAGAGATAGTAAGTGGTGCAGATGACACCCATACGGATCAGACCGTACTGAATGACATCCGCATCCGTGGAATAAATCAGCAGAAGTTTGTCGCCGAACAGGTAAGCCAGGTTTCCGAAGGCGCAGCCTACGATAAAAACAAGGATTTCACATTGGATCAGGATACGGGTAATCCGTTTCTTTTTCCCGGCACCATAGTTCTGACTGGTAAAGCTGATGGAAGTCTGGTGGAAAGCGTTCATGGCGGTATAGATGAAGCCTTCAATATTGCTGGCCGCAGTGTTGCCAGCCATGGCAACGGAGCCGAAGGAATTGACAGAGGACTGAATCAGCACATTGGAAATGGAGAAAATAGCCCCCTGCATGCCCGCAGGAAGTCCGATGCGGATCATCAGGATCAGGCGGTTTTTATGGATTTTCAGTTTATTCAGGTGCAGGCGGTACATGCCTTCCTCATGAATCAGACAGCGCAGAACCAGAAGGGCGGAAATGCACTGGGAGATCACGGTTGCGATGGCAACGCCCGCCACGCCCAGATGGAAAACAATGACGAAAATCAGGTTGAGGATGACGTTGACCACACCGGAGGCAAACAGGAAGTACAGAGGCCTCTTGGTATCTCCGACAGCCCGAAGGATGGCTGCGCCAAAGTTATAGAGCATGGTGGCCGGCATGCCGACGAAATAGATGCGCATGTACAGAGTCGCCTGATTCAATACGTCTTCCGGGGTTCCCATAAGCGTAAGAAGGGGACGTGCCAGAAGAACGCCGATAAAAATGAGGATGACTCCGCAGATCAGACTCAGCAGGACAGAGGTATGCACCGTCTCGCTGACTGCCTTTTCCTGCTTCGCTCCGATGTAATTGGCACAGAGCACATTGGTGCCCACAGAAAGGCCGATGAAGACGTTCACCAGCAGATTGATGAGAGAACTGGTGCTTCCCACCGCAGCAAGGGCCTGATGCCCGGCAAAACGGCCGGCGACGATGATGTCTGCAGCATTGAACAGAAGCTGCAGGATGCCGGAGAACATGAGCGGAATGGCAAAGCGAAGCAGCTTGCCGGTTAACGGACCGTTGCACATGTCAATTTCATAGGATTTTGCTTTCATGATTAAGAAGAATCCCCCTTTTGTAACTGGCTCATGCGTAAGCCTGGAATAAAAAGTGACAATTCAGGAATATCCGGAAAATATCCTGAGAAAGAAAGTTTACATAAATTTTACAATGAAAAAAGAGGCTGTACAATATGAAGATTTCTTTTTTTTCTGGCTTTTTGTGACTTCGGGTATTGACAACAGGAAGATGTTTTGTTATAGTTCTGATAGAACAGATAAAACAATATCTGCTTTATGTCAGAACGATACAGGAGGGATTGTGTATGAACATTTCCAAATTCACACAGAAATCCATGGAAGCTGTGGAACGGTGCCAGAAACTGGCCCTTGAATACGGCAACCAGGAGATTGAAGAAGAACATCTGCTCTACGGCCTCCTTACCATAGAAGACAGCCTGATCTTAAAGCTGATTGAGAAAATGGGAATTCAGAAGGAGCATTTTGTAAACAGAGCGGAGGAAGCGGTCGCAAAGCGCGTGAAGGTGCAGGGCGGCCAGGTATATGTGGGAAAGGACCTGAACGTGGTCCTGACCTCGGCGGAGGACGAGGCGAAGCAGATGGGAGACGAATACGTTTCCGTGGAGCATCTGTTCCTGTCCATGATCCGTCATCCCAACAAGGAGATCAAGGCCATCTGGAACGAGTACGGCATCACCAGAGAACGGTTTCTGCAGGCGCTTTCCACCGTACGGGGAAACCAGCGGGTGACCAGCGACAACCCGGAGGCCACCTATGACACGCTTGAGAAGTACGGCGAGGATCTGGTGGAGAAGGCGAGAAATCAGAAGCTGGACCCGGTGATCGGCAGGGACGCGGAGATCCGAAACGTGATCCGCATCCTGTCCAGAAAGACCAAGAACAACCCGGTTCTGATCGGCGAGCCCGGTGTGGGCAAAACCGCCGTGGTGGAGGGCCTGGCGCAGAGGATTGTGCGGGGCGACGTGCCGCAGGGCTTAAAGGATAAGAAGATTTTTTCCCTGGACATGGGCGCGCTGGTGGCAGGAGCCAAGTACCGGGGCGAATTTGAGGAGCGTCTGAAGGCGGTGCTGGAGGATGTGAAGAACAGCGACGGGCAGATCATTCTGTTCATCGACGAGTTGCATACCATTGTGGGCGCAGGCAAGACGGAGGGCAGCATGGACGCCGGAAACATGCTCAAGCCCATGCTGGCAAGAGGCGAGCTGCACTGTATCGGCGCCACCACTCTGGATGAATACCGGCAGTACATCGAGAAGGACGCTGCTCTGGAAAGACGTTTCCAGCCGGTACAGGTGGATGAGCCTACGGTGGAGGACACCATTTCCATCCTGCGCGGTCTGAAGGAACGCTACGAGGTATATCATGGTGTGAAAATCATGGACAATGCGCTGGTGAGCGCGGCTGTGCTTTCCAACCGTTATATTTCCGACCGGTTCCTGCCGGATAAGGCCATCGACCTGGTGGACGAGGCCTGCGCCCTGATCAAGACTGAGATGGATTCCATGCCGACGGAGCTGGATGAGCTGCAGAGAAAGATCATGCAGCTGGAAATCGAGGAAGCGGCCCTGAAGAAGGAAGAGGACCGTCTGAGCCAGGAGCGTCTTGCCGACCTGCAGAAGGAGCTGGCGGAGCTGAAGGAGAATTTCCAGAACCGCAAGGCCCAGTGGGATAATGAAAAGGCAAGCGTGGATAAGCTTTCCAGACTGAGGGAGCAGATCGATGCGGTGAACAGCCAGATTGAGATCGCCCAGCGGGAAGGAGACCTGGAAAAGGCGGCGGAACTGAGTTACGGACAGCTTCCTGGCCTGAAGAAGGAACTCGAAGTGGAAGAAGAAAAGGTGAAGAATGAGGACCTTTCTCTTGTGCATGAGAGCGTCAGCGAGGATGAGATCGCAAGGATTATTTCCCGCTGGACCGGGATTCCTGTCGCCAAGCTGACCGAAAGTGAACGCAGCAAGACCCTGCATCTGGACGAGGAACTCCACAAAAGGGTAATCGGCCAGGACGAGGGCGTGGAAAAGGTGACGGAGGCCATCATCCGCTCCAAAGCGGGCATCAAGGATCCCACCAAACCCATCGGCTCCTTCATGTTCCTCGGCCCCACGGGCGTGGGCAAAACGGAGCTTGCAAAGGCGCTTGCGGAGGCCCTGTTCGACGATGAAAAGAACATGGTCCGTATCGATATGAGCGAGTACATGGAGAAATATTCCGTTTCCAGGCTGATCGGAGCGCCGCCCGGATATGTGGGTTATGAAGAAGGCGGACAGCTCACCGAAGCGGTGAGAAGAAAGCCCTACTCCGTGGTGCTGTTTGATGAGATTGAGAAGGCCCATCCCGATGTGTTCAATGTGCTTCTTCAGGTGCTGGACGACGGGCGGATCACCGACTCCCAGGGCAGGACGGTGGACTTCAAGAATACGATCCTGATCATGACCTCGAATATCGGCGCGAATTACCTGCTGGAGGGCATCGGAAGCGACGGAACCATCACGGAAGAGGCGGAAAACGCAGTAATGACGGAGCTTCGAAGCCGGTTCCGTCCGGAATTCCTGAACCGGCTGGATGAAATCATCATGTTCCATCCGCTGACGAAGGACGATATCGGCGGTATTATCCAGCTCATTGTGGACGACCTGAATAAGCGTCTTTCCGACAGGGATCTGCATCTGGAGCTGACGCCGGAGGCGAGACAGTTTGTGGTGGACAACGCTTATGACCCGGCATACGGTGCAAGGCCGTTGAAGCGTTACATTCAGAAGAATGTGGAAACCCTTGCCGCGAAGCTGATCCTGCAGGATGCGGTGGACGAGGGAGATACCATTCTGATCGATGTGAAAAACGGCAGCCTGACCGCTGCGAAGCAGGCGTGAGGCGCCCGGCGCGCCGGGAGGAGGACACATGATACGAAAAGCCCTTCCGGAGGATATGCCGGTCATCCTGAAGATTTATGAGCAGGCCCGCCGGTTTATGGCAGAGCATGGAAATCCCAGGCAGTGGGGAAATAGCTCCCCGGCACAGAACGTGCTGGAGGAGGATATCCGGAAGGAACGGCTGTATCTGTGCGAAAGAGACGAAAAGATCTGCGGCGTTTTCGCCTTTCCGGTGGGAGAAGATCCCACTTATGCGAAAATCGAGGGCGGAGGCTGGAAGCTTAATACGCCTTACGGAACGATCCACCGTATGGCCGGAAACGGACAGGAGACGGGTGTGTTTGCCGAATGCCTTGCCTGGTGCAGGGAACAGATCGGTCATATCCGCATTGATACCCACGAGGACAACCGGATTATGCAGCACCTCATTGAAAAGCACGGCTTCGTCCGCTGCGGCATCATCCATGTGGCAGACGGAAGTCCCCGGATCGCCTATGAATGGATGGAAGATATCTGAAAATAGAAAGGAACCGTCGGAAAACATTTTTCCGCGGTTCCTTTTTGCTACGCGATAAGCTATGCTGCGAGCTGCCCGGTACAGCAAACGGCTTTGCCGTGCGCTGTGCTTATCGCGCGATTGGTACGTCCGGCAGGCGCATGATGCGTACCGCATCAGGGCGCACACTTCTTTATTTCAACCGGAGATTTTCGAAAACAGGGGGTTTTATGCGCCCGTTTTCTTGTCGTTCTTTTTCCCGGTATTTGCTCCGATCCATCCCATCAGGGCTACAATCAGACTGATGATGGCGATAACCACAAAGATGCCTACCATACCCTGCGCCATGATGGAGAGGGCAATTTTGAAAACTTCCATATTTGGTGCCATAGCGTTTCTCCTTTCAAATGCGAGCGATAAGTTTTACGGTTCAAATACGCCCCATCGATTTACAGATAAGAGGTTACCAGGCTGATTACCAGTCCGCCCGCGATAACGGAAGCGATCTGACCGGATACATTGACACCCGTTGCCTGCATGATCAGGATATTTCCGGGATCTTCCTTCATGGCGAGCTTCTGAACTACACGCGCCGACATGGGGAAAGCGGAGATGCCGGAAGCTCCGATCATCGGATTGAGCAGAGGCTTGTTCATGATCCTTAGGATCAGGTTTATGATCTTGGCAAATAAAACTCCGCCGATGGTATCGAATACGAAAGCCAGCAGGCCGATGACCATGATCAGGATGGTATCGAAACGTACGAACTGATCCGCGCGCATGCTGAAGGAAATGGTGATTCCAAGAAGCAGGGTGATCAGGTTCGCAAGACTTGTCTGTGCGGTATCGGAGAGATTGTCCAGAACGCCGCATTCACGGAGCAGATTTCCGAACATCAGGAAGCCCACCAGGGATACGGAGGAGGGAGCGATCAGTCCGACGATAAAGGTTACGATGATGGGGAACAGGATCCTTGTGGTCTTGGAAACCGGCCTTGAGGGCTTGGCTGCCATGCGGATTCTGCGCTCCTTCTTTGTAGTAACAAGCTTGATGGCAAAGGGCTGTACGATAGGCACCAGAGCCATGTAGGAATAAGCGGCGACCGCGATCGGCCCTACATAGTTGGAGCCGAGCACCTGGGAAACCAGAATGGAGGTGGGGCCGTCGGCCGCGCCGATGATACCGATGGAGGCAGCGTCCTTCAGATCAAATCCCATGAGCGCGGCAGCGCAGATTGCGAAGAAGATGCCGAACTGCGCGGCAGCTCCGAACAGGAACATAACCGGCTGGGAAAGCAGGGGACCGAAATCGATCATTGCGCCGATACCGATGAAAAGAAGGATCGGCATTGCCTCGGAGGCTTCGATTCCCACGTTGAACAGCCATTCCACAACGCCCGTAACCTCTCCGATGCCGGTCATTTCCTGGTTGATCACGCCCGAAAGAGGGAGATTAACCAGAATGGCTCCGAATCCCATCGGCAGAAGCAGAGAAGGCTCATATTCCTTCTTAATGGCCAGATAGATGAGCAGCGCGCCGACCAGATACATGACGGCCTGCTGCGGGGTGATGGATAGTAATCCTTCGTAGATGAAACTGAAATCCATACGTCTCTTTTCCTTTCCTGTGTAGAATTTGTCCAGGCGTAAATCTGTACCGTACACATCTCCCCCCTGGATGTGAAGCGAAGAAGGTTTTTGCCCAAAGGGAACCCTTTGCTCAGAGGAGGTCTCTGACGGAAGAGGCTTGTTCCTGCAAAGTATGACGGAAAAGGAAGCCTCCGTCATACAAAAAAAAGACCCCGGCAGATGCCGAAAGTCTCGTTCCTTCCATCCGGAAAGTGTACAACCATGCCCGGCTCCATGAAGCTGCCGAGTTGATCACAATGAGCCGGTCAGGGCGTGTTGATTGCACAAGATACTACTCCCTTTCAACTGATAACAGGATATCATCCGGAGGGAAGAAATGTCAAGTATTTTCACGCTTTCTGAGCACAAACGAAGCACAAACAAAGCGCTTGCGGGAAAGGGGAAAAAAACATATAATAGGGGGACGGAAATCCGCTTGCCGGATAAAAATTTCTGCCGCCGGAAGAGGCGGAAAAAGGAGGAAGCGTATGGTACCACAGGATCCGGTCATGCTGTTAAGTTTTTTAAATCTGAAGCTGCGGGATTTTTACGGGAGTCTGGACGCGCTGTGCGAGGATCTGGATCTGAACCGGGAGGAGATTCTGGAAAAAATGAAACAGATCGACTATGCCTATGATGAGGAGAATAACCGTTTTGTCTGAACATACAGTTACCGTTCTGACGGACGGCAGGGAGGAAAAAAGGCTGTATGCGCCTGCAGGAGCGCTTTTTCTGCAGCTTTTGAAAGGAAATGGCCATTCTCTGGTCTGCTGTAATGGAAAGGGCGGCTGCGGGCGATGCAGGATCCGGTTTCCGGACGGGGACGCCCCGCTTCCCGTGACTGCGGACAGAAACGCACTCACCGCGCAGGAACTTCGGGACGGCGTCCGTCTGGCCTGTGTACACCGGGTAAAAAAGGACTGCAGGATCCGGGTGGAATTCGTCCATCCGAAGCAGGTGGAGGTGGTGGCCGGATATGCGGGGACGGACCGTGTGGCAGCGGGTTCCCGGCGGAAGGGCGGCGTGCAGGAAGCATATCTGCTTGCCATGGACCTGGGAACCACCACCATTGCCGCCAATGCGGTGACCCTCCGTTCTCTGCAGGATTTCGGCGGCTTTTCCGGGAAAACGGCGGACGGAGAAAAAGTGGGAGCCGGACTGCATATCCTCGCGCAGGCGGGCCGGATGAATCCGCAGAGGGAATGGGGAAGCGACGTGGTTTCCCGGATTCAGGCGGCCGGGCAGGGAGAAGCGGACGCGCTCCGGGATGCGGCGGGAAGCGCTGTGCGCGCGCTGATTACGGACATTACGGAGAAAACGGGAAGGCCTCCGGAAGAAATCTGTCTGGCGGGAAACACGGTGATGGAGCATCTGCTTCTGGGGCTTGATGTGAGCGGCCTCGGCAGTTATCCCTTCCGGCCGGTCAGCCTGGAGGAGCAGCGTCTGGAACTGTTTTCCCCGGATGTCCCGCGTGTGGATGCTGCCGTTCCCAGCTCCATCCGCCTGCTTCCCGGAATTTCCGCCTTCGTGGGGGCGGATATCCTGGCGGGGCTTTTGGCCTGCGGCTTCGGCGACCCGACGGATACCCGGTGCCGTCTGTTCATCGATCTGGGAACCAACGGAGAAATGGCCATCGGAAACGGAAAACGGCTGATCTGCACGGCGACAGCGGCGGGACCGGCCTTTGAGGGCGGAGCCGGGGCGAACGTTCCGGGAACGGACATGATCGCGATTCTGGCGCGGCTTCTTCGGGAGAAAAAAATGGACCGCACCGGGCTTTTGTGTGAGGAGCTGTTTGATGAGGGCTGGCAGGAGGGAGAACTTCGCGTGACCCAGCAGGATATCCGGGCGCTTCAGACAGCCAAGTCCGCGGTCCGTGCGGGAGTGGAACTTCTGATGAAAAGGCTCGGCGTTTCCTGTGAGGAAGTACAGGAGGTATATCTTGCCGGGGGCTTCGGTCGTTTTCTGGATGTGGAAAGCGCCGCCCGGATCGGCCTGTTTCCACAGGGGCTGTCAGGAAAAGTGCGGGCGGTGGGAAATACCTCCCTTCTCGGTGCGGCGCTTTACGGCGGCCGCCGTAAAGCGCCGGCGATGGCGCAGGAACTGAAAAAGAAGGCAGAGGTGATGAACCTGGCCGGGGAACCGGGTTTTTATGAAAAATATCTGGAAAATCTGGAATTCTGAAAAAGCAGTTTAATAAATACATACAGGAGGAAAACAGATCATGAAACTGGTCATTCTGGAGCCGCTGGGCGTGGAGCAGGAAAAGCTCCTGGCTCTTGCGGAGGAAAAACTGACGGACAGGGTGGAAATCGAGGCGTATGATACGCGCGTCACAGATGCGGATGCACTGGCGGAACGGGCGAAGGATGCGGACATTGTGGTCCTTTCCAACCTTCCCTTCCGGAGGGAAGTCATGGAACGCTGCCCGAACCTGAAAATGATTTCCGTCGCGTTCACGGGCGTGGATCATGTGGATATGGATTACTGCCGGGAAAGGGGAATTCTGGTGAGCAACTGTGCCGGATATTCCAACACGGCGGTTTCAGAGCTGGTGTTCGGCCTGGCCCTGAGCCTGTACCGCCGCATCATCGAGTGCGACCGGGCGGTGCGCGCGGGAAAGGACAAAACCGGTCTGGTGGGGCTGGAGCTTGCGGGAAAAACGTTCGGCATTATCGGCATGGGAGCCATCGGAACGCGCACCGCACAGCTGGCGAAGGCGTTTGGCTGCAGGGTGCTGGGCTTCAACAGAAGTCCGAAGCAGGTAGAAGGCGTGCGCATGGTGGAGCTTGACGAGCTGTTAAGGGAAAGCGATATCGTTTCCCTGCATGTACCCCTCACGGAGCAGACAAGAGGAATGATCGGCGAGCGGGAGATCGGCCTGATGAAGCCGTCTGCGATTCTCATCAACACGGCGAGGGGGCCTGTGGTGGACAGCGCTGCCCTTGCGGCGGCACTGAAGGAGGGCCGGCTTGCCGGAGCGGCTGTGGATGTGTATGAGACGGAGCCTCCCATCCCGCAGGATCATCCGTTGCTTTCGGCTCCCCATGTGGCGGCGACTCCCCATGTGGCATTTGCAACGAAGGAAGCCCTGTATCAGAGGGCGGTCATCGTGTTTGACAACGTGGCCGGATATCTGGACGGAAAGCCGCAGAATGTGATGTGAGCCGGAATAGAGAATTCTGCCGTAGCATATAGTATTCAGAAAGAAGTCTGAGAGGCGGCGCCGATGCGGAAAGAAACTGTGAGAAGGTTGGGTTTGCTCCTGTTTTCTGTCGCGGCGGCGCTGCTTTTTTATGGCCTGAGCACGGTTTCTGGGAGGCAGGAACCTCGCCGGCCGGCCTCTTCGGCCGCCGTCCGTTCGGATGCGCAGGAGTACGAACAGGAGGATCTGGAACAGAAAAAGGTAGCGATTTCCTTCGATGACGGCCCTCACCCGACCTATACGGAACAGCTTCTGGACGGCCTGAAGGAGCGCGGCGTGAAAGCCACTTTTTTTGTGACGGGCGAGCATGCCGCCCTGCACCCGGACATCATCCGGCGGATGAGTGAGGAAGGGCATCTGATCGGCAATCACACCTACACCCACATCCAGCTGAACACCTCGAACCGGGAACAGTTTAAGGAGGAACTGATCCGGACCAATGAGGTTATTTCGGAGATCACCGGAGATGAGGTGCTCTATGTGCGTCCGCCTTACGGCAGCTGGGACAAAACACTGGAGGAAGAGCTGAATATGTTTCCTGTGCTGTGGACCGTGGACCCCCTGGACTGGTGCTCCTCCAGCGCCTCCTGCATCGTGAGGAGCGTGGTGGGAGAGGTGGAGGAAAACGATATTATTCTCATGCACGATTATTATGATACCAGCGTCACCGCGGCTCTTGAGATTGTGGATGAACTGCTGGCGGAGGGGTATACCTTTGTGACGGTGGAGGAGATTCTGTTTGATTGATTGACGCATTTTAAAGGGGTATGCTAAAATAACCCTATTCAAGGCAGGAGATGTCAAATTGTTATCCGTTGTGGTTGTGGGATAGTTATATGATATAATGTAATGAGAATTAAAAAAGATTTACGAAAATTGGAAAGGCAAATGCCATCATGTCAAAACGGGAAAAAAATTGTCAGATTCCGACGCCAATTCAATATGTGAAGCTGATGCTTGACAATGTTGGATATAAACATAATTTGCAGGGACGCAAGGTGCTGGAAAATTCCTGTGGGGAAGGAAATATACTAGTAGAAATTGTAAAAAGGTATATTGCAGATGCGAAGGAAAACCAGCATACTCCAGAACAAATAGCGATAGGATTGCAGAGAGATGTTGTGGCATATGAGGTGGATCAGGGGAAGATAGATGTCTGTTTAGCACGCTTGGATGAGGTACTTTCAATAGAAAACATACCGGAAGTCAGATGGAATATTAAACATCAGGATTTTTTGAAAAGCAAGGAACAAAATATTGATTTTATAGTCGGTAATCCGCCGTTTATTACATATCATGATCTGACGCAGGAAGAAAGGGTATTTTTGCAACGAAATTTTTTGGTATGTCAGAAAGGAAGATTTGACTATTGTTATGCATTTATTGAAGCCAGTGTCAAGGCATTGTCAGATAGAGGGAAAATGATATACCTAATTCCGTTCAGCGTGTTCAGAAATCGGTTCGCGGCGGGAGTGAGAGGATTTTTGTGGGATCATATTACCAAGATTATCGACTGTAGCAATGTTAAAATATTTCAGGGTATAATCTGTTCAACATCTCTGATTCTGTGCGAAAATGGAAATGTCCCAAATCAAGTTGAGTACGAGGATGATGCAACAAAGAATAAGTTTTTTGTAATGCGTTCCGCATTGAATGAAGATAAATGGATTTTTCACAGGACAGTTAGTGGAAACAGAAGATTTGGAGATTATTTTAGTGTGCATAATAGTGTGGCAACATTATGTAATAAGGCCTTTTTATTTTCCGCAGAAGAAGAGACAGAGAAATACTATATTATAAACGGTTTACCTGTAGAAAAGGAATTAACTTTGCCAGCGGTTAGTACCAAAAGCAACAGGGCATCGAAAAATGGAAAAAGGCTGGCGAGAATCATTTTCCCATATAGAATGATTAATGGAGAAGTTGAACATTACACGGAGGAGGAATTTAAGAATCAATACATATGTGCATGGAATTATCTGTATCAGTTTTACGATGATCTGAGAGAAAGAAAATCTGATAAAACAGCGCAATGGTTCGAATATGGCAGGAGTCAGGCCTTGAAGGAAGTATTTGGAAGAAAACTGGTAGTGCCGATGGTAATAACAGATTCTACCAAAACATATGTAGCTCAGGCAGATGTGATTCCATACGCGGGATATTTTATTAAAATAAAGAAAGGTAGTAATATGACTTTACAGGATGCCAAGAATGTGCTGGAAAGTGCAGAGTTTTACCAGTACGTGAGGGAGATTGGAACACCGACAACGCCATCTTCCTATAGAGTATCCGTGTATGATATTAGTGAATTCCTATTTTAGCAAGGAGTACAAATGGCAAAAAATCTCTATTTCAGAACAAATTCAAGACATATAGGACAATTGGGCAGAGAACTTGTGACAGATTTTGTTACTGCCCTGGTTGAGCTTGTGAAGAATTCTTATGATGCGGATGCCGGGAGCGTGCAAATTATAGTTGATCGTGCGAATACGCCATATAGTAAAATCATCATTACAGATACCGGAAGCGGTATGACGCAGGAAGAATTTGAAAAGAAATGGATGGTAATTGGAACCAGCAATAAGGTTAGTGAGCCTTATACTCCTAATGGAAGGAAGCGGACGGGAAAGAAAGGGATTGGACGTTTTTCCGTAGAGAGACTTGCTGAAAAGGTAACAATTTATTCTTTTACGGAACATGAAGATTTTAAAGTATTTATCAATTGGAATCGTTATGAAGAAATTTCAGTGGATTCACTGAAACAGAGAATCAGGATACTCCGAGAAGGAAAAGATATCTCTGCTGCAAAGTTCATTGCGAATCAGTTGGAATATTATCTGCTGCTATCCAATGTTGATGAACATGATAGAAAAATTGTAGAAAAATATGCGGAGGTGGTGGATAATTATGAACTTCTCTTTCGGGAAGATATTTTATCAGAGATCGAGCGTCTGGTTCTTCCAGTATTGGGGAAAAAGGAGGGCGCTGAATATGGAATTGAAGAAATTGGAAATCCACTGGAAAAAATTGATAACCGGGATGAAGAAGAGATTTACTGGTGTTTGAAGGATCTGGCAGAAAGAGAAAAAAACGGGAAGAGAAAAATAACAGGAATGGTTTTGGTGTTGGAACGTTTGAGGGATAACTGGCGCCAGAGAGATATTGATAAGCTTCAGAAGGAACTACGGCTTCTTGTTGCACCCGAATTTATTGAAAAAGATCCTTTTTATATTGAACTTGTAGCAAATCAATTCAAAATACCAGACGAAATGTCAGTAAATGATATTTTGCACATGAGATATGCAAAGCTGGAAGCAGAAATTACAAACGGGGGGAAAAAATCAGCTATTTTTTATATGGATAATGATGGAAATCGCAGGGAAGTTACAGATGAATATAAAACGTCTCTGCTTTGCGGGGACATTTCTTTTGAATTGTATTATTTCCTGAGAGATGCTGTGCATATGAGAAACGAAACATATGATTATCGTTTTGCATTGCGAATCCTGGATACATATTGTGGAATTAAAATATATAGGGATAATTTCCGGGTAAAGCCTTACGGTGAAATTGGCAATGACTGGCTTGAATTGGATAAAGAGAAGGTAAAAGATACACATGGCTACAGAGTAGGTAATAACCAGACGGTTGGTGTAATAAAAATATCAGATAGGACAAATCCATTATTAATTGATGCAACAAATAGGGAAGGAATTATTGAGAATCAGGCCTATGAAGAGTTGAAAGAGTTTATACTTAAATGTATTCGTATTATTTCTGAAATAAGAAAAGAAGCATCTGAAAAAGCACCATCTGAATTAGATAAAGCGAAAGAAGAAAAGAAGAAGTATCAGAAAAGAGAGGAACAGTACAGGCGCCAACAGAATAAACGATTTCAGGAGGCAATAAAGCTGGTAAAAAGTGGTGCCTCTGCAAATGTTGTACAGAGCGCCATTGAACAGTGGAAACAGGACGAGGAGTGGCATCAGAAAGAAAAAGAAAAACAATATGAGCAAACGGAAAATGCATATCAAAAGGTATTGGATTATCAGGAAAACGAATTATCCATGTATAAAAATCTGGCTACACTTGGGATCCTTACAGGAAATTTTGGGCATGAGACACAGGACATAATTTCAAGAATTGGGAATAGTATTGCATATTTTGAAGCTCTGACGCCCATGATAGAAAGTAAGCATTTTGCAAATATTACAGGTATCCTGAAATCTGATTTTGCACGGATAGAAGGCTATAGTTCCATGATTGTGGAATTTTTGCGCAAGCATAAGAGAGAGGTAAAAAAGAATCTTGATTTTGGTAAAGTTTTAAGTAATGTCTGTCAACTGTATATTGGTATGTTACATGAGTTTAGGATTACTCTTTCATGGAACTCGCAGGAAGATATTTGTTTTACTATGAGGCAGATTGATCTGGAATCCATCATAATTAATATGATAACAAATGCATTTGAACAATTAAAAGGAAAACAACGAAGAGAGATTGATATTCAATTCAGCCAGGAAGATGAAAATATTTTTCTGGCATTTGAAGACAGTGGAAATGGAGTACCATTGGAAGAACGTCAAAAAATATTTCAGGCATTTGTAACTACGAAAGAAGATGGAATTGGTCTTGGACTCAATATTGTCAGAGAAATTGTAAAGAGCTACGGAGGGGAAATAGAGGTATTGGATTCAAAAAAGTTAGGCGGAGCCAGATTCCTTGTTCATTTTGAAAAGAAGGAGAATAAATAGTGAAGGAATTATTAGGACTATATATTGAAGATGATATAAGTAATGTTATGGTACAGCAGGCCAGATTTGATTTATTTGAAGGGATCCGTATAAAGGGATTGGAGACCTTGCCGGCCAGAGTGGAAGATTTTTATCCAATTGTTATTAGGGAATGCATTGATTTTCTGCTTATTGACCATGAGTTAGATAAACAAATGGTATCCTATAAAGGCAGTGATGCTTTAAATGAAATTCGTAAGCATGATAGTACTATATATGCAATTTTGCTGACGAATTATCCTTTGGAAGATTATAAGGATGAATTGGGGGCTTATGATTACCAGTTGACTAAAAGTGAAATGAAAGAAGCTGGAAAAATAGATGAGGTAGTTCAAAAAATTAAAAGAGCCTGTGAATTGAGGCGGGATAATAAAATGCTTGCGGAAATGGACCAGCGGCAGAAGGAAAAGGAAGAATTGATCCGGGAATTGAAACGTTTTACAATAGCTGATAGGGAAGGATAATAAATGGATTACCAAAGGAAAAAGCGATGGGTAAGATACAATCATATAAAATGCAAAATGTATTTACGTAATGATTTCCACTATGAATGCGCATATTGTCGGATGAGGGAACAGGATACGGGGGTTTTGGGTGAAGCTTATTTTGAAAAAGACCATTTTATTGCGAGGACCTCTGGAATAGATATGGATCTTGATTCTTATGATAATATGATATACGCGTGTTCAAAATGTAATGGAACAAAATCAAATAAAAGTTCTGAACTACTGCTGAACCCATGTACAGACAATATTTATCTGGGAGAGAATCCTCATGTAAAAAATTTAGGCAAGAATGGACAATATCAACTTATTGGTAATACGGTGGAGGGGAAGCAGTACATAGATACTTTACAGTTGAATTCAAAATTTTACAGAGAGATGAGAGAAAGGCAGGAGCAGACAAAAGTTTCAGAAAACGAATTGCAGGAGCTTGTGAATGAGATTGTAGGTCGCAAGGATATGCCTGATGACCTTATGAGAAAATTAAAATCATTGGTATATAATAATTTCCTGAGTCAAACAGGTAATCAGGAGGATATTGCATTTAGATGTGGCAATTCAAAGGCCGGTCTGGCGTTTCAGCATATATTGAAAGAGTTGGATGTTCTGGCTATTTCTTACGAATTGCAGTTTGCTGATAAAGATATTGATATTAAAATACAATATAAAGGCCAAGAGTATTTGTGCGAAGTTGTATTGAACGATACTGCTGAAAAACCTGTGAGGTGTATTCATGTAAAGGAAGAGAAAAAAGAAAATTGGATGTCAGTAAATGGTAATCATGGAATTCTGTATTATTATATGAAAACGGGTAGACTGGAATTGTATAGTGTTGGGGAGGAGAATGAGTTACTGATTTGTTTGAAAGAAGGCTTATATTAATAATTCAAATATGGTGCTGTTTTAAGCATTAATGTGAATAGCATCGAAAAGTAAACGTGAAATGTAGTATTAAGATCATTTTATGGCAATTCATGGGAAAATTTTGGCATCTTACTTGAGTTGGTTCTCATCCGGTTTATATGGTACAGCTTCTGGAAAGCCTGAAAAAGCATGGTGTGAATATCGTTATTTTCGTGATTGGGGATCAGGTGATCTTTCGTCTGGATAACGTACTGCAAATGAGTGATGAGGGGCATTTGATTAGATATCATATCTATAGTCATATCGAGCTAAACGGTTGTAACTAGAGGCAGCTTAAGGAACTGCACTTTACCAATGGGGATATTTTTAAAATTACTAGCATAGAGGTGTTTTATGGAGAAATACGAAAAAAGATGTGGAAAAGTCATTTTTTTAGTCGAAATAATACTTCTGCTTGCATTTCCCTTGGAAATATCGGTTGCGGCACAGACAGATTCATATGTGAAGCAGGTTTTTTGCCAGTCTGCTGCCATCCAGCCGCAGCTTGCCGCCGTGGCGGCAGGCCCCATGCGGACGGAAGGAACGGAACTTCAGGTCTATGTGGCAGTGGCTGTGGCAGAGGGAAGCGCGGGCCTAGACCATATCAACGTCCAGTTTCTCAATACGGAAAACGACAGGAGCGTTACCAAAATTCTGAGACCGGATGATCTGGCGGACGGCGTATACGCGGACTGGATTTCCATGAGCATCTATGAACCGGCCGGAACGTATGTGCTGGATAAGGTGATTCTGCAGGATGAGAACGGAGCTTATGTCCGTTACTGCCGGGCGGAGGACCGGGAAGAGGATGACAATTACCTGACGCTTCCAATGACCGCCGCGTTTCAGATTGACAACGGCGTGACGGTTCTGGATGAGACGGCGCCCGTTCTGGGAGCAGTCGCGGTATCTCCCATGCAGGCGGCAAAAGAGTCGGAGATCACAGTGACCGCCGCGGTGGCGGACGATTTTTCCGGGGTGGACAGCGTGACCGTCCGGTTTGAAAATGAGAACGGAAAGGCTGTCAGCGTGGATCTGGATGCGGCGGGCGGAGAGCTGTATACCGGAGTCATCAAAAAGAGCAGCACAGATGAGGCGGGAACCTACCGGATTAAAAAGGTAACCGTGACGGACCACATGGGAAACAGCGAAACCTACAACGGAGGCGACGGCCCATTTGCCAGCGATGTGCTGTTTGTGATTTCCTGAAAAGGAAGGTTTATAATCATGGAATTGTTTGATATCCGTACACCTGACGGTGAGCCCACCGGACAGGTAAAGGAAAGAAGCGCCGTCCACCGGGATGGGGACTGGCACGGAACGGCCCATATCTGGCTGGTTCGTCGACAGAACGGAAGACTGCAGGTGCTGCTGCAGAAAAGAAGCCGGGAGAAGGAAACCTTTCCGGGATGCTTTGATACCTCCTGCGCGGGCCATCTTTCCGCCGGGGACAGCTTTGCGGAGGGAGCCCTGCGGGAGCTTTCCGAGGAACTGGGAATTCAGGCAGAGGAGCCGGATCTTTTTTACGTGGGTCTGTATTCCTATGAGGTGAACGAGAACTTCGGCGGGACGGACATCATTGACCGGGAGATCGCGGCGGTATATCTGTATCTGAAACCGGTTGAGGTTTCGGAGCTCTGCCTGCAGAAAGAGGAGGTGGAGGCGGTTCGCTGGATGGACTTCGAAGAACTGAAAGCCCGTTCCGAAGCGGGAGATCCTGCCTTCTGTATTTTTGCATGGGAAATCGGCGCGCTGGAGGACGGCTTCCGGCTGGCGGGATTGACGGAATGCTGAAGCCGCAGCACAGCCGGATTGAGAGAAAATAAAAAATGGAAGGGGAAAAAGAATGAAAAATCTGAAAATGGCAATTCTGGGAGCGGGAGGGATTGCCTCCATGATGGCAAAAACCATTTCCCAAATGGAAAATGTGACATGTTACGCGATTGGTTCAAGGAGCCTGGAAAAGGCGGAGGCGTTCGCGCAGAAATACGGCTTTCAGAAGGCGTACGGTTCCTATGAGGAGCTGGTGAAGGATGAAGAGGTGGAGCTGGTCTATATCGCCACGCCCCATTCGGAGCATTTTGAAAACGCCATGCTCTGTATCCGCCATAAGAAGCCTGTGCTGTGCGAGAAGGCGTTTACCGCAAATGCAAAGCAGGCGAAGGAGCTTCTGGACTATGCCAGGAAGGAAAAGGTATTCATCACAGAAGCCATATGGGTGCGCTATCTGCCCATGCTTCAGACAATCCGGCAGGAGCTTGCAGACGGTGTGATTGGTTCGCCCACCATGCTCACGGCGAATCTGGGATATCTGATCAACGAGGTTCCCAGGCTGCAGCGGCCGGACCTGGCAGGCGGAGCGCTTCTGGATGTGGGCGTTTATCCCATCAACTTTGCCCGGATGATCTTCGGGGACAGAATTGCGAAAATCTCTTCCGCCTGCACCTATACGGACAGCGGGGTGGACGAGCAGGACAGCATCACCTTCCTCTATGAGGACGGGAAGGTTGCGCAGCTTGCCGCTTCCATGCTGGGCCTGAGCGACCGGCGGGGAACCATATACGGCACAAAGGGCTTCATGGTGATTGAAAATATCAACAATTTTGAAAGCCTGACCATATATGATACCAACTATCATAAAGTGAAAAGGATCGACAGACCGGCCCAGATCACCGGTTATGAATATGAAGTGGAGGCCTGCATGCGCGCCCTTTCCGAAGGGAAGCTGGAGTGCGGGGAAATGCCCCATGAGGAGACCCTCCGCGTGATGGAACTGATGGACGGTCTGCGGGAAGAATGGGGCGTGAAGTTTCCCTTCGAATAAGGGCACGTTAGTTAAATGAGGGAGCGGAAAGCATCTGCCGTTCAGACGAAAGCGCCTTCAAACGCGCTGATCCGTTCCGACTTACCGATGACGGTCAGAACATCCCCCTGCTGTAGGACATAATCCGGTTCGAGGTAGTGTAAAAAAGTTTGTGTCTTTGGAAGAAAATGACTCCTTTTTGGTAAGAA
>ERZ894229.827-NODE-827-length-19879-cov-11.6831_pt1 | contig 19879 bp, 15 predicted proteins | sample MGYA00380295_ERZ894229 | MGnify/ENA primary metagenome ERZ894229 (study PRJEB32331, sample SAMN06328479) | human gut metagenome | biome: human gut microbiome; feature: stool | host: Homo sapiens | collected 2014-09-17 ... | reverse complement strand
AACTGTTTTTCCAGGGACATCCTGAGATAAAGGACAGCAAGTTTTGGGGCGGCCACCTTTGGAGCCACAGCTACTATATGAGCACACTGGGAAATATGAGCAAAGAGGTTGTAGAAAAATATATACGAAACCAGAATACAAAATGACGCATTCCTCTCCCGATTTTATCGGGAGATTCCTGCTTGCTTTTTAATTGAATATATCTTCCGTTAGATGAAGTGTATCCGGATGATTCGTTTTATGCATTAGAATGGCGTCTGGATCATGATTTACGGCTATATCGACTTGTCTGCCCAATGCCATCTCAATTCCTACACTGGCACCACCGCCCCCCTGCAAAACAGTCAATAATTAAAGGCCTTTGATTTGTTATTCCACCCATATATTTCCTCCTTTAAAATTTGTCATTTTTCAAAGGAAAATATGAATGAATCTAATACGGATAAAAAAAGCCCGTGGAAATCAAATTAGAATTCCACGAGCCATAACTCTATATTATCTTCGCGATATATAGCATTCTCAAATATGACTTATACGCCGTTCCAACATTACTGTCAATGATATACCGCCATTCAATATTCAAACACGCTCCAAATATTCTATCATTCTCCTCCGTTCAGCTCTCTTCGCGTTCCATCGCTTCGCATGCCTTTTCGATAATCGGTTTCCCCTTCAACGCATCCAGCCAGTCCCGAGGGATTCCATCGTACCCATAAACTAGCCCTGCCAGTCCTCCGGCTACGGCACCCGTGGTATCCGTATCTTCCCCCAGATTTACCGCTTTCAGGACGCACATATGATAACAGTCCGTAGTCAGGAGGCACCAGAGCGACGCGATCAGCGTATCCGCCACATACCCGCTGCTTCCGATCTCTTCCTCCGGCATCTCTGTCAGAGAGACGGTATCCAAGAGCGGCTCCCAGATCGGCAGTGCCTCCTCAAATTTGTCGTGGCGCCGGTACCAGTCGGCCGACGCCACGACGCCCTCCCGGACGGCTGCTGCCTTGTCCATTCCTGCCAGCAGTCTCGCCGCAATATTGACATAGATCCCGCAGGCGGACTGAGCGATGGGATGGCGGTGTGTCAGGCCGGATACCTTATGGATCATGTCCATCGCCTTTGCAGATCCTGTCAGATCCGTACCGTATCTGGCAGAGAGATAATACGCCATGGGAAGTATTCTCATAAGAGAGCCATTGCCGTTGGAGGTTTTTTGATTGCTTCCGCACAGAACGGGAACCGTGCCCCCCTTATAGCGGAACAGCGCCTGCGCTACTGTATGCCCACAGTCGAACCGCTCTCCCCATGGGGAATATTTTCCATCTTCAAACCATTCCAGAAACCGCTCCATAATATCGTGCGTATGGATGCCTCTTGTTTCTTCCTATTCTGTTTTCCAGGCGGTGCTTGTCAATGGTGCGAATCTGTTCCAACAAGACCAACGAGGGCGCTTTCAGACCATGCTCAGCTCCAATTTCAAAATGGGTGGGCAGTTTTCGCTTGCCTGCTGTTTTGGTTGTTATGGCCGCTACAATGACCGTGGGGCTATGTTTGTTGCCGATATCGTTCTGTATGATTACAACCGGGCGGCGACCCTCCTGTTCGGAGCCAACGCCACGACCAAGATCAGCGTAATACATCTCGCCGCGCTGATATGTTCTTTTCATTGATCTATAACCTCCCTGATTTTTTCAGGCGATATGTACCGCCTATGTAGAGAGATTCCATTTGTCCCCGACACCCCGAATCTCTGTGGGCATTCATCGAACGGCTGACAGCGTATCAGCTCCACGGGCCTTTCACCCCCGGCAGGATCTCTGCTTTTCGGCTGCCCCCATTGCCTGCGACGGCTTCGCACCGCAAGGTACTTATCACGCTCGGACTGTGGCTGGACAGGAGTATCATTATCCCTACTGCCTGTCATCGCCATACCGGGAGCTGCCCGGTACTTATAGCCGACTGTTCTCGCTCCATATCAGGCAGGACAGACCTCAAACCGTACAATCAATCAGGTGGCGTTCCCGCTGTCGTTTTCCTGGTACATCATGGCGCAATCGCTAATGTGGCTTATGCTCATCACAAAAGCAATAGGAAAGTATCCGATGAATGGGTATTCGGTTGTCAAGGAACAGCGGATCTTTCAAAAGAAAGACCCCTCACTCTATTTGCCGTTGAGTGAGGGGTCTGATAACCGCTAAAACTTACTTTTCAAGAAAATGTTTCAGCTTTTTGAGTATTTTATTTTTCTGTTTATGGACAGCCGGCTGGGAGATGCCAAGAGAGTGAGCAACCTCGCGCTCTGTCATTTCCTCAAAGAAAAGAGCTTCTATCAGCTTTCTTTCCCTTTCCGTGAGTGTATCAAGCGCTTTATACAGCCACTCAATAGAAATCCTGCGTAACACCATGTCCTCAACACTCTCGTGTCGGTCTGCGAACTGCTCTGCATTATCATCCATGAGCCTGTCCAAAGAGTCCTCCCTGCTGGGAATGACCTGCTTGATCTGTCCGTTCTCATCCATAAGGAACCTTTCTGCCTTCAGGTCGCTTTCAAAGTAACGCATTTTCCGATCACCTTTCATGTAGGCATCGTAAATTTCATCCGTTACCTCGACAAATTGACCGCTGACCCATAATCTTTTTTTGTCAGCATCCACGTTATGTACCTCCAATCAATCTGAATTTTTTGAAAATCCAGATTGACGGGAAGGCTGCGACAATGCGGAACAGAACCGCTGACATGCAAAAAAATGCGCCCATTACACACTGCATGACAGTGCATAAAAAGCGCATTGCAATTATCTATTTCATTTTTATACTGGAATGTCAGTTCAGTATATGTGCCTACTTGTCCAGATGGAGGATGCGAGCTTTTTTTGACCGTATACTATCAGGACATATTAGGCTTATCGGATAGGCTCATAATCGCTGCAGGAAACCAGCAGCGAAGCGCAGGTAAAGCTCCAGCGCATAAAAATACCCCCAATCCAAACTCGGAATCAGGGGGCATGAAGAATCAGCCCCTCCAAAACCTCGTTTTTTTTTATTGGCGGGGCTATATGCTTAGTTCATATTTTTGAGAACCACCAGACCACCTATAATTGAATTGCCATGCCATTATAAACATGGCATAAATCTGTAGAATAATAGATGGAGGTGAATTGAAAGTGCATAATCAACCTGAAACGCTTGGCAGTATTCTCAAAGCAGCGCGGGAAAAAGCGGGTATCACCATTGAAGCGCTGGCTGAAAGGGCTGAAATCACTGAGCGATACTTATATCGAATTGAAAACGAAGGCAAAAAGCCAAGTTTCGATGTTCTCTATAAATTGATCCGTGAATTATCTATTTCTGCGGATTCGATTTTCTACCCCGAGAAGCCATCCAAAGATTCCGAGGTAGAAAATCTCCTCCGTATGCTTTCAGCTTGCGATGAGCGCTCTCTGAAAGTCGTCAAAGCTACTGTAAAAGCCTTAATTGATACTGCACCTGAAAAGTACCCGGAAGGCTGCTTTTTTATTTCAGTGACGGACAGTAATCCTTTGATTCAACTAATTGTTGTGTGCCACGGTATCAGTATGTCGTTTTTCTGCTCTTTTCGTAATTATGCTACCAATCTTTTCCACCAGTATTGTACCATAGCGCAGGGTTGGCTCAGTTACAATGGCGAAGACCACAAACAGCATGACACACTCCATGGACATATGCGTGATACCAAAAATGTTACCCAGATAGATACTGCAAACCAGCAGTCCTACACCACTGCCCACCCAGACAATCCAGCGAAGCAGGTTCAGCGGCTTGCTGATATGGTGCAGAATCATGAACCCAACGATGGCTAGGAGCATGGTACAGGCAGTGGAAATGTCCGTCTCATTGACGCCAAATACTCTGCCGAAGATCACCAGTGCGCCCACCACAAGGAAATCTGTCAATCCCGCAGGCAGCGCTTTGATCAGAACATTGGACAGGAACCGTCCGTGAATGGCTTCTGCATTTGGCTGCAGGGCAAGGAAAAAACCGGGGATTCCTATGGTAAACATACTGATCAGTGAGATCTGAGCAGGCTCCAGGGGATAGTTCAGCATGAAGCAGGCGGAGAACACTGACATAAGGAAAGAAAAAATGTTCTTGACCAGAAACAGGCTCGCAGACCGCTGGATGTTATTGACCACCCGCCGCCCTTCCGCAACCACCGATGGCATGGCGGAGAAGTCGGATTCCAGCAAAACCAACTGGGAGACCTGTGCCGCCGCGTCACAGCCCGACGCCATGGCAACGGAACAGTCCGCTTCCTTCAGAGCAAGTACATCATTGACACCGTCTCCCGTCATGCCCACAGTATGTCCTGCGCTCCGCAATGCCCGGACAAGCAGCCGCTTTTGCTCAGGCGTGACCCGTCCAAATACGGTATACTGCTCTGCCGCAGACCGCAGAGCGTCCTCCGTTTCCAATGTAGAAGCGTCCACATAGTTCTCTGCACCAGGGATGCCTGCCTCCGCGGCAATCTGCGAAACGGTCAGGGGGTTATCCCCGGAGATGACCTTGATGGCAACGCCCTGCTGCGCAAAGTAACGGAAAGTCTCCGGCGCATCCCGGCGGATGGGATTGGTCAGCAGAATCAGTCCCATGGGAATCACGGGTTCCGTCAACGCCTGTCCGTCTGGTACTCCTTCGTATCTGCCGAACAGAACCGTCCGAAAGCCATCCGCACTGTAGCTTTCCATCAGCGGACGGTACTTCTCATAATCACTCCGCAGGACAAGCTCCGGCGCGCCGAGGACATAGGCATTATCCGGGAAAACAGCAGCGCAATACTTGTATGTAGAGGAGAATGGAAACACGGCTTCGGCATTCTTTTTGAGCGGTGTTTTGAAGTAACGCTTTAGCGCCTGCATGGTCAGATTTCCCTCGGGCATTGCAGCAATCAGCGTGCTGATCTGCGCTTTCAGGCCAACACCCTGGGTTGGATCAAAGCCCTCCATGGGAATGACGCTGCTGACCTGCATCTCATTTTCCGTGATAGTTCCGGTTTTGTCCACGCACAGCACATCAACTCTGGCAAGGGATTCGATGCACTTCATATCGTGAACCAGTACCTTTTGGGATGCCAGACGGATCACGCTGACCACCAGCGCAACGCTTGCCAGCAGATACAACCCCTCCGGGATCATTCCAACTACGGCAGCTACCATGGAGAGAATACTGCTCTGGAAGGATGCGCCGGAGAACACATACTGCTGCACAAACAGGAAAACACCAATAGGGACAATCAAAATACCCACAATGCCCACCATTCTGTCCAGCACCCGGAGCATCTCGGAGTGCTTCTTCTGATCTTGAGCCTTGGCTTCCAGCGTTAATTCGCTGATGTAGGAATCCGCGCCCACCCGCTCCAGTCGGGCATAGCACTCGCCGGAGACAACAAAGCTACCGGACATCAGAAAATCGCCCAGTTCTTTTCGCAGCTCGTCCGATTCGCCAGTCAGCAGAGCCTCGTTGACCAAAACACTTCCGTCCAATACAATCGCATCGGCACAAATCTGGTCGCCTGCCCGGAAAATCACAATATCGTCCAGCACCAGTTCCTCTGCCGGAATTTCCGAGATATGACCATTCCGAACAACTTCTGCTTTGGATGCGTTCAGCATGGTAAGCTGATCCAAAGTTTTCTTCGCACGGATTTCCTGAAGGATACCGATAAACAGGTTGGCAATGACTACCGGCAGGAAGGTCAGACTGCGAAAAGAGCCTGCCGCAACAACCAGAATCGCGAGTATGGCAAAAATCAGGTTGAAGTAAGTGAGCAGATTGCCTTTTATGATCTGCCCCACGGTTTTCGACTCTTCCGTAACCATTTCGTTCGTCCAGCCACTATCGATCCGTTCCTGCACCTGTTCTTGAGACAGACCGCTGGAAATATCTGCCTGATAGCGCTGAGCGGCTTCCCGATTCATTTGCTGCGCAGCAGCTTTCTCTTTCTTCATAGGGCAATATCAATCATACTGCCGCCAGAAATCCAGTCCGGCAGCTTCATAGCCTTCCTTGTCCATGAAGTAGCTCATACCATGATCCGCGCCAGGTACAATAAACAGCTTCTTGGGGGATGCACAGGCAGCATAGTTCTCATAGGTCATTTCCAGTGGAACGAAATGGTCATCGGCTCCATGTACCAACATGATGGGAATGCGGCAGTGGCGCAGCGCGTCAACGGTAGACTCGTATGCAGCGTCCGACTGGGTTTTCCGTTCATACAGCGTATCTGCCAGAATGCCGCGAAGCCGGAAGGGAATGTGCAGATTGTTATTGGCAACATGCTTCCAAATGGCGTGGGGCGAAGTAAAGCCGCAGTCCGCCATAATTCCGTGGACATTTTCCGGCAGATCCAGCCCTGCCGCCATCAAAACCGTGGTTGCACCCATGGATACGCCGCAAAGGTAAATGGGGAGTTCCGTGCCGCATCGCTTACTGACCCAGTGAATCCAGTCCAGGCAGTCATAGCGTTCGATTGGGCCAAAGCCAATGAAATCACCGCCGCTATTTCCCTGACCCCGCTGTTCTGCATACAGGACGCTGCATCCATTTCTCTCCCAGAAATTGGACACCATCCCAAAGTCTTTGTACCACGCAGAGCGCCAGCCGTGCATGGCAATGATGACTCGCTTCGCATTCTCACAGGGAATCCAGTGCCCTACCAGAGGCACCCCATCATGACCGGTGATCTCCACCGTTTCATTTTCTTTCTGCGCCAGCTTTTCAGCCGCTTTTCGCAATTCCTCCTGAAACGCATTGCCGGATTGGGTGCCGGAAATCAGATTGCCCGCTTTTTGAAATACCCTGGGTTCGTCCCGATCCAAAGCCTCTCTGGTCAGAAGCCGTGTTGTCAGATAGGCGGTGGCAGATGCTACTGCCGTTGCAGCAATGGCAATTCCCGATAATTTCATTACTTTTCTTGTTTCGATTTTCATAGGGGAGTGTTCCTTTCTCTTTATGATAAAAAGCCTTTGGTAGGAGTGTTTCAGAAAGAAATTTCCAACACTCATATATTCCTTTCGGAAGGGATACTCCGTATAAAAGGAATAGTTTCGCTTCTTTTATCTGGCAATGTAGGAAGCAACATTGGCGCTTCCAGCGGAAACACCAATGCCCAGATCAAATCGGATATCCTGATCTAAACAGTAATCAAAAACGCCGGCAGTATATACTCCCCGCAAGCCACCGCCTACATCCACAACGCCAGTTTTCATATGCTCGTTTCCGCTCCTTTCCCTTTACAAAATATCTTTCATCATACCAACGCCAAGAGCACCATCACCCGTATGGCAGGAAATGCTGATTGGCAGGGGATCCAGCCCGATGGTCATTTCCGGAAATGCCTTTTGCAGTTCTGCCTGCCAGGCGGCTCCGGCTTTGGCATCCCCGGAATAGGCTGCGCGGATTGTCAGCTTCTGTCCGGAAAACCGTTCCGCCTGGTCTTCTTTCAGTCCATCGATCATTGCCTGCATTGCCTGCCGCATACCCCTCGCTTTACGAAAAGCGTCCAGCTTGCCGCCCTGAATCTGTAGAACCGGCTTCAGATTCAGAATGGTTCCTATTGCCGCGCCCGCAGCGGTAACGCGACCGCTTCTTTTCAGGTATTCCAGTGTGTTCACTGCCACGTAGATACTGGACTCCAGTCCGTCTTTCTCCAGATACGCAACGATCTCCTGGGCTGTTTTTCCCTGACCAGCCAGATGTTTTGCCTCCAGTACCGACTGGCGCATCGTCACGGAAATTCTGTGGTTATCCACCACATGGACGCTGCCTCCGTACTCCTCCGCCAGTATGGTAGCAGTTTGACAGCTGCCGGAAAGTCCACTGGACATTGGCAAATAAATAATCTCATCATAATGCTCCAGCAGACTATCCCAACAATCCATCAGCATACCCGGTGCCGGCTGAGAGGTACTGACACACGCGCCCTCGCGCAGGCGCTGAAAGAATTCCTCCTGAAAAATAGATTCATTCTCGAAATAGGTTTCATCATCAATGATCACCGGCATTGCCACCAGATAGATACCATACCAGGCCGCCTGGTCTGGGGTAATTCCACTGTTGGTATCTGTTAAGATTGCAATCTTTCCGTCCATATTCGTCTCCTTTGTGTGTGTCTGGGTTCACCCTCAAACGGTGCATATTGCCGTCCACATCCATTTATTGGTCTGCCTTATTCTTTTTGCGATATAATGTGTAAACTGCTGAAGTGACCAGGATATAGGCAATTTCCGCGCAAAGCGAAATAATAAACTGCGGTGAACGAATATCCTGAATGCTCATACCCATAATGGGGTAGGTAATTGTATGGGGAAGCATCCCCAACAGACTTCCCAAGAGGTATTTTTTGTACTCGACATGAACTGCTCCCATATATAAGCTGGCTACATCACTGGGTAAGCGAACCATACGGACAAGGAAGGAAAAGAGGAAATCATTCTTTGCCCTTAAGCTATGGATTGCTTCTGTTTTTGGGTACTTTGCCCGGATATCATCCACTGCGGAAGCCCCAGTTCTTCTCCCAATCTGGTATGGCACGGTCACCATGATTACTGTACCAATCAGATTCAAAAGGATTGCCACCGGAAGGGGGAAGAGAATTCCGTTTGCGGCATAAAGAACTCCAGAATAGATGACGATGCTCAGACTTTTCAGCGCAAACAGCGCCAGCATTACAATGCCGGCAAGCCAGGGGTTCCCGGGTGTATAGCGTGCAATTTCTTCCGCAGACAGTTCTTTCCGATGGAGAAAGCAAATTACAATAATTCCCACCCAAATCAGGCCCAGAACGACATTTCGTGCAGTGCGTAAAGCCTTTTGTTGCTGGCTTCCAGATGGAGCCTGATCCAATATCGCATGGTAAAATCGGCCGTACATTACAAGAGACAGTAGTATAATCCCACCGCACAACAGCATGAGTGCCTCGGCTCCCGCTTCCGGAATATCCACAAAAAGGATCAGGATCATCATAACGGCATAAAGCACGACTGTACTGAGTTTGCCGTACCATTTTGCGCTGTTGATCGTATCTGTGATCTTCAGTGTCAGATATCCCCATAGAAGCATCAGACATTCTTTTACGGCGAATAATGCCAGAAGCGCCCACATCCACGGATACCGGGCAGTCAGACAGATCACCAGCGTAGCTTGCGTCAGCTTATCAGCAACCGGATCCAGCACCTTTCCAACATCGGAAACCATGTTAAATTTTCTGGCAATTTTTCCGTCAATAATATCTGTAAATCCAGAAAGCGCAATCACAATGATTGTGTGCAGATACGCTTTTTGCGCACAATATAACCAGATGATGAACGGAATCAAAAGGATCCGAATCAGGCTCAACAGATTTGGAATTGTAAGTATATTCTCTTTTTTTAAATATTTTCTTTGCATACTGTACTCCTTTTGCCTGTTGAACCGCTGACCAGCCAATTAGTTTGAAGGCTCTTACATTTCGTCGCTTCAGTAACAACGGCTTTTCTCTTTAGCCGCCTATATATAATAGGCGATGGAACAAATAATTGTTTCATACAGCCATTCAATGAAACTGTGTAGAGAATGAACCAAAGGAAATATGTTATAATTCTGCCTATTTAAAACCCCGTAGGCGGCCACCGTAACATTGATGTTATGGTGGCCGCACACACAACCGCTTCTTCTATTTGATTATTCAATAGAATCCGTTTTATATATGAATTTTACATCTCCATCCATATCCTCGCTGATTCCAGAAAAAGATGTATAGTGTTTCGCCACATCAGCGGTCACACGGATTCTGTTGGAAAGTCCATCTAAGTCGCCATCTACGGCTTCAATCAATTTTTGGATGCCTTCCTCATTGAATTGCTTCAACCCGTCGGACAGTTCCATGGAGCCATCCCGAAGCTGCGTAATCCCATCCACAAGCGCAGGCGCACTGTCTTTCATCGTCTGGATTCCCTGAAGCAGCTCGGCGGCGCCGGCAGACAATTCCGAGGTTCCGGCTTTTAAGGCATCCGCACCGGTTTTCAATTCATTTGCACCGGCGGCGGCGCTGGAAACGCCGGAAGTGTATGTAATAAGACCTAGATAAAACGCATTATAGCTGTCCAGGGAGGACTTCAGCGCGATCACGGATTTTGCGCCTTCTGCCGCCGCGCTTAACTGCGCTTGGACTGCATCGGAACTCATGGCCTCGGAGATTGCCTGCTGCACTTGCAGTTCTGTATTGGAGGCAATTAACGCCTGGATCTCATCACTCTGCATTTGTTCCCCAACCGTCTGTTGTGTAACCGGGTTGATCTGCGCCTGGATTTCTTCACGCTGCATTCTTGCGTCAATTTCTGCTTGCATAGCAGCTTCTACAGCGGCATTCACGGCATCCTGCTGTTCCTGCGTAACGAGTCCGGCTTCTATCGCAGCCTTGTATTCCTCTACTGTCATGCCCAGCGCCTGCTGGATGACCGCCGCCCGGAACTGGGCCTCATTTTCATGGACAGCCTGCGTAACCGTTTCCTGGACGGCAGCCGTCACTTGGGCAGACACTTCCGCTTCCACCTGTGCCTGGACCGCCTCGGTGACTTTCTCCTCGATCATACCCCGATTGGCATTGACAGTAGCCGTAACCTGCTCCAGCGCAGCTTGATAGACCGCTGTATCATCCAAAGAGGCAATAACACCATCCAAAACACTGGCGTAGTTGTCAATTGTCAGGGCCGGTACAGAAAGCCCTGCTTCGGAAAGCTGTGTATTGGCCATGGACAGCAGAGAGGAAAAGACCTGTCTTGCGCCGCCGTTCAAAGAGCTGCTGTTGGCGTTCAAAGTATTCAGTCCGCTGGAGAGCTGGGCAGCGCCTGCTTGAAGCTGGGCCGCGCCGCTGTCCAGGGACTCCGCTCCTGCTTTCAGCTGTGCCGCGCCTTCCGCCAGCTTGTTAATGCCGGAAACCAGATCTCCTGACTTTTCAAGCAGGGTACACAGGCCATCATAGAGCTGGGAGGAGCCATCCATCAGCTGGTCCATAGCATCCGTCAGTTCCGCCATGGCATCTGACAATTCGTGGAGATCAAGCTTATCAGAATCTATGGCTCCAAACAGCTCTGTGGTCGCAAGGGTCATGGTCATGCCCATTTCAAAGTTCTCCACATCGGCGCTGATCTCCACATAATCCGGGATGTCCAGTTTCTCCTTACTGATAGCCAGATCTTCCTGTAAGCCAGGGAACGCGATGCCGACCACCGCGATCCGGTCCCCATCATTGATCAGTTTTCCGTTGGAGATGGTCACATTTCGAAAGACTTCCGTATCCAGCAGCATCCCGGTCAGCATGGTAAACGGAACATAGATCTTTTCCGTTTTTCCGTCAAGCAGCACTTCTTCATACTGCATATTCTTATAATCGAAGCGGATCGTCACATGGCCGCTTTGACCGGCAAGTGCCTCAGGAGCAATGGCTTGCCCATCCAAGGTGTAACAGACGGACATTTGGACAGGAAGCTCTTTTTCGATATTTCCCTGATAATAGATGTCGTTTCCTTGGGCATCCCATACGCAGCTATTGTCGCCGCCAAGGGTAAAGCTTTCGTCACCCTTGATATTTTCGATGTCTGAAAGCTCGGTTTTATCCTCAAGCGAATCCGCGGCCATAGCATTTTTGATCCAATCACTGACGATGATCTTTTGCACAGTGCCATCCGCACCGGCCAGCACATAAACGGTTTCGTCCTTGGATGTTTCCGCCTCCGCCGAAGCATTTATGGTTGTTTCTTGATTCTCATCTTCGCTTTCTTTGCCTTCGCCCGTCAGCGCGAAAACGGAAGTTCCGACCGCAGCAAACAAGACCACCGCGCAGAGCGCAAGCGAGATGAATTTCGTTGCTCTGTTTTTCATTTCGATGTTACCTCCACAGTTCTATTTTGGGATTTCCGGATCTTCCGCATATCCAGCGTGGTTACACAAACCAGTCCGTCACAAAGAAGGAGCAACGCTGGCAGAATAAAGATAACGGAAAGCATACTTACCACCGCGCCTCTTGCCATCAACATACACATTGCGCTGATGATGTCGATATTGGAGTAAAGTGCGACACCAAAGGTCGCAGCAAACAGGCCCATGCCGGATATAATGATGGACGGAATGGACGCGGTAAGCGCCGTCCACACGGCCTGTTTCTTCTGCGCGCCAGCGACTCGCTCGGCTTTATAGCGGGTGGTCGTCAGGATTGCGTAATCCACAGTCGCACCAAGCTGGATGGTGCTGATACAGATCGGCGCGATGAACGGCAGACTCTGTCCCAAATAATGGGGCAATCCCAGGTTGATAAAGATAGCAAACTCAATGACCGCGATCAGAATAAACGGAAGGGAGACGCTCTTTTCCACCAGGGCAATAATGAGGAAGATGGCAAGAATCGATACCGCGTTGACAACCTTAAAGTCATGGGCAGTGGTTTCGATCATGTCTTTCATACACGGAGCTTCTCCAATCAGCATACCGCCCTCGTCATATCTCTTGAGAATGGCGTTCAGCTGTGTAATCTGCTCGTTTACTTCGTCACTGGCAACTTTATATTCCGAGTTGATGAGCATCAGTTCCCATTTGTCGCTTTTCAGAATCTCCACAACGGAATTCGGCAGGATTTCCTCCGGCACACGGGAGCCGACCACTGACTCCAAACCCAGAACATATTTGACACCGTCCACCTGTTCCATCTCGCCGATCATCTTGCGGACATTCTTCGTGGGAACATCCGTGTCAATCAGCAGCATGTGGGTAGAGGCGATGTTGAAATCCTCCGCAAGCTTACTGTTGGCGATGACATATTCCATATCTTCGGGCAGGCACTGGCCCATATCGTAATAAACTTCATCGTTGGTTTTGCTGTATCCGTAATAGGCAGGCGGAACCAGCAAAGCGAAGATGACCAGAAACACGGGAAACACCTTGACAATGCCTTTTGCGAATTTGCCCATGTTGGGAATCAATGCCTTGTGCTTTGTTTTCTGTAAGGGCTTATCCAGAATCAGGATCAGGGCCGGCATAACAGTCACACAGCCAATGACGCCCAGCAGGACGCCCTTTGCCATGACAATGCCCAAATCCCGGCCCATGGTAAAGGACATGAAGCACAGGGAAATAAATCCTGCCACAGTGGTAATGGAACTGCCCACTACGCTGGTCAGTGTTTTCTGGATAGCCACTGCCATGGCTTCCTTGTTATCGCTGTAATTTACCCGCTGCTCGTTGTAACTCTCCCATAGGAAGATGGAGTAGTCCATAGTGACGGCCAACTGCAAAACAGCGGACAGGGCCTTGGTAATATAGGAAATCTCGCCCATAAAAATATTGGATCCAAGATTCAGAAGGATCATCATACCAATGGAAGCCAAGAACACAAAGGGCACCAGCCAGCTATCCAGGAACAGCAGCATAGCCCCACAGGCCAGAGCCACGGCAATGCCCACATAGATCGGCTCTTCCTGTTCGCAGAGGTCCTTCAGATCGGTGACCAGCGCAGACATTCCGGAAACATAGCACTGCTTTCCGCAGAGGGTGCGGATCTCCCGGATCGCATCCATGGTAATATCCGCGGAGGTGGAGCTGTCAAAGAACACGGCCATCATTGTGGAATGGTCGGTATTGAATTCTGTGTAGATTTTATCCGGCAGCAGCTCCATGGGGACGGAAAGGTCAAACAGGGTGTCATACCAGATCACGGTATCCACATGATCGACCTGCTCAATTTTTGCCTTCAGGGCAGCTACATCCTTGTTCGGCATATCCTCCACGATAATGAAGGAAAAAGCGCCCTTCCCAAAATCCTCCATGAGTTCATTCTGCCCGATGATGGTATCCATATCCTCCGGCAAGTAATTCAGCATGTCATAATTGATTCTGGTATTTGCAATGCCAATCACTGCCGGAATCATCAGAAAAACGGTTAGAATTAAGATCGGTATGCGGTATTTTACAACCGCCTTTGAAAAACGCATAGATGATTACATATCCTTTCTGTTAGGGTCTATCTGGCAATATTCGGCATCGATGACCTCCGGCAGCTGGTGACGAATGATCTTAACGGCGGTCAGAATGGTGATCAGATTTAGCACACCTTCGGTTATGAGCGTCACCCCCAGCAAGATCATCACGACCTGGGCGCTTTCCGATGGGCGTAAGACCAGCAGGAAACCGGCAGCCCCTGTCAGAATTGCCACAGCGAGAATCAGCCACCACTTTTGAATGCCAAAGGCTTTGGAATCAATGGAAATCTGTATTTTGAGGAGCGCGTCTGCCAGAACACAGATGCCCATAACAATGCAGATAAGATTAACCATTGCATCTGTACGGATGATCAGAATGACGCCAAGTGCCACGAGCAGAATGCCAAAGGCCAGATCAAATTGAAATGCCAGCCTGTATAAGTCTTTGGAACAATAGCCGACGATCTTTACCAGGCCGAATAGAACCATGATTCCTCCGCCGAGCCTGCATAGCAGCGTCACCGAGAAATCAGGCACAGCAATCAGTACAATCCCCAATACACAAAGTAGAATGGAAATCATGATATAGCCTATTTTTGCAGCTTTAATCCAATTGTTCAGATACACAAAAACACCTCCTTGGGTTGTCAATATTCTCATGGTTGCGTGAAGGTCACGTACCTCATAGACAATCTTTTTATATATAAAAAGTGTGATTTCGCATCATAATTTACTACATGAGCTGACATATCAGCCAACTCTTCCGTCTATACTGCCAATCTGAATGTAGAGCAGACTAAGCATTCATTTGACAAAAAATGTCTTGCAGATCGGCATCAATTGCAGACAGCAAATCTGCATCATGTTTCAGACGACATTTAAGGGAATCTGACACATCGTTTTCAGTCTTGTATTTTAGGTGATGCTCTAAACTCGCCCAATAGTCCATAGCAATTGTCCGTATTTGGATCTCAACAGGAATGTGTTCTGTTGTCCCCGCCAAGAAAATGGGAACTGAAACAATTAGGTGGAGACTCCGGTATCCGTTTGGCTTTGGATTAGAAATAAAGTCCTTTATCTTAAGCAAACGAATGTCATCTTGAGAAAGGAGCAGGTCAGCGACTAGATTTACATCATTTAGGTAATTGCACACGACCCGAACTCCAGCAATATCAAGAATACCCTCACGAAGGGATTGCATTTCTATGGGGTATCCTTTTCGTCTGAGCTTTTCGAGCATACTTCCTGGAGACTTCAGCCTACATTCAATATGGTGGATAGGATTGTGGCAGTGCTCTACTTGGAATCCATCATTAAGAATCTCAAGTTTGGTCCTTACTTGCTTAATTGCAGCATTGTACAACTGACGGATTGCGAGAAACTCTGTCACATCATCCACGAAAGCCTCGTCCTGTAAGAGCGCCAGATTACGCTCACTTGTCGTCATTTGCAGGATTCTTTCAAAGTCCATAATAAGTCCCCCTTTTCATTTAAAACCGACAGGACTTTGACCCCCCTCCATAACACAGATAGCCGGACTGCCCAATGCAACCCTTGGGGCAATCCGGCTATTAGGACCTTCTATCACGAAATCAGATGATATCCTGCCAAAGCTGCGGCAAGTTTGTCTGTTCCCAAGGTAATTCCGCAGTATTTGAGCCAAAGTGACCATAGCTTGCGGTGTGTCTGTAAAACGGTGTTCGCAGGGAAAGGCGGTCTATGATAGCAGAGGGGCGCAGGTCAACCGTTTTAAGAATCAGTTCCCGGATCCGGTCTGCCGGGAGCTTTCCCGTACCAAAGGTGTCTACCAGGAGGGATACCGGCTGGGCAACGCCGATGGCGTAACTGATCTGGATCTCACACCGATCCGCCAATCCCGCCGCAACCACATTCTTCGCCAAGTACCGGGCCATATACGCACCACTTCGGTCGACCTTTGAGGGATCTTTACCAGAGAACGCGCCGCCTCCATGCCGGGCGTAGCCGCCGTAGGTGTCCACGATCAGCTTCCTGCCCGTCAGGCCGCTGTCACCGGCGGGACCGCCAATGCAGAAACGGCCTGTAGGATTGATAAAGAATTTTGTGTTCCTGTCCAGCATGCTCTCCGGGATCACCGGGCGGATGACATGGCGGAGAATATCCTCCCGCAATTGCTCCATGGACACATCCGCCTCATGCTGGGAAGAAACTACAACAGTGTCCACCCGTGCCGGGATTCCGTCCCGGTACTCCACAGTGACCTGGGCTTTCCCATCTGGCAGCAGATAGGGTAGAATTCCCTCCTGCCGCACAAAGGCAAGGCGCTTTGTCAGCGCATGGGCAAGCTCAATGGGCAGCGGCATCAGGTTTTCCGTTTCCTTGCATGCGTAACCAAACATCATGCCCTGATCTCCTGCGCCGTTTTCCATAGAATCCGTCTTCTCCACACCCATGTTGATATCGGGGGATTGCTCATGGATATCCACTGTGATTTGGCAGGTGTCTGCGTCAAAGCCATAGCCGTGCTTCACATACCCGATATCCCGAACCACCTGCCGGGCAATAGCGGCATAGTCCACACGGGCAGCCGAGGTGATCTCGCCGAAAATGTGGATCCCGTTGGGAATGGCAGTTACTTCGCAGGCTACATGGGAATGGGGATCGTTTTCCAAAAGGGCATCCAAAATGGCATCGGCGATCTGGTCACATACCTTATCCGGGTGTCCCGCTGTGACGCTTTCAGAGGTAAAGAAGGTTGTCATTTTGCCGCTTCTCCCTTTTTCTTCGCACAGCTGCAGCTCCACAACTCGGTGGCGGTGGGGGTCCAGTTCTTTGCGTAAGCCTCGCATTTATCGCACAGGTGATCCACCGTTTCCGGGGATTGCAGGTCTGTGGAATGAGCGCCGGTAGCTTTCACAATTTCCCGCAGCTTTTCCGGATTCTCCAGCATGGGGCAGGGACGCAGATGGTTATCGTTAAAGGGCTGCCCATCGTGATAGGCCATGAAAATGGGGCTGCGCAGCACATCCAGCAGGCTCATGTCCCGGATGTTGGCGTTGGAATAGTGGATAAACACGCAGGGATCACAGTCACCGTTGGCGTTGATATGCAGATACCGCCGTCCACCGGCAATGCAGCCGCCTACATACTCGCCATCGTTCTGGAAGTCCATGGCGAAGATCGGCTTGGTAGCCCGGATGTCCCGGATCCGGTGATACATGAATTCCCGCTGCTCAGGATTGGGCAGCAGTTCCGGCACTGCGTCATTGCCCACGGGCATGTAGTGGAAGTACCAGACAAACCGAGCACCCCACTGAATCATCTGATCAATAAATTCATAGGAGCTGATAGAATCCAGATTCTGGCTGGTGTAGCAGCAGGACAGGCCGAAGGGCAGATGCTTCTCCTTCAGGATTGCCATTGCCTGAATCACTTTCTGGTAGGTACCGTTGCCCCGGCGGCCATCGGTGGCAGACTCAAAGCCCTCCACGCTGATGGCAGGGATAAAATTCTTCACCCGGAGCATCTCGTTTGCAAAAGCTTCGTCGATCAATGTGGCGTTGGTGAAGGAAAGGAACTGGCAGTCGCTGTGCTTTTCACACAGGGCGATCAGGTCCTTTTTGCGAACCAGAGGCTCACCGCCGGTATATATGTACATATATACGCCCATTTCCTTGCCCTGGGTGATAATGGAATCGATCTCGTCAAAGGTCAGGTTCAGCTTGTTGCCGTATTCCGCGGCCCAGCAGCCGGTGCAGTGCAGGTTGCAGGCAGAGGTAGGGTCAAGCAGAATGGCCCAAGGAATATTGCAGTTATATTTCTTCCGGTATTCCTCCTGCTTTGGCCAACCGATGATATTCGCGTTAAGGAAGAAATTTTCAAAGGTGGCCTTTAGAACCTCCGAATCCGTCTCCTTCAGGATGTTCATAACGAGCTGATACATGTTGTTCTGCGGGTCTTCCAGCACTTGACGGACTGCCGCGCGCTGGACTGGGAAACTGTCTGGGCCATCGCCAGCCAGCTTATCCACCCAGGACATCAGTTTCAGAGCATTTTCTTCCGGATTTTTCTCCAAGTAGCCAAAAGCAGTACGCAGAGTTGCTTTTTTCAGTTGATTTGTAAATGACATCTTTATCTCTCCTCGTATAATAAGCCTATACCCCAGATATACAGGGTCTGGGCTTATTCATTTTTAGTGGTATAGGGGAGTCAGCCCTCTGGAGGTTCTCTCCCTGATCTTCTTCCTCTATACAGTTTACATGTTACTTATATTGCCAGGTTTTCCCGGACGCTTATAATAGAGTCCATAGGAATGTTCCAATGGGTACCGCTGATTCTCCTTGCAAGTTGCACGGTTTGTGTTGCCGCACATCCCTGCCTACATTGCTTAGAAAGCTTGCGCCCTGGCTCCACACTTCAGATGCTTACACAAATGTTGCACCTGCCCCGTCAGCTTCCAGCAGGGTATTTTCGGGGCTTTCATGCTGATTACGCGAGGTTGCATGGTGTGGGGGTCCGGGATCCAGCCCCTGGCATTCCTTCCATCAACAAACCGAAAGGAGGTGTTACCGTGAAGAACCGTATGAAATTCGATCACCTTTCAACGCTTTGTGTCGGCCTTGACATCGGTTCCCGCACCAACTTTATTACTGCTCTCAACTTTGATTCAGACCGGCTCATCAACATGCGCCCTGTTCCCAATGCCACCAGTGGTGTGGAAGCTATGGAATCCTTGATCCTTGCTGTTCTGGAGGCCAATCCCCAGTTCAGATATCTTCTGATCGCCATGGAGTCCACCAGTTTCTACGGCGTCCATGTGGCCAATTATCTCTCCACCAGTGACAGGCTGAAACCATATGGTGTTAAGGTTTTCTGCCTCAATCCGAAAACGATTGCCAACTACAGGAAATCTTTCACCGGACTTGGCAAAAATGACGGCATTGACTCTTTTATCGTTGCCGATTATGTCCGGGCCGGAAGAATCGACATCGAGCCCTGGCGCGGGGCCCAGTATCTTGCCCTGCAGCGCCTTACAAGGCAGCGCAGGCACATCAGTGAGGCCATTGCCAGGGAGAAAAACTATGTCCTGAACAACATCTTTCTGAAGTTCAGTGAGTTTGCTCTCCTCAGCGGCGAAGAAAGCCCTGTTTCCGATAAGTTCAGTGCTACCGCCGAAGCAATCCTGACTGAGTACAAAACGACGGAGGATATCGCCAATGCCCCTTTAGAAGAACTGATCGACTTTATCTCCGCTTCCGGCCATGGCAGGTTCTCTGATCCGGACCAGGCAGCCAGCCTGCTTCAAAAAGCAGCACATAACTCTTACCGATTGGATAAGGCACTGTATGAACCGATCACCACTTCCATCGCCTGTTCCTTTAACTGCATCCGTGCTTTCGAGAAAGAACAGAAAGCTCTCGACAAAGCCATTGCTGCAACGGTCTCAGGCTTAAATCCTACGGAATACCAGATCCTGAAATCCATTCCGGGGATCGGCCCGGTATATGCCGCCGGGATCCTTGCTGAAATAGGTTCTGTGCAATGCTTTAACAGCAACAATGCCCTTGCAAAGTACAGCGGAATCATCTGGAAAGACAACCAGTCCGGTGAGTTTGATTCTGAAGACACACCGATGATGAAAGCCGGGAACCGGTACCTGAGATACTATCTGATCCAGGCTGCCGGCAGTGTTGTGAGATACTGTCCGGAATACACGGATTACTACAACAGGAAATTTGCTGAAGTTCCCAAACATCAGCACAAGCGTGCACTCGCGTTGACCGCCCGTAAATTAATACGTCTGATTTTTGGTCTGCTGGACAAGAATCAACTCTACTCTCCGGCAAAGAGCAGGTAATCGTATATTTTTCTATGATGGAGAATGCTTTTTTGCGTATCTACAAATCCTCCGTCAT
>ERZ894229.825-NODE-825-length-19886-cov-10.9649_pt1 | contig 19886 bp, 18 predicted proteins | sample MGYA00380295_ERZ894229 | MGnify/ENA primary metagenome ERZ894229 (study PRJEB32331, sample SAMN06328479) | human gut metagenome | biome: human gut microbiome; feature: stool | host: Homo sapiens | collected 2014-09-17 ... | reverse complement strand
ACTACGCCCCTCGTGGACTTTCGCCACAGACTGACGGCATGCCCGTCATACAAAGGAAGCGGCCAGGCAGTACCTGACCGAGCTTCTCGCCTCCCTCCATGCGGGAGGCAGTGAAATCAGCCGGATCCGGGGGCAGATCTCGGAACTTCTGGTCCTTCTGTCCCGCACCGCCGCAGAGAACGGAATGGATGAACAGCAGGTTCTTCTTCTGCACAGGCAGTGGCAGAAAAGTCTTTCCTCCCTGCCCTCTTTTCAGGCGGTTTCCGCCTGGCTGCTCACCATCGTGGAGGGACTTCTGGAAAGCATTGCCGCCTATCCGGACGTGAGGCATGCCAACATCATTCACCGCTGTATCCAGCACATCGGGGGCGGCTATCAGGAGCGGCTCACGCTGGAGGATACCGCGCGCATGGTCTGCCTGTCCCCGGATTACCTGAGCCGCATCTTCCGCCAGGAAACGGGAATCAGCTTTCACCGGTACCTCAACAATGTCCGCATTACCAAAGCCAAGGAGCTGATCCGGACTACAAATCTGCGCCTTACGGATATCTCCCAGATGGTCGGCTATGATGACCAGAGCTATTTTACGAAGGTATTCCGGCGGACCGCCGGAATCGCTCCCGGCGAGTATGTAAAAAAGTACCGGGGGGCCTCCTCCGTACGGACGCCCTCTTCCGGCCAGACGGCCGGACACACCTGACACCCCCTGCCAAACGGGCTGCACCGGGAATTTTTTCCCTCCCCGGTGCAGCCTGTCCTTCTATGTCAATTCCAGATATTCCTCCATCAGCCCTTCCAGCTCTCCCTCCGCGCCGTTGATTTCCTGCTGCAGCTCATTCAGCCGGACATAATCCGCCGCCAGCTCCGGAGAGGCCCACTGCTCCTTCAGCCCGGCAATCCGCTGCTCGCAGGCGGCGATTTTTTCTTCCAGCCTGGCCAGCCTCCGCTCCCGCTTCGCCTGTTCCTTTCCGGGGTTGAAATAATTTTTCCCCCCGCGGCCCTCGGAAACTGTGCTGGTACTGCCTCCGGGAACTGAGGCGCGGTCCCCAGACTCTCCGCCGCGGACGGGAAGAATACGGAAAGCGGCTTCCTGATCCCCGCTGTCCTCCCTGCGTTTCGCCCGCTCTTCGGCATACTGCTCATAGCCGAAGGGATAAAAGGCAGTGCCTTCCGCCCGAAGCTCCAGCAGCTTATCCGCCACGCGTCTGACAAAATATCGGTCGTGGGAGACGAAAAGCACCGTGCCCTCATATGCCTTCAGCAGATTTTCCAGCGTTTCCTTTCCCACGATGTCCATGTGATTGGTGGGCTCATCCAGAATCAGCAGGTTCGGCCGTCTCTGAAAGATTTTACACAGAGCCAGCCTCGCCTTCTCCCCGCCGGAAAGAAGCTTCACCTGCCGGAATACGTCGTCCTGGGTGAACAGGAAGGCCCCGAGGGCGCTTCTTGCCTCCGTCTGGGTCAGATCCGGAAATTCTTCCCAGAAATCCGTCAGCACATCCTTCGCGGAAGCGTACTGGGCCGACTCCTGGTCAAAATAACCAATCTTCACATTGACGCCAAAGTCAAATTCACCGCCCAGGGCCGGAAGCCGTCCCACCAGGGTCTTTAAGAGGGTGGACTTTCCCGTTCCGTTGTCTCCGACCACGGCGATTTTCTCCCCTCTTTTCAACTCAAAGCTGATCCGGGCGAGGGGAACGTCATAGCCCACCTCCAGACTCCGGACGGAAAGCACCTCCTTTCCGGATTCCAGCGCCGGCTTCAGGCTCTTCTGAAAGGTTCTGCCATCCGCCGCCATCGGATTTTCAATTTTGTCCATGTGCTCGATGGCTTTTTTCTTGGACCGGGTCATCGCCACCTTGGTGGGCTTGTTTTTAAACCGCTCCACCAGCGTCTCCAGACGTTTGATCTCCTGCTGCTGCAGGGTATAGTCCTTTAACTGCTTCTCATAATCCGCCTGCTTTGTTTCCACAAAATGGCTGTAATTTCCGGGATAGCGCTTCGCGGTCCCGTACTCGATCTCGTAGACCACATCCGCAACGTTATCAAGAAACATCCGGTCATGGGAAACCACGACCACCGCCCTGTTATAGTTTTTCAGATACTGCTCCAGCCACTCCACCGCGGCCATGTCCAGATGGTTGGTCGGCTCGTCCAGAAGCATGATGTCCGGCATTGACAGAAGCAGCTTGATGAAGGCGATTTTGGAGCGCTGGCCGCCGGAAAATTCCGCCATCCTCCTGCCCCTGTCCTCATCCCGGAATCCGAAGCTGTAAAACAGGCCGTCAAATTCCCGGTCATAGTGATAGCCTCCCATGGCCTCAAACCGCTCCTGCAGAGCGGAATATCGCTTCACATTCTCCTCCGAGGCCTCCCGCTCCACCTCCAAAAGGGCCTGTTCCATTTTTTCCTGCAGGGAAAGAACCGGAGCAAACACCTTGCGGATCTCTTCCTCCACAGTGATGTTTTCCTCCTCAAAGGCCACCTGTTTCAGGTAGCCGATGGTCGGTTTTCCAGCCTTTGCGATGAAAATATCCTCGTCCGAATCCCGTTTGGACAGTTCCACTTCTCCCGCGATCAGCCTCAGCAGCGTGGTTTTTCCGCAGCCGTTTCTGCCCACCACCGCGATCTTTTCCGTATTGCGGATTTCAAAATTGATATGTTCCAGTATGGTATCGGCTCCGAACCGCACGCAGCCGTTTGCAATCTGATACAGCATAATCCTCCCTCCAACGCGCCGTTTCTCTTCAGCCTTTACAGCGCCTCCCGTATCCTGCGGATCTCCTCCTTATGCCCCGCGTCGTCAAAGGGCGTTTCCAGATAAAAAGGCAGTCCCTTCAGCGCCGGATGGCGCAGCACGTTCAGAAGCGCCTCCCAGCCGATCAGCCCCTCCCCGATGGCCGCGTGCCTGTCCTTGTGCGAGCCGAAGGGCATACAGCTGTCGTTTAAGTGCACCGCCCGCAGCAGGGAAAGTCCCAGAATACGGTCGAATTCCTCCAGCACGCCGTCCAGATCGTTTACGATGTCGTATCCTGCGGCGAATACATGGCAGGTATCCAGACAGATCCCGATCCGCTCCGGATGCTTCACTCCGTCCCGGATGGCCCGCAGCTGCTCGAACCGGTCTCCGATCTCCGTGCCCTTACCGCTCATGGTTTCCAGAAGCACCGTTATGTTTTCCTCTCCCGTGATGGCCTGATCCAGCCCGGCGATGATGTTTTCAATCCCCTTTTCCACCCCGATGCCCGTATGGCTTCCCGGATGAAATACCAGATTCTCAATGCCCAGCGCGTCCATCCGCGCCACATCCTCCCGGATCACCGTGCAGGCGAACTCATAGACCTTTTCCGTGTCGCTTGCCAGATTCATGGTATAGGGCGCATGGGCCAGAATGGGGCCGAAGCCATGCTCCCGGCGGATGCGCTGAAAGCCTTCCGTTTCCTTTTCCGTCGGCGTCCTGAAATTGGAGCCCCTGGGATTTCTACTGAAAATCTGCATGGTGTCCGCTTCCATCTTCACCACGTTCTCCGCCGTTTTTTCAAGCCCCTGTGCGATTGACATGTGGGTTCCTATTGTAATTTTCTGTTTCATGTTTTCTTCCTTTGTTTCATTTCCCGCAGCCAAAAAAGAGCAGTCTGCGTACGTCAGCCTTTACAGAATCCCGCAGTCCTGCAAAATCCGCTTAATCTGCTCCCAAACGGTCAGGGATGGATTTTCTTTATAGTAACAGTACCCTTTATACTGCTGCAGTCTGTTTCCCAAATCTTCATTTCTCCGCATGATTGTTTCGGATCTGTGTACCGCCTGCTTTACGTGTTCAAGCGTCAGTTTTCCGAGAATTCGTTTGAAATTTTTTTCTTCTTTATACTGTTCCAGATTTTCAAAATTCTCTCCATAAGCCCGATTCAGAGGATTCAGATACTGCTGACGGTGCGTCAATACGCCATTGCATTCATTCATGTGCAAAATCATCCAAAGTTCAAACGTAAAATTACTGTATCCCAAATGATACTTAATATTTTTCCCTGAATTTTGCGCCTCTTTCATCCGGTCTATCGTGTTCTTAAATTCTTTCACATGTTTTTCTTCATTACTTTCATAATCAAAAATATGTGTGATCTCCGTTTTTCCCACAACTGTCATACGTTTCACCCGGGACACGGGATCCTTTTGAATTTTACAGTCCAATTTTACGGTATATCTGGCAGTCGGCTCTGCGTTAATTGTCCGTTGCAACCATTCCAAATACCATTGCTCCGTATCTCCCTCTACAGAAAAATAATATGTCCTGTTTTCCCTGCGCATCTGTTACCTCTCTTTTTCCGCAGACATTAATTCTTCAAAAATCGGTGTAAAATCAATATCCTTGATCGCGCCATATCTATCCACAAAATAATTTTTCATGTAATCCTCATTTTTGCGCACACCCTGTTTCCCAGCCGTTCCAAAATCAGAAAGCGAATAATGACTGCTAAAATGCGTATCATCATTCCTTTCGACAAACTTGATTTCATCTCTTCGATAAAGATTGGAATTTAAAAAAATCGGGTTATGTGTATTAAAGATCAGCTGTGCATGGTTCACATTGATTTCATCATTATGAAAGATATTAATAATATTCATCAATGCCATTGGATGAATGGACGCATCAAACTCATCCACTACTAATGTTCCGCCGTTAAGCAGCGCATTTACTACCAGAGGGAACATATTGATAAAACGGATCGTCCCATAAGATTCAAACAATTCTGCCGGAATCGCAGTCCCTTTTTCAGACTGTCTGAATATAGAACACAGTTTTGCCTCGTTCGCATCTCCCTCGACAATATATCCCAGAGCATTGGAATTAATTCCAAAACAGGCCGCTGCTTCGTTCAGGGTTTTTTCCACATATATGGATTTCTTTTTCGGATCACTGAATTTCCGAATGATCTGCATCGCGTCCGCGCGATATATAACCATAAACTTATGGGTAAGCCAGTTACTGATTGCAGCGACCAGTTTCGCACTGAACATATTTTTGAAGCCGTTCATCAGGAACAGTTCTTCTGCACTCAGATTACTTTTTGCCAGAGCAACAGCACCCTCCTGATTTTGAGCAAACGCATTGACCAGAAGCGGTTCTATTTCTTTTAAAGTGCCGAATTCCAGCTCATCATTTCGCAAAAACACCATTTCTTCATTTACATAAAGAGCTTCCGTTAAAACCCTTCTGTCATGAGAAGCATCCAGAAACATTCCAAGATCAGCAGAAAAACCATACTCTATCAGCATTCCATCTGTGGTAAATTTGATTGAAAAGCTTACCGGCAACGCAATATCAATGGAATTATTTGGAATCAGTTCAAGCGCACCGGCCGCTGCGTTTGGATCCATTTTAGCCTCTTCGTTCCGCAGATTTCCACGTAAAACAATCGACTTGAAAGTGTCCATTGCACCAATAATATTGGTCTTTCCGGAAGCATTTGGCCCATAAATAACAGCCGAACACAAACCTCTGTATTTTTTCCCGACAATATTTTCTTCCAAAATACTGTAGTCCAGCCCTTTCTGCTTCGGCGCCGGGACAAGGGAAAATACTAATTCATCTTTAAATGATTTATAATTTGATGTTTTAAATTCCAAAAGCATACATTTTCCTCCATTTTGCAGAAAATACGCAAAACTATATTCATATTATATGATCGATTACTGCTATCGTCAATTATCATATACTATTTTGAAGTTTTTTTGCAAAATATTTATTCTCAATCGCTTTTCTTCCTATATTGGACAAAACTGGACGCAGTAAATAAGGGTGCCGCCTTCGCAGCACCCTCTTGTATTATGAATTTCGCAAAAGGAGGATTTCAGCATCCGCCCTTTCGCCCTCTTTCCAGTTACGCTTCCGGAGCGTTCAGAATATTCATAAACTCCTCTCCGGTAATGGTCTCCTTTTCATACAGGTACTCCGCCAGCTCATCCAGCTTCTTCCTGTTGTCCTGCAGAATCTTTACTGCCTTTTCATGCTGCTTCTTCACCAGATCCACGACCTGCCTGTCTATCTCGGTCTGGGTCTCGGCGGAGCAGGCCAGGGAAGCGTCCCCTCCCAGATACTGGTTGTTGACCGTTTCCAGGGCAACCATGTCGAAGTCCTCGCTCATGCCGTACTGGGTGATCATGGCGCGGGCCAGCTTGGTGGCCTGTTCGATGTCGTTGGAAGCGCCGGTGGTGATGGAGCCAAAAACCACTTCCTCTGCCGCACGGCCGCCGGTAAATGTGGCGATCTTGTTTTCAATCTCTTCCTTGCTCATGAGATAATGGTTGCCCTCATCCACCTGCATGGTGTAGCCCAATGCTCCTGAGGTTCTGGGGATGATGGTGATCTTCTGCACCGGTGCGGAGTTGGTCTGCTTCGCGGCGACCAGCGCATGTCCGATCTCATGATAGGACACAATTTTCTTTTCCTGATCCGTCAGGATGGCGTTCTTCTTCTGGTATCCGGCGATAACCACCTCAATGCTCTCCTCCAGATCCGCCTGGGTTACCACCTTACGTCCGTCACGCACCGCGCGCAGGGCGGCTTCGTTGACGATGTTGGCAAGTTCCGCGCCGGAAGCGCCGGAAGCCATGCGGGCGATCACCGAGAAGTCCACATCGGAATTCACCTTCACCTTCTTCGCATGCACCTTCAGGATCTCTTCACGTCCCTTCAGGTCCGGAAGTTCCACGGGCACCCGTCTGTCAAACCGGCCGGGACGGAGCAGAGCCGGGTCCAGGGATTCCGGACGGTTGGTGGCCGCCAGAATGACAACACCCGTATTTCCTTCAAATCCATCCATTTCCGTCAGCAGCTGGTTCAGGGTCTGTTCCCGCTCGTCGTTTCCGCCGTACTGGCCGTCACGCTTCTTGCCGATGGCATCGATCTCATCAATGAATACGATACAGGGAGCCTTCTCCTTTGCCTGCCTGAACAGGTCACGTACCTTGGATGCGCCCATGCCGACGAACATTTCCACGAATTCCGAACCGGAGATGGAGAAGAACGGCACATCCGCTTCACCGGCAACCGCCTTCGCCAGCATGGTTTTACCGGTTCCGGGAGGGCCTACAAGCAGGATGCCCTTGGGCATGGAGGCGCCGATTTCCTCATACTGCTTCGGATCATGCAGATAATTGACGATCTCAGTCAGGTTTTCCTTCGCCTCATCCTCGCCCGCCACATCACTGAAACGAATGCCTGCGGAGGACTTCACATAAACCTTCGCATTGCTCTTTCCCATGCCGAACATCATGGAGTCTCCGCCCATTTTGTTCATCGTCCTCTTATACATCCACTGGCCGATGGCCACAAAGATCACAATGGGCAGCACCCAGGAAACCAGAAAGCTCACGATGGGAGACGCCTGCTCTATGATTTCGGAAGCGAACTGAGCGCCGGAGTCATGTAGACGTTCCGTCAGACCCGGATCATACATCAGACCCGTTTTGTAAATCTGGGTATTGTCCTTATTGGTGAAAAGGATCTGGTTATCCTGAACCTCCACCTGCCCGATGTCCTTCTTCTCCGTCATATCCATGAAGGTGCCGTAATCCACTTCGATGATCTGTGCCTGCAGCATTCTGGGCATCACCAGAAGATTCAGCAGCAACAGAACGAGCATCACTATGACATAATAAAATATAAATGGTTTTTTGGGAGTTTTTACCTCATTCATTCCCTGTTCTCCTTTCCTCTTCCTCGTAAGAAAGCTGTTTTTCCACCGCCCTCAGAGCGGCGAGAAGCGCATGGTTCATGGACTGGGTGGCAAAGTCGGCCGCATATTCCGCATACAGAATAGCGGGCTCCGGATCTCCCGTTTTCCTGTGTTCCCGTGAATAATTTCCATTTTCCGCTTCCCGCAGAATCTCCTTTACGCTGTTCTCATAGGTGAGCATGGCCTGGGCGAGCCGTGCGGCAGCCGGATACCCGCTTCCCTTTATTCTCTTCTGCAAAAGGAGACTGGTCTCGGCTTCTTCATCCTCCATCTGTCGGATCTCTTCGCTGATCCTTTCATGATCCTTGCTCTGGCACAGCTGAATCCGGCTCTGAAGCTTTCCATACTGCTGTTCCATTTCATACAGCTTGACAGAAAAAATTCCCTGCTCCACTTCGCAGCTCTCCTTTCCTTACGGGCCGGTTTCCGGACGAATCTTCCGTTTCAAAGCTTTCTCCGCCCGGGTGCCAGCCTTCTTTCCGTTTCTACTCTTCTTTTTTATCAGAAATCCGGCCCGGCATCCACACTCAGATTTTCCTATCTGTCCTTACAAAAAGGCCCGTGTGTAAAAAATTCTTACACACGGGCCTTTTTGTAAGCCTTTCTATCTTCGGAAATCATCTTTTCTCCAGAGCGTCCCCGCTCATCAGACGCGTGATCTGTCCGGCCAGCCGCTTCACATCCAGGTTCGGCCTGGAACAATACTCCAGCATCATACCGACGGTTGCAAAGGTATAAAAATCAAGCGCCACCTGTGCATCGGAGCGGCTCACATCCTGCAGGAGCTCTCTGCGCTCCACCATCTCCCGAAAATAGGAACGTACCGATTCCACAATCAGGCGTTCCGTCTGTTCCCTCAGCTGGGACGCCAGAAGCTTTCTGAGCAATCCTCTTGCCTTTACCGCTTCGGAAAGAAACAGTTCTATTACCTGCTCTCTGGAATCGATCCGGATGCTTTTTTCCACCAGTTCCTCCATAGCCTGCCGCAGCGACCAGTCGATCATGTCGATCAGGTCCTGGAAATGGTAATAGAAGGTCTGTCTCGTGATATGGCAGGCCTCCACAATATCCTTCACCGTAATCTTGTCTATGGATTTCGTCCGGGCAAGCTCTGCAAACTCCCGGGCAATCCGCTCTTTCATGTCTGAAGGCATATTCTTCCTCCTGAACCTTTCTATGCATTTCCGGCTTTCCTGATCAGACGGTCGATCGCGTCCTCTGGATAGGAAAGCAGACGTCCGAATTTGCGGGCGAGCCGCTCATCCTCTTCCTTCGTATAGATCCCCTCCTCCATCAGGCGCTTCTGATCCTCCTTTAGCGCCAGATACGCTGTCAGCGTCTCCTCTTTTCCGTAAAAAAGGTACAGAGGCTTTCCCCGGTTCGCCTCCTTCGGAAAAAGCGCGGTCAGAAGCGCTTCCTCCTCCGGATAAAAGAGGATTCCATATTTTTCGCAGAGCCGCTTTACCTCCTCCCGGTAATGGTCTCTTTCCTCCCGGTCCGAAAAGGGATGGCTCATGGCGAGCCTTTTCACGCCGGAGGAGACCATTTCACAGAAGCAGTCCATGACGCCGAGCTGATAGGAAAAGGGATCGATCCCTCCGTTTTCCCGGCCCTGCGTTCCCGTCCGTTCCTCCTGTCCGGCCGCATTCTGCGGCTCCTGCCTGTATTCTTCGTATTCCTCCCGGTCCAGCGACAGGGGGATTCCGCTTCTGCCCTTTGCGTTGACGCCGCCGTACCAGGTTCCTTCCACGGAAAGAATGTCTCCAACCTCGTATTCCAGGGAATCCGCGTCATTTTTTTTGATAATCCTGACCTTCTGCATCTTTTCCATTTCCAGCATACTCCTTCAGCACTGATGTTTTCCGGCCCGTTTCTCCGGCCCTGCTCCCTTATCTCTTGTCACGCAGCATCACGTCATGCGCACCGCCCTCCACAATGCTCGTGGAGGAAACCAGAGTGATCTTCGCCTTCTGCTGCAGCTCCGGGATGGTGAGCGCGCCGCAGTTACACATGGTGGACTTCACCTTGCTCAATGTCATGTTCACATTGTCATGCAGACTTCCCGCATAGGGTACCAGCGAATCCACGCCCTCTTCAAAGGAAAGCTTCTTATCCCCGCCCAGATCATACCGCTGCCAGTTTCTCGCCCGGGCGCTTCCCTCGCCCCAGTATTCCTTCATATAGCTTCCGTTGATGTTCACCCGCTTGGTAGGGCTCTCGTCAAACCGGGCGAAATACCGGCCCAGCATGACAAAGTCCGCGCCCATGGCAAGCGCCAGGGTGATATGATAATCATGCACGATGCCGCCGTCGGAACAGATGGGAACGTAAATTCCCGTTTCCCGGTAGTATTCGTCTCTGGCCTTCGCCACCTCAATGACAGCCGTGGCCTGTCCTCTTCCGATGCCCTTCTGTTCTCTGGTGATGCAGATGGCGCCTCCGCCGATTCCCACCTTGACGAAATCCGCGCCCGCCTCAGCCAGAAAACGGAAGCCGTCTCCGTCCACCACGTTTCCCGCGCCAACCTTGACGCTGCGCCCGTACTTTTTATGGATATAATCCAGCGTGATCTTCTGCCACTCGGAATATCCTTCCGAGCTGTCAATACAAAGGGCGTCCACTCCCGCCTCCACAAGGGCCGGAACCCGTTCCTCATAATCTCTGGTATTGATTCCCGCACCTACCATGTACCGTTTGGAAGTATCGATCAGCTCGTTCTCATTTTTCTTATGCGTATCATAGTCCTTGCGGAATACCAGATAGACCAGTTCCTGCTTTTTGTTCACCAGAGGAAGACAGTTGATCTTGTGCTCCCAGATGATGTCGTTTGCTTCCTTCAGCGTGGTATCCTCATCCGCATAGACCAGATCCTCAAATTTCGTCATGAACTCGGCGACCTTCGTCTCCGGTCCCATCCGGCTGACGCGGTAATCCTTGTTCGTCACGATTCCTAGAAGCTTTCCTCCGCTTTTCCCGTTATCCGTCACCGCGACGGTGGAATGTCCCGTTTTCTCCGTGATATCGAGCACGTCCGCCAGTGTCATATCCGGCGACACGTTGGAATCGCTCACCACAAATCCGGCCCGGTAACGCTTCACCCTTCTCACCATTTCCGCCTGCTGCTTAACCGGCTGAGAGCCATAAATAAAGGACAGGCCGCCTTCCTGTGCCAACGCGACCGCAAGTCTGTCGTCGGAAACAGACTGCATGATCGCGGATACCATCGGGATGTTGATGGAAAGCTCCGGCTCCTGTCCTTTTTCATATCTGACCAGCGGTGTTTTCAGACTCACCTTCGACGGAATGCAGTCCGTGGAAGAATACCCCGGAATCAGAAGAAATTCGCTGAAAGTTCTGGATGGTTCCCCATAATAAAATGCCATATTTTCCTCCTTTTCGAGCCGTCCGCGTCTCAAGGACCACCAAAACCCCCATGCCCTCTGCCGGACAGCCTGGTTGATAATTCCATTATAGCTGTGGAAGATGGGGGAGTCAACCGTCGAAAAAAAAGAGGGGGACGGGGCCGCTTAACGGCATTCGCCGTATACCCTCAGAGCAAAAACGGCCTCCCTCCAGCCCGCCATGCATGCTCGACTTCGCTTCGCTCCGTCTCGCTCACGGCATTCGCCGTATACCCTCAAAGCAAAAGGTCCTTCGGCAAGCGAGCTTGCCGAAGGACCCTCTGCTTTGAGGGCGCATGGCTCATTGCAGACTGCACATTGCTGCTTAAAGGTCCGCTTCGAAACGGTCCATGTTGTCAATCTTTCCGATCACCACGATCACATCCCCGTCTTCCAGGCGGTAATCGGGCTGCACCTCTATGTTCGTTGTCTGTCCGTGCTCAATGGCAATGACATTCAGACGGTACTTTTTACGGATTCCGTATTCCTCAATGGTCTTTCCCACAAGCCGGCCGGAAACCATGATCTGACGGATCTCCACGCTGTTATCCAGCGAAACATAATCCAGGAAATTTCTGGAAATCAGCCGTTTCCCCAGACGGATCGCCATATCGCGTTCCGGATAGACGACCTGCGCGCCCAGCTTCTCCAGCACGGCTCCCTGCTCTGCAGTGAGCGCCTTTGCAATCACGTGGGGAATCCCCATTTCCACCACGCACATGGTCGTCAGGATGCTGGTGTCCATCTTTTCCCCGATGCAGACGATCACCGTATCACAGTTCTGTATTCCCACTTCTCTTAATGAATCCGCGTTCAGCTCATCCACCACAAAGGCATAGTCCGTATACTGACGGAGTTCCTTGACCTTTGCCTCATTCCGGTCAATGACGATCACGTCCTTGCCTGCTTTCGCTATTGTTATGGCCAGCGCCGTTCCGAAACGGCCCAGACCGATCACGCCGAAGGATTCGGCTCCCTGTTTCTTTCTCATGATCTATTGGATCCTTTCTTTATTTATATATGAACTTTTTCCAGGCATGCCCGCTGATCCGGATGCCGCCTGATCTGTCAGCCGATGGTAACAGCCTCCTGGGTATATCTCGCATTCGGTTCCGGATGCTCGATCCACATGGACAGCAGGGTGAAGGCGCCGATTCTTCCCGTATACATCACAAGGATTATGACCAGCTTGCCCGCCACGGACAGTCCCGGCGTGATCCCTGTGGACAGTCCCACCGTGCCGAACGCGGAAATCACCTCAAACAAAAGCTGGATAAAGGTGCAGTCCGGCTCCAGGATACACATCAGAAACGTGGCGATGCAGACCACACCCAGAGACAGGATCGTCACCAGATACGCCTTGGAAAGGTTTTCCGGCGAAATGTTCCTGCGGAAGGAGCTCAGAGGACGCTTTACAAAAATACTTCTCGCCGCCTGCACCAGCACGAAAAAGGTGCTCGTCTTAATACCGCCGCCCGTAGATCCCGGAGAAGCGCCGATGAACATCAATACGCAGAGCACAAACAGGCCCGCGTTGGTGAATTCCCCGATCGTATAGGTGGAAAAGCCCGCCGTTCTGGCTGAAACGCTCTGGAAAAAGGCGCCGAGCCAGGTAATATCCTCTGTCGCCTTCAAAAGCAGCGTTCCCACAACAATCAGGGTGATGCTGCTCGTAATGACCACCTTGGAATGCAGCGTCAGCTTTTTAAACCGCTTCTGCTTCATCACATCCAGAATGACCAGGAAGCCGATACCACCGAAGATGATCAGCCCTGCCGTCGTCAGGTTCAGAAGGATGTTATCCTGATAGGGGATCAGGTTTCGCAGCCCTCCCAGAATATCGAAGCCCGAGTTGTTAAAGGCCGCTATGGAATGGAATACGCTGATTCCCATCGCATGAAGCAGCGGATAATCCTGTATGAACACGATAAAGCTCAGCAGGGCGCCCAGCGTTTCAAAAAACAGCGTCATGAAAAGGACCGCGCGCACAAGCTTAACGATTCCCTGGAAGCTGTCCACATTCAGCGCTTCCTTGGCGAGCAGCCTTCCCCGGATGCTCACCCGCTTTCCCGCTGCCAGGATCAGTCCGACGCCGACGGATGTCACTCCCAGTCCGCCGATCTGAATGAGCACCGCCACCACGGCCTGCCCGAACGGAGTAAAATGGTCCGCCACGTCAATGGCGATCAGTCCCGTTACACACACCGCGCTGGTGGAGGTAAACAGGGCATCCACAAAGGAAACCTCCGCGTCCGGCCAGACGGAAACGGGAAGTACAAGAACCACAGCTCCGGTCAGGATTACAAACGCAAAGCCCATTGCAATCAACCGGCCGGGAGGCTGCTTTTTCAAAAAATTAATGAAAAACATGATTTTGTCTTTTCCTCTTCTATTTCTTCTTATATGATTCTGCCGTCAAAAAACACGGCGTTTTTTTCCGTCTTTTTTCTTCTGGATGAACAGTTCGCGCAGAAAACGCGCACGATCGGGCGTCTCCCGATGCAGAAACGCCGACAGATTTCCTCCCGCACAGAAAGGGAGAAATTTTCCCATAAAAAGAAAGCCCGCCAGCCAGACAGCGGTTCTTGAGAGCCTTGGCGACGTGCTTTTCCACAGCAGGGTGGAAGCACAGCCCGCAGAGGCAGCATCCTCCCCCTTCTCGCTGACAGAATTCTTAACCTCTTCAATTGCTTCCTGTTTTCCGGACAGAATCCGCCACTCCGTTTCCTGCCAGGGCATGGCAAAAAAACCTTCACGTCCCGCCAAATCAGCAGTTCCGGAAGCGAATTCTCCCGTAATCATGCAAAGTATGGACACCAAAAGCAAAAACGTGAGCGCCAGGTCAGATCTTCTGTCCGCCCACAGTCCGCGTGCCTGTATCACTTTACCTTTCCTCCTGTGTCGCCATGAGCAATATCTAACATATCACCCCTGTACGCCTTTGTCAATATGGCACAAATTCCCCTCAGCGTTTCCCAGCGCGCATGACCGGTTCCCGCGTCAGCAGGCACACGGCCTCACAGCTTTCCGTCCAGGGGAACATATCCACCGGCCATACCTCCCCGGCCTGATAACCCAGCTTCCGAAATACTTTTAAATCCCGCCCCAGAGTTTCCGGATTGCAGGAAATATAAACGATCCGGTCCGGTCCCAGTTTCGCGGCGCTTCGCATAAACGCCTCCGTGCTCCCGCTCCGCGGCGGGTCCATGAAAAGGACGTCTGCCCTTGCGCCCTGCACAGCCATTTTTTCCATAAATTCCCCCGCGTCCGCCCGGAAAAAACGCACGTTTTCAATCCCGTTTCTCTTCGCGTTCGTTATGGCATCCCGCACCGCATCCGGGTTCAGCTCGATGGACAGAACCGATCCGGCTTTTCGTCCCCCGGGACGGGAGGCCGCGATCAGTCCGATGGTGCCGATTCCGCAGTAGGCGTCGATCACCTTTTCCTTTCCCGTAAGAGCTGCCAGCTCAATTGCCTTTCCGTACAGCTTCTCCGTCTGTACCGGATTGATCTGATAAAAGGAGGACGGAGAGATGCGGAAGGTACATCCGCAGAGCACGTCCTCAATATATCCCTTGCCGTACAGCACCTGCTGCCTGTCGCCCAGAATCAGGCTGTCCGTCCTCGGATTGATGTTCTGGACCACCGTTGTGATTTCCGGATGCTCCCGCAGAAGGGCCTGAACAAAATTCTTTTTGGAGGGAAACACCGGGGATGCCGTCACAAGAACCACCATTACCTGTCCGGTGGTAAATCCCCTGCGCACCAGAACATAGCGCAGAAGCCCCCTGCGCGTATCCTCATCATAGATCCATATTTTAAAGGACTTCAGCATTCCCCGTATGGTTCCGATGATCTTATCCGCCAGGGCATCCTCAATCAGACACTCCTCCACCGGAAGCACATGGTGCGTTCCGCCCTCATATACGCCGGAAACCGGATTTCCCTTCCTGTCCCGGGCGAACACAGCCGTCACCTTGTTCCGGTAATGGTAGGGATCGTCCATCCCGATGACCGGCATGACCCGTTTCACCAGCCCCTTTTCCAGGGATTTTCTCACATACTCTTCCTTTTTTGCCAGCTGCTGTTCATAGGTCAGGGACAGATACCGGCAGCTGCCGCACCGCTTCTGATTCACACAGCGGTTCTGCTCCAAACCGCTTTTTCTCACGCCGTTCTCCGTACCGTTCTTTTCTTTCCTTTTTCCGGTCCCACTCATCCTTTTTCTCCCGCATTTTGTCGTACTTTCTATAAAAAAATGTGCGCCCGAAAGTTTCCTGTTCCTCATGTATACAGGGGTCGGACGGCTGCTCTCTTTCTACACCGGTATGATCATACCATAAATTCCGTAAAATGATAACCATTTGATTTCTTTCAGCAATCTTTTTTAGACGGATTTCTTTCTTGACGCGGTTTCCAATTCCCTCTAAAATAAAGCTATGTTTTTTGATGCAAAAGATAACTTTTTTCAAAGCAAAACGGAGGCTGAAGCATGCTGAAACTGATCTGTTCCGATGTAGACGGCACCCTGGTTCCGGATGGAGGCCATGAACTGAACCCGGAGTATTTTTCCCAGATCCGCCGCCTGAAAAAGGCGGGGATTCTTTTTGCCGCCGTATCCGGCCGCTCCTATTCCAGCCTGGAAAAGCTGTTCGCCCCCGTCATCGACGACATTCTGTTCATCTGTGACAACGGGGCGCGTACCATCTACCGCGGCCGGGTTCTGAACTGCTATACCATCCGCCGGGAACTGGCCTTTGAAATCATCCATGACATCGAAGCCCTCCCCGGCTGCACCACCTATGTTTCCGCCCTGAAAAACGGCTATGTGAAGGAAGGGGCCGACGAACTGTACCGCTGGCTCACGGAAGGCTATCTGTTAAACATCACGAAGCTTTCCCGCATGCCCGAAGACCTTCCTGCAGAGGACGGCATTCTGGGTGTGGAAATGTATCATCCCACAGCGGCGGAGGAAATCGCGAATCAGGGACTGTATCAGAAATGGCACGGCCACAGCCAGCTTCAGGTAGTCTGCTCCGGAAAGCAGTGGGTGAATTTCACCCCCTTAAACGCGGATAAAGGCATCGCCGTTTCCGAATATCAGAACAGCCACGGCATCCAGCCGTCTGAAACCATGGCCTTCGGAGATAACATGAACGATGCGGGCATGCTGCTGCGCGCCGACTTAAGCTACGCCATCGGCAACGCCAGAAAAGAAATCAAAAGCCTCACCCGCTTCGTCGCCGATACCAATCTCAATGACGGAGTTCTGCAGGTTCTGCGCACCATCCGCTGAGTGCCACAACGGCACCATCCGAAGAACGCTCCGGATGGTGCCGCACATTTTCCCCGCAGAAATGCCTGCCACACAGGATATGAGGCATTCCTCTCTGTTCACGCAAAAATCAACGAAAAAACATTTTCATTTTTCTCTTTTCAAACCGAAGGGTTTGTGTTATACTAACTGACATGCAGATATAGTTCATCGGTAGAACGCTAGCTTCCCAAGCTGGAGAGACGGGTTCGATTCCCGCTATCTGCTTTTTCTTATGCCCTTATGCCCGAAAATATTTTTATTTTACCGGTGAAAGGCTGCTTCTGATCGTATTCCAGATCACCTCCGCCGCAAATTCGGATCCCCGCGGCGACGCATGCTGCCCATCCGGCGCATACAACTCGGTTTCCGGATGGGCATGCTGATATTCCCACCATTCCGTACCCACCGGAGCCAGAAGCGCAGGGAGGCTTTCCGCCATTTTTTGATAAGCGGCCGCCATACGCGCCTGTCCGGCCTCATTCCCCTTTTCCGTCCATGTCATGTATGCCACAGCCGTGCTTTTCGCCTCATGAATCCATCCGCCGATCTTCTCAGCTGCCGAAAGCATTTTTCCTTCCGGTCCAAACGGATGCGCATGCTCCTGCAGCACCACATAATCATAGTTCCCATACAGGATGTTGAACCGGGTTTCCGGCTCCGCCGCATGCTGCTCCAGGAACCAGCCGCCATGCGCGATCATCACCACCTCGCAGTCTATTCCATCCTTTTTCGCCAGCCTCGCCACAATCTCCGGCATGTCATTCACATAGGTGTGACTGTTTCCGATAAATAAAATTCTCATCGCATCCTCCGTTCCGAAACGTTTCCCCGCTCCTCAATCAAACAGGCTCAACTGCACCGCCTCCTGCTTTTCCTCAAAGGTTTTCAGATATTCAAAAATCTTCCCGTTGTCATGGACAATCTGATTTTCTCCGCATATCCTGTGAAACAGCGCCATCAGGCTTCGCCCATTCGGGCTTCCGATTTCATACTGATTTCCATACAGGCGGATATATTTCTCCTTCATTCCCGGGAAAAGCCGGTCCAGCTGCCTGTAAAAATATTCCCGGTTTCCTTCCCGCAGCGTCAGCCCCATCCCGAAGCAGATGACGCCATAGACCTTTGCTTTCACACAGTAATCCAGAATCCCCCTCAGATTTTCTTCTGTATCATTGATAAACGGCAGGATCGGACACAGCCATACCACCGTGGGAATTCCCGCCTCATGCAGCTGCATCAGCGTCTCAAACCGTTCTCTGGTGGTGCTGACATTCGGTTCCAGTTTTCTGCACAGCTCCTCATCGAAGGTGGTCAGCGTCATCTGCACCACGCACTTCGTTTTTTCATTGATGCTTTTCAACAGATCCAGATCCCGCAGCACCCGGGAGGATTTCGTAATCAGGGTGAAGCCGAAGCCGTATCGTTCGGCCAGCTGCAGCGCCCTGCGCACATTTCCCAGTTTCTCCTCCAGAGGGATATAGGGGTCGGTCATGGAACCGGTGGAAAGCATGCATTTCCTGCGCTTTCTTCTCAACGCATCCTCCAGAAGCCCGACCGCGTTTTCCTTCACCTCGACATCCTCAAAATCATGCTCCATGTGGTAGCATCTGCTCCTCGAATCACAGTAGATGCAGCCATGCAGGCAGCCCCGGTATAAATTCATTCCATTGGACGGGGACAGAATCCCCTTTGCTTTCACAAAATGCATGGCCGTTTTCTCCCCGGACAGACGCTTCCCCTCTGCCTCAATCAGCAGCTCCTCCGCTGCAGGCGGCGAGAGATCGCCCCTGATGCCCACGGGAACAACCGAATCCAAATGAAATGCAGCGGGAGGATACCGAATCATAACAGAATAAGACAATAATAGAAAAAGCCCAGTAAAAACTGAGCTTTTCACGTCGGAGTGACAAGACTTGAACTTGCGGCCTCTACTTCCCTAAAGTAGCGCTCTACCACCTGAGCCACACCCCGATATTAAAATAAATGATGAAAATGTATGTCGCGGTTTCTATTGTATTTTTGATAACTTCATGTCTGATCTTTTACATAAAGTTTACTGAAATCGCTGACGAATGTTAGTATACAAAATTTGAGGGGATATGTCAACAGTTTTTTATTTTGTTTTTTATCTTTCTGAAATTCTTTTTCGGGAGACTAAAACGGGGCGATATACTAATTACAGAATAAACCATACTTAGTATACACCCCGCCTCTATTATGTAACTACATTTCCATTTAAAACTATATGAATTCACATCCAGGATTATTTACATTAATTATATTTAAGTTCGCTTGAAGTATTATCCAGCGTGAGCTCTGTACTCCCAAACTTTGCATAATGTGTACACTTTACACGGTAAGTAGTTCCTTTTGTTGCTAAAGTGTACACAATATCTCCTGAATAGAAAAAGGAATTATAAGTACAATAGTTACTAACGGGAATATCCTTCCAACCATACCATGTCTTTTCCTGGAGAACTACATTTTTTACCCCAATTTCATCTGCAATGTGTGTAGCATCGGTATCAAATGTTATTAACAATCCATTACTTGCAATTCCTATTCCCACATTACATGCTGCCAAAGAAGGATTTGACGCTACGTTGATAGAATCGTCTGTTACAGACGCAATCTCTACCTCCGTCTGTGGCACCTCTACAAAAGCATTCTCCGCTGCAAAAACAGTTAAATTCCCTACAAACAATCCCATTGTTAACATTAGAATCAAAATAATTTTACTTTTTTTACCCATTTTGTAACTCTCCTTTGCTAAAAGATTCTCCCTTTTGTGAATTCTGAATATCTATTCTTTCCAGCAAGAAAAGAGTTACAAAAATATAGTATTTTTATTTCTTTAAGCAGAAAAACTGCACGAACTTTTTATATTCTACAATATAAAAAATTCGTGCAGTAATTAAATAGATCCCTTTTGGGAATATGAAACAAATTTACATTTCTATTTTTGATCAAGCATTTCAACAACTATTTTTTCCAATACACCAATCTGATCATTAGTTACGATAGAATATGTACATTTTCCTTCTGAAAAAAAAGCTTCATACATATCATCCTTTCCATAGAATTGCACATTAGAATCATACAATTCCTTATCTAGTATATGCCAATCAGTTCCATATTGTATTACGTCCTTTTTATATTCCTCCTGATATACATTAATACGAAAATTAATAAAACAACCTTTTGCATCTTCATACCTCCCTACAAGAACTTTTCTTGAGTCCGAATTCTGAAGAAGCAACGACTTCAGTTCATATCCTTCTGGAATAGAAGTAGGTTCTAATATGTTTTCTCCGATGATCTCCTCTGCTTCTGTCCACGATGAGCATTCAAGTCCTTCATCAGTTGTACTCTCTACCCCCTCCGTATTCCCCGTCACAGTAATCTCCGTCCTTCCTACCTCTTCTCTCACAA
>ERZ894229.819-NODE-819-length-20051-cov-7.99265_pt1 | contig 20051 bp, 17 predicted proteins | sample MGYA00380295_ERZ894229 | MGnify/ENA primary metagenome ERZ894229 (study PRJEB32331, sample SAMN06328479) | human gut metagenome | biome: human gut microbiome; feature: stool | host: Homo sapiens | collected 2014-09-17 ... | reverse complement strand
GTATAATCCCTTTAAATACTAAAACCATAGATAGTAAAAAGCAAATTCCCAAGCCGCCTGCCAGCAAAACCAGATTTTTCAATGCACCCAGATAAATGCCCGATATCAGAAAAAACCATCCATCCCCCTTTCCCACAGCCTCGTTTGTTATCCGGGATAAAAACAGCAATCCCGCTCCTACAGCCATGGCCATGGCTGTATCTATAATCTGGCCCGACACCAAGTCCGAAGGTATCTGGTGTCCCGAATCCCGGTATATGATTGCCGCATCCAGCACAATATACATGCATCGCAGAACCGCGCCCGCGGCTGCGGACATCACAATCAGGCTGAGTTTTATTCTGTGATTCCTCATATCCTGCCAGGCTCCAATTGACAGCGTCATAAGAAATCCGCAGCGCAGCAATACTCCGGCTATGTCATGTCCTGCTGTTAATTGTTCCGTCAAATCCCCATTTAATATGCCCAACAAATAACACCCCCGTCTCCCACATCACTTTCCTCTGCAATAAGAACACTCCCCCAGATATTCCACCTGCGTCAATGGAACCGCCTGAACATACGCAATGATGGACCGACAGCTTTTAGACACATGGTAGCTTGAACCATATGGCATGACATAAACCGTACCGCTGCTCCCCATACTGCCGCTTCCCGTGCCCCCGCTTCCTGTGCCTCCGCTTCTCCCACCGCATGTCCCACAGGAAGAATACCTTCCTCCTGCCTCATTCCGCAGTTCCCCCACAGCCCCTAAATCCACTGCCTTTAAATCATTGTACAGATAGTGGCAGGTCCTTAAGCGGTGATAGCGGGTGGAGTTTTTTCCAATGTATACTATCTCATCTTCTTCTCCATTCCCATCCCTGTCACCATCCCCAAAACGTCCCCCATCTGCTCCATTCCACATTCTGCGGCTGCATACCTGTTCCACGGGAATGCTGCTGACTCCTAATACGGAAAAGGGAAGACGCATCCTATATCTCATCACGATATGGACCATCTCATCCTCCCCTATGTCCGTCCCCTCAAATGATACGGCTTCCACCCACTCCCTGTTAATCTCTCCCAATATTCTGGCGGAAGCATAAGCTGCTGCCAAAACAGAGGTGGCTGTATCCTCTGCTCTTCCCACATCCACCTCTGCACCTCCTTCCTCTGCGCTACGGAAACAGTATTCCACATAGGCATACTGACTCAGCTCCTCCCCCACGGATTCCATTACAGCCTGTATCTGTCTCTGACGGTCCAGCATCTTCATAGGCATAATCAGACAGAAACAAAAGAACAGGAACAGGGACAGACTGAGAGCAGCCTCTACGGAGAGACTCCCCTGCATCTGGCAGGAGTTCCATGATAATGCCCTTTTTCCATGGAACAGTCGACAGCATTTACGTACTTGGAGAGGTGCGGTTGTATTTATTTTTGCTGTTTTTTTATATGGACAATACGGATTTGATTTTTTATTCTGCACCAGAAAAAAGGGCATCATCATGAACCTCCTTTCCCCATTCCTAAAAATTTACAGTTCCCTTCTTTATGGGCTTTTGTAGTCTTCCAGGTAGCTCCCGGCTACAGCCATACGCGTGTCATATGCGTAACCGTCTTCCCGTCCCCGGCTTTTCCACAATCCATTTGAAAAAAACACATGTTTTCCACTGACAAGAGCTTCTGCATCCACCGTACATACACAGTTTGCCAAAGAAAATCCAGGCTGCTTCACCGCAGTGACAATCTGCATTACATCCATCATCCGGTAAACCAGATCCGTGTCATAAGCGCCGAATATAAGTATCCGCAGATAGCCCTTATAATCAGCTCCGCTTCCATTTCCTCCTTCTTCATCAATCAGGCTTCCGCTCCTTCCCATCTCCAAAAGTCCGGCCAAATCCAGTTTCCAGTCGGATCCAGTCTTAAAGACCGGTACCCTTTTCCCTTCCAGAAGGTACCGCACATCCAGCAGAGCCTCTCCCAGAGCCCATACTGCCATGATAAAAAATGCCACCACTGATACAAGTGGCAAAATCCCGGTCCCTCCCACAATGGTCAGAGCCAGATTACGCGCTTCCTGGCGTTTTCCGGCATCTGACAGAATATGTACCAGATTAAGTCCCTCTCTAAATGCAACCAGGTGCGCCGCCACACCGCTTAAATTGTCCCTGTCCTTTTCCTTTCCATGAATGATATATTCTAGCTCATAAAATTCCCCCTTCTGCATCTCTTTTTTAAACCCTTTAAAAAAACGAATATCATATTCTCCAATCAACAGGCGCTGTATCAGTGTCCTGACTCCGGTCAAAAAGCCGGTGCTCTTAGAATCTCCATCCTGGTCTGTTTCCTTCCATCCACCGCCGTCTGTTTTCCTCTGGACGGACGGTGTGCCGGAAAGCCTGAGGGCTGTTCCGGAAACAACGGTTCCCTCCGGTAATACTAATTCCAGCATTTCTCTTCCTGCCATATTTCCTACTTGTTCCAGAAAACCTTCCTTTTCCTTATCCCGGACCCCGAATTCCACTCCCAGTGTAAGCATGCCGTACTGGGACCAGCGCGCCCTTACCGGCTGCCATAAGGCATCCTCGTCCAGCTCATCGTCCTCATCCTCCGGCTCCCAGCTGCTGATATACTCCATTACCGCCTCCGCCATATCAATCACATCCCTAATCCACAGTATCCTGTCCCGGCTCAGATTTGTCAGCGCCTCAACCTCCCTGCGGCGCTGTCCATCCTGGGCCGCATATGCCTCATACTGGCTGATTTCCTCCTCCAGGCCAGCCCTCACATCCTCACTCAGGTCACTGGCTTCTTCCAAAAAACGTTCTCTGCTGTCTGCCAATTTCTCATACAATTCATCGGCCCGCTTTTCATAGGAGTTTACCTGGCCCGGAAGCCGTTCCAGCTCCCGTATCAATTTATTGGCCTGGGATACAAATCCTCCCCCATCCAGCTGGTCCAGGCAGCCCTTCCCCTGTTCCCACCGTTCCCTCTGGGCCAGAAGTGTACTGTTGATTATCTCCAGCGCCTTTTCCACCTTTACAGCTTCCCTGGAATGGGCGGCATATAGTTCTGAAACGCGGTTAACACTGTTTCCCTCTTTCCAGACCTCCAACAGCTCTGATGCGCCGGCTTCATCCAGCTCGTCCCAATCTGCATCCAACAGACCATACTTCATATAATCCAGTATTTCCTGTTCAAAATATCTTCCGTCCCCCTGGGTAAGATCCGTCATATCTGTTATCCGAATCTGCTCCGCCTTCATGGGATACCAATTTTCAGCCTCCATATAGGGCCTCATAAATTCCCTGAACTCCTTCTCCAGTGTCTCTGCCTTGTCATACTCAAGCCCCAATATCCGGTACTTATTCCACAGTTCCCGGTGATACTGGGCCATAAGGGAGTCTGCGGATGAATCCACAGCCATCCGCAGATAGCATCTGGCGCCTGCTGTGCGGGCCGATTCCACAATCACACACAGCAGTGCGCAGACACTGAACAGTATCATTGCCAGAAATACCGTAATCTCACCTTTCCTGCACATTAATACACCTCTTTTGACTGGCTGTTTATCTCCTTAAAAATATTTTGGAGTAAGGTGGTTATCTGCTTTTTAAAGATAATGACCAAGCCTATAAGAACCACCAATACCAACACCAGCTCAATCACTCCCACCCCCTGTTCGTCCTTCCAGAACTCCCTGATTTCCTTTCCTAACTTCATTACGCTCCTCCTTATATTTTATTTGAATTCCATCAGTGCCGGAACAGCGATCATGACCATGACCACGGACAAGAGAATGAACAGAGGAAGCAGCAGTTTTGTCCCTGCTTCCTCTCCCAGGCGCCTGGCCTGGTGTTTTCTCTGTTCAAATGCATCTGTCATCTCTGTACGCAGCAGATTCCTGAGATTCTTTGAACCATTTTTACGGTTCTGCTCCAGCAGACCTCCCAGTTTCATATAAGACTGAAGCCCGCACCGCCGTCCAAACTCCTCAAATGCCTTGCCCTCCGGCACTCCCCCCTTCATCTGACAACTGGTTTCATACATTTCTTCATATACATACCGTTTCCTGCGCCTTCCCTGCTCCACCATCATTTTGTATTCCAGGGCAATCTTATCCCAGGCTGTGCGGATACTCATGCCTGCGCCGAGAAAAATGGTCAGCCTGGACAATACCTCCGGGTAATCCAGCGCCAGCTGGCGTTTTCTCTCCTCTGTCCTGTTCTGCTGCCTGGCCTGGTCCCCGAAAAAACATAATACAGCTCCTGCCACCCCCAATCCCATCACAGGAACAAACACAGACTCCTCCGGCAGGCTGTATTTCAGGCTCTGACCCTGATATTCCTCCGGAAGCTTCATATAAGCAGTGTAGGACTGCAATTCATCCTGGCTCTTAAGAAATTCCACAAATGCTTCCTCCGTCTGTTCCTGTTGCGTAAGCACCGGCGGCTTTACGCACACAGACAGTTCATACTCCTCCGGCCAGTTTCCCTCTGTCATGCGCACATGCAGGCTGATTTTGATTCCCTGTTCGCCTATCCCCCTCTGTTTCAGCTCCTGCACATGCAGTTCACCGAAGGAATCCAAAAGCTCCGGCTCATCCGATTCCCACCTGAGCCTTATTCCATAGCTGTCCAGATATGTAAGCAGGTTCAGATCCTGCCTTACATCCTCAAGAGACGGATTATTCCCAAGTATGAGCTGCGGAAGCTGGACCATCACAGCCTCATAAGTCTTATGTGCCTCCTGTTTTGTATACATCCTTTCTGACAGGACCATTTCCACAGGAACCTCCTTCTCCCCAAGCCCCTCTACTATCAGGCTGTATGTCTGATCCCCCTGCCCATAACTTCCCCTGACCAGGGTATCTCCTTCCAAAAGCGCACTATCTGTACGCTGCCACAACTGAGCCGCCATTCCTATGAAAAGGCCAGCCATAAGACAAAGGATCTGCTTCCGGCCCATCCAGGCATGAAGCCTCTCTGCCGGTCTTTTTCTCACCTTTATCGTCCGCCTCACCTGCCTTTCACACCTCAATGTCCAGTATCTTACCGGCCAGAACCAGCGCACCCGCATAGGCCGCCAGACACATGGTCATCACACTCCGGCCCATCCAGGTACCGTACATCACGCTGAAAAAACCAGGGGATGTAAGGTCAATGTAGAGCACAATCAAGAACGGTATCAGATTCATAATTCTCTGTTCGAAAATCCTGGAGGCAAGCATGGTGTGTATCTCCTCCTTGACCTGTACCTTGTCCCTGATAATTCCCGCTGTCTGCCGGATGATTTCCACCAGCTCGCCTCCGCTTCGTTTAGCCGCTGACAGGACCTGAGCAAAATTGTCCACATCCTCCACTCCGCTGCGCCGGCCAAAATCCATAAACAGCTCCTCTGCCGGACGGTTCATCCGGATTCCATCGGAGAGGATCCGGAATTCTTCTGTAATCATCTCCCTCCTTCCAAACAGTATTTCCAGCTCCTTTATGCTAAGGGTAAGTCCGTTTTCCAATGAATACCCTGCGCTCAGGAAGGAGGACAGAACCTGAATTCCCTCCTTGAACTGCAGTTCCAGCCGCCGGGCCCTCTCCTTCTTCAAATTCGATCTCCTGTATAAAGGATAACAGGCTCCAACAGGCATCAGAATCAGGAACACCACCACACTGCGGTAAAAGACATAGGATGCCAGCCCACAGGCTCCCACCCCCAGAGCTCCGTATAACAACCACTCTCCGGCAGTAAGTCTGTAGGTACTGTAATCCACCCGGTCGGGAGGCCTGGCCCTGGGAACCTTCTTTTCCGGTTTCCTCCTGGCAATTTCCTGCCTAACCAGGTCCCGCCTGTGTCCTTCCCCCTTTCTGACAAAGCCGGTCCTCCTTCCCGTCGTATTCAAACAATGGTTCCAGCTCCACCTCTCCATTTTGCAAACCTCCTATTCTCATAATGGATAAAACTCTTCTTTTCCCATCCTTCAGCCGGCCCAGATGGACCATGATGTCCAGGGCCGACACAATCTGGCTCCTGATTGCTGCCAGCGGAAGGTCCGCCGCCATCAGCACCATGGTTTCCAGTCTGCTTATCATGTCCCGCGGGCTGTTCCCATGACCTGTGGAAAGACTTCCGGGATGGCCTGTGTTCATGGCCTGGAGCATGTCCAAAGCCTCCTTCCCCCTCACTTCGCCCACTACAATGCGATTGGGGTTCATGCGCAGAGCCGCCTTAATCAGCTGGCTCATGGTAATTTCTCCTTCTCCCTCCGTATTGGCGTTTCTTGTCTCCAGACGCACAAGATTTGGAACCTGTGTTATCTGCAATTCAGCAGAATCCTCAATGGTTATTACACGCTCACCGGAGGGTATGAAGGATGACAATGCATTCAGGAATGTGGTTTTTCCGGAGTTTGTCCCTCCGCTGATAAACATATTGCATCCATCCTCCACCAGCTGCTCCAGAAAGCCGGCTGCCTCCGTACTTATGGCTTTGAAACGAATCAGCTTTTCCATGGTAATCGGGTCAGGGAATTTCCTTATAGTAACAACAGGACCATCAAGAGCCACAGGCGGCAGAACCACATGGACCCTGGAACCATCTTCCAGCCTGGCATCCACCATAGGAGAGGACACATTCACCACACGGTTGACCCTGCTTACAATCTGCTGTATGATATCCTCCAGCTGTTCCGGCCTCTCAAAATTCCTGTCCCATAATTCCATTCTTCCGTTTCTCTCCATAAATATCTTTCCTGCTCCATTCACCATGATTTCCGACACGGAGCTGTCGTCAATAAGCTCCTGCAGGATATCCAGACGACGGAAGCTGTCAAAGAGGCTGCCGCGCAGCCAGAGCCGTTCCTTTAAGGGCAGAAATATTTCCTGCCCCATCTCGCCTATGGACCTGTCAATCATTTCCAGCAGTTCTCCGTCGTCCATATGGTGCCTTTCCTGCAGTTCCTCCATAATGCGCTCCCTTATGAGCCACCGCACACCTTCACGGCTCCTCCTTTTACTCTCCCTCTCTTCCATAGCTCAATTTTCCTTCTTTTTCCTTTCCCTGTTCTTTATTCCTGACTCTCCCTTCTCACTCCTCCTCCCTCCATTCCTTATCTCTCCGGCTGCTTTCCGTTTAAAAGCTGCCGCACAAAATCCCCCATCTCCCCCCATATCAGCTGTTCCAGATACCCTTCCTGTTTCGCAATACCTGTATGCCTGGGCAGTCTCAGTTTCTGTATTCTGTCCCTGACCCCGGCATCGTCTGCTTCCTCCAGGTACTCCTCAAACTCCTCTATCTTGGCGGCTGAGATATAGTCCTCCCTGACCGGCATATACACCACATTACACATGGATAGAACAGGAAGAGCCCCCCTTCCCATCTGGCCCACGTCCACCACCAGCCTGTCATAGCCGCTCTCCCTCGCAATCCTGTCTATGAGCTGCGCCATATCCTCCGGCGCCACCTGGCTTAAATCCTCCGCATACCTCACCGGAGGTATAAAATCCATATTCCCCCAGTTGCTGATCATGGACTTTAGCTTCATCCAGTTATACCCTCCCTGCCTGTACAGATACAGAACATCTGATAAATCGGCCTTGTACTCACTGTCAATCAGCCTGGTAAATCCTGAATATTCCTCCAGATTCAGATACAGCACCGACTCCTTTTTCGCCATCACCTGCCCTATGGTCAGGGCCAGCGAGGACTTAAAGCACCGGTTCACAGGGGAATATATTCCTACTACCAGGGCCCTGGACCCCAGAAGGGCCAGCGCCGGCTCCACTGGCCGGCTGCAGTAGGAAGCCAGCACCTCACGCATGATACAATCCCCGGACTGGTACTTGTAGATGGCCGGAAATATATCCGGCCCATCCACCAGCTCCCCGTCACACAGCACCATGACCTGCTCTGCCTTCACATCTCCCACCAGCGCCCGTGAACTCTCATCTACCAGCAGGATTTCTATGGGATGCTCTTCCCCATATTCTATAAGCCTGTCCAGGCTGGAAAATGCCATGGCTGTAAATGGAATCTTTTCCTTCTGATTCACATAATCCGCCAGCCGTTCCCCAAAGGCGGGATCAGCGTCATAGACCGCCAGAATCTTTACCATATATTCACTTCTCACCTCGTTTCTTCCTGGCGCATACGCACCTTAACACCCATCACTCATCCCTTCCACAACACTGAAATAAGAGTCCCCGCAAAAAAACAGGCTCCCAATGGAATTACGCACTTATATCCATCCCGCTCCGGGCAGTAGTACGCCTCAATTTCTTTACTCTGAATCAAACGCCTGATATAGGCAGTTAAATACAAGAATCTCTGACATATGCTGCCCTCTCGCAGCATCTTTCCGAGAGCCAGAACAGCTCCCAGACACAAACCAATCACAACGGACCAAAATCCTCTCTCCAGGCCAAAACAGCCTGCCACAAGGGCCATAAATTTAATATCCCCGGCCCCCACCATCCGCAGCAGGAAAAATGGGAAACCGGCTGCGGCCGCCAACATCAGCCGCATTATAAATACAGCAGCGCCCTCAGCTGCAGCCGCCCAAAAACCAGTATCCTGCATCCAAAAGCCTATGCCTGCCGCCCATAACCCAACATTCCCGGCTCCGGACACCCAGGCCTCCACCGAAACAGCCAGCCCTGCAGCAGCTGCTGCCGCCAGGGCCCTGTTAGGTATCCGGTAACGCCTGATATCCATAAAGGCACAATAAGACATGATGCCGTACAAGGCATACGACATAAAACTATGTAAACTGAATACACTACCCCCTCTCTCCGTTCCATCTGTCACTTTTTTCTGAGGAAATTTCTGCCTGAGCCAGACAATACAAAACCATTGACGTAAATAATACCATTGAGATAAATCAGACTGTCATAAAATAGACTGTGTTGAATGTTGTTTTATTATGAAGGATTTTCCAGCAGATGTCAAGGGTGAATTTTATGCATTTCACACCCGATTTCCTTGACCTTCCTCTCTATACATGGTAAAATGAAATTGGTTCAAATTTTTAAACCAAAGGAGGAAATGGCAGATGACAACTGCCCAGGAACTGCAGAAACGTTTTCATGCCTGTATGCCGCTGTTCATTGCCCTGGGCGATGAGATGCGTCTGTCCATCATAGAGGTACTGACAGAGGAAGCCCTTGACAGAAGGCAGACGCCCGGCCCCATCCATTTCGAGCAATACGGCCTCAATGTAAATGAAATTACCCGGCGGACCAGCCTTTCCCGTCCAGCCATATCCCATCACCTTAAAATATTAAAGGATGCGGGTATTGTGGGCGTACGCCAGGAAGGCACGGCCAACTATTATTATCTTACCCTGAGGGAATCCAACCGCCGGCTGATGGAGCTGGGATACAGACTGGAAGAATTCCTGTACTGACAGTCAGCATTAAAATTTAATTCTGCCGGCCCACATGCATAAGATGCCATTTTCCAGATATACTATTTCTATCAATATCTGGGAGATGAAGCATATGTTTGACATCATGAAAGCAGTCAGGGAGACTGCTGCCGCCAGGTCCGCTGTGACCAGGGCGCGGCGCCCCAGACCTGAACTCATCCGCCTGCGCGTGGAAATCGAACGCACAAAATGTGCCATCGAAGCCGCCAGGAACCACTTTGAGCAGGCCGTGGACCCTACCCTGATAGACTGCTATATCTACGAACTGAACGCGGCACAGCTGCGCTACCAGTTCCTGCTGCGTAAATTTAAAAGCCAGGAGGATTAGTACTTACAGTACTATCCCCCTCCGGGCACTGTAACATATGACTACATAAAGATTGCGAGGAAAACAACATGAGCACCTGGTATGAGCGGGGAGTGTTCTATCACATGTATCCCCTGGGGATGACTGGAGCCCCCAAACACAATGATGCAACCGAAGTAACCAACCGTTTTGAAGAATTAGACAAGTGGATTTCCCACATCCGGTCCCTGGGCGCAAACGCCATCTACATAGGCCCGCTTTTTGAATCCACCAGCCATGGATACGATACCAGGGATTATAAACTGGTGGACCGGCGTCTGGGCGATAACGGTTCTTTCAGAAAATTTGTGGACCAATGCCACCAGGAGGGCATAAAGGTTGTTGTGGACGGTGTGTTCAATCACACAGGACGTGAGTTTTTTGCCTTTAAGGACATACAGGAAAAGCGCTGGGATTCCCCTTATAAGGACTGGTATAAGGGAGTGAACTTCGACTGGCAGAGCCCCTGCGGCGATTCCTTTGGATATGAAGCCTGGCAGGGACACTTTGAACTGCCCTGCCTGAACCTCTTTAACCCGGGTGTGAGGTCCTATCTCTTTGATGTCATCCGGTTTTGGATTGACGAGTTTGACATTGACGGAATACGCCTGGACTGCGCCAATGTGCTGGACTTTAACTTCATGAAGGAAATGCGCAGCCAGACAGAGGCTATGAAGGAAGATTTCTGGCTTATGGGTGAGGTGATACACGGGGACTACAGCCGCTGGGTTAACAATGAGATGCTTCACTCCGTCACTAATTACGAACTTCACAAAAGCCTTTACTCCGGCTTCAATGACCACAACTTCTTTGAGATTGCCCACAACGTAAGACGGCTGGAGGCCATCGGACGCCAGCTTTACACCTTTGTGGACAATCATGACGAGGATAGGATTGCCACAAAGCTTAAGCTCAGGGAGCACCTGTTCCCCATATACATCTGCCTCTTCACTCTGCCCGGAATTCCATCCATCTATTACGGCGGCGAATGGGGCGTTGAGGGAAAGCGCACCAACACCAGCGATGAAGCGCTGCGTCCCGCCATCTCCATAGAGCAGGAAGGTGAACTTCACTGCGAACTTACAGACCTGATTGCACAGCTGGGACAGATTCACAGCCAGCAGGAGCCGCTTCACACGGGCCGTTACCAGGAACTGCTGCTGACCAACCGCCAGTATGCATTTGCCAGACACGGTGAAGACTCTGTCATCATCACCGCGGTAAACAATGACGATGAACCGGCCGAACTGGCCATCCCTGTTCCGCTTCAGGCCGGCGAGGCAGTCAATCTTCTGGAACCCGCAGACCGCCTCCCCATTTCAGACGGGAAGGTCCACATAAAACTAAAGGGCAACTGGGGAGCTGTCCTGAAACTCAAGGGAGAGAACTGATATGGTAGCTAAAAAACGCACTGCAGCATCTTCAAAGAAAAAGGCTTCTGCCACAGGTTTCATATCTGACCTGGACTGCTATCTGTTCGGGGCAGGCACACACTATGATATTTACCAGAAATTAGGGGCACATCCCAAGACATACAAGGGAAAGGAAGGTATCTACTTCGCCGTCTGGGCCCCCCACGCAAAAGAGGTCCATCTGGTAGGCGATTTTAACAACTGGAATCCGGAGGCCAGCCCCATGGAACGTATCTCCGAATCCGGTATCTGGGAGATTTTCAATCCGGGCATGAAGCTGGGAGAGCTCTATAAATTCGCCATTACCACCCAGTCCGGCAAGATTCTCTACAAGGCAGATCCCTTTGCCTTCAGCGCGGAATACCGTCCGGGTACAGCCTCTGTCACAGCCGATATCCAGGGATTTTCCTGGACTGACAGCTCTTGGATCGAAAAGAGGACCCAGGCAGATGTACAGAAGCTGCCCATGAGCATTTACGAAGTGCATCTGGGTTCCTGGCGTAAACGGGACAGGCCTGAAAAGGATGGCTTTTATACATACACAGAGGCAGCCCATGAGCTGGCAGCTTATGTAAAAGAGATGGGCTATACCCATGTGGAGCTGATGGGCATTGCAGAACATCCATTTGACGGTTCCTGGGGATATCAGGTGACGGGATACTTTGCCCCCACCTCCCGCTATGGCACACCGGAACAGTTCATGTATTTCGTAAACTACCTGCATAAAAACGGCATAGGCGTCATACTGGACTGGGTTCCGGCCCACTTTCCCAAGGATGCCCATGGCCTGGCTGACTTTGACGGAGAACCCCTTTTTGAATATGCGGACCCCAGGAAGGGCGAACATCCGGACTGGGGCACCAAGGTATTTGATTACGGTAAAAATGAGGTCAAGGACTTCCTCATCAGCAATGCGCTCTACTGGGTGGAACAGTACCACGTGGACGGCCTCAGGGTGGACGCGGTGGCATCCATGCTGTACCTGGACTACGGACGCCAGGAAGGCCAGTGGGTCCCCAACAAAGACGGAGGCAACCAGAACCTGGAAGCCATTGAGTTCTTTAAGCACCTGAACACAGTAGTCCAGGGGCGCAACCACGGTGCTCTTGTCATTGCCGAGGAATCCACCGCGTGGCCAAAGGTGACGGAGCATCCCGAACAGGACGGGCTGGGCTTTACCTTCAAGTGGAACATGGGATGGATGCATGACTTCCTGGAGTACATGAAGCTAGACCCCTATTTCCGCAAATATAACCATCACCGCATGACCTTCGGACTTACCTACTTTACAAGTGAGAACTATATCCTGGTCCTTTCCCACGATGAGGTGGTTCACCTGAAATGCTCCATGATTAACAAGATGCCCGGCCTGGGCAGGGACAAGTTCTCCAATCTGAAGGCCGGTTACACCTTCATGATGGGCCATCCCGGCAAGAAGCTCCTGTTCATGGGACAGGATTTCGGCCAGCTCCATGAATGGGATGAAAAGGTTTCCCTGGACTGGTACCTCACAGACGAGGATGACCACAGGGAGCTTCAGAACTATGTAAAGGACCTGCTCCATCTGTACAAAAAGTATCCTTCCCTTTACCGCCAGGACAATGACTGGAATGGTTTCCAGTGGATTAATGCCAATGACGGCGACAGAAGTATCTTCAGCTTCATCCGCCGGGATGAAACAGGTAAGAAAAACCTGATGTTCATTATAAACTTTACTCCGGTGGAGAGACCCGATTACCGTGTAGGTGTCCCAAAGCGCGGCAGGTACACCCTGCTCCTGGATAACCACGGAGCTTATAAGGCAGCAGAAACTCCCTGTTTCTCATCCTCTAAAAGCGAATGCGACGGACAGCCCTATTCCTTCTCCTATCCTCTTCCTGGATACGGAACTGCAATCTTCCGTTTTTAAGAAATGTTATTAAGAAATATGTACTTTTTAATGCCTAAAAGTACGTTAAAAATTTATCAAATTGGGTATGTACTTTTCAGTCATGTTGTAGTAGAATAAAGGCAGTGCGATGGATTACCTGTCGCAGCACCGTTTATAATGTGTGGAAGGAGAGTATAGTTATGGCAAAACAATTAATTTCCAGTAGCGAAACAAAATCCGTTTACCGTGACGGAAGCACTGCCATCAAGGAATTCTGCGAAGGCTTCCCAAAAGCCGAGGTCCTGAATGAAGCCCTGTGCAACGCACGTGTGGAAACCATTGAAGTCCTGAATGTTCCTAAGATTCTGGGGGTATCTGTAATTGATGGCAAATGGTCTATTACCAGGGAATTTGTGGAGGGCAAGACCCTTCAGCAGCTGATGGAAGAAAATCCCGACAAGACAGGGGAGTATCTGGAGCAGATGGTTGATTTACACCTGTTGATTTTTGCCCAGGCCTGCCCACTGTTAAACAAGCTGAAGGAAAAGACCATCCGCGCCCTTAAATCCGAGGAACAGCTGGATGAAAACCTGCGCTATGAGCTGCTTACAAGGCTGGACGGCATGCCAAAGCACACCAAACTGTGCCACGGAGATTTCTGCCCATCTAATATCATCGTAGGCGACGACGGCAAATGGTATCTGGTTGACTGGGTACATGCTTCCCAGGGCAACGCAAGTGCCGATGTAGCCAGAACCTATCTGCTTCTGAGCCTGAAGGATAAGAAGATAGCTGATATGTACATGGATCTGTTCTGTGATAAAACGGGCACAGAAAAGCGTTATGTACAGGGCTGGCTCCCCATCGTGGCAGCTGCCCAGCTGGCTTACAAACGTCCTGAGGAAAAGGAACTGCTGGAAAGCTGGATTAACGTATTTGATTATCAGTAAAATCCGCCTGCACATGGAAAAAGGAGGCGCCGGAAGATATCTTCCGGCGCCTTTTTTCCAAAATCTTCATAGTTATAATGACCAATAAACAAGATTTATTCCACAATATTTTCAAATATTTTACAATTTGTTCGTGAAATATTTATCATAATCCTTCTATCAAATTCCACTTTTTTCCTAAAATTATATTTCTTCCTCGAAACCAAAATCCTGAGATATGTCTCCGGATTCCCCAGACGTTTTATCCGCCTTAAACTCAACTCTCTTTACCGGGAATGACACAACAGCCTTAAACAGATCCCCGTCTATAACCACCTGGAACTCACCGCCCTGAAGCTGGGTCAAATCCTTGGATATGGATAATCCCAGACCGCTTCCCTCCGTGGCCCTGGACACATCTCCCCTGACAAAGCGCTCGGTCAGCTCATCCGGACTGATATTCAGTGATGATTCGGAAACATTCTTGATTGTAAATATGGCCTTGCCGTCCTCGTCCAGCACATCCACATAGACCCGGCTGTGCTCCATTGCATACTTCACTGCATTGGTATAGAGATTTTCCAGGACACGCCACAGGCGGCGTCCGTCAGCCTGAATGATAAGCACCTCATCCGGTATGTTGGAAACCAGCTCCAGCCTGCGCATGGCAAACCGCTCCTCAAACTCACCGTTGGTCTGCTGTACCAGCTCTACCAGGTCAATATCCGATATATCTAACTTCATATTGCCTGAACTGGCCTTGGATGCCTCCACCAGGTCCTCTGTCAGAGTCTTAAGGCGCTGAGACTTCTGGTCCAGCACTTCCAGGTATGCGGCAATCTTGGGATCCTGTATTTTCTCCCGTTTCAGAAGGTCCACATAATTGATAATGGACGTAAGAGGAGTCTTGATGTCATGGGATACATTTGTTATCAGGCTTGCCTTCAGCCGCTCGCTCTTAACCTGCTCCTGAATAGCTGAATCCAGACCGCTGCTGATATTATTGAGATGCTCTGCCATGTCCCGCTCCTTGCCTGACAGGCGGGAGGTATCAATCTGATAGCTGGTATCCCCCTGGGAGATAGTGCTGACAGCCATGTCCAGCACATCCCTCTGCACTGATTTTTTAAACAGCTGATGGTATATCCATCCATCCAGTCCCAGGTACAGCACCACGAATACATAGAACATAATCTGGTAGCTTATCCTGTTCTCCTTATAGAAAAAGAGGAAAATCAGTCCCCACAGCATACCTGCGTTAAATCCTAAAAACAACAGGTAGCAGAACCCGGTGCCCACTGCATAGCTGACTCTACCCACATAGTCCTTTGAAGCTTCCAAAGCCCTTTTTGCGAGGCTGTTGCTCCACAAGGTCCTGGCCTTATACCTGCGCAGCAAATCAAAGCCGCACAATACAACGCTCCCGTACACAATGACCAGTTTAATCATCTTATTCCAGTAATTCCATTGTTCATTGGGAGCAAACAGGCTGAACAGCCGGATACCCACATACCTTCCTATGTAGATAAACACCGCTGTGGCCGCCGCCCAGAGAATCAGGCATAGTTCCGTGTGAATCTCGTCAATAGGGAACAGGCGTATTTCCGTGCTTCCGTCCGTGGTGTGGCCTGACATAAGCATCAGCATGGCCAGTGTAACCACACATCCAAGGCCTCCCAGGATAACGCTTCCCATACCCAGAATAAACTCGTTTCTGGCTTCCTTATATGCCTTTGCCTCTATGGAATACGCATCCGTATTTGGGTAGCTGGTGTCCACGGACAGGACCATGTAATTCTTATCGTTTTTATAGGGATTCCATATCTCCAGGAGCGTGGCCGCATTGGCAGGAACCGTGGCCATGTTGGTCTCCATGCGGATGGTATTTCCCGGCACAAAGAGGTATTTCCCGGTGCCTATTATGTCCTCCATGGTCTTATCCGGCACATTGGTGGATACCTTTGTAACCCCCTTGTTGCTTGTGTACTGAATACGGAAATTCAGGTTGGTGTCGTTCTCTATGTAATTATAATATATGGTGTAATATTCACTCAGATGGACCAGTATATCGAGGGCCAGATCCTCCATGGTCATCCTTGGAGCATCTCCTGCATCCGCATCCACAAAATCCGGATTATAGCTCTGGAAATCCACGGTTATCTCTTCCTCGTCATCGTCCATGGAAATAGGCGATCCGGCCAATTGGAAATTCTCATCCAGATAATATCCCCTGGTCTTGATATAGCGCACAATCCGGTCCAGAGTCCACTCCGTTCCCTGTTCCCCCGGTCCATTGCTGACCCTTACAATGACCTTATGCATATCCAGCTTTCCGTCGGTCTCGAACATATCCTTATAACCCACATAGGTAAATATGCGGTCGATATCCTCTGTCAGCTGTTTGTCAAACTGAGGAGAATCCTCGTATGCATCCTCATATATCCACTTTACACCTTTTCCGTAATTGGAATTAAGGTACATGGCACTGATCCCGAATACGGACATAGACACAAAAATAATATGGAACAGGGTCAGGAACAGTTTCCTCCGTCTGAACTTCCTCTTTTCATCTGTCATGCAACCACCTACTGCTTTTCTATCTTATAGCCTACGCCCCATACCACCTTCAGGTACTTTGGCTCCCTTGGGTTAATCTCTATCTTTTCACGGATATGGCGGATGTGCACGGCCACTGTATTATCCGCGCCAATGGCCTCCTCATTCCATATCTGCTCATAAATCTCATCAATGGAAAATACTTTTCCCGCATTCTTCACCAGCAGCAGCAGAATATTGTACTCGATGGGCGTCAGCTTGATGGCATCGCCATCCACGGTCACCTCTTTGTTGTCATCATTAATCTGAAGGCCGCCGCACTTATAAATCTGTCCGTCCGCCTGCTGGTTTAGGTTTCCCAACTGGGTATAACGGCGCATCTGGGACTTGACCCTGGCCACCAACTCCAGAGGATTAAAGGGCTTTGTAATGTAATCGTCTGCCCCAATGTTAAGTCCCAGAATCTTATCTGCATCCTCGGACTTGGCGGAGAGGATGATGATGGGTATACTGCTGTTCTCCCTGACCTTCAGGGTGGTGCGGATGCCGTCCAGTCCCGGCATCATCACATCCACAATCAATAAATCCACTTCATTTTTATCCAGATACTCCAGCGCCTCATAGCCGTCATAAGCTTTGATTACCTTAAACCCTTCTCCTGTCAAATAGATATCAATGGCCTCCACAATCTGCTTGTCATCATCACATACCAGTATGGTCTGCATCACCAAACGCCCTCCTTTTCATATTCAAGTGCCTTTATGTTAGTTAGAAAATCCTCCATGCACAGATAAAGTTGTTGGCCCACCACTGGCTCAGGCTTCTGTGCACCACCCGTCCGTTACTGGAAGAAGCGTCAATCACCGTGCCTCCTCCTGCCGCGATACCTACATGGCCCCTTACCACCACGATATCACCGGCCTGGATGTCATTAAAGTTTGTAATCTTCGTGTAACGGCCCACATTCCTCCAGCCCGAAGAAGTCAGGTAGCTCTGGTTTACGCCCACCTGGTTGAGACACCAGTATATGAAACCGGAACAGTCAAAGGAGTTCGGTCCTTTTGCTCCCCATACATACGGTGACCCGAGTTTGGATGAGGCAACCGATATAAGTGCGGATGCGCCTCCGCTTGCCGGTATGCTCACAGGCGGCGTGGTATTGCCGGAAGGCTTGCCCGTATTGCCGGAACCGCCGTTATTTCCTGTATTGCCGCTGTTTCCTGAATTGTTAGGTCTTGTGGTGGTGCCGGAACCGCTGGAATTAGCCGCCGGACGCCTTACATTGTCGCCGGTCAGCTTGGCCATGGTCTGAACGCCTACCAGACCGTCAGAGGTCAGTCCGTTGCGTGACTGGAAGTTCCTGACAGCGTTCTCCGTGGCTTCACCGTAATATCCGGTCACGTTGCCGGAAACCAGATAACCGTGTTTGTTAAGAAGCTGCTGCACCTTGGTAACCGCGTCGCCGCGCTCACCCAGCATCAGGCCATTGGCCCTGGCGTCCGGGCTGTTTAAAGCAATTCTGGTGGATGGTCCCAGATAGCCGTCCACCACCTGGTCGTTTCTGGCCTGGAACTGCTTCACAGCCACTACCGTGTCCTCACCGTAAGCCCCGTCCGGGGTAGTGGTCAGATATCCCAATTCCTTAAGACGCTCCTGGCAGGCCAGGACCACATCGCTCTTCTCACCGTAAGAAAGGAAATTAGGTTTAATCTCATCGCTGTACAGCAGGTTGATGGTCCTCTGTCCCACCTTTCCATCCTGCTCCAGTCCATTGACCTCCTGGAGCTTTAACACGGCTGCCTCCGTGGAATCACCGAAGTTGCCTGTGACCAAATCAGCGGTTGCCAGGTATCCCAGCTCATAAAGACGCTGCTGGATGCGCTCAATATCATCACCCTGAGTTCCCTTGGAAACCGCATAATACTTGGCATCCGGAGACATAATGGCATCCCAGGTAACATTGCCCACAATACCGTCTGTAGGCAGCTCATTCTGCCTCTGGAAATGCTTGACTGCCTGCTGGGTCATCTCTCCGAAATAATCCGTGGGCTCATCATTGTCCATGAACCCCAGGTCCATGAGACGCTGCTGCAGTCTCTTGATGATCTCATGGCGCACCCCAATTCTCAGGTACTCAGGTGCCGGCTCCGCGTCCGGCAGGTTAATATCGTTCAGTCCCGGCAGCACCTGCCCGTTCAGGCCCAGCTGGGCAATGGTCTCAGGCACAGCCTGTATAACATTGACCTCTGAAGGCGTGGCATCCCCCACCTCTGATGTGGATTTCTTGGTGCAGCCGCCCAGGACAGAGCTGAGGGTCAGCACGCCTACGGCTGCCGTATATGTAACATATTTTCTGTATTTTGAATTCATGAAGAACTTATCCTTCCTGCTTCTTCTTATGTCAAAAAGCTCAAATCAAATTCATTCTAACACATTTCTTAAGGAATAGCGATACAAAAATTAAGGTCGTAAGAAAATTGAAAGTACTATAAAATAACCATTCCCTGTTTATAAAAAAATGGAAAAACAACAGAAAAAGACACCTGCACCATGGTGTTAATCCACTGGTGCAGGTGCCGTCTCCTGCTGTATCTGCAATTACTTTCCGTCCCTGAGCTTTTTTCCGCTCCGCCCAAATCTGCGCCGCTTAAAAAAGGGAACCTTGGCCGCTGCCGCCTCTGCCTGTCCGCCCTTCTGGTAGCTTCTGAGCGTCTCGTCCAGCTGGCGGAACCGTTCCTCCTCCTTCTGGTCCGAAGCCTGGAACAAAAACTCCAGTTCCTTGCCCATCTTCTCATTGACCAGACAGCTGATATCCTGGCTCAGTTTTTCATTGTTCACTTCCAGGGCACGTCCAATAATCAGGTTCATGATCTGCTGAAACTGTTCCATCTTCTCTTCCATGGCGACCACGGACACACCATCGCCCTTCACAGTGCTGAGGGACGTTGCGCTGTCTTCCTCTTTAAATTCCTTAAGCGCCGCGCTCATGTCGCGCTCCAGGATTTCATCGGACAGCTCTCCCTGGGCCTTACCGTCCTTTTTCAGGACCTGGTTCAGCGCATGCTTGATTGCCTTCAGCTGATACCCCTTCTCCTTCAGGTTCTTGACCTGCTTGAACAGGCGGATATGTAAATCCGTATAGTACCGGTGCCCCATCTCGTTACGGGGAATATCAAGTTCCAGCTCCTCTTCCCAGTACCTTAATACATGGGCCTCCACATCGACCTTTTTGGACGCATCCGATATCAGATAATGTACTTCATCCATAGCCATTCTCTCCTTCACAAGTTAACAGGCATGTCCTGCCTTACTATTAGTGTATGCATTGAGAATGGATATTATGACATCCTAGAAAAATTTTTATGCGTCCTGTCCGCCGCCCTGAGGTCTGGCAGCATTCACAAACTTGGTGTACTCCGGTTTCCATATCAATGTAACGGTTCCAATGGGGCCGTTACGCTGTTTGGCTATGATTACCTCTGCCTCGTTGGGATGCTCCGTATCCTTATTATAATAATCATCACGGTACAGG
>ERZ894229.818-NODE-818-length-20072-cov-9.81491_pt1 | contig 20072 bp, 19 predicted proteins | sample MGYA00380295_ERZ894229 | MGnify/ENA primary metagenome ERZ894229 (study PRJEB32331, sample SAMN06328479) | human gut metagenome | biome: human gut microbiome; feature: stool | host: Homo sapiens | collected 2014-09-17 ... | reverse complement strand
CTCTCTGCTGTTAATAGGGAATTAAAAGCATTGAGATTTTCCTGAATGTAATAGAAAAACAGATACAGCTGTTGCTGCGTTAGAATCAGACATGCCGGAAATATAATGCTTTTCCATATGATAGCATAGGTGGTGCGAAAATGCCAGATGGAAAGCAAACTTACTTTAGCCTCAAAAAATGAAATTTTAAATTCCGCCTCCCCTGTTTTATTTCTAAAACTAAGCATTCCATTATCTGTTCTTCCATAGACTATATCCAGATAAATAAATTCATACATTCTTATTCAAAAAGTCTTTTCCTGCCATCTGGGTTTCCAAAAGGATATTTTTGACTTTTTCCTTATCTATTTCAGGATGCATAATCTCCTGTATTTTCACCAAATCACAGATCTGCCTCTCCATAACATCAAATCTTTCCATTAGATCCCCCAGCTTCTGCCGATTACTATCCCGTATTATTGTCCCAAATTTCTTTTGATATTTAATCGAAAAAACTGTTCCATGAAAGGTATCCGTAATTACATAATCTGCATACTTAATATAGGCAAGAACTTCTAACGGAGACGCCAATACATACTCATCGCAAAATGGCTGATAAAATCCCAAAGACAAAATCTTCTTATTCTCCCGCTTTGCAAATTCCCTGATTGCTTCTGCTTCTTTCCCTTTTATACGATCAGCGTAAGCATATACCACTATATAATTTTCCATAGGAACGGAAATATTATCTACTTCTGGGAAATCATATAACAGAACTGGATCGATATGAGACGAAGGAGAAAAGCCGCATAATTTTTCGACAATCTCCTGAGAATTCTTATCTCTCACTGATATCGAATCAAACTGCGTTAAAAGTCCTCCTACTTCTTCCTCAATATGATATTGCTCTAGTTTTTCATAAGTAGTAGAGCCGAAGGATGCAGCATAAGTGATCAATTTCTTAGATTTATTATTTTTCCCGAACAGCTGCCGACTGAATCCTACTTTGTTTCCCGGCTGAGTACAATTAAATACTTCATCGCTTCCAATCACCAATACATCCAGCTCCGGACAGATATTATATTCTTTTTTCACATCAAGCTCGGAGAGAAACTGCTCATTATATGTTCTAGAGAATTCCTGAAAAGTGCTGTTCATCTTAATCTGCTGTTTCCTCCATGCCCGATAAGCCGGAGACAGCATATGAAACGCTTTTGCAATTCTACTATTTGCCGAGCTCCTTTTTTGTTCTTCCGCAGAAGATAACACAACCGATGGCTCCGCCTGATAATCAACGAACTGAACCGTATGTCCCAGCTTTTCAATTTCTTTTTTTAACCCATACGCCTGCAAAAATGATCCATAATTTTCTACACGTTGCATGGACATAATCCCTACTTTCATCTTCCTATCTCCTATAACGAGGCATCACAATTCCGACCATTTTTCTCAACTTCCGGCGAAACTGGACTTTATTCTGTTCTTTCCTGTCACGTCTAATTTCATCTTGCAGGCAAATCTGTACAGCTTCTTCAAATCCTTTTTGTTTATATAATCTCTCAAATTCTGCTCTTTTCGGATGAGCTGGAGTTGGATGATTTAGCTGGGCATTTCCTTTTACCGCCTCTTCCACACTTCTTTCTTCTGAAAAAAAGCGTTCTCTGCATTCATCCCAGAATTTTCTTCCTTTTTCTGTATTAATTAAGACAGCAGATATAGAGCCGGTATAGGGATAATTCCAAGGTGTTTCCGAACCGAGTCCCCAAAAATCGCCAATGGTAATATCAGAAATTCTTTCCGGTCTGGCATAAGAACAGTTATAGCAAGAAGGTCTATAATTTAATCCTTCAAGAAACGCTGCAAGATAATTGTCCTGTCTGCCTGTTTTCGAATATACAATCTTGTTATTATCTGTCACTTCAAAAAGGAACTCATTCTCTTTTCGGAATACCAATTTCTCTGAGTTCAGGATTGCTACTTTTTTTATGTGTTCTTTTAACTGAGCATAAGGAGGCGTTCCATGGCATACAATATCAACCGTCAATAAATTTTCCGTCAATTCATCCCCCAAGAAACTATATAATCCTGCAACTTTACATGGCAGCGAAATAAGCAGAACTTTTTCATCTCTCTGCAGCAATTCTTTTATCTTTGTGTATATATCAACGGTTTCCGAATAAACGTATTTTGACTGTCTGTATGCTGAAATTTCCTTCTGATCCCTTGTAAGAGAATGCCGAACATGATATTGCTCTTCATATTTCACTCCACAGATCCAATATCCTTGATTAAGTGCAGACTCATAAAACTCAGATGCCGCTCCGCCTGAAGCGCTGGCTGACCGATTATTCGTATTCAAACTCCAAACCGCATATGCCTGATCAGAATTTTTAAAACATTCTTTCCTATTTATAGAAATCTCTGGGCACACCTTCATGCAAGAGCCACACTCAACACAAATATCTCGATCTATGTATGGATACAAATCGCCTATATCATCTTCTCTCACACTAATACATTTCACAGGACATACCTGCAGACACGCCATACACCCTGTACAATTTTGCTTATCAGCTAATGAAATCATAATTAATTACTCCTAAAGGCTGTTAATAACAGAAAGAAGGATCCCATCTTTATAAAACTCTCTTTTAGGAATCAAATCAGGAACCAGCCCTTTTTTCTCATATTCAGGATAGAAGACAACCCCTTCCTCTCCTGCAAATTTCGAATTTGCCGTAAACAGTATTTTCTTATATGGTAAATTCTTCCACTCCATAAACTCATCTATTCCAAAATTATTTCTATCTGTAGAAATAATTACTATCTTATCATACTGTAAACGCATACGTCTTCTTTCCCATGCATCTTTCGCTTCTCTGCAAGTCAAGTAATGCATGAAATGAATAACCAAATCATCTAATCTTCCCATTGGATAATCGGGTCCCCAATACATATCCAGTTCTAATCCCATATAGTATTTCAGATTTGCTGCAAATTTCAGGAAATCTTCAGCGCTGAAAAATAAGTTAATCGTAGGCGACTGGAACTGCAGACCCATATCGTGATAAAAAAGCCCACCAATACAGTTCTGAGATATTAGTGAAAACTGCTCCTGTTTTAAGCCTTCTTTTATTTTTCTTGTTAAAGCAGCATTCTTATTCCTTTGAATCCGCCTGCTAAATCCATTAATCCAATTTTGTGCTAGCTGCTTCATGTGTCGCAATTGCTCTTTATAAAATCCTGTCGTTCCATTTCTATAGTATTTTAAAGCCTGTCCATCATGTTGTACTTGTTCTATATACCTTAACTTTTCAGTCTTTTTTAAAGCAGAAGTATGGGTAATCTGGTACAAAAAGGTCTGCTTTAATCGTTGACAAGCATTATCATACTCTTTTTGTACATATTCCGAATCGCCCCCAGATAAAAAAAATAATTGTTTATATCTATTCAACCCCTGCTCATAATTCCCCAACCCGAATTTACTCATCAGTGATGACTGATTTGCTCTTACATATGTGTATAAAGGTTTATTTATAATAACATATTTGTTACACTGCGCAGCTTCCATATAATCTAATACGAACTGGAAGTCTTCACCCATGCTCTGTGATTCATCAAAACGAAGTTTTTTTCCCCGAATAACATCTCCGCAAAAAATTTTATTCCATAGCTGCTGTAACAGAACTCTTTTTAATACAGTAAAACTTTCGCTAACAGGGATTACCACCTTCTCCTGTCCATCGGTATCGAAAACATAATCTGTTTTATTCCCATAAAGGCCTTGTCGAAAACGAAAACCACAAAGTGCAAGTCCTGTTGGTTCACTCTCAGTCAGCCTTTTCAATGAATCTGCGTAATCCATACATACCCAATCATCACTGTCCACAAAAAGAATATACTTTCCTCTTGCAATGTTTAAGGCCTGATTTCTAGTATAAGACACCCCTTTGTTTTCAGTATTACGAAGACAAACAACATTTTTAAATCTTCTTTGCATTTTCTGACATATTTCCCAACTTTCATCTGTAGAACAGTCATCTGAAAGTATGATCTCAATATCTTTTTGTTTTCCGTATTCAATCGACTCCACACAACGCTCCAACGTACTTTCTGCGTTGTAAACAGGTACTATATAACTAAATTCCATCATATTGTCCTCACCTGAAATATATTAAGTATTTAACCAATTGACAAAATCAAAATGCTTTTCAAAGCTCCTCATTCCCAGCCAGTCCTTATCCAAATATTGTTCTCCAAATAATTTACTGGTGGGTTTTATTGTCATTACATAATCTATATCTTTATACTCCTTCTCTGAAAACACAATTTTATTTTTACATATTACCTGGTTTAATCTTAATATATCATCTTTAGTAATTCCGTCCCTTTCATACATAATAATATATAAGTTATCGTATTGTATTCTCTCCTTTCTTCTGTTCCAGCTTTCCCTTGCTTCTGCTTCTGATTTAGAATGGTTAAAATAAATCCTGACATCTCCCAGTTTTCCAACTGGATACTCGTACTCTGTTTTTACAAACTCCAACTCTTCCGAGATATATTTATCTAAATTCATTACAAATTTCAGGAAATCAGGCTGATGCATCCATAAATTGATTGTAGGAGAAAGAAATTTTTTATTTAATCTATGATATATAACCCCTCCCATACAGTTTGAGCACAGAATTGTGAAATTATCATTCTTTAATCGTTTTTGCAATTTTTTTTCATAAAAATAATTAAATATTTTCTGAGCAACCCATTGTATTCTATTTTCTAATTTCGATATCATGCTATCACCTGTCTATTTGCATCCTTTCATATCTTTCTTGCCGGTATTCCTACTAATGTGATTGAATCTTCTTCAAAAGACTTTGTAACTACCGCATTTGCTCCGATTTTCACAGAATTGCCAAGATGCACACTACCGATTATTTTTGCTCCAATTCCCAAATCCAGATTATCTCCAATATATGGTGAACAATCCCTAATGCCATCATTACCAATACAATTTCCCCCATGTAGGCGGCAATTTGCTCCTACCTTTGCGGATTCATTGATTATAATTTCACCATGATGAAATATCGTCAATCCTGGTCCAAAAGTATTTTTAGGAATTTTAAATCCCAACCTATTTCCCAGATGATTTTTTTTCCTGAAATAAAAAAGGTAACATATCTTTCCCCATTTTCCTTTTCCGGAATTAAAATAATATTCTTCTTTACGCATATATCTCAAATATCTTGCTATAAGTGAGACAGGATCTTCAGTAATCCGATAAATAAACCTGTCCCATTTGCTCTGTTTATAATAAAATGCCATATCAGCTTTTATATAATTCTTTAAATCCTGCTTATTCAAAATCATATCTATCACTCAAAATAATCTTCCGCAGAAAACGTACTCTGATCCTGTGTAACTGATTTTAGTAATTTATTCACACTGCTGTAACGCAGTTTCCACAATCCAAATTTCAGCCCCCACGGTATCTGACAATTATTCCTTTCATGAAAATACTCGTTTAATAATTCTTTTATTTCTTTTATGCTCTGACTTGTTGAATAAGGGTCCTTAGAAAGGCTCAACAGCATATTCAAATAATGCTCATTAAAAATCTGATCAAGTTCAGGAAACGCAGATATAACTTTCCTCCGTCTTTTATTAAGATAATCTAATTTATCTAATACAATCCTCTGCTGAGAACTTTCTGTGTACATAACACTGGATTTTCTCTGCCTGTAATTATAAACAATTTTAGGGTAATAGACTATTTTTTTTGCGCGCATAATTCCTTGATATGTAAAAAATTCATCATCTATTTTATGACCTTCTTCAAAAAAAATTCCCTCAAATAATTTTCGCTTATAAAGTTTATCTGTCATTAATCCGCATGTCCAATCCCACGTGTATTTTTCCAGATAACTTTTTGTATCAAATATAGTAATCTTTTTATTGACTATTTTATCCTCTTTTCTATTACAATAAATATAACGAAGACAACATTGAACAACATCCGCTTGATATTCTTCTAGCTCTTTTATCATATGCAAATATGCATCTTTTTCAAGGAAATCATCTCCATCTAAAAATGCAAGATATTTTCCCGTTGCAACCTTTAATCCAGCATTTTTCGCATTTGCTGCTCCACCATTTTTCTGATGGATTACTTTCACTCTAAAATCTTGTTCTGCATAATTATCACATATTTTACCAGATTGATCTGTAGAACCATCATCTATCAGTATGACCTCCAAATATCTATATGTCTGATTCAAAATGCTTTCTATACATTCTGATAGATATCTTTCTACATTATAAATTGGAACTATAACACTTATTGTATGCATTTCTATCCCCTATAAAATTTATACTTTTGTTATAATCTATTTTTTAGACTTAAGTATCCTCTTTTAAGTGGCTTGATAAATAAATCTCTTTCATATCTGTTCATACTTATAAACCAAACAGATATACAAAATACCCCAGTAATAATCACTGCCGCCGCCAATATTTCTACTAATGAGTCTAATTTCCAAAATCTATTAATCAAAAATCCAGTTAAACATGGCATGATATATCCTGGCAATATACTTAAAATAGATTTCCAAAACGCAGGTATGTTTAAGCGAATACTCTTATAATAGTAGATATTCATAAAAATTACCTGTCCCAAAACTACACAAAGCAATGTTGCTGCTGCAGCTCCTATACCATCCCACCACTGTGCGAAAGGAATCGTCAGAGCTATATTGGCTAACGCGACAAATAAATAGACGATACTTCGCACTTTATGTTTATTTAATGCTTTTTGTATTTCTACCCCTACACTTTGGATACACGGTATAAATGCAGATATAATGAGTATAAGTCCAATCCAAAACGACTCCGAATAGTCTTGTCCAGCCCACACAATAACAAACTGCCTGCCAATTGAACTGTAACCAATCAAAATAAGTGAGACGATATAAAATTGAATTCTACCTATTTTGATAAATATATGATCCAATTCTGATATATCTTCTTTTAGGGCAACACTTTGATTCACCTGTGGAGCAAATACTCCTGCAACAACAGATGCGAAACTAGAAAAATAACGTACAAAACTCGCTCCCACTGTATAAATTGCAACGGAAACAGTCCCTTTAACAGCACTAAGCACTACGGAATCCGTTGAGGATGTAATCTGATCTGTAATAGAATTGATAAATAAGAAAGAGGAAAATATAAATATTTCTTTTACCACATTCCAATCAAATCCCCGGAAACAAAATTTCAAATCGATTTTAGCTCTGGCATAAATATAGTAAAGTATATATGCAAGTATGCTAATAATGACAGAAATTGCCGATATTGCAATTGCTTTTCCGCCTAAAAATAATACTACTATATTTGCGATAGGAGTCAGAAGTGCAGTTACAATTAACACACTTCTGATAAATATAAATTGTTCATAAGCCTGCAAAGCCATCATTACAACATTCGCGACAAACGTAACCATTGTATTCAATGTGAGTAGACCTATAATCACACGTAACTTAAATAACTCATCAGCTGTGAAAGTATTCTGGGTCAGAATTCCAGATAAAATAATCAAGATAATTCCACCAAATAGGACCAATAAAGATAAACCAGAAAAAACTATCAGAAACATTCCATTTAATCTATTTTCACCATCTCGATCTTTTTTGGCTCTATATTGAGCATTAAATCTTATATATGCACCGCCAATTCCAAATCCCAAAATAGACAGATACGACGTAAATGAAGTTGCTGTTCCATAAAGTCCATACTCACTTTGACCTAACATATTTAGCATAAATGGAGTATACATCAACGAAACAATATTTGAGATTAGTATATATATATATGATAAAATCGTTCCACCTTTTCGTTGGCTCATTAAATATTCCTCCACATTCTTTTTATCTATACTACCGCTATTAATTCCAAGTGACTCTTTTTTTCAAAACGTTAATAATAGCCGTTCCCAACCCTTCACGCCTTATTTTATCACGTATTCCATATAGTAACGGATGGTTATACTCTTCAAGTTTATATTGAAAATCTAAATTAAACTTATACTGTTTCTTTATCTTTCTCCAAATTTTCCTGAATTTCTTTTTTATAATTGGACAGTACTCTTTACCAACGCCATCCCTTTTAGCTGCATAATCAAATTCCCTGAACATATTCAGATAAGTACACATTGCCATATAAAACTGATCATTTAGATTATGTTCTTTATAATAATTCATTTGTGATTCAAACGCTTCAAAGCGATCCAATTTTGATCTATCAAATTTTTTCCTTGAAATACTTCCAGGGCGCTGATAATAAAAATACATTTCTTCTGAACTATAAATGATCTTTTTTGCTCTGTGAAGCGGAATAAACATTACAGCACCATCTTCATAGCATTTTCCGACCGGGAACTTCACATCATAAAATAATGTTTTTTTCAACAATTTTGCGAAAGTTGCTATAAATCTTCCGTACTCCTCACAAAATGTATATTCGGGAGAATAAAGCAATGTAAGCGCCTGTATATTGTCTAACATTTTAATATCACAAGGATCTTTTTCTTGATAGTCCTCATCTAAACTATTGACCCTTTTAGGAGTACACATTACAATATCTGCACTATAGTCATTCATCAAAGTATATAAATAATCTAATATTCCTTTATATAAATAATCATCTGAATCGACCCAGAACAACAACTCTCCTTTAGCCACTGACATTGCACGATTTCTGGCCGCAGCTAACCCTTGATTATTCTGATGATATACCTGTATTCTGCGATCCTGTGTTGCAAATTGATTGCATATTTTTCCACTTTTATCTGTGGATCCATCATCAATCAAAACAATATCTAAATTTTTATATGTTTGTCTAACTATTGAGTTTATACAAGTTTCCAGACATTCTTCTACATTATATACAGGTACTAACACACTAATTAATGGTTTATCGTAACTACTCTCACTCATTATCAACCTCACTATAGCAAATAATATAATTAATCTAAACTGTTAGCTATTTCATTTAAAATAAATTTTATTTCCTGTAATGCTCCATTGATTACGCGCTTTTAAAAGATTTTCCAAAACCTCGCGTACAGCTCCACGCCCGCCTTCTTTTTCGGCAACATAATCACATATATTTTTTATTTCCTCTGGCACATCAGAAGGGCACGCCTTAAATCCTGTCAACATCATAGCCTGCAGGTCATTCCAATCATCTCCTATATAGGCCATCTCACTCAAAGATATCCCCGTCTTTTCAGACAATTCCATCAGAGCCGGAGCTTTTTTCTGCACCCCTTCTATGAGATATTGGATTCCCAGTTCTTCCGCCCGTCTTCTGACCATCGGACTCTGGCGACCAGTAAGAATTGCAAACTTCAGTCCAGCCTCCATAGCCACTTTAATCCCAAGACCATCTTTAACATCAAATCGTTTTATTTCATTCCCATTAGAATCATAATAAATCCCGCCATCTGTAAGAGTTCCATCTACATCAAGCACAACTAATTTTATTTTTTCAAAATCACACATATTTCTCAAATACCTCTGCAAAACGGCTGTCTGTAACAAACCGAATTGGAACATCACTCTTTCTCGTTTCTCTGTGATCCTCCAGCATATCCTTAATCTCATCATTTAATTCCAAAGGATTATCCTTAACATTAGATAATTCAAGATACTTGCTAGCATAATTCAGACTACCGTCGGCATTATAACTGTATCCGTCGAACCCAGCTATGTTTATACTTTCCACCGGAATCATATCGAGAAGGCGGAGCAACAGCAGCATGGAATTATCGAGATGTTCCCATCCACATTTAACCAGCTTTGCAAATGACACAATAATCTCTTTTTCATCCTGACTGCTATCAACATGAATATTAGACGTCAAGATTTTTTTTGCTCGGGTAAATTTGGTAGAATTACACCAGTAGTTATATCTTCTCACATTGCTCATATATACATAATCGCTTGAAATCGTATCATGGATAAAATTAACTGTAATAACCACAGCATGATTTTGATTTATAAAATCTACAATCTGCTCTGCTTTTTCAGCTGCCGATTTTCCCGGCGCAATAACTACAATGTTTTTACCAGTCAAATTACTCTTAAGAAGCTCCATAGCTGCTGTGTCATCAATGTCTGACTGCAAATATTCCAGATAAGTCTGTTCCAGAAGATCATAATGATAACGTTTTCGAGCTGACGCTCCTATTTTGTTTAGAATATACCGGATATCCTTTGATCGAATACTGTTCTTCTTCGTCAGATATGTAACATTATTAACATGAGCACCATAACAGCCCGCAATAAAATATGGTGTTGTATACCCCCACGAACATCTTGACCGGATATTGTCCATATATCCATCTATCACATCTAAAAGAGCATCCATATCATAACTATATCCCAGCTTTGTTACCATATATTCGGCAATAAGTTCAGTTGGAGTATTTCCCGCTCCTCGTCCCATACCAGAAATCGTCCCATCTACTACAACCTCTCTTTTCCCATGGGCCATACGTAAAAATGCCTGAGATAAAGCACTGGACAGTTGCATATTATTATGTGAATGAAAACCGATCTTGCAACTTGACACCAAATTATGGTTAAGCAGACTGTATACCCTCTGAAGATCCTCCTCATACATGGAGCCAAATGTATCTACAATTGAAAGACAATAAGGCTCCAGTTGATTTGCCATTTCAATAAGTTCCAGCAGTTCAGCATCCGAATACCCCAAGATATCTACCGGTTGAATAAATACTTTATATCCCTTATTCTTAATCTTGCGGCAGACTTCCATTGCGTCATATCTCTCATTCTTAAAGAAGCATTCACGAACAATGTCAATAGATTTCCCTGTACATTCATCAAGATTATCTATAGAATATCTGCTAAAATCTGCCAGCACAGAGAATTCACTGTTTCCCTTATCTTCTGGAACAAATCTCTGTGCATCAGCGGCATTTTTATAAACCGTTTTTCCGTCCCCGAATCCTTCATCCTGAAGGAAACCAATCTCAATATAATCGATATTAGCATTTTTTAATCCCGAGATGATCCCAGTTATTACCTCATCACCGAATTTTTTATCAACCAAATATGCGCCATCCCGTAATGTACAGTCCAGTAATCTTGCCTTTCCCATTGTTAACTTATCCTTCTTTCTTTGTTATGATTTCGGTATAAATGGCATTTGCAATTTCAAAATCTTCCGGATAATCAATATCCACACATTCATACCCTGACACCTCACAGATATAAGGCTTAATTCCAATCCGCCGGTTTAAAGTTACAAAAGTTTCTTTTGGAAATACATAAGCAGCCGAAACCTCATTATAATACACTGGAAGATCTTGGGTTCTTGGCACATTCTCTGCATCAAAGTTTAACGGTTTTCCATTATACCACATTAAACGCTGTATCTTTTCTCCAGTAAAAGCAGAATCATATTCTTTAGAGCAGACCTTTTGTATACATTCGGAAAATCTTTCTTCCTTGACAAATGGCGATGTGCAGTGACACACCATATAAATATCTGCGTCAACCTGTTTCATAAAACATTTGATAATGTCTTGTGGTGTGGCTTCCTTTGTATCCAGCCACTCCGGTCTTTTCAAATACTGAACGTTTGGAATGAGATATTCTTTTATATCTTCATTACTGCAGTAAACATATAATTCATCAATCTCTTTTACTTTAACAAGTGTTTTTAGGAAATGTGTAATTAATGGAGTACCATCCGAAAATCTTTTTGTATTTTTCCCCGGTGCTCGCTCGTTATTCAGTTTTATTGGTACAAACGCCGCAATTTTCATCGTTTTTCTTCCTCCCATTTCACCAGCAATTCATCTAAATTAACACGATCAAATACTTCTAATTTTCCGCCTCTTGTCGCATTTGCAACAACTCTTCCCTGAGCTTCTATTGCCTCGCGGGCTGCATGAAACCCCAATAGATTTGCCTTAATATTAGGCATATCTGCAACCTCTCCCGGTTTCAGATAATCCTTCACAAAATAATTGGATTCTCCTCCATATTTATAGGTTCGATCATCTATCTTATTTGTAATAGCATAACTGAAGTCAACACCAATCAGATAGATTTCTGAAAATCCCATAAAAAAAGCAAACTGCAACATCTCTGCAGTAACCGTACCTGCAGTATAAATTCCGTCTGCTGCATTTAAACTAAATTTCCCATCTTTCTCATAATTAGATTCCAATTCATTATAGAAAATCCCGTTCTTAATCTTATCCCTGTATCTTTTAGGGAAAAAGCGATGATCCGCCGGTACCCCTTCTACATCATCTGTATATTGTGCTACAATTTTTTCATCCGAAATAAAATAGTAAGTTGGCCGCCATTCTGTCTGCGGAAATATCATATAAATACGGTTACAGGCAAATGTAGGAATATCTAAACTCCATATTCTTGTTAAATCATCCGCCTTAAGGCTTGGACCATTACCGATCACAAAACATCTTTCACCTTTATGAATATCATGATATGGATTCAGCTTTTTTGCAATCGCCATCCTGTCTTTCGTCTCATCCCAGTTTTTCAATGCATAATATGTTTTCCGTATATCTTTATATATGGTTGTATCCTTGATTGTCATATTTTCACCCCACAAAATCTATAAACCTATATGTAAAAAATTTCGTACTCTCGCACAGAAATCTAGCGATATCGCTGACAATTGAATATATATTCTATCTTTCATATTTAAAGATTTATATTCATTTTTTTCAAATACAACTTTCCTGCAATAAAAAAACAGCTTCTCCTTAGATGCCTGCCTATTCATTCTATCGGATGACTTCAACACTTTTTGATAAAAGTAAATGCAGTTAAAAACAAATCCGATCTTTTCCTGCAAATACAACTCAGGGTACTTCTGTTCGATAAACTGCATCCGACCATATTTTGCCTCCAGAGCATCCAGCCTTTTATAGGAAAAATCACTGCTCATAATACTCTGTTCTCTCTGTCGGTACCAGTAACAGCATTCTGGTATGGCAACAACTCTCTGTGCATTATGAAATATTTGATATGTCCAGAATTCATCCTCATTGCATTTCCCTGTTTCGAATAAAATATTCTCCAAGCATTTCCTGCTGTAAAGTTTATTCCAGACTGTCTGATGAAAAACCGTGTCGCTGATAAGCCCTTCCATAGCTTCTTTATTAGAACAACATATCAGTTTTTCCTGACACACCTTTCTGATAATACTTTCATCCGTAAAATAAACTGTTCCGCATTCTGCTATTTCAGCATGATACTTTTCAAGACGTTCATATAATTTTTCATACATATCTTCTCGTATCCGGTCATCGCTGTCCACAAAACCGATATACTCACCAGTTGATACTTCAATACCTTTATTGCGTGCATCAGAAAGCCCGCCGTTTTTTTTGTGAATAACTTGAATCCGTTGATCTTTCTCTTCCCACACATCACATAATTTAGGGCAAGAATCAGTAGAGCCATCATCTACTAAAATAATCTCCAGATTCCTATATGTCTGGTTTACAATTGATGTAATACACTCATTCAGATATTTTTCCACCTGATAGACAGGCACAATTATTGAAATTTTTGGTTTATCCATACTCGCTTTTTAAACCCTATACTTATTATTAGTTCCTTTAATTTCTCCATGCATCCAGTGTAACAGTCTCAACCCCCAAGTGCATCGTAAAACCATTTTTGCCATCCAATAATTTTTACGACTAATCTCTTTCTTATTTATTTGTTTCATAACCTTCTTCAGCTTCTGTTTAAATTCTATTTGGTACTTTTGCAGCTCTGCCTTCTGATTATCAGATTGAAAAATTATTAGCCTGACCATTTGATAAATATATCTGTTATTTATTATCTTCTTCAGTTCACTTTCCGTTTCTCTCTTGTACATTGTTTCGAGAACATAGACTGGATCTTTGATTTTATGCTCATTCCAGTCCGACGTGGAAGCCGAATTTTTTCTAACCATATAATGATAATAGGGAACATCTATAAAAACTGCTTTCTCTGATCTATGAAATAAGAAATAGTTAAGCAGCAAATCTTCGTTAATCACAATATTTTCATCATACTCAACGTCTTCAAAAAGTTTATGACGGTATATCTTATTTACAAGCCCTGGCTCTATCAGTGTTCCTTCTAGTAAATCCTTGACCCCTGTATATGTATCCTGCACTTTCAGCTGCTTTGTTCCATGATACAGATCCACTCTGTCCGGAAAAACCATCTGATATCCACAATGAGCTATGTCAGCATCATACTCAACTGCCAGCTCTACCAATTTTTCATACATTTTCGGCTCTATATAATCATCTCCATCAATAAAACCAATGTATTCGCCGTCTGCCTGCTCCAATCCTGTTTTCCTGGCCGCTGAGACGCCCCCATTTTCTTTATGTATCACACGAAAACGCTTATCTTTTTCTGCAAAAGTATCCGCAATCTGTCCGGTTTGATCTGTCGATCCATCATCTACTATTATAATCTGAAATTCCTTATAAGTCTGATGTCTCACACTTTCAAGACATCTCTCCAGATAAGGTTCAATATTATAAGCAGGAATAATAATACTGACTTTTGGATTCTTATTCAAATCTTTAATCAATGTATCCCATCTGCCCTTCTAATTCTTCTACCATCTGTTCTTTCTTGTCTTCTGTTAAATTACCCCTTAATGTATAATCTACTCCGTATACTGAAGCTGTTTTGATTTTTTCTCTGTTTTTACTCAGATATTCTTCCAACGAACTGATTATCTTTGCCGGCGTTCCTGCAGCAACCATATTGTCCGGTATACTTTTTGTTACTGTACTGTTTGCTCCGATAATGACATTGTTACCAATAGTAACTCCTGGAAGCACTACCGATTCTGCACCGATAAATACGTTGTTACCAATATTGACCCTGCCTATTTTTGTATACCCTAAAAACTGCTTCGTACTTGCATCATGGCATAAGATATGTACTCTCGGGGCCATAGTTACATTATCACCGATACTGATCAGCCAGCAATGAGAAGGATCAAGTATAACTCCGTTTAAGCGGCCAAAATTGCTCCCGACCTTCATCCCCATTTTAATTAATTTTTCTGTAGTATATTCACCGCGCAGACGATAGACAAATTCTTTTATCCAATTCATAATATCTCCAAATCCCTGTTTACTTTACTGTATAATACCCAACTTTAAGGAAAAAATTTCTCAAATAAAATTTCCCGCTGGAACTAGTGTACTGATTGCCGCTTGAATTAACTCCCCAGGCATCAGGATAAACAGGAAATCTGTTCACTGCTATCTTCTTCTTATGCTCAGCGTACACTGCTTTAAATGCATATTCTATACAACTTTTTTTCATGAAATCTATTGCTGCATCCGTCAGAAAATATTTTTTTAAATCGTGAATATTGGCTTTAAACAGCCATGTCTGTATGGAATCATATCTTGGTGCATAAAGAAAAATATTTTTTTGACTTTCTCTTGTTTTTGCTAATATCAAATTTATATTATTAATCCATAATCTGCCACTAACCTTCCAAAAGCATTTTATCCCTTGATCTGTTAATATTTTACTCCGGTTCAGTGCAGCTCTTATAATGCTGGCATCTCCAACAGACATATTTGTACTGGACACTCCATTATCCATTGAAACATTAAGATATTCGAATTTTTTATTATTCTCCTCAGCCAGTTTTTTAAAATACTCCGAATCTATCTCATAACCCGAATTTTCTGCAAAAATCACTGCTTCAAAATTACTTAGCATAATATACCGCTTGATATTTTCCATATACTCAGCATATCTGGTATTAACATTACAATGTTTTATATTGCTGAAGGGTCTTATTGTTCCGGTCATTAATAATACTTCCATCACGTTACGCCTCATTTTCCATCATAGATTCAAACATTTTTTCTATCTCTGATACAGTATTCTCTTTTGAGAAAATCCTACTTCTTTCCATTGCTTTATCTCGATACTTTTCGCGTATCTTCAGTGAGCTGATCATAACTTTTAATCCATCATGTAGTTTATCTTCATCAGTCCCATCAACAACAATTCCAAATTCATTATTTTTCCCCAGCATCTCTTCCATTCCGGACACTTTGGTTGTAACCACCGGCACCCCCAGGATCAACGCCTCCGTAGCCGCTGTTGAAAACCCTTCCGCCACAGAAGAGCAGACAAATATGTCACATCTTGCAACATATTTATAAGGATTCGTCTTATACCCAAGCATTGTAAATGTATCAGCACATCTGTTTTCATCCACAATTTTTTCTATTTTATTTCTTTCCGGACCTTCGCCCAGTATATATGTATGTACTTTATATCCTTCTCTTATAAATCTCGCATGGATTCTCGCCAGCTTTTCAAAACCTTTATTTAGCATCAGTTTTCCAACACCGACCAGTTTTATTTCATCATCTTTGAACATAACGTCATCCACAGGCTCTTTTGCCAGTTCCCGTATCTGATCTGTTTCATTTGTATTATACAGTACATAAACCGGCTTCTCCAAAGGAAATATGCTCTGGAAATCTTTTTTCACATATTCTGAAACACACACCGTACAGTCAAATCTTTTGTAACATTCCAAGGCTTCTTTATAATCTCTGAATGCATTACAGGCTGTATTCCTGTCATGCTGTTCCACATGAATCCAGGAAATTAATTTTGTATTTTTGTCCCTGCAGCCTGATACAATCCTTGCACTCGGTCCCTCCAGATAGGAAACAATAAGGTCATATTTGTCTTTAATATAATATCTGAATAGAAATTGTGGTGAAAAAAGTTTCATTATTTTTGAATTTCCACGGACAGCTCTTTTATGGCAAACGATAAGCTTTATATCCTTTTTCAGGAACTGCTCATTTACCCCGCCGCCAAACAAAGCCATCACCGTAATATCGAATTTCTGCCTGTCCAAATTATTTACAAGGTTCACGAGAACCTTTTCTGCTCCTCCATGATGAAGGTCATGGATTACAAATAAGATTTTTTTCATTTCCGCAACTTCCTCTGTATATCACTGTAACTATAACTAATATATGCACTCAAGTCTTCATACGAATATAGAATGACAGCATCACGCCCGCAGGAAATGTGAAAATCAGCAATAAAGAATTAAAGTTGTTTAGTCCGCACCATCTTCCGGCCAGCATGCAGGAAGACCAGTAATGAATATACTGTCTGATCTTAAATTTCAGGGAGGCCTGTTTAAATGTAAGATATAGTTTTCGGATCTCTGCAAAACTTCTGGGACTGTTCCTGTACTGTTTCAAGATGGATGCTGACATTCCCTCCGGTTGATATTCTACATAACACAGATTCTCATTCATCACAAGGAAATCATAGTTTTCACTGATCTGCAGATGCATATAATGCGGATTGAAATTTTTTTCACCGGGAAAGCTTTTCATTGGAGCCACCGCTTTATACAACTCCGTCCTGACCACATTTTTCCTGTCTCCATTGTAAATCGGATATATACCAATCAGCAGATCGATCAGATTCACACTCTTCTGATCCGGCAGCGGGTCTCCTATCACATTTCCCTTTAAATCATAATCAAGACCTACAATTCCGGCATATTTATCAGAACCATTCTCTCTCCAGAAATTTACAATACGTTCAATCGCATCATCAGGAAGATAATCGTCCGAATCCACACACATCATCAGTTCTGTGTCAGCGTTGGCTATTGCTGTATTATAACCAGTGTGAAGTCCGCCGTTTTTCTTATAAATATATCTTATCTCAAATCCATTATTCTCCTTCATCCACTTTGTGACAACATCTTTCGTATTATCCGTGGAGCCGTCATCAATAATAAGCCATACAAAGTCTTTTAGTGTCTGGCGGCGCAACGCCTGATAACCTCTATTCAATGTATCCGATCTGTTGTAAGCAGGAGTAAAAACAGTAATTGTCTTTTTATCCATTTTTCTTTCCTTTTTTTCTATTGCCAATAGTAGATAAGATAATAAACAATCTCAAGCAATGATTCATGCCCTGATACCCAAAAAGTCGGCTGAATATTCTTAAAAGAGCTATTTTCTTATTTTTTCCATATCTCAATAAATATTTGTAAGGCTCAGCCTGCTTTCGCTGCTCATTTCTTTCTTTTTTCTCGAGATGGTTGATATGGAAAAGCAACGTTCCATACTGATAGGCAGTATATATGAAATAAGCATTTTTATACTGTGTGCTTCTATCCGGCAGTTCTCCATGTTTGATACACGTCCGGATATTTTTGCGAAGCATATCTACATTTTCTGCTTTAAGAGTATGTGTAATAGACTCTGCTCTCTGTCTGTAGCAATAAGCGTTCAGATTGCATCCTCCCATCTTATTTGAACAAGAAGCAAGTCTGGCACACCATTCTATATCTTCAGATGTAATACCCACTCGGAAGTAAAGATTATTCTGCAAAATTAATCTTCTTGAAACAGCTTTGTTGCAAGCTGAAGCAATATATTGATTCTGTTCTACAAGATACTGGAATCTTTGATCTGCATCCATTTCCCGTAATCTTTCTTCAGCAAAAGAAGGGGAAAATTCTCTATATTGATTTTCCGCTTCATAAAAATATTTATAATGGAAATTCATTACATCACAATCTTGATGTTCAATCTTATTTTTCAATTTTGATAAGAACTGACTGTCATCCCAAAAATCATCACTGTCCAAAAAAAGAAGATATTTCCCCGAAGCTGTCCTGATTCCTGTATTTCTGGCATCCGACAAACCTCCATTTTTTTTATGTATTACACGGATTTTACTGAACTGCGAAGCATATCGATCGCATATTACCGGACTTCCATCTGTTGTCCCGTCATTCACTAAAAGCAATTCATAATCATCTAAATCTTGTTGTAACACGCTTTTAATACATTGTTCTATATATTTTTCTGTTTGATATACCGGAACAATAATAGAAAAATAACTCATTTTATTTTCAATCCTTTACAACATATTCCACGAAAAATGCATCTGATAATAATAAAATACCAAATATGCTCCAACCATTACTAAATTAATAAGCTGTGCGGATCTCTTAGTAAACACATTCTTTACCAGCCAGGGCAACAATATATAGCTGTATACAGAAAAATAGATCGGCAGTCTTCCAATAAAAATACCACTCGTAAACATAGAAACCACATATAACCCGGACGCTGCAATTGACATATTTGTACAAATATTAATCACAGGATCATCTGCCTCACGGACATATTTAATCCCAATCAGCGATAATATCGCCGGTACACTATAGACAAGTACTCTAAGGATGTTCGTTCCATCGTCCTGAAACTGCTCCCAATCTGTAACCACATTCTCATATTGGGTCTCCGCAAGCATATTATCCAAAATATCCGTAAATCTATCTGCAAACACCACAGCTATTGCAACCACTATAATGAACAGTAATGTTTTCTTATTCCATGCCTTTCCCTGTACAATAAATATGAACGGCAATACCAATAAGGCACTCTGGTGAAACAGCGATGCAATCAATATTACGATAATTGCCTTCACATACTTCTTCTGCAATATCCATGGGAAACAGGCCACTGTGATTGTAACTGCCACAAACTGTCTCATTCCATTAAAAATCCATGAAATATAATCCGTAGATACGATAAATAAGAAAAAACTGACTGCAAAAGATGTAGAATATTTCCTGTAAATCTTAAACAACAGGAAACACTGTACAGCAGCCACAATAATAAAATAAATAGTATTTCGATTTCCAATAATACACTTAATTACAGCCGAAACAAAATAGAACCCCTGGTCTTTATTCACCCCTGCTATATAGCTGTTGATTCCCGAGAAAGAGGTTGGCATATCAGCAAACGCCTCCATATATGCCCCTGTATCTCCCACATTTCCTCTGAATCCGGCCCAAATCACCAACGGTGCCACCGCCACAACGGCAAAAAGCGGAGTCACCCTCCGCACTTTTTCGCCATTCACAAGTTCAGTTCTATATATCCATTCCGGAGCCATTACAGTCAGCGCCCCTAA
>ERZ894229.817-NODE-817-length-20074-cov-12.0968_pt1 | contig 20074 bp, 17 predicted proteins | sample MGYA00380295_ERZ894229 | MGnify/ENA primary metagenome ERZ894229 (study PRJEB32331, sample SAMN06328479) | human gut metagenome | biome: human gut microbiome; feature: stool | host: Homo sapiens | collected 2014-09-17 ... | reverse complement strand
AGCCTTGATTTTATAAGGCTTTCCGACCCCTATTTCAAAAAAATCACCCACTTTTTTTCAAAAAAAGCTTGACAAATCGCTCAAAATTTGCGGCGAAGCCGATTGATTATATTTTATTTCAATCGACTGGAGGCGATTTCTTTGTTACCTTGTAATCCTGGCAGCCATGCCGCCTATCAGGATACTTTCGTATCCGATTTTCTTAAATTTTATCCGAATCCCTTTGTGCTTCCTAAAAGTACCTGGGATTATATCGTGCAGTTCTGGTATCTGGATCTTTCCCAGACTGATTCCATTATGCAGGAGTGTTACTCTGTTTTTGGCCCTGAGCCCCGGCTCCCTTCCTGCATGCTGCGCTCCTATCTGCTTGCTTTGAAACTGAAGGTAACTTCCATCACGGTCTGGTGCCGCATGCTCAGGGAAACTCCTCTTTATGCCATCCTTAGCGGATTCTCTTTCGGAGATACTCCCGGTGTCGGAACTTTTTATGATTTCTTTTCCCGCATCTGGCAAGACGACTCCGACAATCTTTCCCCGAAAGACCGTTTCCCTAAAATGAAACCACCCAAGGGGAAAAAGAAGGGGGATAAGACTCCCTGCGATTCTTCCAGTACCGCATCCAAGCTTCTTCCTTTACTGGAGCACTGGCAATTAAAACCGGAGAATCCCTTTTTCCTCATCTTTCGGCTTTATCAACAGCAGTTCCTGGATCGTTCGATCCAGAAAGGCTTAATCAATCCAGTCCATCTGGCTCTTGCCGGTGACGGCACTCCTGTCCGTACTGCTGCGCAGCAGCGAAAAAAACGGATCTGCGATTGTAAGAAAAACGGCTGCTCTTCCTGCAACTGCAAACGCCATTATTCTCAGCCGGACTGCAACTGGGGATGGGACTCTCATCGGGAATGCTATTTCTTCGGTTACCACCTCTACATGTATGTGGCCTCCGATTCTTACAGCGATCTCCCTATATTTCCGCTTTTGGAAAGAGCTTCCCGGCATGATATGCTTTCTTTTCTACATTCTTTTTTCACCATGAAAGCATACCTTCCGGAGTTCCGCATTGAAAAACTCCTTCTGGATTCCGCACATGACGCTTATGCTGTCTATGAATACTGCAGGCGGGAAAATATCACGCCCTTTATCGACCTCAATCCCGGACATACCGGACATTTCACTTATAAGGACGATTTCACCATTGATGAGGACGGCGTCCCGATCTGTAAGATGGGCTTACGTATGCATAAAGATGGATATGAGGCTGCTAAGCATCGGGCGAAATACCGATGCCCAAAAGCAAACCGGAAACATGGTTGCTTTTGTGAGCATCCCTGTTCATCTGCGAAATACGGAAGGACCGTACATATCTTTACCGATGACAATCCAAGGTTATTTAACATACCGCCAAGGGACAGCAAAGCATGGGAAAAGGAATATAACGGAAGGACTTCCGTAGAACGCTCTAACAAGCGTGAGAAAGAGGACTATAAATTAGAAGACGGCAGGCACCGCTCTACGAAGATGTGGTACTGCCGCCTCTACGGCATCATGATGCTGCAACATCTTGACGCCTGGGAAATGCCATCAGTCGAGGCATTTCAAAAATCATTATTAGGATTACCCGCCTAACAATGATATCTTAAACGACTCCATAGGATTTTTCAAGGCATAGTACCCGCTATGTCCAATGTTTATGTCCTTTTCTCGTAAATTTCTTTTCCTGCACGATATTTAGTTGTCAAGTTTCGGTTGGAATCTCATTCATTGAGGTTCCGAGAAGTTATCATATATGGGATCCGTTTCTTAATTGAAGAAGGTCTCCGGCAGTCTGCCGGAAACAATCTGTTCTATATGTAATATAACAGTCATTCATGCCGCTGTCAAGAGAAATAACTGCAGTTTTCATCCAAAATTTTCCAAAAATTCTTCCTGTTTCACAGTTCACAATTTCTCCTTATTTTTTTCACAATAGTTCCCTACAATCACAACTTTTTCATCACAAATCCCCTCTATACTGCAAAGCATAGAAACAAAGAAAGACAATTAAAAAAGCAGCCATCAGGGAAAGGAGATTTCAGTGATGTCAGAATATTCATATAATAACTACAACCAGAATCCATATAATACGGGAAATCAAACTATGGGAAGCGGTTACAATAACATACATACTCCCGCTCCGGAACAGCCGCAAAAGAAACGGAAATCCTCCGGAAAGGCCGCCCGTACCGCAAAGAGGATCGGGGCCATCACGCTGAGCGCCGTCCTGTTCGGCGGCGTTGCGGCCGGTACCTTTCAGGGCGTGAATTACCTGACCGGATACACAGCGGTTCAGGCAGAAGCAGATACGAGCCAGAGTTCATCTGCCGAAAGCACAACTGAAAACACGACGGTCGTCCAGACCACCTCTGCCTCCGCATCCGACGAGATGAGCGTAGCAGACATTGCGGAGGCCGTCATGCCATCCATCGTTTCCATCACAAACCGTTCCGTGCAGGAGGTACAGAATTATTTCAGCATGTTCGGCTACTATGGCGGACAGCCGCTGGAGGAGGAAACGGAGAGCGTTGGCTCCGGCATCATCATCGGGCAGAATGATACGGAGCTTCTGATCGTCACCAACAACCATGTGGTAGAGGGAGCCGACTCCCTGACCGTATCCTTCGTTGACAATCAGTCCTATGAAGCCAATCTGAAGGGAACGGATTCCGGAAACGATCTGGCCGTCATCGCGGTGCCGCTTGAGAATATCTCTTCCGACACCATGTCCCAGATCAAGGTCGCCACACTCGGCGATTCCGATTCTCTCCGGGTCGGTGAGCAGGTGGTCGCCATCGGCAACGCGCTGGGCTACGGCCAGTCCGTCACCACAGGTATCGTGAGCGCCACCAACCGTACCCTGACAACAGCCGATGAGGACGGCTCCGACAGCACCACTGCCACCTATATTCAGACGGATGCGGCCATCAACCCCGGCAACTCCGGCGGCGCGCTGGTGAACATGCAGGGCGAGGTCATCGGCATCAACTCCGCAAAGCTTGCCAGCACAGAGGTCGAGGGCATGGGTTATGCCATCCCGATCTCCAGGGTTTCGGACATCATCAACACGCTGATGAATGAAACCACGCTGACAATGGTGGACGAAGCAGACCGCGGCAGCATCGGCATCACCGTAACCACCGTTCCCGAAAGCGTCACGGAAGCCTATGGCATTCCCACAGGCGTTTATGTATCCGATGTTCCCGCCGGCAGCAACGCGGAAGCCGCAGGACTTCGCAGAGGCGATGTGATCACCGCGCTGGACGGAAGAAGCGTTACGGATGTATCCCAGCTACAGACCCTGCTTCAGTATTACAGTGCAGGGCAGACGGTGACTCTCACGGTGCAGAGCATCGAAAACAATGCCTACACGGAGAAGACCATCACCACCACTCTGGTAGCTTCAACAGACAGCAGCGAGGCTTCGACGGAAGGCTGAGAAATCCAGAAAATATGGTAAATCAAACAGGGCGTTTCCGGCCTCCCCGGAAACGCCTTTTCTTTTACATTTTTCTTTTATCCAATAACACGATAAGCCTGTCCAACGAAACTCACCGGGACTCCCACTTGAAAACCACAATTCCCACAATGGCCAGCGCCATGCCGACCGCCTTTCTCCAGTCCCAGGCCGCCTTTTCCACGCCAAACATGCCGAACAGTTCGATGAGGTAAGCCACAAGGAGCTGGGCCACCACGATGAGCATGACCGCCCTTGCGGGGCCCAGCATGTCCATGCTTTTGATAACCGTATAGGTGATAAACGCGCCGATGGCGCCGCCAAGGAGCATGTATCTGGGCTGCACCTGAAATACTCCAATAAGGGAGCTTCGATCCGTCACAGCCCAGGCCGCCAGACAGACCAGCAGGGCTGAAAACTGAACGAAGCAGTTGGCCGCCCAGATGCTGGACGCCTTTGTCACCTGTGTATTGAAGACCCCCTGCACGCTCATCAGCGCACCGGAAATGAGCGCAATGATCAGTCCAATCATATACAAAACCGCCTTTCCCGTCAGAATGGCCGTATCCGCGGCCTCATACCCTCATTCTGTCCGGAAAGGCGGAATTTTATGCGATGATATGCAGGATGAATAACGGCAGGAAACGGAAACTGCCTCTCATTCCTCCGTCTGAGAGGCAGTTTCCGTTTCCTCCTCCGGCGGCTCGATATACTCCTCCGTATAGGCTTCTCCCGTCACCTGCGTCATGATCTGTCCGGAAATGTCCTGCAGCACGGCGGATACCTCCTCTCCGTTCCAGACACGGGTGAAAGCGATCTCCATCTGCACCCAGTAGTTGCTCGTGGTCATCATCTTCGGAATGGGAACCGAAGCGGCGTATTCCTCCGCAAAGATTCCTGCCTGTTCATTCGGAAGGCTGATCTGTGTGTTCGCCGGCAGCTTTCCGGAGCTTTCATACAGCTCCTGCGCCGCTGTTTCCGTCAGATAACGGGCAAATTCATTCGCCACATCCTTTTTTTCGCTGTATCCGTTCACCACCACCGCATTTGTCACAGACAGGCTTCTGGTGATCAGTTCATCATTGATGTCCGGCACGCGGGCCACGCTGTACTCATACGGGAAACTGCCGTCCGCCGCAGCTTCCTCCAGCCTGGCGATCATGTCCGTAGTCGCAATGGTAAACACCAGCTTGCCATCCAGAAATTCCTGCGCGACGGATTCGTAGTTCACCTCCTCCGGATCGATGGAAAAATACTGGGTCAGCTCCTGATAAGCGGTCATACAGCGGATAGCGTCCAGATTATAAATGTCGATCTGCTCCTCCTCATCCCCCTGCGGGCCGCCTACATTTACATAATTTCCAATGAAAAAATAATTGTAGAAAATATCCGAAACATCCCAGCGGAAGACCGCCTCCACCTGCTCCGGCGCGTTGTAGCTGTCAGCGAAGGAAAGGATGTCGTCGATGGTCTCCGGGATGAGCCTCTGCGTCCGTTCAGAAATCTGTGCGTCAGAAGCTTCTGTTTCCGTCTCTTCCGTCTGAGCATCCGCGGCCGTTTCTCCGTCTGCCTCACCCTCTTCTCCGCTTCCGTCCGTCTGTACCGGCTCCCCGTTTTCATCCAGGGCCGCCATGGCCTCCTGGCCCGCCAGGGCATCCGCCTCCGCCTGCAGCTGGTCAGCCGCGGCTTCCTCCAGATAGGTCAGGTTATAGACCAGGGCGCTGGTTTCATAATAAAAAGGATACCCGATCAGATGATCCTGATACGTGACGGCAGAAAGTGCCGTCTCGGGAAAATTTTCCGCAGTGACGTAGTCCGTATCGCGGACTTCACTTGCCAGGCCTGACAGCCAGGCCTTTTCCAGGCTGTCGTTCCCCACAATATAAACGTCCGGAACCATATTGGTGCTCAGCGACGCCTCATTGATGCTTTCCAGATACTCCAGGCCGGACACCAGTCTCGGAATCACACGCACTTCACTTTCTTCCGAAAAATCCAGCGCCGCAGCCGCAAGAAAATCGGTAAGAGACTCATCCGTATACCACAGGTTCAGCGTGGGCTTGTCCACCAGCGCATTATCGGGAATCGGGGAAAGCTGCGCCAGCCTGTCGCTTCCGATTCCAAAATAAAGCAGAAGCGCCGCGGCCGCAAGAAGGGCGGCCACGGCAAGTATTCTGGAGTGCAGAGAGGCTCTGTGATTTCCGGTTTCCTTTGTCTTTTTATTCTTCATTCAGTTCTCCCTTTTCCGGCTGAAATCTCATCCAGACACTCTGTAAGGATCCGGATCATATCGTCCACATTCTGCTCCGAAATGACCAGAGGTGGCACAAAGCGGATGATATTGCTGCCCGCATTGATCAGGATCAGTCCCTTCTCAAGCGCCCGGTTGATGATATCACTCACGGGAATGGAGCAGGCAAGACCGCGCATCAGGCCCACGCCCCGGCTCTCTTCGATAAAATCATAGCTTTCCGCCAGCGCCTCCAGCTTTTCTCCCAGATAGGCACCCACACGGTTTACATTTTCCAGGATGTTTTCCTTTTCATACAGCTCGAACACCTTACAGATGGCGGCTCCGGCAAGCGGATTTCCTCCATAGGTGGTTCCGTGATCGCCGCTGGTCAGGGAATGAGCCCCAACCTTCTCCGTCATCACAAAAGCGCCGACAGGGACGCCGCAGCCCAGCGCCTTGGCCGTGGTCATGATGTCCGGCTTCACGCCGAATCGCTGCCAGGCAAACATGGTTCCGGTCCGGCCCATGCCGCACTGAATCTCATCCAGAATCAGCAGGATATCCCGTTCATCGCAGAGCGCCCTGAGCTTTTTCAGAAATTCTTCGTCTGCAGGATGGATGCCGCCCTCGCCCTGCACTGTCTCCAGAATGATGGCGCAGGTACGGTCATTCACCTGGGAAAGCACGCTGTCATAATCGTTCAGGTCCGCGAACCGGATGTTTCCGATCATCGGCTCGAACGCCTCCCGGTAATGGGGATTTCCCGTCACGGACAGGGCGCCAAAGGTCCGGCCATGAAAAGAATGGTTCATGGCGATGATCTCATGATCCGTGCGCCCGTCCTTCAGAAACGCGTATTTTCTTGCGGCTTTCAGCGCGCCCTCCACCGCTTCTGCCCCGCTGTTGGTAAAAAAGACCCGGTCCAGGCCGGAGGCCTTCTTGATCTTCTTCGCCGCTTCGATGGCGGGAACGTTATAGTAATAATTGGAGGTATGGATCACTTTGTCGATCTGTGCCTTCAGCGCATCGTTGTACTCCGGGTTGTTGTAGCCCAGCGCGAATACCGCGATTCCCGCCACAAAGTCCAGGTAACGCTTTCCATCCATATCATAGAGATACACGCCGTCGCCGTGATCCAGCACCACCTGGTACCGGTTATAGGTATGTAAGAGGGCCGCTTCCGCCTCATCGATATACTGCTTCATCGTCTCGCTCATGCTCATCCGCTCCTTTTTTCTATGCCATGTCTCCGTCCTGAATGATGGCCGTTCCGATTCCCTGATTGGTGAAAATCTCCAGCAGCATGCAGTGGGGAATCCTTCCGTCCAGAATATGCACCCGGTTTACGCCGTTTCTGACCGCAGAGGTACAGTTTCCCAGTTTCGGCAGCATGCCGCCCCCGATCACACCCTCCGAAATCAGCGACTCCGCCTGGCTCGCCGTCAGTCTGGAGATAAAGGTGGATTTATCGTTGATGTCCCGGTACAGCCCTTCAATATCCGTCAGGAACACCAGCTTGTCGGCTCCCACCGCCTTCGCGATGGCGCAGGCCGCGTCGTCCGCGTTGATGTTGTAGGTCTGGAAATTCTCGTCCAGACCGATGGGCGCGATGATGGGCAGAAAATCCTTTTCCAGAAGGTCATAGATCACCTTGGGGTCCACCTCCGTGATGTTTCCCACAAAACCGATGTCCTTTCCGTCGGAATACTTCTTTTCCACCTTCAGAAGGCCGCCGTCCTTGCCGCTGATGCCAACCGCCTTAACGCCCAGCTCCTCCACCATGGTCACCAGATTTTTATTGACCCGGCCCAGGACCATCTCCGCGATCTCCATGGTTTCCTCATCCGTCACCCGCAGACCGTTCACGAAGGAAGGCTCCTTGCCCACCTTTTCCACCCATCTGCTGATGGCCTTTCCGCCGCCGTGTACGATGATGGGCTTAAAGCCGACCAGCTTTAAGAGCGTCACGTCCTTGATCACGTTTTTCTGCAGCTCCTCGTTGCTCATGGCGCTGCCGCCGTATTTTACCACAATGATCTTTCTGTTGAATTTCTGGATGTAGGGCAGCGCCTCAATGAGCACCGCCGCCTTCTGCATCACCTGATCCATTTCCCTCTGTTCCATGTTCGTTTCCTTTCACCCTGAAACCGGCCGCCTTACGACCGGTAGTCCGCGTTAATTTTTACATAATCGTAGGAAAGATCGCAGCCCCAGGCTGTCGCCTCCTCCTCGCCCATTTTCATGTCCACCAGCGCCGTAACCGCCGGACAGGACAGGATGCGGGTGGCTTCCTCTTCACTGTAATCCGCCGCGCTTCCGCTCTGATAGATCAGAATTCTTCCCGCTTTGCTCTCAATAAAAAGTTCGATCGCCTCCGGATCGAATCTGACGCCGGAATAGCCCAGAGCGCAGAGGATTCTTCCCCAATTCGCGTCATGGCCGAAAATGGCCGCCTTGGTCAGGCTGGAGCAGATAACGGATTTTGCCAGCGTCCGTGCGTTCTCCTTTGTGTCCGCATGGATTACCCGGCACTCGAACAGTGCCGTGGCTCCCTCTCCGTCTCCCGCCAGCATCTTTGCAAGCGTCATGTTCACCTCATGAAGGGCCTCACAGAACGTGCGGTAATCCTCATTTTTTTCCGTGATCTCCTCGTTGCCCGCGCAGCCGTTGGCAAGCACCAGCAGCGTATCGTTGGTGGAGGTATCCCCGTCCACGGAGATCATGTTGAAGGTGTCCACCACATCCGCACGCAGCGCCTCCTGCAGAAGTTCTTTGGAAATCGCCGCATCCGTGGTCACAAAGCCCAGCATGGTACACATATTGGGATGGATCATTCCGCTTCCCTTCGCCATGCCGCCGATGGTGACCGTCTTTCCGGAAAGCTCGATGGTAACCGCCACCTGCTTGGAATGGGTGTCCGTGGTCATGATGGCCTCCGCCGCCTCACGGCCTGCATCCACCGTATCGGAAAGCGTTCCTGCCAGCGCCTTCACGCCTGCCGTGATCCTGTCCATGGGAAGCTGCATTCCGATCACGCCCGTGGAGGCCACCAGCACAGAGGTCTCCGGAATCCCCAGCGCTTCCGCCGCAGCAAAGGCGGTCTGCCTGCAGTATTCCCTTCCCTGTTCGCCCGTGCAGGCGTTTGCAATTCCGGAATTCACAACTACCGCATGAACCGCGGAAGCGTTTTCCACAATCTCCCGGTCCCATACCACCGGAGCCGCCTTCACCACGTTGCTGGTGAACACGCCCGCTGCCCTGCAGGGCGTGCGGCTGAACACCATCGCCATGTCCTTCCTGTTCTGATATTTGACCTGCGCCTCGGCGCCTGCCGCTTCAAATCCTTTCGCCGCGGTCACCCCGCCTGTGATGTGTTTCATATCCACCTCGTTTTTCCGCCGCCCTATGGGCGGCCTTTATTCAAAGGAATTGGCTGCAAGGCCAATTCACAGGACGAAAGCTGCAGGCTTTCGTCCGCCTCGTTTTTCCGCCGCCAAAGGCGGCATTCCATTATTCATTAAACCGCTCTATGTTTTTCTCATTCAGGACGAAATCGTAATAGTTCAGATCCTCCCGCTTCGTCCAGCCGATGGTGCGCCAGAACATGTTGCCGATGTCGTTTCTGGTAAACGCGATCAGGGAGACCTTGCTGATGTTTTCCGCCTTCAGCGCGTTCATGCAGAACACCACCATGGACTTTCCGATGCCGCGCATCCGGTATTCCGGGTCCACACATACATGGTACAGGCAGCCTCTCCTGCCGTCGTGTCCGCACAGGATCGCGCCGACCACCTTTCCGTCCTCAATGGCGACCACGCTGGTATCGGGATTACGTTTCAGGAACCGTTCCACACCTTCTCTGGAGTCGTCAATGCTCCGGATGGAAAAGCCCTTAATCTTATGCCACAGGGCGCTCACATTTTCATAGTCTTCTATCGTCATTTTTCGCAGCATCAACGTTTCCTCTTTCCTTGCCGCCACCAGGCGGCTTTATTTCAGAAGGAGAACGCCTCTGGCGTTCTCCGGCACGAACCACCGGTTCGTGCCAGCCTCTTTTCCTGCCGCCGTCAGGCGGCATTCTTTTGAATCCTTTGCAGTTTACGCTCTTTGGCCAGATCTGTCAATCCTCCTGCCACCGCCGTGGGTGGTTTGGGATGACATGCCGGATAACAGTTCGCCAACCTGTCAGTAAACCTGTCCCTGCGGTTCCTCTTCCGGCAGGATGATCTTCCAGGCCTCCAGCAGTCTGGGAAGCGTCCAGGCCGCATTCGCCGGGCTGGTGGATGGGAGGCAGACCGCCTCCAGTCCGGTATCCGGGAAACAAAACTTCTGATAAAGCCGGTATGCCGTGCCTCCGTTCGCATACACAGCGCGGATCCTGCTCTTCTTCAGCAATCCGGCGATATCGTTTGCCTTCACGTTCCGGATGGAGCTGTCGCTGGAGCCGACAATCTCACAGGAGGCGATCACATCCCAGACCGCGATCCCGCTCTTCAGAAGCAGCCTCTTCTTTTCTTCCATGGTCTCCGGCGTTTCATTCTTCGTCAGCGCCGCAATCACCTTCCAAAACCGGTTCTGCGGATGTCCATAGTAAAAGTGCTGTTCTCTGGACTTCACAGAAGGAAAGGTTCCAAGGATCAGAATTTTGGAATTTCCATCCCAGACCGGAGGAAATTCATGAACTACTGCTTCCGGAATATGTGCTTCGGGCTTTTTCCCTTTTCCTGTTTCTGCTTTATTCATGCCGATCATTCCGTTTTTCGTTTGCGCCCCCGCTGTCCAGGCCGTCATTATGCCGCACCGATCCCGTTACAGGCGGAGCGCCATTTCCAGCGCAATATGAAAGCTTGTGAACTGATGGTTATGTTCCTCTTCTCCCCCCAGCGTTCTCGCTTCCCATTCCTCCGCATCCAGAAGATCAGAACTGAACAGGAAATAATACAGTTCAAACCCTCTGAAATCACATACCGCCTGAGCTCCGGCGCATTCCATCTCCACGGCAATGCATCCTTCCGCCTTTCTCTTTTCCGGCTTTCACGCAAAGCTTCTGCCGGCCCCGTTATTCCTACGGGAACAGCGGCACCAGCTCCAGGCCCATCGCTTCAGGAAGGCCGAACATCAGATTCATGTTCTGTACGGCCTGCCCGGCCGCTCCCTTCACCAGATTATCCATGGCTCCCATCATAATGACGCGGCCTGTGCGTTCGTCGATCTTAAAGTTCACATCCACATAGTTGCTTCCTTCCACCCAGCGGGTCTCCGGACACACGCCCGCATCCAGAACACGCACGAAGCGCTCAGAAGCATAATATTTCTCATAAGCGGCACGCACCTCCTGTGTGGAAGGCAGGCAGCCGTCTTTTTTCTTTAAGGAAGCATAAGCCGTAATCAGGATTCCTCTGTTCATCGGCACCAGATGAGGTGTGAAGTCTAAGAGTACCGGTTCTTTCGCCGCATAGGAAAGCTGCTCTTCGATCTCCGGCGTATGTCTGTGGTTCGCCACGCCATAAGCCTTGATATTTTCATTCACCTCGCAGAACAGGTTGTTCACCTTCGCCCCTCTGCCCGCCCCGGAGGTACCGCTCTTGGCATCGATGATGATGGTGGACGGATCAATCAGACCTTCCTTTAATAAAGGATAAATGGACAGGGTGGAACAGGTGGGATAACAGCCCGGATTTGCCACCAGACGCGCCCCCTTCACCGCCTCCCTGTTGATCTCGCAGAGGCCGTATACCGCCTCCGGAAGATACTGCGGCGCCGCATGGGTAATGCCGTACCACTTCTCATAAACCTCCTTATCCTTCAGCCGGAAGTCCGCGCTCAGATCCACAATCTTCGTCTGTTCCAGAATCGCGTCATTCACCAGCGATGCGCACAGCCCCTGCGGCGTCGCCGTGAAAATCACATCCGCCTTTGCCGCAAGCTCTTCCATATTATCATCCATGCAGGAAGCGTCCACCAGTTCGAACATATTCCGGTAGACATCCGCGTATTTCTGATCGATATAGCTTCTGGAGCCGTACCAGACGATCTCCGCCTCCGGATGCGCAAGGAGCAGCCTGACCAGCTCCCCTCCCGCATATCCTGTCGATCCAATAATTCCTGCCTTTATCATCTGTCGATCCTTCCTTTCCTAAAAAATACTTTTTCGTTTCAGAACAGGTGCAATCCTTTTCAGTATAATCAGAAAAATCCCCGCTGACAATCCTTATTTCCCTGATTTCTCCGGCATGAAAGGCCGAAAGCCCGCCCAGTTTTACAGATGCTCCCTGGCCTTTTTGATCCTATACCCTTTCGTTTCGCATAATTATACGTCTATATGGAATATTATGCAATACCTTTTTCCTGCTAATTTTCTTTTCTTTTTCCAAAAAAGTTCCCGATTTATCTGAAAATCTCAAGAAATTGTACTTTTATTTTTCTTTCATTATATTTTCCCATTTTATTTCTTCTGTATAAAATGACGGAAATCGCTTTGCTTTTATGCATATTTTTTCACTTGCAATGCAAAAGGTTTTGTTGTATATTAGTTGAGAGTTAAGCGCCGCTCAAGCGGGAGCAAGGTACATTTAGAATGTCGCCTGCGGCGGCAAATGGAGGTAAATATGAAAGAAAAAGTAATCCTCGCCTATTCCGGCGGACTGGACACCACGGCAATCATTCCGTGGCTGAAAGAAAATTTTGACTATGAAGTAATCTGTGTCTGCATCGACTGCGGCCAGGAAGAAGAACTGAACGGTCTGGAAGAGCGCGCCAAATTCTGCGGCGCATCCAAGCTCTACATACTGGACGTTGTAGATGAATTCTGCGACGAATACGTGATGCCCTGCGTGAAGGCACACGCCGTTTATGAAAACAAGTATCTGCTCGGCACTTCCATGGCAAGGCCTCTGATCGCCAAGAAGCTGGTGGAAATCGCCCGGAAGGAAGGCGCTACTGCCATCTGCCACGGCGCTACCGGCAAGGGGAACGACCAGATCCGTTTTGAACTCGGCATCAAGGCCCTGGCTCCGGATATCAAAATCATCGCCGCCTGGAGAAATGACAAATGGACGCTGGATTCCCGTGAGTCCGAAATCGAATACTGCAAAGCTCATGGCATTGACCTTCCCTTCTCCGCAGATTCCAGCTACAGCCGCGACCGTAACCTGTGGCACATCAGCCATGAGGGACTGGAGCTTGAAGATCCGGCCAATGAGCCCAACTATGACCATCTGCTGGTTCTGGGCACCACTCCTGAAAAAGCTCCTGATGAGCCCGAGTATGTGACCATGACCTTTGAAAAGGGTACTCCCACTTCCATCAACGGAGAGAAGATGAAGGTTTCCGATATCATCCGCAAACTCAACGAGCTGGGCGGCAAACACGGCATCGGCATCGTGGACATCGTGGAAAACCGTGTTGTCGGCATGAAATCCCGCGGCGTTTACGAGACTCCCGGCGGAACCATCCTGTATGAAGCCCATCAGCAGCTTGAGGAACTGATCCTCGACCGCGAGACCACCACCATGAAACTTGACATGGGCAACAAGTTTGCCCAGATCGTTTATGAAGGAAAATGGTTCACTCCTCTGCGTGAAGCAGTGCAGGCCTTCATTGAGAAGACCCAGGAATATGTAACCGGAGAAGTGAAGTTCAAACTCTACAAGGGAAACATTATCAAGGCCGGAACCACTTCCCCTTATTCCCTGTATAACGAGTCCATCGCCTCCTTCACCACCGGAGATCTGTACGACCATCACGATGCAGAAGGCTTCATCAACCTGTTCGGCCTTTCCTCCAAGGTGCGCGCCATGAAGCACCAGGAGCTGGAAAAGGAAAACAAATAACTTTCGATCATACCAGAACACATTCTCAACGGATGACGCGACATGCGCGCCATCCGTTGTTTTTCCTGTTACAGTTCACTCGTCCGCCAGAACCAGTGGTGTGAACTGCAACTTCCTCTCATCCAAAGGAGAATTTCCATATGAATGTTATTTTCATTCTGGCGCTTTATGTTATAATAGTAAATATAGTGGGTTTTGCCGAAATGGGCATTGATAAGCGGCGTGCCAGAAAAGGAGCATACCGGATTCCGGAAGCCAATCTCTTCCTTACAGCGATCATCGGAGGAAGTATCGGCTGTATCATCGGCATGTATGCTTTTCGACATAAAACCAGACACAGAAGCTTCGTTTTCGGAATGCCCGCCATCCTGATCGTGCAGCTGGCAGTCCTGGGCTATCTCCTCTTTGCCGCTCCGATCCGCTTCACTTTCATGTAAACCGGGACGCTTTCCCGGAAAAAGGCACTGCAAAAGCCGCCTTCGGCGGCGGAAAGAAGAGGCCGGCTCGAACCTTTGGTTCGCGCCGAAGAATGACTTCGTCATTCTTCTCCTGATTAAATGCCGCCTTCGGCGGCGGAAAGAAGAGGTAATTATGCATCTTGCGGTATGCGACGATAACATAGCGGACAGAAAACAGATGGAACGGCTTCTTGGCCGTGAATCAGACAGGCGATTGAATACCACCGGCGTTCTGTATGTGGATTCCTTCGGAAACAAGGAAGCCATTCTGACAACCCCCATGATATACGACGGACTTTTCATCGACATGATGGAAGCAGGGAATGACGCTGTAGAAATCGCGAACATGCTCCGGGCGGACGGCGCCGTTCTCCCCATCGTGTTCTGCTGTTCCAAAACCGATTATCGGAAGTCCCCTTCCCTGCCGGATAACTGTTTCTTTCTGGACAAGCCAATTAATCCTTCCCAGCTTTCAGCCATGTGCGACCAGCTGCTTTCCATCAAAAACAGCCAGGTCAAACGGTTTGAATTCCGTTCTCTCACAGAGACCTTCTATCTGGAGGAAAAAGACATCATGTACGCCTGGCCGGTGGATGAACAGACAGTCCGCATTCGTCTTATGGACGGAACCGAAAAGACCTCTGTGTCCACCCTCCTGAATTTCTGTGCCAATCTGGGTTTCGACGTAGACAGTTCCAACCGGGGCATTGTTAAGGCGGATATCGGCTATATCCGTATCAGCCCATCCGGTCGTCTCGCCATGATCGGCTGTTCCTGTACCGTGAGCCTGCAGGATGTGGAAAAAATCGGTTTCTTTGATCTGACCATGAAGGACGGACACAAATTTAAAATATCCCCTTCCAGCAGGAAAACGCTTCAAAACGCGAAGAATGCGGTGAAGGAATAAATTTTTGCCGGATAATGGTTTCGCCATTATCCGGCATTTTCAGTCTTGCGTTTTACGCAGGAGGCATACCGTCTCCACATTCCCCGTCCAAGGAAACATGTCCACGCAGCAGGCGCGCTCCACCTGGTATCCGCTCGCAGTGAGTACCTCCAGATCCCTTGCCAGGCTGGTGGGCTTGCAGGAAATATAGATCATCCGTTCCACGCCGTAGCGGATGATTTTCTGCAGTGCTTTGGGATGGATACCGTCGCGGGGCGGATCCAGGATGATGAAATCCGGCTTCTCCTCGATCTCATCCAGGACTTTCAGCACATCGCCGGCAATGAACTCGCAGTTGGAAAGCCCGTTTTCCTTCGCATTTTCCCGGGCGGCCTCCACCGCCTCCTCCACGATCTCCACACCGATCACCTTTCCTGCTGCGGGGGCCATCATCTGCGCGATGGTTCCTGTGCCGCTGTAAAGGTCATATACCACGCAGTCCTTTTTCCCGAGATCTCCTATGTAATCCCGTGCCGTCTGATACAGCACCTGCGCGCCGTAGCTGTTGGTCTGGAAAAAGGAGAAAACGGAAATCCGGAAACGCAGTCCCAGAAGCTCCTCGTAGAAAAAGTCCTTGCCGCGCAGAATCCTCGCCTCATCGCTCTTCACCACATCCGCCACAGAATCGTTCCGTATGTGAAGAATCCCTGCAATTTTTCCCTCCAGCGCCAGGTTTTCCAGCATGGCTGCAAAGCCCTCCAGAAGCGTCTCTTCCTTCTGTGCGTCCATCTGGGAGGTGGTGACCAGTGCGATCAGAAGCTCCCCGGTAAGAGAAGCCTTTCTCACAAGCAGATGCCGCAGATAACCCACATGGCTGAGCCGGTGAAAATAAGGGATTTCCTTTTTCTGAAAATAAGAAAGCGTTTCCCGAAGAATTCTGCGGTAGTCCTCATCCACAATCTGACAGCCGGTCACCGCCACAATGTCATAAAAGCCTCCCCGCTTGTGCAGCCCAAGGCTTAAGGGACCGTCCTTCACTTCATCTCCAAAGGAGAATTCCATCTTATTGCGGTAGGCATACGGCCTGGGGCTGGGCTTGATGGGTTCAAACGACCAGGGGGCTTCCTGACCGGAGAGAGCCTCCTCAAGAAGTTCCCTGACCTGGACCTCCTTCAATGCGAGCTGCTTTTCATAGGGAAGAGACAGATAAAGACAGCCGCCGCAGCTTCCGAAATGCGGACAGGGTGCCGCCACTTCATCAGGTGAAGGCGCAAGCAGCTTCAGCGCACGCCCCTCTCCCTTTCCCTTCCGCACCTTTGTGATTCTTACGGAAAGCTTTTGTCCGGGAATCACGTTTTTTACCGTCGCATATTCCGCTTTATCCTCTTCTGCCTCAGAGGAGGCTCCCAGCGCAGGGATCACGTTCTCTTCCGCCGCTGTCCGCAGGCTTTCTTCCGGCGGCTCCTTAACCACAGGCAGGAGCCGTACGCATCCCTTGTTGGGGAACTTCACCTGTTCCACGATTCCCTCACGAATTTCTCCCTTTTTCATCCGTCCACAGTTTCCTTTCTTGCACAAAAAACGGGATACCGGACGGCATCCCGTTTTCAAACTTTTCCATCTTGTACAGGACCCGGACTCTTACTCTTCGGTCTCTTCGTCCGAATCTTCCTTCTTGTCTTTTGCTTCGCTATCCTTCGTCCCGGCAGTTTCCTCATCCTCGAAGAACTCGTCGTCGAAGTCATCGTCAAAATCGTCATCAAAATCCTCCAGATAATCCGGAGTCAGGTAACGGTATACCGCGTATGCAATGCCGGCAATCGCCGCGATCGCACCGATAATTGCAAGGACCCAGAGAAGCGTATTTCCGTTGTCCTTTCCGTCTTCCTTTTTACCAAGCAGATCGTTCATTTTCATCATTTCCAACACCTCTTCCAGTTTTCCCATGCCAACCATCCTTTCTACCGTATAGTATGCGCCATGACGCATTCCTGAATACTGTATTATCATACCACTTTTTACAAATCTTTACTATAAATTTTTCATGAAATTAGGATGAATTTTTCACTTTCAGATTTTCTTCAGCTTTGCGAAGGCAGCATACATGATTTTCGTCCCCGCTTTGTCAAAATCCACCGTAACCCGGTAATCCCTCGGCCCGTCCTCAATCGTCCTGACCATTCCTTCCCCGTACTTCATATGGCGCACCCGGTCTCCTTCTCCATATTCCAGTGCTGCCGCCTTGCCCTGGCCGCCGCGGTTCAAACCGTTCACTCCGGAAAGGCTGTCCAGGCCGCGGGCAATAAAGGGCCTGTTCTCCTCCGCCGTCTTCTTCGGCTTCACCACCGCCCTCGGACGAAAATCCGTCACTGCAGCCGTTCCATAGTTTCCTCCATAGGGCGCGCTGCGGAAGCGCTCCCGGATCTCCTGATTTTCTTCAAACTCCTCCAGCTCCGGGGATTTACGGAATACCGGAACTCTTTCATCCATCAGATCCTCCGGCACTTCCCGGATAAACCGGCTGACCGGATTGTACTGCGTTTCCCCGCGCACCATGCGCTGTCTGGCGCAGGTCAGCGTAAGCTCCTCCTTCGCCCGCGTGATTCCCACATAGGCGAGCCTGCGCTCCTCTTCGATGGCGGAAGGATCGTCCGAAGTAATCGTCATATAACTGGGGAAAATGCCGTCCTCCATTCCTGACAGGTACACATACGGGAATTCCAGACCCTTTGCAGAGTGAAGCGTCATGAGCAGCACCCGGTTGTCCGCCCCGTCCACGTTATCCACATCCGCCACCAGCGCCACCTCTTCCAGAAAACCGGACAATGTCGGTTCGTCATGGCTGCTTTCATAGGCAACCACTTTGCTGATGAACTCATCGATGTTCTGAATTCTGTCCTGAGCGTCCTCCTCGTCTGAATCCTCCAGTTCCTTCACGTAGCCGGTACTTTCCAGCACATCCTGCACCAGCTCTTCCAGACTGTAATACGCCATTTTGCTGCGGAAAGCACGGATCATGGTCGTGAAGGGTTTGATCTTTGCCGCACCCTTTCCCACCGCCATAATCTGATCCGCCTCACAGAGCGCGTCAAAAAAGCTGATCGCCCGCCCGTCCGCATAGTCCTGCACCCGCAGGATCGTCGTCGCTCCGATCCCTCTTCTTGGCACGTTGATGATACGCTTCACCGCGAGATCGTCCCTGCCGTTGTCGATGGTTTTCAGGTAGGCCAGAACATCCTTGATTTCCTTTCTGGCATAGAAATTCACACCACCCACCACATCATAGGGAATCCCCTCCATGATGAAACGCTCCTCCAGCAGACGGGACTGGGCGTTGGTACGGTACAGAACGGCAAAATCCCGGTAATCTGCCCCGTAACGCTTCTTCTTCCGCGCGATATCAGATGCGATGAATTCCGCCTCCTCGTACGCGCTGTCAAATCTTCTGAAATGAACCTTCTCTCCTTCTCCCTGATCGGTCCACAGCCGCTTATCCTTCCTGGCCGTATTGTTCCGGATCACCGCGTTCGCCGCATCCAGAATCGTCTGCGTGGAACGGTAATTCTGCTCCAGCTTGACCACCTTCGCCTCCGGAAATACCTTTTCAAAATCCAGAATATTGCGGATATTCGCCCCTCTGAACTTGTAAATCGACTGATCGTCATCGCCGACCACGCAGAGATTTCTGTACTTCCGCGACAGAAGCCTTACCAGCTCAAACTGGGCCGTATTGGTGTCCTGGTACTCGTCCACGCTGATATAGCGGAAACGCTCCTGATAGCTGTCCAGAACATCCGGATTCATCCGGAACAGCTCCACCGTTTTCACAATCAGATCGTCAAAATCCAGCGCATTGTTTTTTTTCAGCGTATCCTGATACTCCCGGTAGGCCTCCGCCACCCGCCTTTTGGAAAAATCCCCCATAGTATTCAGATTGTATTCTTCCGGGGAAATGAGTTCGTCCTTTGCGGATGATATCTCGGAAAGCAGCGCTCTTTCCTTATAGATCTTCGTATCGATATTCAGCCGCTTGCAGATCTCCTTCATCACGCTCTTGGAATCGTCCGTATCATAAATGGTAAAATTGGTATCATATCCAAGCCTGTCAATGTACCTTCTCAGGATCCGTACGCACATCGAGTGAAAGGTGGAGACCCAGATACTTTCCGCTCCAAAGCCCACAATGGAATCAACCCGCTCCCGCATCTCTTCCGCCGCCTTGTTTGTGAAGGTAATCGCAAGGATGTTCCATGGATTCACATGCTTTTCTTCAATCAGATACGCAATCCGCTGCGTCAGCACACGCGTTTTTCCACTCCCTGCACCTGCCAGGATCAATACCGGCCCTTCCGTCTGAAGCACTGCTTCCCGTTGTCTGTCATTCAGCATATCCAAATTTACCATTTTCTTTTCTCCGTTTCCTGACAATACAGGCTTCTCATTTCTTCTATGGCTGACCGCCGTTCTTTTGTCGAACCAATGGTTTCTTTAATCTATATCCATCCACATTACTGCGTCTGTCTCTTTAAAGAGAAGCTTTCAGCAGATTTCTGTTTTCCGTACTCTGTCCCCAGGCGTCAAGCGCCAGATTATAGGTGCTTTCCACACGGTCAGACAGTTTTTTCAGCTCCTTGTGAATCTCGTTCTGTCCATGACGGAGAGCCGAGCAGTAAGACTCCACCTTCTCCAGCCGAAGTTCCATCCCATCCTGGCGCTTCTCCAGGGCGTCGAACCTCGCGTCCATTCCGTCCAGACGCTTTTCCACGGCGTCGAACCTCGCGTCCATTCCGTCCAGACGTTTCTCTACGGTATCAAATCTTTCGTCTATTCCGTCGAACCTGCTGCCGATCCAGGCATCCAGCTTTTTGTCCATCATATCGGATATCGCATGCAGCAATTCCTGATTATCCATAAGCAATTCCTCCCCGCTAAGCGATCATACCACAAAAGAAATGGAAAGTCTATGCAATTTCCAAAGACCAAAACCTGTATTCTGTTTCCCAAATTCATGGAAATTAGGATAGATAAAAAGAATTCGCTTCACCTGCGATCCTGCGTCTGCAACAGAAAATTGCAGTCATAGATAATTCACAGAATCGTTGATCAGGAGAAACAAAATGGAGCATACGGGATTCGAACCCGTGACCTCCACACTGCCAGTGTGGCGCGCTCCCA
>ERZ894229.814-NODE-814-length-20197-cov-29.8536_pt1 | contig 20197 bp, 19 predicted proteins | sample MGYA00380295_ERZ894229 | MGnify/ENA primary metagenome ERZ894229 (study PRJEB32331, sample SAMN06328479) | human gut metagenome | biome: human gut microbiome; feature: stool | host: Homo sapiens | collected 2014-09-17 ... | reverse complement strand
GCACTGTGTGCCCGCCGTAGGCGCGAGAGGCACTGTGTGCCCGCCGTAGGCGCGAGAGGCACTGTGTGCCCGCCGTAGGCGCGAAAGGCACTGTGTGCCCGCGGAAGACGCTGTGCGTCCAGTCAAGCATTGTGCTGTGACGATTGGCTTAAGCATATCCACAAAGCAAAATAAGCAGGAGAAGACCTTTTCCCTGCAAATCACAAATCTCCCACCCTGGCAAAACCCAGGATGGGAGATTTTCTTTCGTAACAGCCAATTGCTTTTCTCTCTGTCCCATAAATCTTTATAAAACAAAAAGGACCTAGGAAAATCAAACAATTCCTAGGCCCTTAGACCGCACCATCATTTCTGATGATTATTATGCGGACTTCTTCACCGCCAACACAAAAAACTGCTCATACCACAGGATGAACGAATACACGGACCAAATGCGCTGCATATTGGCCGCTTTTCCCGCCTTGTGATCATCCAATAATTTCATGATCGCCTGCTGATTGAAGAATTGCGCCGCAATAGGCCCTTCAAACTTTTCTTTGACCATATTGTAATACTTATCCTGGCGCAGCCAATCGTTTAGCGGAACCGGGAATCCCAGCTTCTTTTTATTGGCTGTGCGCTCCGGCAGCTGTTTGAGCGCTGCACCGCGTAGGGCCACCTTTGTCACATCGCCATGCACACGGTAGCGGGACGGAATCTGCATCGCCAGCTCCAACATCTTCTTGTCCAGGAACGGCACACGCAGTTCCAAGGAATTTGCCATACTCATGCGGTCTGCCTTTTGCAAAATGTCGAACAGCATCCATGTGTGGATGTCCACATACTGCAATTGCGTCGGCTCATCTAAATCCTTGACCTTGTCAAAATAGGGCTTTGCATAGTCCACCGGGTCCTTCTGATGGTAATCCTTTTTCAGATAGCGGTTCACGTCCCCATACGTAAACACAAAATTGCTGCGCATAAACCGCTGGTACGGCTCCATGCCACCGCGCACAATGAAGTTCTTGCCCTTAAAGTTCGGCATCTTTTTCGCAATGGACGCCGCCGCCCGGCGCAACCCGCGCGGGATTTTCCGATACTTCTCAAAATGCATCCCCGCAAGGTACATCGGGTACCCGCCAAAGAGCTCATCCGCCCCTTCGCCGGAGAGAACCACCTTCACATACTTCCGGGCGTTCTGCGCCAAGAAGAAGAGCGGCACTTCGGACGGATTCGGCAAGGGTTCGTCCATATAATACTGAATCGCTTGATTCGCCTCAAAAAACTCGTCCGCGCTCACCTTATTGCTGATGTTCTGCACGCCGATGGTCTTGGAAAAATCCTGCGCATACGGCAGCTCGCTGTACTTTTCCTCCTCGTAACCAACGGAAAACGTCTTTACATCCTTCGCAACCTTGGAAACCTCGCGCACAACATAGCTGGAATCCACGCCGCTGGACAAGAAACAGCCGACCTCCACATCGCTGATCTGGTGGGCCTCCACGCTCTTGGTGAATTCCTCGGTGATGCGCGCCTCCCAGTCCTCCAGAGATTTGGATTCGTCGATGTGATACTGAATGTCGTAATATTTGTGGATGCTGAGCTTGCCGTTCTGGTACTCAAAATAATGCCCGCCCAACAACTTATACACGTTGCGGAACATGGTCTCTTCATCCGGAATATACGAATAACACATGTATTCGGGAAGCCGCTCCTCGTTGAGTTCCGGATGGAAGGCTGGGTGCTCCAAAAAGCTTTTGACCTCCGACCCAAACAGGAAGTCCCCATCCTTTTGGTAGTAGTAAAACGGCTTAATGCCAAAGATGTCCCGCGCGCCGAAGAGCTTCTTTGCCCGGCTGTCCCAAATCACAAAGGCATACATGCCGCGCAGCTTTTGCAGCAGCTCCGCGCCGTATTCCTCATACCCGTGCAGCAGCACCTCCGAATCCGTGGAGGTCTTAAACACATGCCCCTTGGCCAGCAAGTCTTTGCGCAATTCCTGGAAATTGTAGATCTCGCCGTTGAACACCAGGACCTTCGTCCCGTCCTCGTTCAAAATCGGCTGGGAACCGCCCTCCAGGTCGATGATGCTCAACCGGCGGAATCCAAACGCCATATCGTCATCCACATAGTAGTCGTCCTGATCCGGCCCGCGGTGTATAATGCGGTCTGCCATCGCCTTGATGACCGCATTTCGATCCCCGCCGTAACCGTTTGTAAAAAATCCAACGAAGCCGCACATGGGCATAACCTCCTTTTCTATGCATCAATTGTCAAGGGCAGACGTCCAAGCCGCCCCTATGCTCTCGTAATCAACTGTTCGTAAGCCGGACGCAGGGGTTTCCCGCATCGCTTGATGCTCGCCCGCGCCAATACATCCAAGGCATCCAACACGCCGGGGCCCACGGGACGGTCCCGCTTGATAAGCGAAAGCTCCGTACACCCCAGGACAATGCACTCCGCGCCCTGCCTTCGCACAAAATCGGACGCAAGCTGGAACTTTTCCCATTCCAGTGGCCGCCCGGCCTTGTAATCGTCGTAGATCAGACTCATGACGCGTTGTTGATTCGCTTCATCCGGCAAAATGCAGCGGATCCCCTGCTCCGCCAGCGCATCTTGAAACAAAGATGCGCGCACCGTTCCGGTGGTGGCCAGGATGCCCGCCGCTGCCACGCCGTTCTCCTTCAGGTGGGTGGCGGTCTCACGCAAAATATGGATAAAGGGAACTCCCACAGCTGCGGAAAACTCAGAAAACAGCGCATGGGAGGTGATGCAGGGAATGGCGATGCAGCAGGCCCCCAGCTGTTCCAGCGTTTTGGCCGCATCGACAATCGGCGGCAAGGGCGACGGCTTTGTGCGGTCCAAAATATATGCCGTCCGGTCTGGAATCGAGGGACGGTTCAGTACAATCACATCCAGATGCTCCTGGTCGGTCCATGCATCCGTCATCTCCACGATGCGGCGCAGGAAATAGGCGGTGGCCATTGGCCCCAGTCCCCCGATGACACCCAACGTCTTCATTCGTGCAGCCCCTTATTGCCAAAGCATTTCTTATATTTCTTCCGATAGTTCATCTGGTTGAGGAAGAAGGCCAGTTCATGTTTGAAGTTGCGGTCCGGCTTATACTGCATGGATTGGCAGTATTTTCCCGCCTTGATGAGCGCACGCGCTTTCTCTTTGAGCGCTTCATCGCGCACATATTTGAAAATAACGTCCTTTGGAATGATGCTCCAAAGCACCTCATTGGTGGCAATGGTCAACGGGAGGTCCTTATGCTCCAAAACGTCCTCCACCAGCCATTTGGCCATATTATATCCGGCGGCGGTCACATAGAAGCTGCTTCTTCCCTGCCGCAGGTTCATCTCAAAGAGCTTATAGCGCCCGTCGCGCGGGTCGAACTTCATATCAAAATTGGCAAATCCGACATAGCCGATGCCCTCCAGGAAATTGCGCATCTGCTCGGAAAGCGCATCGTCGTGCGAGCTGATGATCGCCGCATAGCTGCCGATCCCCTCGGGAGAATGCTCTTCCAACAGCGCGTGGCCCAGGGCAATCAGCTTCACCTTTTTATCCCGCCCGCAATAGCAATTCATCACGCGCATGTTGCTGTCGTCACCGGGGATGTACTCCTGCAAAATCAGGTGATCTTTGTAGGAGGAACCATAGATGGCGTCCAGAATAGCTTCGAATTCCTGGCGGTTATTCGCCACAAAGACCTTTTTCTTATACTGGAAATGGCAGTTCCAATACGCCACCGAATTGCTCGGCTTGATAATCACAGGGAAATCAAAGGGGAGTTCCACACCCTTATAATTCTCGTAAGAACAGGTCGTCGTTTTGGGGAATGCAAATCCATGCTCCTCACAGACCTGGTAGAAGCTCTCTTTGATGCTCAACCGCATCAAAAGCGGCTCGTCGATGCACTCAAAGCGGTAATAGGGGCGCAGCTTGTCCTGGTTGCGCACCAACAGCTTGATATAATTGTCGCCACAGGGCACCAACAAGAGCGTCTTGTTTGGGTAGCGCCCCGCGAAGTCGATCAACGTCTTGCAGAAGACCGCGTCGTCCTCCAAATTGGGTTCCACGCACTCCACGGTGACAATCGCGCTATTGGAGGTCGCGTTTAAGCGCCCCTTCCCCACGGCAATGCTTTTGACGCCGTACGCCTCGTGGAACGACCGCGCCATGCCGTATACATTTACGTCGCTGCCGAGCAACACCGGCAGAAAATCCAACTGGCCCATCAAACATCCTCTTTTCTTCGATGTCGTTTATTATCAAAAGCCCATGTCCGCACGGGCCGGAATGTCTCCATTCTTACAGTATGGCCGCGGGCTCCGCTCCCATACGGGCCCCGCCAATATTTGTATATTATACTATTTTTCCCCAGGAATGACAATAAAAGAATCCAGGAATCCGGCGGGCAAAAACTGTGCAGGTTGCAGGTTTGAAAAGCAAAAGCGGCCCTGCCGTGTGCGGGTTTCCGTTCACGGCAGGGCCAAAGGGATCGAAATGCAAATGTTCTTGTCGATTTACTTGCCGGCCTTCCCCTGGTTTGCCACGCTCTTCATTTTGGCGGCGATGACCGCCGGGTCGCCGAGGTACTCTTTGTGCACAACGGTAAAATCCGGTGCAAATTCATAGACGAGCGGTACGGCGGTCGGGATGTTTACGCCGACGATCTCCTCCTCGGAGAGGTTCTCAAAATATTTGACCAGTGCGCGCAGGGAATTCCCATGCGCGGCAATCACCACGCGTTCGCCCGCTTCGATGCGGGGGCGGATCTCCTGCTCAAAATAGGGGATCACACGCGCGATGGTGTCCTTCAGGCTCTCGGTCAGGGGGAGCTGGCGCGGGTCGACCTTGCGGTACTGCGCGTGGCCGCGCGGGTTGCGCTCGTCGCTCTCCTCCAAGGCGGGCGGTTGGATGTCGAAGGAGCGGCGCCAAATTTTCACCTGGTTCTCCCCGTATTTCTGCGCCGTCTCAGATTTGTTCAATCCCTGTAGCGCCCCATAATGGCGCTCGTTGAGTTTCCAATTCTTGACCACCGGCAGCCACTCGCGGTCCATCTGCTCCAGGGTGAGATTCAGCGTATGGATGGCGCGCTTTAAATAAGAGGTATAGCAAATATCAAAATCGTATCCGGCTTCTTTGAGGGTCTTCCCTGCCTGCGCCGCCTCCTGCCGGCCAGTTTCGGAAAGGCCGACGTCTGTCCATCCGGTAAACAGGTTCAATTTGTTCCATTCGCTCTCGCCATGGCGGATCAAGACCAGCTTTCTATTTTCGCTCAATTCGATCACTCCTTTATTTGCGTTAGCATATGCTAACTATGTTGATTTCTATTATATACCATTTTTATCCATATTGCAAGGCGTCCTTTCCCCAGGGATTCTATTCCACAATATATCCAATATTTCCAAGGTCTATGCATGAAAAAACCGCGCCCCAAGAAAATGGAGCGCGGTCAGATCCGCTCATGCAAATTTTATTTTACATATCCATGTGCGGCACGCCATTCTTCCGCCGTACCGGTATAGAAAAAGTCATTCCGCTCGCCGCTCTTCCACCCCATCTTGGAAGCGATTTTACTCACCACGACGCAGAGGATGGGCGAAAGAATCATGGCCAAACACGCATAGATCGGGCCGTCCGGCGTGGTAAAGCCGGAGATCGCCACCGGGACAAAGGCCGTCAGGAAACCGCCCAACATGCCTGCCCATGCGCCCGCGCGGTTGATGCCCTTCCAATACAGGGCGATGGCATACGGCGCCAGGAATGCGCCGGAGATGATTCCCCAGGAATAGGACATCATTTCCAAAATTGGCGTGGGATAATTCGCAACCACATAGGAACCGATGACAAATACCAAGCAAAGCACGCGCGTAAACATTGCGACATGCGAATCGCTCATCTTTGGCTTGATCTTCCCTTTGACCAAATCCATGGCGACCGTGGAGCAGGCCGTCAGCGTAATGCTGGAGAGCGTCGAAACCGAAGCCGAGATCAAGAGGACCAGCACAATGCCGATCAGGATATTGGACAGCCCCGCCATGTTCAGCATATTGGGGATGATGTAATCCTTGCCACCCTCCGGCAGGGTATCGCCGAAGAAGAGGTGGGAGAAGGACCCGATAAAATAGCCGCCGCCCGCCACCAGCAAAGCAAAGAAAGTGGAAATCACCGTGCCGCGCTTGACCTCCCGGTCATCCCGGATGCCGTAATACTTATGAACCATCTGCGGCAATCCCCAGGTGCCGAAGCTGGTCATGAGAATCGTCGCCACAAGGGACAAGGCCGTCTGCGACGACATCGGCGACATGCCGCTTTCCTTCATATAATCGCTCATACGCCGGACGCCTTCTGTAAGGCCGCCCACCTGCGGACAAATGACAACCATCACCACCAGTGCAGCCACGCCGAACATCATCACAATGCCCTGCACAAAATCGGCCTTCAAGGTGGCCATATAGCCGCCCAGCACCAACACCACCGCGGATGCCACCGCGATCATAATCATGCAGACCCGTTCGTCGATGTTCAGCAAAATGGAGCATACGCTGGTTAGGCCCTTATAGACGGACGCCGAATAGGGCAGCAGGAAAATGAAGATCACAATGCAAGAGAAAATCTTCATGCCGTTGCTCTGATACCGCATTTCAAAGAGCTGGGGCATGGATTTGATTTTGAGACGCCGCGTGACCTCTCGGGTGCGCCCTGCCAACACCATCCACGCCAAGAGGGAACCAAACACCGCATTTCCGATTCCCACCAGTGTGGCATATAACCCGTAGCTCCAGCCGGAGCCCCCGGAATATCCGATAAACATAACAGCGGAAAAATACGCCGTTCCGTAGGACAACGCGGAAATCCACGCGCCTGCATTGCGCCCGCCGACGGTGAAACTCGCCATTCCGCCGCTGTTCTTGGAGTTCACCACGCCAATGACCACCATAAAGATGGCATAGATGGCGATGACAATCCAAATGGTTGCCTCTTTGCTCATAATTGTTCCCCCTAAGCTACTTTTTCGATTTAAACCTTCGATGCTTTGACTTGATAAATTATCGCTATTCTATCAAAAAGTCCAACGAAAGGCAATTGATTTTTTGCACAAAATATAGAGGGTTTCTTCGGGAAACGTGGCGAAAGAAGGAAATCTGTATTCGTTTTTGTATGCGTTTTTTAACTCTATACCTTATGAAGTAGCCCAACTATAATGAAAAAAACGAAATCGGGTGACAAATGTGAAAAATCCAAATCAGGCAAAATCCATCGGGCAGCGTTTAAAACAGTATCGGATTCTCGCACGTCTGACGCAGCGGCAGATTGCTGAAATCTTAGAAATCGATGAACAGTATTATGGACAAGCGGAACGAGGCTCCAAAAGCCTCGGATTGAAGAAACTAATCTGCTTTTGCTCCTATTTTCACATCAAACTAGACGACCTTGTAAAGATTGAACCGGGTAAAGAAGGTTCGTCTATGAAAACGGCGTCCATAGAGAAAATTACTCTCCAATTAAAAGCATGTTCTTTAGAACAACTGATGTGGATTCAACGAGTCCTTGCGATTATTCAAGTCTTATAGAACAAAAAAGCAGATGCACTTTACCCTGCAAAGCGCATCTGCTCAAAATTCTAAAAATGGATGGACAACTACTCTTCCAAATAGCCTTTTTCGATGCTCTCCTGAATCATCTTGTCTACAAACGGCCAAACCTCCGGGAGCGCCACACGGATGGGATCCATCCGCTCATACACCTGCGCGCTCTTTACGCCGCCCAATCCCCAGGTGTGCCCCTGGGTCAGGTAGTTGTTCAAAAAGGGCTGCAAGCGGTCAATGGCCGCCGCATATTGGGCGTCCGGCGTCTCCATTGCGTCAAACTCTTCCCATAGCGCCCGAATCTCCGCTGCCTGGTCCTCCGGCAACAGTGCAAAGAGCTTATCCGCCGCTTCGGTCTCCCTCTGCCGTTTGTCCTGGTTTCCCTGCACATCGTAAGCAAAGGTATCGCCCGCGTAAATCTCAATCAAATCGTGCACCAACGCCATGCGGATGACGCGCGCGCAGTCGACCTTTTCCGGGTCCGCATATTCCGCCAGCAGCATGGCCATCAAAGCAAAATGCCAAGAATGCTCGGCATCCGACTCCCGCCGCGTCTTGTCGATCAAGATGGTCCGGCGGTAGACGCTTTTCATCTTATCCACCTCTACCAGAAAGCGCATTTGCTGTTCCAGCCGATTGACGTCCATCTATCTTTCCTCGCTTTCTTTATGCCGGAAGGAACTCCTGCTCCAACCGCAGCACCATTTCCTCGTAGGTACGCGCACATGCCTCCGGTTTTCCGGCCTCCAAATCCTTGAGGCATGACTGCAAATACTCCTGCCAGATTCGCTGGTAGACCGCCCCGCGGTCCGCCCGGCGGTCAATTTTTTGCACCAGCATTGGCGCGTATAAGTAATATTCCTGAATCTTCCGCTCTCCCCCCGGCGCCTTCGCAAGCCAATCGTCCCGGAATTTGCGGAAGGTGGTGAGCTCGTAGCAATCGTCCGCCTTTCCCTGGAATTCGCAGACAGCCGTGGTGATAAAGCAAAGCCGTTGACGGAATCCATGGCGGATCTCATCGTAGCGCGCCTTTCCTAATGGCTTTTTGGGATACTGCTTATTCCATTTTTCCAGGAATTGATCGGCCAGGGCCTCCGTCGCCGCGTGCCCCTGCTCCAAAATCGCGGGGATTAAAAAAGCGACAACCGTATACCGGTAGTCAAAAAAGGTTGTATCGTTCTCTTTTACTTGCAGCTTCTGGAACAGCTCCAAAAAGCGCTCCATTAGGAACAAGCTGTATTCTTCTGCCGCGCGTTGCGCTGTACTCGCCTCCGCCGCAACACAGAACGCGCGCAAGGCTGGCGCCAGCTTTTCCACATACGCCTGGAACGCCTCCGGATACCCGTGGTTGTTCACCGCTTGGATATTGGCTTTGTAAGCCACCACATCGTCCTTCATCAATTCCTTTGCCGTATGCAGCAGCGCGCGATAGGAATCTGTATCCTCCTGTGCGTGCAGCACCTGCTGCACATTGATCGGCTTTGCGCAATACATGCACACCACCTGCTGTGCATCGTCTGGCAGCTGAAGCTCCTTGCCGCAGTGGGGACATTGGGCAGAAATAAATTGCATTTGGTAACACCTCTTTGTGAAACGAAATCACGAATTTGATCCGTGATCCTTTATATATTCCTTGATTTTGTCAAAGCTTTCCTGGCTGATCACATGCTCAATCCGGCAAGCATCCTGGACGGCGGTCTCCGGATCGACTCCCAGAACCTTGCGAAAGAAATCGGATAACACGGTGTGGCGCTCATAAACGGCGCTGGCCCGCGCAAAACCGCTCTCTGTCAGGACAATATTCCCGCTCTTTTCCATCACAATCAGCCCCGCCTTGCGCAGGATGCTCATCGCGCGGCTGACGCTCGCCTTTGTAAAGGAGAGCTCATTGGCAATATCCACAGAGCGCACATAACCGTTTCGATTTTTTAATATCAGAATGGTTTCCAAATAGTTTTCGCCTGACTCCTGAATCTTCATGGGACCCCTCCTGTGCTGATGTGGGTTTGTATTCTTATGATTATAGCAGTTTTCCTTAAAAATGACAAGGAATTTCCCATTCCTTTATTGTTTTCATCCATAGGTGCTTTTTCCCTTTTATGATAGAATAGAGTGGCATTTGCACAAGAGGTTTTTTCGCCTCGTCTTTCCAAAATGTATATTGATAAATAAAAAATACAATATGTTTTACGATTTTCAATGAAGGAGCAAAGCCAATGATTACCGTTTCCGATCTTGGCCTCAGTTTTAGCGGCCAGAACCTATTTTCCCATGTCAATCTTCTATTCACGGCGGGCAACTGCTACGGCGTCATCGGCGCAAACGGAGCCGGAAAATCCACGTTTTTAAAGATTCTCTCCGGCGAGCTGGAGCCCACCAAGGGCGAGGTCATCATCGACCCCAAGCTGCGCATGTCCGTTTTGAAGCAGGACCACCATGCGTATGACGCATACACCGTATTTGAAACCATCCTGATGGGCAATCCGCGCCTATACGAGGTTTTGAAGCAGAAGGACGCGCTCTATGCAAAAGAGGACTTCTCCGATGCGGACGGCGACCTGGCCGCCGAATTGGAGGCGGAATTTGCAGAGCTAAACGGCTGGGAGGCCGAAACAGAGGCCGGAAAGCTCTTGCAGGGCCTTGGATTGGACAACATGTTGCTGTATTCCCAGATGGACTCCCTGCCCGGCAACGAAAAGGTGAAGGTGCTGTTGGCACAATCGCTGTTTGGCCATCCGGACATCATCCTTCTGGACGAACCGACAAACGACCTCGACGTGCGGTCCATCGCCTGGCTGGAGGATTTTCTCGCGGATTACGAGGGCACGGTGATCGTCGTGTCCCATGACCGCCATTTCCTGAACAATGTCTGCACCCATATTGTCGACATCGATTACAACAAAATCAAGCTCTATGTGGGTAACTACGACTTCTGGTATGAATCCAGCCAGCTGATGCAGCGCGTGATGCGCGACCAGAACAAAAAGGCGGAGGAAAAGATCAAGGAACTCCAATCGTTTATCCAGCGTTTCTCCGCCAACAAGAGCAAATCCAAGCAGGCGACCTCCCGCAAAAAGCTGCTGGAAAAGATCACCGTGGAGGAAATGCCCGCCTCGAGCCGCCGGTACCCGTTTGTCGGCTTTACGATGGACCGCGAACCGGGCAAGGAAATTTTGGAGGTGGAAAACCTCTCCAAAACGGTTGACGGCGTCAAGGTGCTCAACAACGTCAGTTTCCGTGTCAATAAGGGTGATAAGATCGCCTTCCTCGCCAAAAATGATATTGTCACCACGACGCTGTTCAAGATTTTGATGGAGGAGCTGGAAGCCGACGAGGGACGCTTCAAATGGGGCGTATCCACCACCCAATCGTACTTCCCGCAGGACAACTCCGCATACTTCAACGGCTGTGATCTGAGCATCATCAAATGGCTGGAACAGTACGCGCAGGACACCACGGAAACGTATCTGCGCAGTTTCCTCGGCAAGATGCTCTTCTCCGGCGACGACGTGCAAAAACCGGTCAATGTGCTCTCCGGCGGCGAGAAAGTGCGCTGCATGCTGTCCCGGATGATGATGTTCGGTTCCAACGTCCTGGTTGTGGACCAGCCCACCAACCACCTCGATCTGGAATCCATCACCGCTGTGAACAATGGCTTGATCGCCTTTAAGGGGATTGTCCTCTTTGCTTCGCACGACCATCAGTTCATCCAGACGGTCGCCAACCGGATTATTGAGATCACGGACGACGGCATCATCGACCGTCTCGGCACCTACGACGAATATTTGGAATCCATGAACCGGATGTAAAAACGTTTCTGCCTTCCGGAAAAAATGGCTGTGCCTTTGCAGCCTGAATCTTTCAAAAAGGACGCGCCCTTCCCCATCATTTGGATGAGAAAGGGCGCGTCCTTTTATATAGATAAAGAGCCTTATAAAACAAACTGTTCGATTGCGCGTGCCACACCGTCCTGTTCGTTGGAAGCCGTACGGTATTTGGCCGCTGCCTTTGCCTCCGGCGTCCCGTTCTCCATGGCGACGGAGCACCCGGCATACCGCAACATTTCAACGTCGTTGCCGCTGTCCCCTACAGCCATCACATTCTCCGGGGGAATCTGCAACCGTTGGCAAAGATGATGCAGCGCATCCCCTTTGCTCGCCCCGTCGCGGTTTAGTTCGATATTGCTTCCAGCCGAAGAGACCACCGTGACGCCCGGCATCGCCTCAAACTGCTTCCACAGCTTTTCACGCAATCCCGACTCCACATGGGCCAGATTCAGCTTTTCCACACCCTCCGGATGCTCCTCCAACAGCGTCTGGAAGCTGTCCAGCTCGATCTGCGTCTTGCGAATATTCTCAATAAATTCCACCGCAAATGGGAGGTCAACCACCCTGGCAAGGGAACGCTTTTCCGCATAGATGTTCCCCCCACAGTAGATCTGGGTCAACAGGCCGTAAGGTTCCAAAATCTGAAGAATCTGCCGGACGGTCTCTGCGGGGATTGGATTCGAATAAATCACGCGATTTTCCACCCGATCCCATACGGACGCCCCATTGGAATTGATCACATAGCGGATGCCGTCCAACTCATAAAAGACCTTTGGCAGCATAGCCGCCACCCGCCCTGTGGCGGGTACAACGGTGACCCCCTTCGCAAGCGCCTGCTCAATGGAGCGCCGCACGGCAGGCGTGACGGTCAGATGGTCGTCCAACAAAACGGTCCCATCCATATCGAGCGCAACCAATTGGATTCCCATTGGTGATTCCCCCTTAAACCGGAAATGTATCCATCTGCATGGTATAGACGATATACCATGCAGATCGTATCTTGGACTGCACATTTCATCATACCCGAGGATCGAAAAGCCCTTCCAAAATTAGCATTCTCACCGGGGCAGAATCAAATGCAGCGTACAATTTCTTCTTTGCAATATAAAAAGTATAAACAAAATTCCTGCGGACTTAATTGCAAAGGGAAAAATTCTAGAGAATGCAGCCGCCAGAGTTTTTCTTTTTGGATTCTAAAAAACTGTGCAGTCTTACCATGGTGTTTTCCAGCCCACTGAAAAATAGGAATGCGCCCCAAAGAAAGGCAAGGGACTTGCAACAAACAAGCACCCCCGCCATAAGATAGTTAGAAGAACCGGACGGCAGGAAAGCCGTCCAAATTTTATCTGGATTGGGGCGATTCTATGCTGACAGCTCTGCTCTCCTGCGCGCTTTCCGGCCTGATTTTTTTCATTCTGCATGTCACAGGCGCTGGCTCTTTCCCCAGGCCCCTAACCGCGGAGGAAGAACGCAACTGCCTCGAACGCCTCAAAAATGGGGACCGGCACGCGCGCGACGAATTGATCGAACACAATCTCCGGTTGGTCGCGCATATCGTCAAAAAATATTATTCCAATACAAGCGACCAAGACGATTTGATCTCCATTGGGACCATTGGGCTGATTAAAGCGGTCAACACATTCGATCACACGAAGGGAATCCGCCTTTCCAGTTATGCGGCGCGGTGTATTGAAAATGAGGTCCTGATGTATTTTCGCGCCGCAAAAAAGAGCGCGCAGGACATTTCCATGAATGAGCCGATCGACACGGATAAAGATGGAAACGCCCTGACCCTGATGGATGTAATGTCCACAGAAGATAACATTGTCGATAATCTCGATTGTAAAGTTAAATCGGAACAACTCAAACGTTATATCGCACAAGTGCTTACTCCACGGGAACGCCTCATCATTGAACTGCGTTATGGGCTGAACAATGACCATCCGCTCACGCAGCGAGAGGTCGCTGCGCGCTTAAAAATTTCACGCTCTTATGTATAGCGACGCCGCTAATGTAAACGAAGCCCGGAGGGCCAAAAGGCTCCCCGGGCATCAGTGTTTAGATTATTTAGTTAAGCGGCCACTCATCATATTATTCGAGTTTGTTAACTATTTTGAATTACTTCAGCTATTTCGTCAGCAATTTCTTCGACAGTATTTATAGCCGTATTTCTTGCCACTTTGTCTGCTAGTGATGGGCTGTAGTCGATAACTTCTTTCTTCGTTATGTTGTGCCAGATGGGAAGAAGTTGCTGTTCGCCAGAAATGGATCTTGTAATTAACCCGTCAAGTTCGTAGTTGGTCCATCCTTTTTTGATGAAATCACGAGAAATGACGACAATGCCGAAATTGCTCTTCGCCAAACCAAGATCAATTTTTCTTCGTAAACTATCTCCGATTTTTAGTTCGAACTCATCGTACCAAACAGACAATCCCTTTTCTTTCAATGCCATAGCGAGTGGTCGTACGACTTCATCTTTATCTTCGGATGCATGAGATATGAACACATCGTAGTCTCTTGGTGTATAATCTCCAGAAAACGGAGGCTCTTCTCTACCAAGGAACAGTGAAGGAACATCAGACAGTGCCTTTTGGGTTATTGTAGGTAGCGCCCGTGGTAAAACACGAACAGACGAACGTACATTTCCACGGAGCCCACGAAGATCTATGGCGACATGCCAATGACCAGAATGCGTTGTTTGTAATCTGACGGGAGAACGCTTAGCTAAACCTCCAATATACCGATAATTTTTGCCGTTTTTATAGCTTGAAAAATTGGTGCTATCAAGCAGTTGTACATTTGCAGCAGATCCCTGTAATGTTATCTCTACAATTCTACCTTTTTCAAGATTTCCCAAATCGTAGTGTGTAAAATTCATTGTGTTTTCTCCTTACTAGGGGCTGGTTTATTTCTCTGGAAACGCTATTTCCTTCATAAGCTTTTTATATTCAATCATACGCTTATTTGTTGTAATGAGGTCATCGACAAGTTCCTCGTAATACGGGTATTTTCTCTGGAGATCCTGTGGGGTATCTTCGGTATTGTTGAGCAGTTCTTTTTCATACCATTTACGATACTTTGCTTGCCAAGTTGTTAAGTGAGGGCGAAGTCCTTTGTTCAGGACTTTTTCCGTCAACACAATCAAATCATTAGAGTAAGGCAGTCTGCTTGCAGGGATATCTTTGAGAAGTTCTCTTGCGATTTTAAAGAATTCATACCAAGAGTTATACACCTCGGTGATAACATCATACTCTTTATCAAACATCAGACCGATTTTTCTTGTGCTCAGTTCAACCCACAATTTGTATGCGATTTCTTGGTCTTTTTTGTTGTACGTTAGTTTTACGCTGCTATCACCGATGCCCAAGTTAATCTCATCGATTGTGATTGACTTTCTGCTAATACGGTTATTTACAACGCTGTATATCCAAGAAACAACAAAAATAATCACTAAAAGTAGAATGATTGCAAACCAGTTAAGCCTGAGAAGCACAACATTCCAACTCTCAAACTCTACGCCGAATATTTCCATGTTTATACCCCCAAATTCCGTTTCATCTGAGGCCGAGAGTTATCAATCAGATTCCGGCGAGATGCCCTATTATTAAATGCTTTTTCTATGATGGTATCAAAATGAGAAATTGCATAGTCCCAATCATAAAAATCCGCATATCCAGATTCAATATTATCAGCCAATCTTGCTGGCATATCCGCATAATAGTAGCCACCATTTGGTGCCTTACGTACAGTCGGTAAGAAAATACCGATAAGACCTGAATTGCCATTAATGCTTGGACGAAGCCCGGCGTATATTTCCCAGTCGACATGTTTTCTGTTCTTTGTGTTTGGACCAACCAACACCACAACAACGGATGAATCACTAATTTTGTCCTCTCGGATTAATCGCTTAATGTATTCATCACTGTTGTCGGTACAGTATTCCCCTTCCATAACAGACTTATTGATAATATTACTACTTAAGTACCTATCAATATAGTTTTTATAAACTTGATCATCGTGGTGATAAAAGCTAATGAAAACCTTGTGACGTTGAGTATAGTAGCCATACATTTTTATTTCCTCCTAATCAATCAATATATTCTGCTAATACACTATTATCGCATGCAGAAAAGCGGATATAGTTCTCTTTTGCCATAATAGCTCCATATGGGCCCAATTCACTTATGTACTGTAGAAAATCTTTAGTATTAAATAGAGCTTTTTTAATTTTTAGATACGATGGGATATCGTCGACATCTTTAAGCTTTAGTGCGGCAATGTCTATTCCTTGTTTGTCGGCAAAACCAATTTCATAAGGAACCCACCAAGACAGCTTTGTTTTGTCAGATACTAGGCAAAGAAGATGAGAACTACATGTCAACCCTTTTTGAATAGATTTAACGATTCGTTGATCGTTCTCGGAACTCACAGCTTCTTTCAATGTACAGTCTTGAGTGTCCAAATATATGTTAATACCAACCGTATTGATTAAATAGTTGCCAATAGCTATTGCGGCAACCTCGTCTTCTTTTTTGTGTGATATAAAAACACAAGGATTATGTTTTTGGGTAAAAAGTGTGCGTTCTAAATCACCAAGTTCTGCGAAATTATAGTAACTCATAAATTTGATCCTCTAGAATATATATTCTTATTTAAGCCAAAAGAGTTATCTGGAGAACATATAGTCAAACAGCCAAGTGGTATGCCCAGTGCCCACCACAACGATATTTTACAAGTTTTCCCTCTATTGTAAGCATGGATAAAGTCCTATTTGCCGTAGCAGCCGATACCCCACATAACTCTCGTACATCGGCATTCATGATATAGTCGTGGGTTTTAAGATACTCCTCAATTTTCTTCCAGCGGAGGGCTACCTTATTTATTTTTCCATCGCTCATTTCATTGCTCGTATTGATTGCTTCTATGAGTGATGCTTTGATAGCTGACATCATAAACTCAATAAATACTGTGGACTCTCCGGCATCATTGGAGGCGTTGATGGCTGCGTAATACTCTTGCTGGCGGTCATGGATGATGGATTCCACCGGGAGCCAGGCAAACGCCGAATTCCACTTGGAGAGCAGCAGTGTGTGCCACAGTCGCCCCACACGCCCATTTCCATCGGTAAAGGGGTGGATCAGTTCCAATTCATAGTGGAACACACAGCTACGAATCAGCATGTGCACCTCGCTGGTCTTTGTCCATTCCAGCAGCGCCATGACTAGGTCAGGGACATATTGTGGAAGCGTACCGAAATGCAGGACATGTCCTTCGCTATCTACTACGCCTACAGGTCGTGTTCGGAACATGCCGGATTCTTCGACCAAGTCCCGAGTCATAATGCCATGGGCAGTCAGCAGATCTTCCACCGAATAAGGATCGAGTTCATCTAACCTCTCATAAATTTCGTAGGCATTCTTGACTTCAACAATATCCTTGGGTGGAGCCAGGACATGCTTTCCATTCAGCACAGCAGTTACCTGCTCCAAGGAAAGGGTGTTCTGCTCGATGGCCAGAGAACCATGGATGGTTCTAATCCGATTGCTGCGCCGCAGCGTCGGATTAGCAGAAAGAGAAGATACTGCCGATAGTTTCCCCACCAGTTCCGCAATCTCTGCCACATGGTCAATCATGTGATTGGTAATTTCAAAAGGAGGCTTTTGGTTTTTCATGTAACACCTCACTGGGTCAATCATTGTTTTTATTATACCACACATCACTCATTTCATCAATCAATATACACTCACATTTGAGCGATGCTCCCCTTTTCAATATGCAGAACTGCTATGATAAATTTTGAAAAGGAGGAATTTATCATGGCATCCATTGTGAAACGAAACAAAAGCTTTAGTGTGGTTTACACATCATACGAAGGCGGAAAGAAGAAGCAGCGCTGGGAAACCTATCATTCTTATGAAGCGGCTTTGCATCGAAAAGAGCAAGTTGAACTCGTACAAACAAAACAGAAGGAGAGGTTACAAAATCATGCCGATAATCTGGCGGAGCTTCTTGAGGAGTATGTAGAACTTTATGGACGGGCTCATTGGTCCTATTCCACATATACCAATCATGTAGCGCTGATTCAAAACCACATTCTCCCGGCTTTCGGAGACATGAAGCTGACAGAATTCAGCCCTAAAACCATTGCTACACTGTACAGCAGGATGAGAAACCAGCAGAATATGACACCGCAGATATTGTCCTCTGTCCATAAATTGCTGCACAGCGCATTTGAGCAAGCGGTGCTTTGGGAATATGCAGACCGCAATCCATTTCATAAAGCGACACTTCCAAAAGCATTTCCCTGTCCAATGGAAATGCTGTCCAACGAAGAAATCAAGAAGTTATTGCAAAACAGCGGTTTTTCTCTGCTTGGGATTGCTGTTCATCTCGCGTTTGCAGGCTCTCTGCGCAAGGGGGAGATTCTGGCGCTGACTTGGAGTGATGTAGATTTCAAAAACGGTACGATTTTCATCAATAAAACGCTGAAACGAGTGCGGAAGGACGCAATTCAGGCATTGGACCGGGACAACATTCTCTATCAATTCCCCGCTGTGTTTGATGAGGGGCGAACAGCAATTGTCTTAAAGCGTCCGAAAACCCACTCCAGTATCCGTACTGTTTACCTACCGCCCTATGTGATAGATCTGCTTTGGGACTGGAAAAAGGAACAAACTCCTTGTGGAAAGAATGTACCAGATCTGATCCTTCGGTATTCTTCCGGCAGACCGTTACAGGAAGAGGCACTCCCAAGAATGCTTGAAAAGCAGCTTCTTACATTAGGTCTTCCCAAAGTAACCTTTCACAGCCTGCGTCACAGCAGCATCACATATAAATTGATTCTGACCGGCGGAAATATCAAGGCAGTGCAAGGTGATTCCGGACACGCCCAGGCCGAAATGATTACCGAACGATATGGACATGTCATTGACTCCTGCCGAAAAGAGTGTGCTCAGAATTTTCAAAAAGAGTTTTATGAAGCTTTGTAGTTTCCCAATCAAATAATCAAGAGCGCCGAGAATTTTCCGGCGCTCTTGGTTTCAAGATTTCCTGATAAAATTTTTGCTAATCAGAATGGATTCGAACGACAGTCATTCCGCTTAGGAGGCGGATGGTCCATCCAACTTTGATTTTCGATTTTTTATCATGAAAGGAAATCTTATATGATACGAATAACTAGCTTTAAGGAACTGACACAGTTTCTCCGAAAAATAGCAAATGACTATTGCCAGGCAGATTATGCACAACTTTATCAGGAACTACAACTTCGGTATAAACAGCAGATCTTCTCTGCCTTCTTAGATGGGCACCCTAGTTGGAGTATTGTGCAAGGAGAAACCGCTTACGCACTGCTGTTGTATCATAACTGGAGCTTCTCTAGGGATCGGGCAGAAAACGCGCGGCAGATGACAGTAATAGCACAGGAGATAGAGAAATATTACTCCGATACAGAGAAGATGCCGATTTCCATGGAAGCTACTGAAACCGTTATGAGAGCAGTAGAACGAACCTATCTGTTCTCCCGGCACATTTGGAAAGAACACCACACACTAATTTTTCTGCTCCCAGCAACCTATAAAATAGAGGATTCCTTTTGTCGTTGTTATCAGAGCACGGACGGAAAGATGCAGGCGGATATTTATCTGCTGGTTCCGCACAAAGATTTTTCAGCTGCCCTGCAAAGCATTCTGCTCCATGAAATCGGACACATTATCAATCTGGCGTTGACTGGTACAATGGAAGTACAACCGGATGATTTTCAGGTTGTTTCTGCTCTGCTTCATCTAAACTTGGATGGTGTTGATAGTAAAGAATTCTTCGCACACTGTTTTGCCATGAGTTTGTTGATGGAACCAGAACTCACCTCGGCCGATCCATTCACCATGGTTCCAAAAACGGATAAAACGGTATTTCGAACCTATTTCACATATAAATTGAAAACCGCTGAGTGACTTGCCTAAAAAGCAGGTCACTTTTCTTTTGCAGAAGGACAGGCAAGAAGAAGCGGTTCCCTACATACGATGAACAAAAGGAGGGAAAACGTATGAAAAAAAGAGACTTGCCTGTTGTGCACTGTACTTACTGCAATACCGAAAAGAGTATATCTGAGATTTTGGAAGAATCTTTTCGGCTTTATCTTGGCCGCATCCTTGCTGCAATAGAGCACCCCATTGTACAATGTAAGCGATGAATGGCCGCTTATCTCAGGAGGTATGGTATGTACTTAGAGATAAGCAACCCCATGGACTACCATGTGGCTTTATACATCAGACTATCAAAGGAGGATGAAAACGAAGGACCATCCCAGAGTGTACAGAACCAGGAATCCCTGCTGCGGGAGTTTGTGCAGCAGCACCGGCTGTCCGTCTTCGACACTTATGTAGATGACGGATGGAGCGGAACCAGCTTTGACCGTCCCAGTTTCCAGCGAATGATTGGTGACATTGAAACTAAAAAGGTCAATATGGTCATCACCAAAGACCTTTCCCGTTTGGGCCGTGATTACATCATGACCGGCCACTATATGGAGCGGTACTTCCCGGAGCACCGGGTGCGGTACATTTCCCTGCTGGACGGCATTGATACCGGCGTGGACTCTACCGCCAACGACATCACCCCATTCCGTGCCATCATGAACGACATGTACGCCAAGGACATCTCCAAGAAGATCAAGAGCGTCAAGCGGGATAAGCAGCGGAAGGGGCAGTTCATCGGCGGCAAGCCCATGTACGGATACAAGATGCACCCTACCGAGAAAAACAAGATCGTCATTGACGAGGAAGTAGCTCC
>ERZ894229.812-NODE-812-length-20212-cov-7.78548_pt1 | contig 20212 bp, 20 predicted proteins | sample MGYA00380295_ERZ894229 | MGnify/ENA primary metagenome ERZ894229 (study PRJEB32331, sample SAMN06328479) | human gut metagenome | biome: human gut microbiome; feature: stool | host: Homo sapiens | collected 2014-09-17 ... | reverse complement strand
ATGGGCTTTGCAACTGCCTGTGAGGTGACACACCGCTTTTCCAAACAGCCATTTTATATCATGATACAAACAGTAACAGACGCAGAAGAAAGGAGCGTTTGCTTGGATTTTCACAGAATTACCTTACAGGACAAGGAATGGATGGAAGAACTGTTAGGATATTCCAATTATAACAGTTGTGAGTACAGCTTTACCGACCTGTTTAACTGGGGATTTGTTCACCAGACCGAGGTGGCACGGATGGGTGACTTTGGCGTCATCCGCAGCGGATTTAAAGAGTTTTCCTATCTTTATCCGTTTGGCAGAGGAGATGTAAAGCCGGTCATCGAAGCGATGATGCAGGATGCAAAGGAACACAACGTTTATTTTACCATCTCACTGCTGCTGGACCCAATGAAGGCGGAGCTGGAAACACTGTTCCCGGGACAGTTTGAGTTTACCGAAGAGCGTGCCTATTTTGACTATATCTACCTGAGAGAATCGTTAGTTGAGCTCAAAGGCAAAAAGCTGCACGGCAAGAAAAACCATCTCAACGCATTCAAAAACACCTATCCTGACTGGAAATTCGAGCACATCACCAGCGAAAATATTGATGAATGCTGGCAGATGAACGAGGAGTGGAGCCGCCAGAACGAGATGTCGTTGGGCAGCGGACTGCTCAAGGAAAAAACCGCGCTGAGAACAGCGTTTGATAACTTCTTTGAAGAAGGTCTGGTAGGCGGACTGATTCGGGTAGACGGCAAGGTCATTGCCTATTCGATGGGCCACAAGCTCAACAGCGATACCTTTGTGGTTCATTTTGAAAAGGCGTTTGCCGACATCCGCGGCGCATATCAGATCATCAACCAGCAGTTTGCACAGCACTGCTGTGAGGGATACACCTATATCAACCGTGAGGACGACACCGGTCTGGAAGGACTGCGCAAAGCAAAGCTTTCCTATCTTCCACAGATCCTGCTGACCAAGTATGACGCAAAGCTGGTGTCGGAACAGCAGTTTTAACCAAAGGGAGGGGACAGGATGGAAACGATCGGACTGATGAGTGAACAGCCGATGTGTCAAAATCCGCTGGCATTACAGCAGCTCAAGCGCATCTGGCGGGAGTGCTTTGAAGCGGATGATGGCTATCTGGACGCCTATTTCTCGATCGGCTACCGTCCGGAACAGACACTGGTCTTTCAGGATGACGACACTGTCCTGGGAATGCTCACCCTTCTGCCTTGCCAGTACCGCGGCATCCATCAGGGAAAGGTTCGACTGTACAAGGCAGCCTATCTGTTTGCGGTGGGTACCCTGCCGCAGGCACAGGGCAGACAGATCGCAAGTAAATTGCTCAGTGCAGCAGACGATGTCCTGAAAAAGCATGGTGTGGAGCTGGCGCTTCTTGCTCCGGCCGAGCCGAGCCTGTATCACTTTTATCAAAAGCGCGGCTATGAGAGCTTTTTTACCAGAAGAGAGCTTTTCTTTGAGCCAAAAGGCAGGGCAGAACATCTAGATACAAGGACGCTGTCATTAAAACCGGTGAGCTTATCCGAGTATTATCCAAAGCACATAAACCGGATTCCGCAGGAGAGTATCCTCTGGGACGAGCAGACACTTTGCTTTGCCGAGCGGGAAAGCATTTTGTACGGCGGCGGGCTGTATGTGCTGATGGATGGACAAAACGAGCTTTGCATCTGCAACATCTACCGCTACAAAGAGGAAGAAGTGATCGTGAAGGAGCTTCTTTTGCAGCAGGACGTTTCAGAGCAGCAGGCGATAGAAGCGCTGCGCGATCTGTTTTTGCAATGCAGGGTGACGATTCGTCTGACCGGAACAGACAAAGAAAATCGTGTTCCTTCCGGAATGATCCGTTTTTACGGTCCGAAGGAGGACATGCCGGAAAATACACAGATGGCATATCTGCCATTTTTACTGGATTAGTTTGACTTACACAGGAGGGGGCTTAAACATTTATGGTAACCGTATTTCTTGCAAATGGATTTGAAGAGATGGAAGCACTGGCTCCGATTGATCTGCTTCGTCGGGCAGGGGTAAAGGTTCAGACCGCAGCAGTCGGAACCAATCCTGCTATGCACGGCGGCAAGGTCGTCACCGGTTCCCACGGGGTTTCGGTGCTGTGCGACATTGCCGCAGAAGAAGTTTGTGAAGAGGAAATGGAAATGCTGGTTCTGCCGGGCGGCGGACTGGGAACAAAAAACTTGAACGAGTCCCCGGTTGTGGACCGCTGGCTGCATTATGCCGCGGAAAAGGGCATCTGGATTGCGGCAATCTGTGCAGCTCCATCGGTGCTGGGAAACAAGGGACTGCTCGATCAAAAGCGCGCAGTGGCTTATCCGGGATTTGAGCCAAAGGGTTCTATCTATGCAGAGGGTGAGTTTGTTGTGCGCGACGGCAATTATATCACAGCAAAGGGAGCAGGGGTCTGCCTGGAATTTGCGCTGGAGCTTGTCTCCTGCTTAAAAGGAAAGGCGGCGGCAGAGAAAGTAAAGGATGAAATTCAATGTCGAAAATAGACCTTCGCATTTATAAAAAGGAGATTCGGGCACAGATGCGCCGCATCCGACGGGAAATGCCGCCGGAGATTGTGCAGAAAAAGGATCAGGCGATCTATGAAAGACTGATTTCGATGGAGCAGTACCGACGCGCAAAAACGATTGTGGTCTATGTGTCCAAGGAGCTGGAGGTAGATACCCGCCGGCTGATGGAAAAAGCGTGGGAGGACGGCAAAAAGGTGGCGGCTCCCCGCTGTGTAGAAAACACCCGCCTGATGAACATGCACCTGATCACTTCGATGGACGACCTGCAGGAAGGTGCCTATGGGATTTTGGAACCAAAGGAATCTTTGCCGATTCTGGAGGATACCAAAAATGCAGTCTGCATCGTGCCGGCGTTCTGCAATGACTATCGGGGCTACCGGGTAGGATATGGCGGCGGATATTATGACCGCTATCTGTCCGGCTTTCAGGGAGTGAAGATCAGCGTCAATTACAGCGACTGTGTACGCCCAAGGCTGATCGGCGGAAGATATGATGTGCCGATCGATGTGTTGGTAACCGATCGCTATATCCGCAGATGCTGCATGCAGAAATGTACGGCAGCAAAGCGCCGCCGCAAAGGAAAGGAGACATCAGATGAAAAACGAAAGGGATAAAGAGGAGCTCAGCCGCTATTTTGGCCATCATCAGCCCTCCCAGAAAACACCGCGCACTTCGCGTTCCCAACAGCAGTGGTTTGATGACGGGATGGATGATGACGACGAAGATATGAAGGTCGCTCCCGATTCTTTCAGTAAAAGCAATTTTAACAGGAACAGTTCTGGAAAGAACAGCTTTAATCAGGACAGCCAGTTTGGTGATTTTGAGGAACCGCCGAAAAAACGTAAAAGAGCATCCAAGCTCAGCCGTTTTGCCGAGAGCTTTGTGCTGATCTGTGTTTTTGTCGGCATCGCAATCTTCCTTGCCTATTTTGCACTGGTGAGCGCAAGCGACCTGCTGGGCTTGGGTCAGGCAGACCGTCAGATCGAGGTGACCCTGACCGAAGAGGAAGCGGCATCTGTGAGCAAAACTGCAAAGGTTCTGGAAGAAAACGGCGTTATCTCCCAGCGTTTTGTGTTTGAGATGTACGCAAAACTCAAGGGCAAGGACGGAACCTTCCTGGCAAAGACCTTTGTTCTCAACAACAAATGGGGATATGACCAGATCATGTCCCATCTGTCCGACGACAGCGAGGAATCGGATATTGTCAGCATCACCTTCCGTGAAGGTATGACCCAGAGACAGATCGGCGAACTGCTGGAAGAAAACAAGGTCTGCACCGCTGACGAATTCTATACCGCACTGGAAGAGGAAGATTTTGACAGCTACAACTTTGCTGGTCTGGTTCCGGATGACGAACTGCGCTTCCGCAAGTATGAAGGCTATCTCTTCCCAGATACCTACGAGTTCTATACCAACATGAATCCAAAAGAAGTGGTCAAGAAGTTCTTTGACAACTTTGACCGCAAGGTGGACACCGAAGTGATGCAGGAAATCCGCAACCTGTCCAATGGTCTGGGTGAGCTGGACAACCTGATTACCTTGGCTTCCATCATTCAGAAGGAAGCGACCGACCTGGAAAACATGAAGATGGTTTCGTCGGTATTCCACAACCGTCTCAACAACAGCTCGACCTATCCTTACCTGCAGTCGGATGCGACTACCAACTATATCCGCGACGATATCCGCTCCTTTATGACGCAGGATAATCAGGAAATGTACGATGCTTACGACACCACAAAGGTTGTCGGTCTGCCGGTCGGCCCAATCTGCAACCCTGGTATGGATGCGATCGAAGCGGCAATCCATCCGGCAGATACCAACTACTACTACTTTGTATCGGATGATGCGGGAACCTACTACTTTGCAGCGACCCTCGAAGAACATGAGGCAAACATCCGCAAGGCAAATCAGGTGAACGAACAGCTGAAATCCGAAGCAGCAGTGGAAGAAACCGGAGAATAAAAAGATGCTGACCCGCTTTGTGAAAAAAGGCGGGTCAGTTTTCCCTGAGACATGATACAGGAGGAGAAGAATGGAAAACGGCAACAAATTATTACAGCCGCATTATCCGGAGGTTCTGGCTCCGGTAGGCGACTATGAGCGCTTGACCTATGCGGTAAACTACGGCGCAGATGCAGTGTATCTGGGCGGAACCGCTTTTGGTATGCGTGCAGCATCGGCAAAATTTGATTTTGATACCATGAAAAAAGCGGTGGAATATGCACATGCAAGGGATGTCAAAGTTTATCTGACCTGCAACACCCTGCCGCTCAACAGTGAAGTGGATCAGCTTGCAGATTATCTGAGAAATGCGCAGACTGCCGGTGTCGATGCGGTCATCGTAGCGGACATCGGTGTGCTGATGGAAGCAAAGCGCGTGATTCCAGATATGGATATCCACATTTCCACCCAGACCGGTATCGTCAACTATCTGACCGCAAACGAGCTTTACAAGCTGGGGGCAAAACGTGTGGTTCTGGCAAGGGAACTGCCGCTGGAGGAGATCAAGCGCATTCGTGACAAGACTCCGCCGGAACTGGAGATCGAAACCTTCGTTCATGGTGCAATGTGCATGTCCTTCTCGGGAAGATGCCTGCTTTCCAACTACATGGTCGGCAGAGACGCAAACCGCGGCGAATGTGCACAGCCTTGCCGTTGGGGTTACTACCTGATGGAAGAAAAACGCCCGGGCCAGTACTTCCCGATTTTCGAGGATGAGAAGGGAAGCTATATCCTCAACGCAAAGGATATGTGCATGATCGAATATATCGACAAGGTGATCGATGCAGGCGTTACCTCCTTAAAGATTGAAGGAAGAGCAAAATCCTTTTACTATGTAGCGGTAGTCACCAATGCTTACCGTCAGGCGGTGGATCTGTACAAGAAAGATCCGAAAAACTTTAAGCTCCCTTCCTGGATTGAGGAGGAGACCCGCAAGGTAAGCCACCGTCAGTACTCCACCGGTTTCTATTTTGGTCGTCCGGAAGAGGGACAGTACTACGAAAATGGCGGCTATGTCCGCCAGTGGGATGTTGTCGCAGTTGTGGACAAGACCGAAGGGGATGTTCTGTACTGCACCCAGAGAAACAAATTCTCGGTTGGGGAAGAAGTGGAGATCATCCGTCCGTTTGCGACACTGGAAGATCGTCCGGTCACCTATCAGGTCACCGAAATCACCGACGAGCTGGGCAACAAACGCGAGTCGGCAAACAACGCGATGATGAAATTCACCATGCCTGCAAAGGGACTGAACCTGCCGCAGGGTTCCATCATCCGCAGAGCAGCGGAATAACCGCAGGAGGAAATCTATGCTGGAATTTAAATTTGACACCCAGCTTCTGATTGAAGGATGTCAGATGGATGAGGATGCACTCAACGATTATATCGCAGAGCATTTTGAAGGGGACTGCCTGATCGTGGTCGGCGATGAAGAGGTCATGAAGCTGCATTTTCACACCAATACTCCGTGGAAGGTGCTGGAATACTGTGCTTCTCTTGGAGAGATCTACGACATCGTGGTCGAGAACATGCAGCGTCAATCCGAAGATCTGCACGGTTAAGTTACAGATGAAAAAGCTCCGTATCGCTTGATACGGAGCTTTTTTGCTGCTCAGGTTTAAAAAAGCAGAAAAGAAAAATTGCACACAGGGAGCAATTTTGTTCTGATTTTTTGTATTAGCAGGAAAAAGAAAAGCTCGTTCTGCACAAAAAGTTACCGGATTTTTGAGGGTTTTTAAAAAAAATAAAAATTAAAATCAGAAAGGATGTTCCTTTTTGATTTTTGTGATATAATGAGAATATGGAGAAAGATGAGAGTTTTTATCGGAAAAGATTTTCCTGAATTTCGCACCAGGTTTCACTTTTTCCATCAGCATGTTTTAAAATCTGCTGCAAATATGGTGCTGGATATCAAAAACAAAACCAGGAGGAATTTATGGCCTGAGGAGTCAGCTGGATTACGCTGCCGTCGGCAGTATATTATGGACTGATGGTGCTGGGAATCGGGATGATGTTTGTTTCCATCCTCTTTTTGATGATTGGACTCAAACACTCCAACCGTTCCTTCACCATCTGGATGAGTGTGTTTTTGGGTGGATTTTTGATCGTGCTTTTGATGATGCGAGGAAAGATTTCCACCTGTTAGAATAATCTGTCTGGAAGATTGTCCGAGAGCTTAAAAGGAACAACAACAGGATTGGTTCCAGGCAAAAGGAGGAAGAGCCGTGTCTTTTGGCGAGAACTTGAAAAAAGCAAGAAAAGATGCCGAAATGACCCAGAGCGAACTTGCCCAGCGGGTTGGCATCACCGAACGTTCGGTATACAACTATGAAAAGAACAGCCGTGCACCCAAGGTCGATATTGTCGAAAAATTTGCGCAGGCGCTGGGCGTGCCGTCCGAGATCCTGATGCGGGGGCTTGCCGGAGAAAACACGTCCGGACAATGGAACGAAAAAGAGCTGGAAAAGCTTCTGTTACAGATTCAGTTAATGTTTGACAGCGGACTGGATGAGCGCAGAAAAGAGCGCTTTTTCCAGGAGGTTGCAATGGCATACTTTGATTTTAAGAATAAAGGAGCGAACGAAGAATGAAAAAGACGATCTTTTTAGCAGGCGGATGTTTTTGGGGAACACAGAAATACATGGATCAGATCAAAGGTGTATGCGAGACAGAAGTCGGTTTTGCAAACGGCAACACAGTTAATCCTTCCTATGAGGAAGTTTGCCACAACAACACCGGACATGCCGAAACAGTCCGCGTGATCTATGATGATGCGGTTTTGTCGCTGCCGCAGCTGCTGCGCTTCTATTTCCGTTCGATCAATCCGACCAGCCTCAACCGTCAGGGAGAGGACAAGGGCAGCCAGTACCGCACTGGTATCTATTATACCGATCCGCAGGAGGAAGCGGTTATTCGCGAAGAGCTGACAGAGCTTGCAAAGAACTATGACAAGCCGATCATGGTAGAGTGTCTGCCGCTGAAAAATTACTATCCGGCAGAAGAGTATCACCAGAAATATCTGGAGAAGAATCCAAACGGTTACTGCCATTTAAGCGAGCATCTGTTTGAGGAAGTATTTGAAAAGTCCCGCGGATAAAAACAGCATAACAAGACCAAAAGGGGATACCGGAATGTTCCGGTATCCCCTCTTTCATTGGTTTTTATTTTCTTTTTTAAGTTTGAGACAACATGCAGAATGTCTCAAATTACTGCGCCGAACAAAAGTTAGATTATAGTTTGGGGTTTTGTGGGGTGCGCAGCTCCACAAAGAAGAAGTTTGCTGAAACATCGGCTCAAAGTAAAGTATAAAACCTTTTGGTTTCTTCCTCAACCAAGACGTTCATCAAACGGAATACTCTGCTGATGTGGGCTCATGCCGCCCACACTGGCACTGACTTTTCTTTTACGAGAAAAGTCAGCAAAAGCGTATCCAAGAGGATACTTCCTCTTGGAAATCTCCTCAATGGAGCAACGCGACATTCTCGAGGGCAACGACGAGAAATTTTGACTTAGCAGAGACTGTAACGTTACCCAATTTCTCAAAACCTTCGGAGAATGGAGCATCGCGACATTCTCAAGGGCAACGACACAAAAACTTTGTTTTAGCAGAGACTGTAACGTTATCCAATTCCACAAAACTTTCGGAGAATGGAGCAACGCGACATTCTCGAGGGCAACGGCACAAAAACTTTGTTTTAGCAGAAACTATAACGTTGCCTTTTATGGCTGCTCGGTCATAAGCAGTTCGATGTATTCGTGATAGAAGCTCTGGTTAAAGTGCAGTCCGTCGCCTGCATCAAATTCAGCAGAAAGGCTGCCGTCTTCGCCTTTAAAGTGGTCAGAAATATCAAAGAAGGTATAGCCGTTTTCTTCCGCATAATCCTTGAGCAGACCGTTAAAGTGGTCGATGTTTTCGTTGGTCAGATAAGGCATCGACTCATGTTTCCACCAAGCTACCGGCAGGATGCACTGAATGACGATTTTGCTGTCCGGGGAAGCTTCGGTGAGTTCATCCACCAGAATATCGTATTCATCCATAAATTCTTCTTCGCTCATCAGCGGGATGGCATTGACGCCAAAAGCAATCAGGATGCGGTGCGGCTGGCGTTCTTCCACTGCTTCTTTGACGGTGAGATATTCGCCGTTTGGCTCTAACTGGATAAATTCCTGATCACGGATGCTTTTTTGGGTACTGCCGTCAATGGCAAAGACCTGTTCCGGTGGAAGCAGCTGATAGGTGAGCAGTCCATTGGTGCGGCTGTCACCGACAAATACCGTTTCACCAAGGTAATATTCCGCGTCGACCTCGTTTGGATCGGCAGAACTTGCCTCTTCAGTCTCTTCTTCCGCCAGCTTGACCGATGGAGATTGGGAGGACTGGGAGCAGCCGGAAAGTGTTCCGGTCAAACAGAATGTACAGATGGTGAGCAGGACGAGCAGAGATGTTTTGAGAGAGCGTCGTCCTTTGGTTGGGGAGGAAAGTTTATGATACAAACAAAACCCTTCTTCTTTGTTAGATTTCTTGTTTTCAAAACACTTTTCCTATTATATCACGAAAAAGCGGGTGGGTAAACGGATAATTTATAAATTTTTCCATCCTGTCTGCTTTGACAATTCTTGCACAGAGAAAAAAGTATAATCAGAACAAAACAAAAAGCGGGTGACAAAAATGGTACAGGGTGTCTATGTGGATATTTTGCTGGTGACGAATTTTTTTGTCAACATCCTGCTGCTTTCGCTGGTGGAAGCGGTATGCGGTAGAACAAAGCAGCGGTGGCGCAAGGTAGCTTCGGCGTTTGCTGCCTCCCTTTTTTCGCTGAGCATCTTTTTTCTGCCGCCAGCCTTGGGGATTGGGGCGGAAGTTACAGAACTTTTGTTCAAGGTGCTGTGCTCGCTTATCATGGTGGCAATTGCGTTTTCCTGGTGCAGTCTGGTGGAGTTTCTTAAGGAATGGCTAATACTGCTCACCGTCACGATGCTGTTTTATGCACTTATGGGGGCAATGCAGGGATTGTTTGCCGGAGCGGGACTGTTTGTGTTTGACCACGCGATTTATTTTCATCTGCGCACACCGGTATTCATACTTTGTCTTGCCGGCGCATATACTTTGGTATGGAGCTTAAACCGGGTGCTGCGCTCGGTCTGCCGAACAGACGAGCTGTATCGGGTGACGCTCGAGGTTGACATGCCTATGTGTCAGGAATGGATCGGTTTTGTGGACAGCGGAAACTCTCTGTCTGAACCGTTCAGCGGCAGTCCAGTCGTGGTCTGTTCATTGGATGTGGCGGCAAAGATTCTTTCGCCCAAACTGCTGCTTGCCGTACTGGGGGAGGAAAACGAGGAAAGCTGCCATGTGCGGCAGATTCCGTTCTCGACCGTATCGGGCAGCGGGATGATGCCGGCAGTGCGGGGCAAACGGATGATTCTGCGACCGATGCAGAACGAAAATCCGGATGAAAAGCCGTCAGAAACAGAAGACGTTCTGAAAAAAGAACTTCTGGTCGAGGATTTTTTCCTTGCGATAAACTGTAACAGCGCAGAAGTCAAAAGCAAAGCATCAATGGGAACATCGCAGTGGCAGATTCTGCTTTCAGGAAAGCTGCTGGACAGGGCGATTCCTTTATCAAAAACATCAGTCACCGGAAAGGACGGGATATTAAGATGAGTGTCGGGATAAAAGAAAAAAGGTTTTCAAAACAGGTAAGAAGATTCCTTGAAAAAATGTTCTGTACCCTGTTCGGGGGGAGGGGTGTCCACTACATCAACGGGCCGGAGACCCTGCCGCCGCCGCTGAGCAGAAGGGAAGAGGAGATGATCTTTCTGCGCCTTTCCGAGCATGACGAAGAGGCAAAGCAGCAGCTGATTGTACATAACCTGCGGCTGGTGGTTTATATCGCCAAAAAGTTTGAGTCGACCGGAATCAATGTGGAGGATCTGATCTCGATTGGAACCATCGGACTGATCAAGGCGGTCAACACCTTTTCGCCGGAGAAGAACATCAAGTTGGCGACCTATGCTTCCCGCTGCATCGAAAACGAAATTTTAATGTACCTGCGCAAAAATCAGAACCGCCGCAAGGAAATCTCGATCGACGAGCCGCTCAATATCGACTGGGACGGAAACGAGCTTTTGTTGTCGGACATTCTGGGCACCGATGCCGACACAGTCAGCACCGACATCGAAAAGGATGCGGAACGCTCGATGCTCTATCAGGCGATCGGGTCACTGGAAAGCAGGGAACGCTCTATCATGGAGCTGCGCTTTGGACTCAGAAAGGGAGGGAAGGAGCACACCCAAAAGGAGGTGGCGGACCTAATCGGGATTTCGCAGTCGTATATTTCCCGACTGGAAAAGCGGATTATCCGCCGTCTGCACAATGACTTGAAGAAGATGAACGAGTAAACTGTATATGATGATAGATTGTGATAGATTTGTTAAAAAATGAGGGAGCACCCCAAACGGGACTGCTTCCTTTTTTTGTGCAAATTTAGGGAAAAAGCTTCAAAAAATAAACTGAATTGATAAAGATATAACGATGTTGCTGTGGTGATATTATAGATGGTGTTTTAAGGAAAATGAAAAACATAACATTTAATAACAAAAAACTATTGCCTTTTTGCTTTTTCTCTTATATAATAAAATATGTAAAATCCATATGCCTAAAGTTACGATGGGGGATTATGAAATTGAATACGCTGAGAAGAGAAAAGATCAAGGAGTTTATCAAGCACAAGCAGATCGTCAGCCTCAAGGAGCTTTCCGGGGAATTTTCCGACGTCAGTGTGATGACTCTGCACAGGGATTTGGATTTTCTGGCTAAAGAAGGAGTTATTCTCCGCATTCGCGGCGGAGCGAAGTATCTGGAACCAATGGATCGGGTGCAGAATGAAGAGTCTGCCGATGTCTGCAACAAGTCACAGAAGGATATCGTGGCGCAGAAGGCGGTCGGATTCATTCGGGAAGGCAGTTCCATCTTCCTGGATGGGGGAACGACCATGATGGAGCTTGCCAAGATCATTCCGGACATGTATCTGAACGTAGTGACCAATGGTCCGGACATTGCGCTTGCCATCGCCGAGAAGATGCGTCCGGCAATCACGCTGTGCGGCGGGGTGCTCAACCGGAAAAATCTGGCAGTGTTTGGCTATTCCGCGCTGGAGATGCTGTCCAAGATCAACATTGACGTGGCGTTTATCTCGGCTTCCGGTTATTCGGAAGAATGTGGGTTTACCTGCGGCTTTGAGGAACAGGTCAAGCTGCGCCGTCTGCTGATCGAAAAGGCGCGCTCGGTCATCATCCTGATGGACTCCACCAAATTTGGCAGGATGCTTCCTTACACCTTTGCGAAGATGGAGGATGTCAATTTCCTTGTGACCGACCAGACTCCGTCCCAGGAGATGCTGGAACTTGCCCAGAAAAACAATGTGACGATTTTATAGAGGGATTGTATGAACGGCAAAACAAAGGACAGTTTCCCGCAGACGGCACCGGACATCAGCCAGCTTGGCAGCAGAATCAACTCTCCTTTGTTTGACCAGCTGCGAACTGTGCTGGAAGAAGGATACCGGGTTTCTCCGCGCATCGAATACAGTCGATGCAGCATGGAGCCGGGATGGAACATCAAATATAAAAAGAGCGGACGTGCTTTATGCACCATCTATCCAAGAGCCGGATTTTTTACCTGTATGATCTCGATTGGCAAACGGGAAGAGGCTGCTTGCCAGCTTTTATTGCCAACCCTGACACCATCTGTCCAGCAGCTGTATCAAGCATCAGCTCCGATGAAAATGGGACGGTGGCTGATGATTGATGTGACAGATGAGCAGATTTTGGAAGATGTAAAAAAACTGCTTGAGCTGCGAACCAACTGATTTGGGAAAGAAACAATCAAAAATAAAAAGGAAATGAGGAATTACAACATGAAACACATGCTGATTGCACAGTCAGGCGGACCTTCGGCAGCGATCAACGCGACCGTAGCGGGTGTTGTGGAACGCTGCATGACCAGCAGCAAGGTAGACCGCATCTATGGAGCGGTCAACGGAATCAAGGGCGTCATCAGTGGACATTATGTCGATCTGACCGATGTTCTGGCATCTCCGGAACAGCTGGACCTGCTCTGCCACACACCATCGGCAGCACTGGGCTCTTGCCGTCTCAAGCTCAACAACGCGGATGAATCTCAGCTGAAAGAAATTGTCGATGCGCTGATCGAGCGTGAGATCGGATACTTTGTTTACATCGGCGGAAACGACTCGATGGACACAGTGGACAAGCTGTCGGCTTACATCAAAAAGCATGATATCCGCGACCTGTATGTTATGGGCGCACCAAAGACCATCGACAACGACCTGCCAGAGACCGACCACTGTCCAGGATTTGGCTCGGCTGCAAAATATATCGCAGCGACCTTTACCGAAATCGTTCGCGACTGCGAGGTATACGACATTCCGGCAGTTACCATCGTTGAAATCATGGGCAGAAATGCCGGCTGGCTGACTGCGGCGGCAGCTCTTTCCAGAGAGAACGGCGGAAGCGGTCCACAGCTGATCTATCTGTGCGAACGTGCATTTGACACCGAAAAATTCATTGAGGATGTAAAGGGATGCCTTGCAAAGAAAAACGCTGTTGTTGTAGCGGTCAGCGAAGGTGTCAAGAATCCGGATGGCTCTTATCTCAGCGAGAGCAAGGGCAGAGGTGTGGACGTATTTGGACACGCTGCACTTTCCGGCACCGCAAAGGTACTGGAAGGACTGGTAAAAGAAAAGATCGGCTGCAAGGTACGTTCGATTGAGTTAAACCTCATGCAGCGCTGTGCAGCACATCTGGCATCCGCAAACGACTTGAGCGAATCGAAGATGCTGGGCATGACTGCGGCTGACCGCGCTCTGGAAGGGGTAAGCGGTCAGATGGCAACCATTCTGCGCGTTCAGGACGAGCCTTACCGTGTAAAATACAGTACCGCAGATATTTCGAAGGTTGCAAACTATGAAAAGAAAGTTCCGGACGAGTGGATCAACGCAGAGGGCAATGATGTTACCGAAGAGATGTTAAACTATCTGCGTCCACTGGTACGCGGTGATGTCAGCTTTGCAACACAGAACGGTGTTCCGGTTCATTTGAGCCTTTATTCTGAAGGTAAATAGTCTGATATCAGGATAACGGTCTGGAGTTTATAACCCCAGACCGTTATTTTTTTGCGAAGATATAAAAATGCTGTAAAGAAGATATTTCTCCTTTTTAATCTTCTTTATCACGAAACTATCTTAGCATCACAGGGGAAGTCGAGAGGGGGCAACGCCCCCTCTCTGTTGGAGGTCAAGGAACCAAGAGGTTCCTTGTGTATCTTTGCCTACTTTCTTTACATAAGAAAGTAGGTGCGGGTGTGGGGTGCATAACCCCACATCAGCAAAGTATTTAGTTTGATGAAACTCTCGTTAGAGGAAGAAGACGAAAAATTTTACACTCTACTTCGAACCAATGTTTCAGCAAATCTATTTGCTTTGCAGGGTGGCTCCCCGCCCCTGCACCCCGGGGATACTTTCTTTTCATAAGAAAGTATCCAAAGATTCACCAAAAACCTCCTGGTTTTTGGATTTCCAGCAGAAGGGGGAGATCCCCCTTCGATTCCCCCAGTGGAGAATCGAGCTTGTCGAGATTCTCAGGGGCAATAACACACAAGCTGATATATGAAAGTTTGCTCATGTGAGTCTTTATGCAAATTGCCTAGATGAAACAAAAAATATTTGACAAAATTGATAAAATCGTTTATGATATTTTCTGTACGAAAGATTTATTGAATCTAAAAAGAGGATTTTATCAAAAGGGAGTGTAATTTTGACACAGGCAATGTATCTTCACGCGGCGCATGATCATTCCTTCTGGGAAGAATTGCTGGAGCGTTTTGCCGATCATCTTCCCGGCGGGGAAGCAACCGTAGAATTTTTAAGCCACATGATTGCAGATACCACCCAGATTTATCTGATTCTGGCAATCATCATGTTCTTTGTCTTTTTGGCGCAGAGCTATGTCCGCACCGACCGGATGCAGAAAAAGCTGACCGAGCTCAAAAGCGTCTGGGGCTATCTGCTGGCAATCGCTCTGGGCATGATTTCGCCGTTTTGTTCCTGCACCATTATTCCGGTGCTGATGGGACTGGTCGCAGTGGGAGTTCCGGTTTCGGTCTGCCTGTGTATGCTGACCTCGGCATCGCTGCTTAACATCACTGCGCTCACCGCGCTGTATACCATGACCGGCACCGGCTTTGCAACAACCTATCTGGTCTGCTCGCTGCTGATTGTGCTGGCAAGCTCGGTCATTCTGTCCAGAATCTCTTTCCAGAACAGCATGCAGGATTATCACCTTGCCAAGTGCAGCTGCGATGCCCATGACCACCATCATGAGCATGGGGAGGACTGCTGCTGCCATCATCCGGCACATCCTTCTTCCATGAAGGAAAGAGTAAGGCTTGCACTTTCCAGCACATGGAGTGTTTTTCGCAGTGCATGGCTGTGGATTCTTCTGGGTGTTGCACTGGCTGCCGCACTGGAAGCATACTTCCCGCTGGAATCGATCACCGGTATGATTTCCGGCAATGTCACCCTGTCCACCCTGATTGCGGCAATCGTTGGTTTTCCGCTTCATTCGGATATTTTCAGCATTTTCCCAATCCTGTACCTGCTGCGGGACATCTATCCGCCGGTTGCGCTGACCTTCACGCTGGCAGCGATGGTCACTTCGGTTCCTGGGGTGATTCTGCTGTGCCGCGCACTCAAGCCAAAGGCGGTCGGAACCTATGTTGGGGTGCTGGTCGTTTTGACATTGATCGTTTCGTTTTTGCTGCTTCCAGTGAGTGTTCTGCTGCAATTACCGCTTTAAATTGCAAAAGTATTGTGGTATAATAGAGCTATTCCAAACAAAGGAGGCGCATTGCCACGATCAAATTACAGCAGGTTACAGACAAGGAGCAGATTTGTCAGGTGGCACAGCTTGCAGACGAAATCTGGCACGAACATTATCAAAACATTCTTTCTCCGGAACAGATTGACTATATGGTGGAGCGCTACCAGAGCGTGCAGGCCATCACCGAACAGCTTGAACAGGGATATCACTATCTGCTGGCGCTGGAGGATGGACAGCCATGCGGATTCTGCGGTTATCACCGCGAAACAGACAGAATGTTCCTGAGCAAAATTTATATCCGGAAGTATTTTCGCCGCCGCGGCATTGCTTCGGCATTCCTAAAGCAGGTGACCGAAGAATCGCAGGGACTTGCGGCGATCTATCTGACAGTCAACAAGCACAACGCCGGCTCGATTGCAGCTTATCAGCATTTTGGATTTGAGACGATCGACTCGGTGGTGACAGACATCGGTCACGGTTATGTGATGGACGACTTTATCATGCAGAAAAGTTTATAACGACAAAGCCTGTTTTCCCCAAAAGGGAGGACGGGCTTTTTTTACGGGATATTTTGCAGGGTGGGTGCATAGATTAGAGCAAAGGAAATGTTTTAGGTCTATTTTGAAACTTCCGGCAGGGAAGAGGAGAAGTGCTGAAACTGAAGTTTAGGGTAGTGTGTAAAGTGTTTTCGTTTCTTTCCGACCTCTTTGTGGGGTTACGCACCCCACTCCCGCGCCTACTTTCTTGTGTAAAGAAAGTAGGCAAAGATCACAAGGAACCTTCTGGTTCCTTGACCTCCGGCAGAGAGAGGGCGTTGCCCCCTCTCGACTTCCCCAGTGGAGAATCGAGCTTGTCAAGATTCTCAGGGGCAATGACACAAAACTTCGAAGTAGAGTGTAAAATCTTTCGGCTTCTTCCTCTAACGAGAGTTTCATCAATCTTTTCGTTTCGTGGGCTCGTGCCGCCCACACTGGCACTGACTTTTCTTTTACGAGAAAAGTCAGCAAAAGCGTATCCAAGAGGAGGTGTCCTCTTGGATATTTCCTCTTTTTTTCACGAAACTTCCGTCGATAAAAAAGGGGGGCGCGTGACCGCACTGCGGGAGGGGATGGTTTTAGTTAGAAAGGCAAATTGGTTTTGCTTTCCATCCCCGGAAAATCGAATTTTATTCGATTTTCATGGTGACGGCGCATCATTCTGATTTGCGCCGCCTACTTTAACCGTCACTTCCCCCAGGGATATCTAAGGGGTGTCCCCTTAGACACGCCTTTCGTATCTTTCCTCGTGAAAGGAAAGATACCGCGGTGTGGAGCGCGGAGCTCCACAAAGGGAAGGTTTGCTGGAACTTAAGTTTAGGGCAGTGTGTAAGAGCTTTTGCGCGTTTTATCAAATAAAGGAGGATTCGATATGAAAAAATGGTGGATTGTTTTGGGGACCTGCCTTGTTCTGGGGCTGTCTGTCCTTGGCATGCGGCAGGTACAGCAGGTGCAGATTGTCTCGGCACAGACACTGCATCAGCATCCGGTCATCATCATCGACCCGGGACATGGCGGAATGGATGGCGGCGCGCAGGCAAACGGCGTGACCGAAAAGGATGTAAACCTTGCTGTGTCGCTTACTTTGCGGGATTTGTTGTCGCAGCAGGGATTTCATGTTATAATGACCAGAGAGGACGACCGCTCCATCCATGAGGAAGGGCTGACCCAGATCAGCCGCCAGAAACGTTCGGATATGTACCAGCGGCTCAAAATCATCGAGGACCATCCGGAAGCAATCTTCATCAGCGTCCATCAAAACAAATTTGAGCAGAGTTCCTCCCGTGGAGCACAGATCTTTTATAGCCAGAACGACCCTCAGTCCAAAGTCCTCGCACAAAAATTGCAGGATTCCTTCCAGCAGAATTTGCAGCCGGATAATACCCGCCAGATCAAACCCGCGGAAAACAACCTCTTTTTGCTGTATGAAGCACAGATTCCGGCTGTAATGGCGGAGTGCGGATTCCTTTCCAATCCGGAGGAAGCGCACAATCTCTCGACAGAACAATATCAGCAGCAAACCGCCTTTACCATTTATTGCGGACTGATGGACTATCTGCAGGATGAATCCAAATAAGACAGACTCTTTCAAACGAAAAGGTGAAAATCAAGATGGCAAAAACAAAAATTAACTATGTCTGCACCCAGTGCGGCGCCATCCAGCCAAAATGGATGGGAAAATGTCCGGACTGCGGCAGCTGGAATACCTTGGTGGAAAATGTGGAAACTCCGGTTTCCCGCTTTGCTTCTTCGGCAGTGCCGCAGACAGCCAAATCCACCGTACAAAAACTCGAACAGATCGACTCGAGCGAGGAACAGCGCTATCTGACCCAGATGGAGGAGCTCAACCGCGTGCTGGGCGGTGGAATCGTTCCCGGTTCGGTGGTGCTGCTCAGCGGTGACCCGGGTATCGGAAAATCGACCCTTCTTTTGCAGATCTGCCAGACCATCTCGTCCGATGCACAGATTCTCTATGTTTCCGGTGAGGAAAGCCTGCGGCAGATCAAGTTGCGTGCAGCAAGGCTGGGTGTTACCACCCCGAATTTAAGCCTCAGCTCGACCACCAATATTGAAGCGGTCATCGAGAGTATCCAGAGCTTAAAACCGGATATCGTGATGGTCGATTCGATTCAGACCATGAACCTTTCCGCGCTCAATTCCTCCTCGGGCAGTGTTACCCAGGTGCGCGAATGTACTCAGCTGCTTATCAACATCGCAAAGACGATGGAGATTCCTGTTTTTATCGTCGGTCATGTCAACAAGGACGGTGCGATTGCCGGTCCAAAGGTAATGGAACACATGGTGGATGCGGTGCTCTATTTTGAAGGGGAGCGCAATCTGTCCTACCGAATTCTGCGCGCCATCAAGAACCGTTACGGTTCCACCAACGAGATCGGCGTGTTCGAGATGGGGGAGAACGGACTGGATGAGGTGACCAATCCATCCAAAGCGATGCTGGAGGGAAGACCGGAAAATGTGTCGGGCACCTGTGTTGCCTGTGTAATCGAAGGTTCCCGCCCTATTCTGGCGGAGGTTCAGGCATTGGTTTCCAAAAGCGGATATGCCGTGCCAAAGAGAATGGCGACCGGATTTGACTACAACCGTCTGTCGCTGATTCTGGCGGTACTGGAAAAACGATGCGGTTACTTCTTTGGAACGCTGGATGCTTATATCAACGTGGTCGGCGGCATGAAGTTGGACGAGCCTGCGGCAGACCTGCCGATTGCCTTATCGCTGGTATCCAACCTCACCGATAAGGTGATTCCGGATGATCTGGTCGCTTTTGGAGAGATCGGACTTGCCGGCGAGATGCGCGCGGTCAACCGCGTGCTGGTGCGGGTAAAGGAAGCACAGCGGCTGGGCTTTAAGCGCTGCATCCTGCCAAAGCAGTGCATTGCGGCGATCAGTGCAGAGGTGGACATCCAGTTGATCGGGGTCAGCACCTTATCCCAGGCATTGTCAGCAGCAATGGCATAAAGATTGTCCATTGTAAAAGAAGGGAACAGAAGGGCAGGGAAGGGAAGAAATCCCTGATTACCCTTGCAAAACAGAAAAAAGACCGGATGCAATCAAAACATCCGGTCTTTTCTTTTTGATTTGTTCAGGTTATTTTGCTTTGGATTTGCTGGATTTTGCAGCAGATTTTTTGCTTGCAGGTTTGCTTGCAGGTTTGCTTGAAGGCTTGCTTTCGGTTGTTGATTTATCGGAAGGAGCATCTCCCTGGAAGAAGGAACAGAAATCCTTCATGCAGCAGCGATCGCATTTTGGACGGTTGGCAACGCAGACATCGCGGCCATGCAGCACCAGACGATGGCAGAAATCATTGGCGCGATCCATCGGCAGCACCGCACGAAGCTGTTTTTCCACCTGGAGGGGATTTTTGCCCTGACTTAATCCCAGCAGGTTGGTGATGCGGATGCAGTGGGTATCGCAGACAACCGCCGGTTTGTGGTAAATATCGCCAACAATCAGATTGGCGGTTTTTCTGCCGATGCCGGGCAGTTTGGTCAGTTCTTCCACCGTATCCGGCAGGATGCCGCCGTAATCTTTAATCAGCATCTGGGACATGGCGATGATATCGCGGGCTTTGGTCTTAAACAGTCCGCAGGTCTTGATCATTTCTTCCATTTCTTCTATCGGGGCATTTGCAAAGTCCTGAAGGGAAGTATATTTTTGGAAGAGATCTTTGGTGACGATATTGACCCTTGCATCGGTACACTGAGCCGACAGTCGGGTGGAAATCAGCAGTTCATACGCCTTTTCGGGGTCATAGACCAGCGAGCACTGGGCATCGGGATATTCTTTTTCCAGAGCGTCCACAGCAAGGACGGCTTTTTCCTTTAAATCCATTCTGATTTTCCTTTCTGGTTGGTATTATTATGTAAGAAATTTAATCTTTGATACGCTTTTGCTGATTTATGGATGAAAGTTTCGTGACAGACGAGGGGGAGTGTCACTGGATATCTTTCGTTCAAAATTTCAAAAACTTATTTTTCTTCTTCGTCTTCTTGTTCCTCTTGATTTTGCTTTTCGACTTCCTGCATCAGCAACTCTTTCTCCGAAAGCTTTCGTTTTACTGAGGAAAGTGGGGAAGCGTTCGCGGCTTCTTCGATCATCCGGTCGGAAATGTGGGTATAGATCTCGGTCGTGCCGATGTTTGCGTGTCCCAGAATCTCCTTGAGAGCGCGAATGTCCACGCCGCCATGCTGATACATCAAAGTCGCTGCCGTATGCCGC